>Ga0180009_10008309_pt1 | contig 10320 bp, 8 predicted proteins | sample OS_PC_MetaG_FD_123537 | JGI IMG/M metagenome (GOLD analysis project Ga0180009, IMG submission 123537) | Groundwater microbial communities from the Aspo Hard Rock Laboratory (HRL) deep subsurface site, Sweden - OS_PC_MetaG | ecosystem: Environmental > Aquatic > Deep subsurface > Groundwater... | reverse complement strand
CGACCCAGCGGGCAGAGCCTCAATCCGCGCCCGCGCCTCATTGTGAACCACTCGGATGCCGACATCCAGAATTTCGACGATGATCGCGTCCTTCGAGGCAAAGTGATAGTAGATGCTGCCAGCTTTGATCCCGGCGGCCTGCGCGATCATCCGCAGCGACACAGCCCCATACCCGTGCTGACCAAACAGCAAAGCCGCCGCATCCAGAATGCCTGCGCGACCGACCTCGGGTTTCTCTGCTACTTCTTTAGTCGATATCATCTTGGCCAGCGGAAAAGCTATTCACCTAACAAGTGTTAGGTAGAAATTCATGCGCTGTCAACGCGGTTTTCGCGTCTTGGAAACTCCCGCCGTGGGAATGGTTAGAGGCCAAGCCCTAATTCACCGTCATATTCGATGAGATGAGAGGTTTGTCAGCCAATGACGAAACCGACCTCAGTGTCCGTCCGAGCACTTTAGGAATCGGCAGAGTCGGTTAGCGGAATTCGGGTTTGCGGGTTGGAAGCAGTTGTGATTCTTTTCGTGGTTTAGATTCGGGAAAGGAAGCTCCGATGTGGACGATCGAGAACCGCGCGCGATATGATCGCGGCAAATTGCGTTATCCGAGCGACCTGACCGATGAGGAATGGGCGCTTGTCGAACCGTTGATTCCGCCTGGCAAACAGGGCGGCGGCAAGCGCACGGTGGTCCTGCGCGAGGTGGTAAACGGCCTTATGTACATTCTGTCGACGGGTTGCCAGTGGCGCGCGGTTCCGAAGGATCTGCCGCCCAGGAGCACGCTGTTCGGCTATTTCGACCTGTGGAACTGGGACGGCACGCTGGGCCGCATTCATGCGGAACTCTATGTGAGATGCCGCGAGGCGATGGGCCGCGAAGCCAGCCCGACGGCGGCAATTATCGACAGCCAGAGCGTCAAAAGCGCGGAAAAAGGGGGCGTTGCATCGACCCGGGCGGCTATGATGCGGGCAAGAAGATCAAGGGCCGGAAGCGGCATATCCTTGTCGACACAGTAGGTCTGCTGCTGCACGCACTGGTTCACCCGGCCGACATCCAAGATCGCGACGGCGGGGTTCTCGTTCTCAAGACGCTGTTCGGGCGCTATCCGTTTCTGAAGAAACTGTTCGCCCCCTTTCGGCGGCGCTCCGCTTGCCTGCCGGGCAATGGATGGCGGCTATCAGGGGCCGGTTTTCGCCAAAGCGCAGAAGAAGGCCATGCCGGGTCTGGTCACCGAAATCGTCAAACGATCCGATGGAGCCAAGGGCTTCGAGGTCCTGCCCAGGCGCTGGGTGGTCGAGCGAACCTTCGCATGGCTCGGGAGATGCCGCAGGCTGGCCAAGGATCTCGAAAACTTGTCGCGCAATGCGCTCGCCTTCCTCAAACTGGCATCGATCCGCCTCATGCTGCGAAGGCTCTGTTCAAATTGAATAACTCTCCGGACGGACTCTCAGACACAAAGTATCCGACAGTCCCCTTTCCGCTTGACCCATCGCGTTCACTGCCAAATCCTAGCTCCGTCTTGGCTAAACCAGTGTTTCAAAACACGATTACACCTCTGAGCCAGATTAAAAATCTGTTGCTTGATATCAGTGGGATGCGATTCCGTCGGATAGTCAAAGCGTCAAATCCACTGAAAATGCTGGGGTATGCGGCTATTACGCGGGGAAGAAGATCAAGGGCCGCAAACGCCATATCATCACCGACACCAACCGTTTAACTGTTGGACTTGTCGTTCACAGCGCCGCCGTTCAGGACCATGATGGTGCCGGGCCTACGCTACAATCGATACGTCGGTTCAATCCGTTCTTAAGCCATATTTTCACAGATGGGTCGTAGAACGAACCTTCGCATGGCTCGGCAGATGCCGGAGGCTGGCAAAGGATTGGGAAAGCTCAACCGTATAGACTTTGATCGCCCATATCCGCATTATCGTCAGACAGTTGGCAAGGCACTGTTGTAGCTGACAGACTTTTGAATCGGACTCTCAGCCAGGCGAGAAGCCCGCGATCGAAAAGCCGGGCGCCTCGTCGGGCACCCGGGCTTTGCAAACTGTTACTATTTCGTGTCAAACTTCCTCTGGATATCGCCATAAGTGCGATCGAACAATTCACGCGCCTCCGAAAGCGCGTTGCGGAACACCGCCCACGCTTCACCGCTAACTTGCCGCAGTTCTTCCAGCCTTGCCGATGTCTCGGCGACCTGTGCTTGCAACTCGGCAATTCGTGCATCGATGGCGGCTCGCCGTTCACCAACCATCTTGTCTCCGGATTCCTGCAGCTCAGCAATTCGCAACTGCCAATAGCGTCGCTGTGCCTCTAGCCGGATCTTGAATACTTCTTGGCGCAAGGTGACTTCTGAGTTGGCGGTCTCTAAATACGCGTCGATGCCACGCTCGAAATCGTTCAATGTCTCGTCCAGGATGGCACGCGCATCTTCGAGCTTTGCGTCCGCCTGTTCCTTTCCCTCGGCGATGGCCTTTTCGAATTCTGCCTGATAGGCATCACGGGTGGCGCGCAGTTCCGCGATCATCGCCTCTGCTTTGGCGCGAGCGTCGCGATCTAACTCGCTGGCCCTCTCTTCAAGAATAGCGATTGTGGCATCGATTTCGGACAGCCTTTCCTGCGCCCAGTCAATAGTGGTGTGGAGACCGGTCGGATCAGGCTTGGTCTGAATGAGCACGAACGCCGAATCTTGCCGAGGCATCATTTCCCAGTTCTCTGACAATGGGAAAGCAGACACGGCCTGCGTGAGGAGAACAAGTCCGGCGGTTGTTGCTGTAATATGTAGTAACATTTTCATACCTCTGGGGGGATGGCATTTTGGGGGCGGCATCGGGAATGTCGCCCGATGCCGAAACGGTCATCTGGTACGATCCGGGTCAGGCGATTTTGGACAACGCTTTGGAGATCTTCTTCCAAGTGCGCTGGCGTGTGGCGCGGGCTTCTTCGATACCGTCCTTGAAAGCCTTCCAAGTTTCGTCTCCGGCTGCCGTTGCCTTTCCCAGTTTCTCTTCAGCCTCGTCGCGCGCATCTGACAGGCGCGTGATGGCCGTGTCGAATTCCTCATAGGCCTGTTCGACAACCTTCGATGCCGTGGTGCGAATAGCATCTGCTGATTTCTGCCACGACTCACGTTGCGCTTTTGCACGCGCGGTCACGGTTTTCCTCACGACGTCGGCCTGATCGCGCGCTGCCGCTAGATACTGCTGGAGTGCGAGTTCGGCATCAGTGAGTTCCGCGGCAAGCGATTCATACGCTTTCTCGGTAATTTCCCTAGCAGCATTGATATCGGCGCCCATGGCGTCGAGACCTTTTCCAGCCGCCGCGCGAGCAGCCTTCAACTTTTCCAGGGCCTGCTCTGCATCCTTGCGAGCCTCTCCCCGGACATCGTCGGCGGTCTTCTCGATTGCGGCCAAGGTGGCGTCAATCTCGTCGAGCTTGTGCTTTGTCCATTCGACCTGCTCGTGAGCACGGCTCTCTTTCGTTTTCGTCATAGTTGGTTCCTTTCATATTTCCCCGGACTAATTCCGGTGGATTTGAGAGTTTTTTCTCGGTCGCGCCCTACCGTTTATCCGTCCATCGTAGAAGAGACACCTGCGAGGCCCAATTCGCGGAGAGCAGCTTGCCGAATGACCGCGCTTAATAGGGCGAGTCGGTCGCTATCGATGCGCTCCCATCCGAGATTGCGCAGGGTCATGTTCCGCAAGGTCCTGAAATTGATGGCCAAGGCGAGAATGGATGCAATTTGGATACGCAAGCGCTCGTCACTGCAATCTCGTCCCGTGGCCGCAGCTGTCGCTGACGTGAGCGCACTGGAAAACCGAGCTATTACCGCCTCGTAGATGATCTCGAATGCCTCATCGTCCTCCTGTTCGCAACGGACAAGGAAGGCAATCCAACTGTGTGACTCCTGGCCACCCACCACGACTTGGAAGAAATCACGTAACGCGTTGTCAATTCGTACGGCCGGACCAGAGTCCGAATGACGTAAATCATTCATGATCGGCTCCAACACTTCACTCGCGTAGTCCGCGATCGTCTGCGCCGCGGCGAGGTAGAGTTCTCTTTTTCCGCCGAAATGGTATGGAATCGCCGCCAGACTGACGCTGCTTTTCTCTGCAAGTGCTCGCGTGCTCGCACCCTCGTAGCCAACCGCGCCGAATACCTCGATTGCCGCATCGACCATCCGCGCACGCGTTTCGCTACTCCGCATAACGTGTTTGTTGGGACTTGGATCGGCTACGGTTGATTGCTGGGGCACCGTTCAGTTTCCTTTTCATGTACCTTAGTTCGTTCGAACGATCTTTTATTGATATAGATCAATCGCTGGGCAAACCCGCCCGATCTCACGCTGCTTTACCCCTTGCGGAGTCCTGAAAGGAGTAGATTCAAATGTGTTCCGATAAACCGTTCCTCGTCGATCGGCTTGCGCACGCCGAACATGGATAACCATACGCTCAGAAGAACCGTCGGACCGAGGACGACTTGGGAAAGATAGTCCGCATGGTCTTGCCGGAATTCACCGTTTTCAACGCCCCACCGAAGAAGTTCATCGATACGCGCAAGGGCCGGCTCCAGGAATTCTGAGAAATGTCGGTCGAGCAATTCCGGAAAATGCCGCCCATCCGAGATGAGAAGGTGAAATACTTCTCGCGACTTCCGATCCGCCACGGCATGCGAGTAGAGGAATCGCAGATAAGTACGCAATCGCTCGAAAACGGATTGTCCGGATGCAGAGGGAACGCGCTGATCGAGCAGCGACGGCGTGAAACGCCGGATCACTTGAGCGAAAATATCTTCCTTGGTCTCGAAATAAAAGTAGATGGTCCCCTTTGTAACGCCAACCTTGGCGGCAATATCTTCAACTCGGGTCGCCATATAGCCCTTTCGGACGAATTCCTGCAGCGCTGCCTCCAGAATTTCTCTTGGGCGCTCCGCCTTCTGGCGCTCTCTCTTTCCTTGACCCATTGATGCACCCCGTATTGCCGCCAACACGAATGTGCCGCAGGTCGCACATATAATTCATTGACTAACACGTTAGTCAATAGTACCCGACGACCTAATGAATGTAGCCGATGACTCACTAAAAAAGTTGAACCCCGATGAAGCTTCACTCTGTCTCATCCGTCCTGTACTGTGTGACATCGGTCCTCACCGGCTGTCAGGATGAAGTCAGAGGGTCCAAAACACCGCATAATATCCGGATGAAAACGGTTTCCATCAGCGAGTACGCCCCCGAAATCACCCTGAAAGGTACGATCCAGGCCCGTCGGGAGAGCGATTTAGCATTTCGAACAGGTGGTCGAATCGTCGAGCGCCTCGTCGATTTCGGCGATTGTGTAGCTGTGGGTGCGATCGTGGTGTACCTTGACCCGACGGAGCAGCAGACCGACATTCAGGCCGCCGCAGGCGCCATCGCAGCGGCAAACGCTAGCCAGAATCAGGCACAAGCCAAGTACGACAGGCAAAGACGCTTCTCTATGCCGGCATCACTTCTCGGAAAACCCGGTGATCGCGCGCTTGTTGCAGCGCGAGCTGCTGAGCAGCGACAGAGAGCGGATCAGAATGTTGACCGAAGAAGTTATTGCCGTTCCGTTTCGCGAAATTCAGAACCTGGTGCAACAGTTAGGCCCGGCTCAGGATGCGCGTCTTTCGGCGACCTCGATCGTTCCACTTGTCTTGGAATTCCTAAAACTGTCTCCGGTTCTGGAAGGATTGACCGGCAAACCAACAAAAAACGACTGTCGGAATCTGCCGCCCGCCCAAAGCATCTGGTGCTTTACGCGCTTTTAACACAGCCGCGACCAAAGGAAATCCTCTGATGCACTATCCGATTTTACGCACGGCGAAGAACGGCGCCCTTATCGGTCTGTGCCTGCTGGTTCTGGCTGGCTGCAAGGAAGACCCAGACCCCAACGCGCCGCCAGAGCCCCGCACGCTTGAGTTGGCGGTGACACAAGCGCGGATCGAACAGATCGACCGCCTTTACAGCACGCCCGGCAGTGTGACGTCAGAAGAACGTATCGAGGTTTCGTCGCGCGCAACCGGGTATATCCAGCGTATTTCGGCCCATGAAGGGGATGTGATTTCCGAAGGTGACATCCTTGTCGAAATCGACCCCACGGATGTGGAAGGCACGATCAGCCGGGCCGAGGCTGCGCTGAGTTCCGCGCAAACCACGCTGGAAGACACCGAGCAAGATGTGACGCGGCAGGCAAGTCTAGTAGCACAGGGAGTTGCTTCAAATGAAACGCTGCGCCGCGCGAATGTAGCTCGCGACAAGGCCCGCTCCAGCCTAGCCGAGGCGCAGGCGGCACTTGATACCGCGCTGGCCGGGCGCAGATATACCACTCTGGTCAGCCCGATCGACGGGATTGTCGTAGCGCGGCAAAAGCATGTGGGCGATCTTGCCACTCCCGGCGTTCCGATCCTGACGATTGAATCGCGCAGTCGGCTGCTGTTCCGAACCTCGGTTTCTGAAAGCCGGATCGGCAATGTTCGTATGAAAGCCCCCGTCCGGGTGACAATAGATGCCTTGGCCGGGCGGGATATCATGGGCCAAGTCCGGCGCATCATCCCATCGGGCGATCCGGTGACACGCCGCTATGATGTCGAAATTGCGCTGCCCGCCGGGCTGGACGCCTTTCCCGGCATGTTTGGGCGAGCGCATTTCAGCATCGCGACCGACACGGTTGTGATGGTTCCCAATGATGCCCTGCTGGAAAGAGGCGGCCTGACAGGGGTTTTTGTCATGGACGACGACATGACCGCAAGATTTCGCTGGTTGCACACGGGCCGTGTATTCGCGCAAGCAACCGAAATCAGGGGCGGCCTGCAAGGCAACGAAACCATCATCGCACATGATGATATCCGGCTACGCGATGGTGACAGGGTCGTGATTACAGGACAGGCCTCGACCAATGAGTAAGCAGCCCCGCAACATCGCCTGGCGCCTGGCGGAAATGTTCGTCACTTCAAAATTGACGATCCTGACCATTCTTGCGCTGACCATTTTCGGGGCGGTTGCCATCTATCTGACCCCGCGGGAGGAAAACCCGCAGATCATCGTGCCTTCGGCCCAGATAACGGTGCAATTGCCTGGGGCGTCCAGCCTTGAGGTGGAAGAGCTTATCGTCACCCCGCTTGAGGCTGTCCTGAGCGAAATGACCGGCGTCGACCATACGCAGGCAGTTGCGATGAACTCGGTCGGTGTCGTGGCGGTTCAGTTCAAGGCCGGTGAAAACAAGGAAGACAGTCTGGTCAAGCTCTACAATCGCGTTCTGAGCAATCTTGACCGATTGCCCGATGGCGCAAGTGCGCCGCTGATCAAAGCCCTCGATGTGGACGACATGCCGGTTGTTACCGTCACTCTAGCCTCTGCAACCTATAATGACTATGCGCTGAAGCGCATTGCCGATCGCATGGCGGAAAGGTTACACAGCCTGCCCGATGTTTCGGTGGTTAATGTGAAAGGCGGACAGGACCGGGAGATCCGCGTTGATTTGAACCCGGATCAGTTGGCCGCCTACGGCGTGCCGTTGTCCCGGGTACGTGACACACTGGCCAGTGCCAATCTGGCGGTTCCGGTTGGCACGACGGTCCGCAGGGGTCAGTTGCAGTCGGTTTTCCTTGAGGGTTTCTTCACGGATGCCGAAGATGTGCGCGGGCTTATCGTGGGCCAGAATGCAGGCCGGCCGATCTATCTGGGTGACATTGCCGATATTGTGGATGGTCCTCCGGTTGCGCGCACCGCGCTAAGCCGGTTCAATTTCGGGGCCGCCGACCCCCGGTTTTCTGTGTTTGGCGATCAAGAAATGGTCTCCGTCACGCTGGCAATTGCGAAAAAATCCGGCGCAAATGCCGTCTTCATGGCCGATGATGTAATCAAGCGCGTTGAGCGGATGCAAGACGCATTCGTGCCCCGCGACGTTCAGCTTGTCATCACCCGCAATGACGGACAGAAGGCCAATGATGCCGTCAATCTGCTGATCGAACATCTGGGCATCGCGGTTTCAACGGTCTTTTTGATCCTCATCCTGTTTCTGGGCTGGCGCGAGGCGCTGATCGTCACGCTGTCAATCCCGCTTGTTCTGTTCGCCACGATCGGAGCCGATTTTCTTGCCGGGGTCACGATCAACCGCGTTAGTCTGTTTGCACTGATCCTGTCTCTGGGTTTGCTGGTAGATGATGCCATCGTGGTGATCGAGAATATTCATCGCCGCTATCATAACGGCCGCGGCGGATCGAAAAGGGACATCACCATTCGCGCCTGCGCCGAGGTGGGTGGAGCAGCCAACCTTGCAACCGCAACAGTCATGGTTGTCTTTGCGTCCTTGATTCTGGTCGGCGGGATGCCGGGGCAATACTTCTTTCCGGTTGCTTTCAACGTACCCGTCGCCATGGCAGCGTCGCTGTTTCTGGCCTATACGGTGACGCCTTGGGCCGCCTATCGCTGGCTAAAGCTTGGGCACAATGACCCGGCGGCTCAGGGTGGAAAACCCGGCCCGCTAGCGCGTGGCTATCGCTGGCTTCTGGTTCTGGCAATGAAACGACGAGCTGTGCGCCTCACTGTCTACGGCCTAACACTAGCAGTTCTGGTTCTGACGGTGCTGCAACCTGCGTGGCAGTTCATGCGCCCGGAAGGTGTGGCCGGACCGAAATCGGCCTTGGGAGTTGCCCTAGCCTTCTTGCCCAAGGACAATAAGAACACCTTCAACATATCGCTGCAGTTGCCCGAAGATACACCGGTCGAGACGACAGACAGGTTGGTCCGCAGCGTTAACGCCGTGCTGATCAACCATCCCTTGGTAATCAATACCCAGAGCTGGGTCGGTCAGTCCGGAGTGATTGATTTCAATGCTTTGCTGCGGGGTTCCGGGGATCGGAGCGGACCGAATATCGCCGAAATCCGGGTTAACCTTATCGACAAGCATTTGCGTAGCACCTCGTCCATCGAGATGGTGCGTAACCTGCGCCCCGCAGTGACTGCCATTGCCGCAAACTATCCCGGCACGATTGTCCAACTAGTCGAAGACCCGCCCGGCCCTGCTACCCGCGCTACAGTTCTGGCCGAGATCTACGGCAACGATCTTGAGATTCTGCGCGATCTATCCACTCGCGCCACCGAAATCTTTCGCAATGCCTATGACATAGTCGATGTTAGTAATACCGAGCCCCGGGATGTGCTGGAATACCGGATCGTCGTCGATCAGGAAAAGGCGATCCTGTCTGGCGTCAGCAATGCACAGATCGCCGCCGTCTTGCGGATACTGTTCAAAGGTGAAATTATCGGGCGTGTTCATCCTGCAAGCGAGCGGAACTCCGTGCCAATTCGGGTTCGGGTGCCGCAACACCTACAGCTTGACCCGACGCGGCTGGAAACGGTGTTCATCGAAAACAACTCGGGTCAGCATATCGCACTTGCCGAACTTGTGCGGGTTGTCCCTGGATTGCGCGACCGCCCGATCCTGCACAAGGACAACGAGCGGGTGACATTCATCGGCGGCGAGCTTGCGCAAACCTCGCAGCTCTATGCGATTGCTGACCTGGATAGGCAATTTTCCGGGATGGAGATCAGCAACGGCCTGACCCTGGAGACCCGAAACCTGACGCTGGCCTCGACAGGCCCCGACACAATCGGGCGGTATCAGCTTTTGTGGAACGGCGAGATTCGGCTGATGCTGGATACATACCGTGACATGAGCATGGTTCTTGGCCTAGCGTTGGTCTTCGTCTTTTTGCTGTTGGTCGGTTATTATCGGTCTTTCAAGATCCCCTTCATCTCCATGGCCTCGATTCCGATGGGAATGATCGGTGTTTTCCCGGGGCACTGGATCATGGGTGCGGATTTTTCTGCAACCTCCATGGTCGGCATCATAGCCCTAGCTGGTGTCGCAATCAGAAGCTCGCTTCTGATCATCGATTTCATACGTGAGAATCAGGCACACGGCATGGCGCTGCACGAGGCGGCCCATCAGGCTGGGGTCATCCGTGCGCGTCCGATCCTACTGACCACACTTGCCGTGGTGCTGGGGTCTGCCATCATGCTGACAGATCCTGTGTTCGGCGGCCTTGCCATCAGCCTTATTTTCGGGACGGTTGTTTCCTCTGCCCTGACAATCGTCATTGTGCCGGTGCTCTATTACCGTGCGGAGAGGGGCAACACAAATGACATCGACAAATCGGTAACATTCGCCAGCTTACCGTAACCGTCCGGTGAGTGTTCTTTAGTCAGTTCAGGCCGCAGCACTTCTTGTATTTCTTTCCCGAACCGCAAGGACACGGATCGTTTCGGCCAACCTTCGTGGACTGTGCAAGTGGGGAT
>Ga0180009_10008308_pt1 | contig 10321 bp, 6 predicted proteins | sample OS_PC_MetaG_FD_123537 | JGI IMG/M metagenome (GOLD analysis project Ga0180009, IMG submission 123537) | Groundwater microbial communities from the Aspo Hard Rock Laboratory (HRL) deep subsurface site, Sweden - OS_PC_MetaG | ecosystem: Environmental > Aquatic > Deep subsurface > Groundwater... | reverse complement strand
GACGACCCTGCTGCCGGCCGGAGACGTGCGCATCAGCGGGCTGCTGCCCTGTCCAGTACGTATCCCGATCCTCGAGGCGGTGCAGGCCCTGGCCCACAAGGTCGACCGGGAGTCCGGGCTCACGGTGGGCTGGAGCCTGAGCGCCGCCTCGGTCGGCGCGGACCAGCTCAACCAACAGATCGCGGCGGTGAGCCGCGAGGAGGACCTGCCGGAGATCTTCATCTCCGCCGGTTTCGAGAGCTTCTTCGACCGAACCAACCTGCGGCGCTTCAAGGACGCCGGCGTGTTCGTCGACCTGGCTCCCGACGGGCAGAACCGGTGCTTCGGCGACCTGCAGCTGCGGGATCCGGACCGCCACTTCACGATGCTCGGCGTCGTGCCGGCGGTGTTTCTGGTCAACCACAACCTGCTGGGCCACGACCCGCCGCCACGCACCTGGCAGGATCTGCTGCACCCGCGCTACGCGCAGCGGGTGGCCCTGCCGGTGGGGGACTTTGACCTGTTCAACGGCATCCTGCTCAACCTGTACCGCCTGTTCGGCGAGGACGCGGTGCGGGCGCTCTCGCGCAACATGCTGGTCGCGCTGCACCCTTCGCAGACGGTGGGACGCTTCGCGGCCAGGGCCCAAACCCAGCCCGCCATCTCCGTCGTGCCCTACTTCTTCAGCAAGATGACGATGAAGAGCCAGGTGATCCGCACCGTGTGGCCCGAGGACGGGGCGATCATCAGCCCGATCTTCATGCTGGTGCGAAAAAGCGCACTGCCAGCAGAGCGCGCGAGGCGGGGAGCCTCACCCGGAGTGCGGGCCGAGCGCGCCAGCCAGACAGAGCGCGTGGCACGGCTGTTCCTGTCGCACGAGGTGGGGGAGACCCTGGCGCACCGGGGGCTGTTCCCCGTGATCGACCCCGACGTGGACAACCAGCTGCCCGAAGGTGCGCGCTTTCACTGGCTGGGCTGGGACTTCATCCGCGAGCACGACCTGGGCCGGCTGATACCGCGGCTCGACCGCCTGTTCCGCGAGGCAGCCCGATGAGGTTCGTCACCGTCTCCGGCCCGCCCAGCACCGGCAAGACCTCGGTGATCCTCAAGTCCACGGAGCACCTGCGGACCGAGGGCTGGCAGGTGGGGGTGGTCAAGTTCGACTGCCTGACCACCGCCGACGACGAGATCTACGCCCGCCACGGCGTGCTGGTGCGCAAGGGTCTGTCCGGCGCGCTGTGCCCCGACCACTACTTCGTCAGCAACGTGGAGGAGGTGGTGCAGTGGGGCCTCGAGCACCAGCTCGATCTGCTCGTGAGCGAGAGCGCCGGCCTCTGCAACCGCTGCTCGCCCTACGTCAAGGAGGTGATGGCGGTCTGCGTCGTCGACAACCTGGCCGGCGTCAACACGCCGCGCAAGATCGGACCGATGCTCAAGTCGGCGGACATCGTCGTGGTGACCAAGGGCGACATCGTGTCCCAGGCCGAACGCGAGATCTTCGCCCGCAGCGTCTCGGCCGTGAACCCGCGCGCCCTGGTCCTGCACGTCAACGGCATCACCGGCCAGGGCAGCTACGAGCTGTCCAGCCTGCTGCGCGAGGCGGTGGAGGTGGAGACGGTCAAGGGCCGGCGGCTGCGCTTCTCGATGCCCGCCGCCCTCTGCTCCTACTGCCTCGGCGAGACTCGAATCGGCGAGGCCTACCAGCAGGGCAACGTGCGCAAGATCAACCTGGAGCAGCAATGAGCCCCGCCCTGCTGGAGACCACGCCGATCGGCGAGCTGCTGGACCGCTACCCCTTCATCACGCAGTTCTTCAGCGACGAGGGCCTCGACGGGTTCGCCGACGAGCCCGACTGCACCCTGGCCCGCAGTGTGGAGCTGCATCTGCGGGCCAACCCCCAGCTGCCACAGGGGTGGCACCTGGACTTCCTGCACCGGCTGCGGCGCTTCGTCGAGGAGATGCTGGACTTCGTCTCCGACGAGACAGAGCGCGTGGAGCGCGTCACGATCCAGGGCGGGCGTAGCAAGCACGGCCAGCCAGAGCCGGTGCAGGAGCTCACGGTGCAGGTCGGCGAGGTGATCTGCATCGTCGGGCCCACCGGGTCGGGCAAGAGCAGGCTGCTGGCCGACATCGAGTGGGTGGCCCAGGGCGACACCCCCACGCGCCGGACCGTGCTGATCAACGGCCGCCCCCCCGAGGGCAAGTGGCGCTTCTCCACCGAGCACAAGCTGGTGGCGCAGCTGTCGCAGAACATGAACTTCGTCATGGACCTCACGGTGCAGGAGTTTCTCGCCCTGCACGCCGACAGCCGCCGGCTGGATCATGCGGAGCAGACGATCCACCGCATCTGGGAGTCGGCCAACGCCCTGGCCGGCGAGCCCTTCGAGCTGCAGACTCCGATCACCAGCCTCAGCGGCGGCCAGTCGCGGGCGCTGATGATCGCCGACATCGCAGTGCTCTCGCGCTCGCCGATCGTGCTGATCGACGAGATCGAGAACGCTGGCATCGACCGTCAGCGGGCGCTGGAGCTGCTGCTGCGCGAGGAAAAGATCGTGCTGATGGCGACGCACGACCCGATCCTCGCCCTGCACGGCCACCGCCGCGTGGTGCTGCGCAACGGGGCGATGCAGCAGGTGATCGTCCCCACGCCGAGGGAGCTGGCGAACGTTGAGCGGCTGCGGGCGATCGATGCCCAGATGATGGAGCTCAGGGGCCGGCTGCGCCGCGGTGAGCTCCTGGAGCAGATCTAAGGCGCCGAATTCCGGTCCTCGCGCCCCTGCGGGGCGCTCCGGGATGAAGCAGCGGAATTCGTGCGCTGCGCCGGGCCGGGCTACTGAGCAGACTCCGCCGGCCCGTCAGCCCCGATCGGCCATCCTCTTCAGCTCGAGGCGATCGGCAGGCAGGTTGTTCGCGCTCAGCACCTCGCGCATGTCCACCGTGAAGGTCCAGACGCTCTCGGTCTGCACAACGGTCTGCAGCACCGCTCGCTGGATCCGGTTCAACCGCTCGCCGTCGTAGCCCTCGGGAAAAGCGATGTCCAGCATGGCGCGACTGATGCCGAAGGAGCCGACGCCGTCCATCCCCATCGCCGCGCTGGCCATCATCGGCAGGTAGGCGGCGGCGAGCCCCGGAGCCAGCGAGCTGAGCGCATCGCTGGCATCGCTGGTCGGGTCAAGACCGGCGAAGTAGAGCTGCGATAAGCCCTCCCCCGGCGCCGTTGGCTTGCCCAGCACCTCGACCACGGTCTGCAGCGCCTCCTCTGGCGTCTCGACCTCGGGCAGCCTGAACGTCGTCAGGGCGGCGCACAGCCGCAGCACCGGATCGTCGCCCGACAGCAGGCGGCCGAGCACCCTCCTGGCCTCGCTGTCCTCGGTGATCGGCTGCAACAGCACCAGCGCCAGCGTCAGATCGCCGACGATGACCCGGTCGCTGGCCCTCTCGATCGCGGCCACGACCTGTTGACGCGCCCGGTCCCTGCGCTCGTCCAGCGCGAAGGGCAGCAGCCGGGCCGCGCGACGGCGTACCTCGACTTCCTCCTCCTCCACCATCCAGCGCGCCCACAGATCCGCGTGGTCGGAGACTGCATGGACCAGCTGATGGTACGCGCCCTCGATCTCCTTCTCGTCCGGCAGGTACTCCAGCGGGTCGGCGTCCTCGGGCACACGCGCCACTGCGTTCTTGATCTCGAAGGCAGAGCTGATCTCGCCCTCCCGGGTCAGCATGTCGAGCAGCAGCCCCATCAGCTTCACCCGCCGCTGCGGCGGGCCCTCGGCGATCAGGCGCACCAGAAAAGGCGCTGTCGGTCCGGCCGGGTCCGATACCGCCTGCTGCTCGAGCAGGGCGTCGGTCAGCTGCGCCAGCGCCGCGGTGAAGATCCGATCGTCCTCGGCGGTCAGCCCGCGGAGGTAGAGCGGGATGCTGTCTCCGTCGCCGTTGAACGGATCCAGGTCGTCCCAGCCCACCTGCTCCACCCCCTCCAGCAGCGGTGAGGAGGGCAGCTCCTGCCAGCGAACCAGCAGCTCGGCCAGCTCGAACACCCGCTCGCCTGGCGAGAAGGCAAGGGTGGAAAAATCGGTCTGTCCCAGCAGGGCGCCCGACTCGTCGTGGGTCGTCCAGACCCCGAGGGCTTCCTCGTCGAACTCGCCCTCGGCCCGCTTGGCGCCGCCGGGGAAGTACTCGGTCCGCCAGTAGCTCTCCTCGCCCCGAGGCTCGTGGCTGGCCAGCCGCTCGCCCCCCTCGTAGTAGTCGGTCCGTGTGACCGCGCCGCCCTCCTCGCGCCACTCGACCCGGACCTTGCCGCTGGCGTAGAACTGCCGGCGGCGGCCATCCTCGCCGCGCAGGTCGTGCTCCTCCCTGAGGTGGCCCACGTCGTCGTACTCGCGCTTCAGAACCCAGTCGCCGTCCTTGTAGCGGTGCTCGAGCCGCAGGCGGCCGTCGTCGCCGAACGCGCGCTCCAGGACCTTCTCACCGGCCTGCCACTCCGACTGGGCCCACAGCACACCGCTGCTGTTCCACTCGCGCTGGATGCCGATCGGGGTGCCCGTCATGTCCTCGAACAGGCCGTGCTGCCAGTACTGCTCGACGGAGTCGTAGAGCGCCTCCTCGGGCACGCCCTCCGGCCGGGAGGGGATCGGCAGCCCCTGCAGCGTGACCGGCTGGTCGTCTTTGGTGAAGAACTCCTGTTGCTTGACGATGCCGTCCTCGACGTGGCTGCACGCCTTCCAGACGTTGTCCCCGGCCTGGGGCGGCAGGGTGACCTCGGTCGACCGGCCGGTGCTCCGCTGCCAGACTATCTGCCCGGCGCGCCGGTCGTGCTCGAAGCACCCCTGCTGCGACACCTGCCTGTTCTGGTGGAACCTGCGGAATGGACCGTGTGCCTCGCCGTGCTCGAACGTCGACTCGCAGCACAGCGTCCCGTCGGGACGCCAGAACCGGAAAGTCCCGTGTCGCTTGCCGTCGACTAGCTGGCCGAGAACCCACTCCTTCTCCTCCTCGGACCAGACAGCTTCGGCCGGCACACCGCGCGGACGTTTCGGTACGGGCATATGGGCTCCTTGGTGGAAACAGGCAGGATCGTATCACGGACGCGGGCGGACGACAGCGGCATCTCCTTGCTTGTGTAACCTCTCGGAGGCTGCCGGGTTCTAGTCCGGGAGGCATACCATGGAGCAGGCAGATCGACGCCGCACCATTCTCGCCCTGCTGGCGATCGCCGCGCTCGTCGGGTGCGCGCGGCCACGGCCGCTCTCGCTCAAGCGGGTGGTGCTGTACCAGAACGGCATCGGATACTACGAGCGGCAGGGCACGTTTGTCGGCCAGAGGTTCCGGCTGCGGCTGCGGGCGCACGAGCTCAACGACGTGCTCAAGACGTTGACCGTGATCGACCGCTCCGACAAGGACCGGCGCGGCCCGGTGACCGCCGTCGTTCCGAAGCAAAAACCGGCGGAGACGGACAAGCAGGAGAGCGGCGACCAGCCCGTCTGGCTCGACATCGCCCTGGGGCACGCCGGCCGCCACGACCTGCTGATCGCCTACTCCGCGCCCACCCCGACCTGGAAGGCGACCTACCGCCTGGTGCTGCCCGAGACGGACAGCGGCCAGGCGCTGCTGCAGGGCTGGGCCCTGGTCAACAACGCCTCGGGGGAGGACTGGGCCAGGATCCGGCTGACCCTGGCCACCGGCGCGCCGATGACCTTCGCCATGGACATGCAATCCCCACACTTTGTCGCCCGGCCCGACCTCAGCGGCCAGATGGTCCAGCCCGTGACCACAGGCAAGGTGTTGGCGGAGCGCGCCCGGCCGGGAGACCGCGACGGCGACGGCATCGCCGACGCGACCGACACGTGCCCTGACGCGGCGGAGGATCGGGACGGGTTCAAGGACGACGACGGCTGCCCCGAGCCGGACAACGACGGCGACGGCATCCTCGACGCGACGGACAAGTGCCCCAACGAGCCCGAGGCCTACAACGGGATGCAGGACGATGACGGCTGCCCCGACAAGGCCCACGTCATGGTCCAGGCCGCGCAGCTCGAGATCCTGGACAAGATCTACTTCGGCAAGGGCTCCGACGCGATCAAGGCCGTGTCCCGCCCGCTGCTGGCCGCGATCGCCGCCACCCTCAAGGGCAACCCCGATATCCGGGTGGTGGAGGTGCAGGGCCACGCGTCGCGCGTCGAGCCCGACGTCTGGGGGCTGTCGGCGCGCCGCGCCGGCGCGGTCCGGGCCGCCATCGTCGCTCTCGGAGCCCCCACCGACCTGAGGGCGAGGGCCTACGGCGACACGCTGCCGCTGGCCTCCGGCGAGGGCGAGGAGCAGCAAAGCCGCAACCGCCGCGTGGAATTCCGCTGCTTCACCCCGCAGCGCCCCGCAGGGGCGCGAGGACCGGAATTCATGATCCGCGAGCGGGACGACAGCGGCGGGCAGCCCGTCGGGTCGGTGACCGCCGCCGCCGCGCGCAGGACGGTGCGGCACAGCGCGAGGCCGGTCACCGTCGCCGGCATGGTGCGCTACGAGATGCCCGGCGCGGTCTCGATCGACGAGGGCACCACGACCATGGTGACGATGATCAACCGCGACACCAGGGGCCGGGACGTCTACCTCTACCGGCCTGACGACAACGTCCCCGGCAGCGATCGCTACCCGCAGCGCGCGGCGATGATCGAGAACAGCGGCAAGCTGACGCTGGAGCCGGGACCGGTGGCGATCTTCGCCCGCGGCACCTTCGTCGGCGAGGGCCTGCTCGACCGGCTCCACCCGGGGCAGACCGCCTACATCCCCTACGCCGTCGACAGCTCCACCACGATCCGCACTTCTGACGACACCTTCGAGAAGCCATCCCGGCTGATCTCGATAGTGGATGGCGAGGTCACAGTCGAGAACTACATGGAGCGGGTGACGCGCTACGAGGTCGAGACCGGCACCGAGCCCCCCGACCTGCTGGTGGTCAAGCACGGGCGGACCGCGGGCCACGACCCGGTGGGGCTGCCGGCGGACACGCGCACCACGCCCGACGCCCTGCTGATCCCGATGCCCCTCACGGCGAAGCGCACCGCCGTGCTCACGGTGCGCGAGCGCCAGCCGGTGCGTCGGACGATCTGGCTGCGCGAGGGCGGTGCGGCGCAGCAGCTGGGGCTCTACCTGCAGCTCCAGGGCGGGGCAGCCCTCTCGCCAGCGCAGGCAGCGCAGCTGAAGCAGATCGTCAAGACCCACCGCAAGGTCGCGGGCCTGCGGACCAGGATCGATCAGCTGCGGGAGCGCATCACCGACCAGGGCGTGCGCGGCGGGGAGTTGCGCGAGAGCATCAAGGCCGTTAACCGCACGGCGGGGGCCGCAGGGCTGCGACGCCGGCTGCTGCGCCAGATCGGCGAGGGTGTGAGCCAGATGGAGCAGCTGACGCGCGAGCTGACCGCGGCCAGCCTGGACTACTCCCAGGCCCGCGACGACCTCAAGCGGCAGATCCTGGGGCTGCGCATCGGCGCAAAGAAGAAGGACGAGTGAGTGGGCGGAAGTTCCGCTGCTTCACCCCGCAGCGCCCCGCAGAGGCGCGAGGACCGGAATTGCACGTTTTCCGTCAGATCCCCAGTGATTCCGTAGCCTTGGAGTGGGGTAGCCTGTCCCTACCTCAGGGTGCCCTCGTAGTGGGCGGTCCACTGCTTGTCTTTGACCTCGGGCGGGGTGTAGTCGGGCAGCAGCATGGGGGAGACGCGCGCCTGCCCCACGCCCTCCTGCTCCAGCTCGGCGTGGAACCTGGCCACGTGCTCGAGCGACAGCTTCTCGCTCGGCTTGGCCCCGGCGATGTAGCTGGCCGCGGTCTTGCCGGCGACGCGGCCGAAGACCACGATGTCCAGCAGCGAGTTGCCCATCAGGCGGTTGGCGCCGTGGATGCCGCCGCCGACCTCGCCGCCGACGAAGAAGCCGGGCAGGCAGGTCGAGCCGTCGGCCTTGAACTCCAGGCCGCCGTTCTGGTAGTGCAGCGTCGGGTAGACCAGCATCGGCTCCTCGGTGATGTCGATGCCGAAGCGCTGGAACAGGATGTACTTGCCGGGGAACTCGCGCTTGACGTAGCCCTCGCCCATCAGCACGTCGATCATCGGCGAGTCGAGCCAGATCCCCACCTTGCCCGCCGGGGTCGGCACGCCCTTGCCCTTGACCGTGGCCTCGAGGATGAAGGAGGCGGCCTCGACGTCGCGCGGCTCGCGCTCGTTGACGAACTGATCGCCGTCGATGTTGAGCACGTTGGCTCCCGCCCCGCGGAACTTCTCGGTGATCAGCAGCCCCTCGACCTGCTCGGGGAAGACCGCGCCCGTCGGGTGGTACTGCACGGTGTGCAGGAAGGCCACGGGCACGCCGGCCCGGTAGCCCATGATCACGCCGTCGCCGGTGGCGCCGTAGTGGTTGGTGGTCATGAAACCCTGGATGTGCAGCCGCCCGCTGCCGCCGGTGGCCATCACCACCGCCCTGGCCTTGACCACCAGGTACTCCTCGGTCTCCATGTTGTACAGCACCGCGCCAGCGCACTCTCCGCGCTCGTTGAGCAGCAGCTCGACCGCCGGGCTGAACTCCAGCACGGTGATCTTGTCGTTGTTGCGCGCCTCGTCGCGGATGGTGCGCATGATCTCGGCGCCGGTGATGTCGCCGGCGTAGTGCATACGCTTGCGCGAGGTGCCGCCGCCGTGCATCGAGCCCAGCCGCCCGTCCTCGATCTGGGTGAAGTTGCAGCCCAGATCCTTGAGCCACCGGATGGAGTCGGGGGCGTCGGTCACCAGCCGCTCCACCAGCTCGGGCACGTTGGTGAAGTGCCCGCCGCCCATCACGTCCAGGTAGTGGAAGTAAGGCGAGTCCTTCTCGCCCTTGGTCGCGGCCTGGATGCCGCCCTCGGCCATCATGGTGTTGGCGTCGCCGTGGCGCAGCTTGGTGGCCAGGACCACCCTGGCCCCGTTCTCTGCCGCCAGGATCGCCGCCGAGGTCCCGGCGCCGCCTCCGCCGAGCACCAGCACATCGGTCTCCATGTCGACCTGCGACAGATCGGCCTTTGCCGGGTCCAGCCGGCTCTTGGCCTCGAGCAGATCGGCGAACTCGTGGGCGATCGCGTAGCCCTTCGAGGCGCCGACCTTGAGCGGACGGCGCCCCTCCTCCTTGAAGTCGGGGTGGTGCTTGAGCCGCTCCTCGCGCTCCTCGAGCGACAGGAACGGGATCTCCTCGCCCGCCTTCTTGCGCTCGACACGAACGGCGCGGGTGGCTTCGACCTTCTTGATCAACGCTTTCAGCTCATCGGTGTAAGGCATGACGTGCCCTCTTGCTCGCTTTGAGGTTGTGGCCGCTGACTACAGACCCACGTTGCTCTTGGGCTTCCAGTGCTCCTCGGCCTGGTGCGGCTCCATCTCGCGCTCCTGGTACAGCTTCTTCAGCTGCGCCACGTCCATCTTCATCAGCTCCCGGAGCTTCTCCTTGTAGTAACCGTCGGCGATCTGCTTGACGATCTGCTCGAGGTGCGGTGTCCCGGGGGCCAGCTTGCCGCCGTAGAGCCGCCGGGCGAGCTGGGCGATGTGGTACTGCGGCAGCTCGCCCATGCAGCGGCTGGCGCACAGCCCGCATTGGATGCAGTTGAAGGAGATCTCCGTCGCCGCGGCCAGGTCGCCGCGCTTGAGGGCGGCGATGTAGTCCATCACCTCCACGTCCATCGGGCAGACCTTGGTGCAGGCGTTGCAGGCCACGCAGCGGAACAGCTCGGGGTAGAGCTGGCCCACCGTGTCCCCGGTCGGCTCGACGTCGGCCCAGTTGAAGCTGGCGCGGTTGGCCGGGTAGAACGGGATCTGCGCCAGGTACATCTCCGGCTCGACCAGCGTCTGGCAGGCCAGCCCGACGTAGATCCGGTAGTCACCCGGCTTGCGGTAGACCGTGCCGCAGGCGCCGCAGATGCCCCCACGGCAGCCGGCGCCCCGGACGAACTGAAAGCCCGCGTACTCCATCGCCTTCATGATGGTGAGGCTGTCGGGCACGACGTACTTCTTGCCCATGATGAAGATCGGGATCTTCTTGGAGGTGAGGCTCTCGACCTCGGTAGCGGTTGTGCTCATCTGGACCTCTCTGTAACGAATCGCGGGCTCTCGCGCCCGGTTTTCACTGTCGACTATGCCGCTGCGATCAGGTTTCGCGAACGAAGCAGCTCCTCGGAGGACTTCTCGTTCAGCTTCAGACCCAGGTCGGCCAGGGAAAGCCCCAGCGCCACGGCCAGCAGCTGGGTGAAGTAGAAGGTGGGGATCTCGCCGATCTCGCTGTGCCTGGCCCGCACGTCCCCCTGCCGCCGCCCGAGGTTGTACTCGCAGACCGGGCAGCTCGT
>Ga0180009_10008307_pt1 | contig 10321 bp, 12 predicted proteins | sample OS_PC_MetaG_FD_123537 | JGI IMG/M metagenome (GOLD analysis project Ga0180009, IMG submission 123537) | Groundwater microbial communities from the Aspo Hard Rock Laboratory (HRL) deep subsurface site, Sweden - OS_PC_MetaG | ecosystem: Environmental > Aquatic > Deep subsurface > Groundwater... | reverse complement strand
TGTGTTATGAAAAAGCTGATTCTTTCGGTTTTAACCATTCTCTTCATCATCGGATTTTCATCGTCGGTGATGGCGAACGATCTTTTCGAAATTCGGGGGATGGAGTTAGGAGACGTGTGGATCATACAAGAACGGTTCACTCTCAGATTCGATGATGATTTGTTTACACGATTCGAACACAAATCAACTGGTGAAATAAGTGATTTTTTCACCGATGATAATTTTGCATTTGCTTTCGGAAAAACCAGCAAATCCAAAGGTGTTATAAATCACACCGCAGGAGTTTTCGGATTCGGTGGAGGTAATCTCAACAGTTTTGGTGCAGAGAATCTTCTTTGTACAAAGTCATTTACTAATTTTACTTCATTGACAAAAGTTTTTAATAGTGAAACAACTTTTTTTTCTAGTTCTGATTACTTTTTTTCAGATTTTGGAATCACAGGTGAATTCAAATGTCAAGAGGGCACATCAACCGCTAAGAGATTCGGACTCGCCGTGAAATTTGATGTACCATCAGGCAATGCAATTGTCCGTTGGTATAAAGGTTTCGATTGCACCAACAAGGTTGTTATGTGGTTATTTTTTCCAATAAATGAGGTATGAAACAATGGTCATATTATCATGGATTTTCGTATTCGTTGGTATAATCGGCGTTTTTTGTCTATCAGGAAGATCAAATATTAGCCGTCTTTTTGGTTTTTATTTGATGATAGGAACCAACATATTTTGGATTACTCGTTGTTTGCTGTTGGAGTATAAATTCTTAGAACCAACAACGCAATGGCCTATTATAATCCAGTTTGTTGTGTTTACAGTGTTGGGTATAAGAGGTATCATTAACAACAAAAATCCCACGCCATAACGCGCGGGATTTTTTTCTTTATTTCTATCACTTAATAGGGATATAATGTTACCTTTAAAAAACCTACTGCGAATTCTTAAGCATGGCTACTATGAGTTGCAAGAAGTGTCCGTATTTTGACACAAAAGTAAAGATGCCGCTGAAGATTCCTCAGCTGATTGGTTTTTGCAAGCTTCGCGAGAAGTTTGTTGATGAAATGACTATAGGACAGCAGTTCTGCAAGGACAGAGCTACTTTGAATGCGCCGTTAAATTTTAATAATAAATAATAGAACCTAAGATATAGTTATGAATAGGTGTTAATTATGCTTGACATTGCTTTTAAAAACATATTCAGGCAGAGAATGAGAACTTTCTTAACAGTACTAGGTATTGTTATAGGCATTGCTGCAATTATAGCGCTTGGTTCTATTTCTGAAGGAATGAATGTAATGATGCAACAAAATCTTGAGATAATTGCAGGAAGGATAATGGTTTTTGAGGGAGAAGGGAGTGAAGGTTTAACAGGATTGATGTCTGGCTTCATGACATCTAAAATTACAGATGATCATATAGCTATACTCAAAGATGTTTCTGGTGTAAAGGAAGTTGTACCTTTGGTTTTCTATATGGGTGGCGGGGGCACGATGTTCAGTGCTAATTGGCAGGGCATTGGCATAGAACCTGCCAAATTAAATTACTTTAAAGGTGAAAAAGTCTACATGCATGATGGGAGAGAGCTAGAAGAAGGAGATAGAGGTGTTGTTGTTATAGGGAAAGGTGTTTCAGACACATATGAACTTGTGCTAGGAGATTACTTTACAATTTTAGATGAAGATTTTGAGATAATAGGCATAATAGAAAGAAGTGATGTACAGGATATAGATAGCGGTGTTTTTGTACCATTAGATGATATGTTAGATGTGTTGAATACTGATACCTATCAATTAGCTTATGTTATTCCAGAAGATTTAACAGAAGTTGAACTGGTTGCTGAATGGATAGAAGAAGCTGATGATGATTTATATACGATATCAAGTATTGACATAGCAAGACAGACGTCTGCTATAATAGGACAGATAGGAATATTCACAATAGGAGTAGGTTCTATTGCTGCGTTTGTTGGAGGTCTTGGTGTAATGAACACCATGATAATGGCTGTAATGGAGAGAAGAAAAGAGATAGGTGTAATGAAAGCTATAGGCGCTACCAACAACGCTGTGCTCAAACAATTTTTAACAGAATCTGTAATGATCTCGTTTGTTGGAGGCGTTTTAGGAATTATTCTGGGTTTGTTTGGCTCATTTTTATTAACTTTGGCATTTGGCGGCATGATGCAAATGGTAGTAAGTCCTACTCTTGCCTTGGGTGCTTTAATATTTGCAATAGTACTTGGGTTTATAGGAGGTCTTTATCCATCGAGAAGCGCTGCAAAACTTGACCCAGTAGATGCGTTAAGGTATGAATAGGTGAAAATGACAATACAAAACGTAATTGAAATGAGAAAGGTTGAAAAGATTTACAATCAAGGATTGCAATCTGAGATAAAGGTACTGAAAGACATAGATCTGAAGATAAAAGAAGGTGAGATTGTTGCTATAATGGGACCTTCTGGAAGCGGAAAAACAACACTTCTTGATATAATGGGATGCTTGATGAAACCCACTTCTGGAGAAGTGCTAATAGACGGAAGAGAAATTGAAAAAATGGATGATGATGAACTTGCTCATATAAGAGGATCCAAACTTGGATTTATATTTCAACAGTATAATTTGATAAACACCTTTACTGCTCTTGAAAATGTAGAATTTGCAATCAGAATAAATGGAAAATCAAAGGATGAGGCAAGAAGAAGAGCAGTAAAATTGTTAAAATTGGTTGGTTTGGAATACAGGCTTAATAACAAACCAGGACAACTTTCCGGTGGCGAGCAACAGAGAGTTGCTGTAGCTAGAGCATTAGCAAACAATCCAAAGGTTATCTTAGGAGACGAATTAACAGGTAATTTGGACACAAAAACAGGGGAAATGATAATAAACCTCATAAAAGATTTAAATAAAAGGAAGGGGTATACTATAGTTATAGTAACGCACGATCACTATATCGGTAAGCAAGCTGAAAGAATAATAAAGTTAAAAGACGGGGAAATAATTAAATAATATGGACAATAAAATATTGATTTTGTTTGTAGTTGCAATTACCTTAATTACAAGCCTTACTAATGCGCAGGCTGTAGGCGATATAAAAATTGTTTTAGTATCACAATCTCCTTATCCAGCAGAACCTGGCAAAAACCTTAACATAGAAATAGAAGTTCAGAATAACGGTTATAGTTCTGCAGTGAACACTGTTGTAGAGTTGATAGAAAAAGATCCTTTCATGCTCTTAACTGGTGAAACAGCTAAGAAAACGTTTACTACTATAGTTGGTAAAGGATCCTCAAAGACTTCTTATAATCTGAAAGTATCTTCATCAGCGCTATCCAGCGAATATGATTTAGAATTTCATATTTACGATGCTAACTCTCCAAGCGCATACATAACAAAAAATATTCAAATAAATCTAGAGGGTGCAGCAAAACTTATATTGGATAATGTTGAAACAGTTCCCGTGAATATAGAGCCTGGCGGAACTACTGACATTATTGTTAACATAAAGAATGTTGGTACAGGGGACATAACGGATTTTGAAATGGATTTGAATTTTGAAGACTCTACTGGAAACTCTGTTCTTGTTCCAATTTTAGCAAAAGGGTCTGTTTATATTGGAAACCTTGATGCAGGTAAAGATGCACAAGCAATTTTTAGCATGGCTGTAGATACAACTGCTGAATACAAGACATACACAGGAACTCTGACTGCAAAATATAAGGATTTTTCTGGCACTCTACAAAGTGATACATTCTCCATTGGAATACCAGTAACAGGCTCAATCAAACTTGAGATAATACAGGTTGAGCCTCTTTTTGATAGAGATATTTTAAGGATACAGCTGGTTAATAAAGGGACAACCGAAGCAAAATCTTTAGAAGCAAAATTTTATGTTAACAGCAAACTGATTGGTGTTGATTATGTTAGTATTTTGAAAGAAAACAAACAAACAAGTCTTGACTTCCCTATTGTTTACAATGGTAAAGGGGAATTGGTTATAGAGTATATCGGTCCTAATTTGGAAACAATTGAACTGAGAAAAGAAATTGCTCTAAATTATGACAATCCAACTATTTTCAGAACGATTGGAAATATAATAACATTAATAATAATTATAGTCATATTCTACTTCATTGTGTGGAAGAGATTCTTGAAGGATCGTTTCTTTAAGAAACATCACACACATCACCATCACAAACAAGACAATAAATAAAACGAAAACAATAATTCTATAGAGAATATTATGATGCTTTTAAAAGTCGGCAAGGTTACAATTTCGCTGATTGTTATAAATTTTGTACTCTTTACTCTGCAGATTATTTTAGGTGACTGGTTCACTAAGCTGTTTTCACTCACGCCAGCACTAGCCTTTAACGGCGCTTATTGGCAATTCTTTACCTACATGTTCATGCATGGAAGTATAATGCATGTTGCGCTGAACATGTTTGTCTTAATGATATTCGGTATACGTATCGAAGAAACTCTCGGCAAAATGAATTTTATCATATTGTACATACTTGCAGGCCTTGGTTCTGCAGGGCTGTACATGCTCCTCACCGGGTTCGGCTCAACTGTTTTAATGCTCGGCGCATCAGGTGCTGTGTTCGGAGTGCTGACAGCATACGCGTTCCTTTATCCGAAAGAGATAATATGGATATTCCCTGGCATACCATTGCCAGCAATATTGGCTATAGTGCTTTTAGCAGGCTTTGAGCTGTTCTCAGGCCTTTTCGGTCTGCAGGCAGGTATAGCCAATTTCGGTCATTTGGGCGGAATAATAGTCGGCGCTATCTTTATGATAATCTATAAACAGATAGGCAGGCATGGATCCAAAGAACATGACGATATTGAATTTATTTGGAATTAATTTTCCAACTATAAAGCACCCATAACTATAACATTGATTGCAAGATGTATAATGCCTGCTAGAGCACCTATCACATAAACTCTTTCTACTCTCACAGGTATTGGAATTGTGTTGTATTTCTTCAATGTTTCTACTATTTTATTTATTTTGTTGATATTGCTGAATGATTTTGGAAAAGGCAACCAGGAGAAATGCTTTAGTATGGCCAGGTTTATCAGAATAATGTCTATCATCACCAAAAATATTGGAAAAACTAAGATGCCTGCCGTGTGAGTAACTATCATTAAGTTGCCAATATTTGTCACGCCTAGAGGAACAAGCCATAGAACAGGCAAGTCAAAAAAGAAGGAAGCTATCCATCCCCAAAGAGATTCTGCCTTGCTTCTGTAAATAACATACGCTAAAATAGCTGTTATTGCACCGCTCGCTATGCTAACAGCTGTGTGAATAAGCACCATGTTTATAGTTGGTTGGACATAATTATAAAACTCTTAAACTTATAGAAGCTTTAAATATACAAAATATGAAGATAAATCATATGACTCTGGAAACTAGATACATGGTTGATGAAATAGAAGCAATTAAAGTCAGACTTATTTCTCTTGAGACAATGCTTATTGAAACAGAAGAAGCTAGCAAAGAAGATGTAAACGCTGTTAAAGAAGCTTTGGATGAATATAAAAAAGGAAAAACAAAACCACAAACACTTTAATCATAGACATGTTCTCTGTGCGATATTCTTGATATTAAAATTACTTTATCCTCCCAGAATACTGTATAAACAATTCTTATTTTCCCAATCCTAATCCTAAAAGTGTTTTTCAATCCTCTGAGTTTCTTTATATCACAGTGTTTAGCTGGTAAAGGATCTATTGTGAGGATTTTTAATATATTATCTAATTTATCATTCCTCAATCTGTCAAATTCTCTTTTTGCTCTCGAAGAAAAATGTACTGCAAACACAATAGCTAATTATTTTTATAATATTTATGCGTAAAAAGATCCAAATTAACAGAACATTTGTTTTTATCCAAAACATGACAATTATATATTATGCTAAAAACTAGAAACTATGTTTCTCTCGCTGTATCGATTGCAGCACTTTTAGCAATATTTCTAATGGATTTACCAATCCCTATGCAAGCAAAGATTGTTTTGGCTATAACAATGTTTACAGGTGTTATGTGGATTACAGAAGCCCTGCCTCTGCACATAACAGGTCTTTTGACTGCCTTTTTGCTCGTGGCTTTCGCTAGCTTCACTGCAGAACAGGTGTTTCATCCGTTCTTTGATCCTATAATAGTTTTGTTGTTGGGTGGGTTCGTCCTTGCAGTTGCAATGCAAAAGCACGGATTGGATGAATTCATTGCATTGCGTTTTTTGAACAACCTCGGCAACAATCCTAAATTTGTACTCTTGGGTGTAATGTCGATAACAGCTTTCATGTCTTTCTGGATCACTAACACTGCATCAACACTCATCATGCTTCCAATAGTAATTTCCATACTGAAGAAAAATGGACTGAAGGCTTTGAAATCCAACTATGGTAAAGCAATGATTTTAGGTGTTGCGTTTGCTGCAACAATTGGCGGTGTTGGAACAATTATAGGAAGCACACCAAACGCAATTGCTGTCAAATTTCTTGCTGATCAGAGTATAACAATTACTTTCTTGGATTGGATGATGTTTGGCCTTCCCCTTGTTATTATACTTATACCTATTACATGGTTTACATTGATACACGTCTTTAAACCAGAGATAAAACATCTACATGTCAAAAAGTTTACAAAGAGTATAACCAAAAACCAAAAAATAGTTTTAGGTGTTTTTGCTACAACAGTAGTTCTTTGGTTAACTACGGCGGTTCATGGGGTGACAGCTTCTGTAATTTCTGTTGTGCCAATAATACTTCTTTATCTCTTTGGTATGCTTCGTGGGAATGATTTCTCTAAAATCAGGTGGTCTGCTCTAATCCTTTTCGGTAGCGGATTAAGCCTTGGTGTTGCGATTCATAATAGCGGACTGGATACAATAATAGCATCGAATATGACAAAACTTGTTTATGGTCAGCCGTTGATTATTGTTTTGTTTGCAGTAGCTCTCATCGGCATCATTCTTACAATGATAGCAAGCAACACTGCAGCAGCTGCATTGTTCGTGCCAATAATTATGCCGTTCGCGATGGCTTTCGGTATACCTCTTCTGCCACTTACAATCTTTGCAGCAATGATTGTTTCGTTTGATTTTATAGTTCCAATCGGCACACCACCTAATATAATAGCATATTCAAGCGGATTCGTTAAAATGCGCGACATGATAAAATCAGGCACAATTTTGAGTATTATAGCTTGTGTTGTTTTGGTTGGTTTGTTCTTCTTGTGGTGATCAGAACCTGTGAATAATCAAAAAACGCAGGTAATTGGTATCGGTTCCGATACCTCTAAATTAAAAAATTAATCTATTCTTTGATTAGCTTCATAATTAATTTTATTATAATCTCAAATTCTGTTTTGTTCCTTTCATAAAAAGCAGACGGTATCTTTTCTCCATAGTAGTCAAGCCTGTTTCTGAAATAAGATAGTTGTGATATCAAATTTGTTTCATGCTCTAGATCTGGATTTTTTCTGCAAAAATATGTTATCAAACATTGATGATTTTTTGACTTCATACCGTTCTTCAGTAGATAGGCAACAAGCAATTCCTTTATGACTTCATAATAACCTTCTACAATAAAGGAAATGTTGTTTCCTGTTGATTTGATTGATTTAATTAAATCAAGCCTCTTCATAGCCATTTCTATAATTGAGGCTATCCTTTCCTCGTCAACTTCAATCTTTCTTATAAATTTCTCTTCACACTCATTCCAATTCATCAGATTCATTTTATCTTAAATGCTCCATACAATTTTATTCCATTAACAACATTGTTAAATAGTCTTAGTTGCAAGTTTTTAATGTCTGTTTCTATGAAAAGTTGAATTCCATGTCCTAATGTTTTTTCATATTTTCTTAGATCGGGTTCATTTTTTATAGGAGATTCTATGAAAATGTCTATGTCGCTCTCTTTCACAGAATCACCTTTCCTGAAGCTTCCAAAAAGGATAATACAGGAGGGTTTAAGTTCTGATATAAGTTTGTCAATCAACTCGGAAGAGACAATTCTTTCTATAAAATAATTTATTTTCTTTGTCTTGAATAACAAAGTATTCTGAGCTGTATTTTTCTTGGTTATAAGGTTTTGTTTTCTAAGCTCTGAAATATAGGATTGAGCAGTAGATCTAGGTATTCCTGTCATCTCAGCAATCTTTCTAACAGTGAATCTTTTCTCGGGGTGTTCATAAAACACTTCCAAAACCTTATCTATTTTGTCCATATTTTGAGCTCATTGTCCTTTTTTTAGGACTTAAGTCTATATTATAGGACATATTTATAAAGTTATCGGTTTAGGAGCGAAATTCCAACTATTAGAGGTATGAACAAAAACCTTTATTACCTAATTTAACCAATGATTAGTTATGGGAATATTTGACTTTTTGAAAGGTAATAAGACAGCAAGAACAAAGGCACCTGGTGTTAAGGTAGATAAAACAAAAACCAGTTCTAAGATCTACATGGATGAAATCGGGAAGAAAATAACCAAATCACAAAAAACCAAAATAACACTAAAAGTGAAGAAGAACGTTGGGAAGAAAAAATAAAAAAATCAGGATTTTTTTGGTTTTATTTCCAATTTCCTTCTAATTTTTTTATCAATAATGCTATTTTTAATTCCTTTCATGAAAATATACTTTATTTTTCTTTGTTTGAAAGCAATATAAATTATTGTACCTATTACACTGAACAGAACTATTATAATTAAATTATAATTAACTACTACAACTCTCTTTACATTGAATGTATCGCTTCCTACAACTTTCAATTCATAATTATTTCCATAAAAGAGAGTTGCTTCTAATTGATATAACCCGTCTTTTGTGTTTTCAGGTAATTCAAATTCTCTTAGCAAATTAGCTTTATTTTCTACAGCAATAGTTTCTGATCTTTCTAATAAGATGTTATTATCTTCATCTATTATTTTAAAATTTATTATGATATCGGATTTTCCAGAGAGTTTAATGTCTGTTAGTTTCATTATGACCACAAGATCATCTTCTACGGATATATCTTTGTAGATTGTGGGTATCTCTAACAACATATCAAATACAGGTTCCAGTTTTATTATATTTTTTTCAGGTTCAGAAGAAATGTAAATGCAATCCTGTGTTTCTTTTGGCTTATCTTCATGAACATTACAAGTTCCTATATAACTGCATGTTCTTTTTTGTATATTTTCCGAAGTGCACTCGCTCCACCCAGTGCACGTCCATTCATTATAGCAATTACCTCCTACAGAAGGTTGTGATGTACTATCGGAAGAATCATCATTAATAGGTGTTTCTTTTGTAGAGTAAACAGAGAATTGAGTTACACTGAAAACAAATGTTCCGTTCTCATATGAGATTTCTGTACAGATAGAGCTCGGACACTCCACACTGTTTAAAACAGGTGTTGGGTCTATATAATCTAAACTATAAACATAAACATTAGCAGATTTGTTAAGCGCAGGTAATGTATCTGTGCTAATTTCTATAGAGTTAAATGATATGCTAACATTACCATCTATATTTGCACCAGAACTCAGATCTACTGATTCTTGGAATACTATCTTACCTGCAGAGATGTTTTCAATTATTAGGTTTGCTATGTTTGAAACATCAGTTACACTTAAATCTGTTGTATCTCCTGAGAACTCGGTTGTTAAAATAGCAGAAAATTGTCGTGTTTCTGAAGAACCTTCATTTCCAAAAGAGTCTGTACAATTAACACCCCACATGTAAATTCTAGCTGTAAGATTGTTCAACATGAATTCCTGTGTCATGTTTTTTGTTACATTTGAATCTGTTTGGTTTATTACATCATTTATAATCAAGCTGCAGTTTGCTATATCAGAATCATCTGTTATGTTGTAACTTAATGTAATATCCCCATCATTATCTCCAGTATTGTTTGTAGGAGAGATTAGAGTTATAGCAGGAGCTTCGCTGTCAGAAGGCTCGCTACTTAAAACAGTGTAATCAATGCTGACGTTGTAAAGCTTTGGCGTCATGTCACTAGCATCACTGCTGAAGCTGGCCTTGTACTGGAAATACCTGTTAGCAGAAACAGACAAATTCTCTCCAGATGGATTAGTGTAGCTTCCTGAAAAGCTTTCATCACTGCAGTTAGCCAGTTCGCAAGACCTTGCCTGGAAAGTTAAATCAGTTCCAACTAAAAGGGCTGTCATGCCTTTTGCATCTCCGTTTCCACCATTGAAATCACTATCATTAACTTTTGTCCAACCAGTTCCAGAATCTATCGACTTCCACACATCCTCATCACCTTCTATTATGAAAATATTATCATTGCTATCAACAGCACCAGCTTTG
>Ga0180009_10008305_pt1 | contig 10326 bp, 8 predicted proteins | sample OS_PC_MetaG_FD_123537 | JGI IMG/M metagenome (GOLD analysis project Ga0180009, IMG submission 123537) | Groundwater microbial communities from the Aspo Hard Rock Laboratory (HRL) deep subsurface site, Sweden - OS_PC_MetaG | ecosystem: Environmental > Aquatic > Deep subsurface > Groundwater... | reverse complement strand
TCTTTTCTATACTGAGCAGTGAATTGTCTCCTGGAACGGATTCCTGACGGTGCTTCGCGCTGCTGATGTTTGCAGGCAAGATGTCAGGATCTCCTTACTTCGTTCGGACCTGCTCTTCGCTTCGCTCAAGCAGGCAAGGATCACTGACCTACGCATCTATGCATAGTCGATGCAATTTGGTCATTGCGATAATACCGTAAATCGTTATCTTCGGGGCTATGATGGAGGGCACTAAGAGCTTCTACAAGTATGTCTTGCCCGCAATTCTATATGCGGTGGTGATCTTCATTGTATCGTCGATCCCGTCGCTGACTCCCCCCAGACTCGGTACAAGCTGGGATGACAAGATATATCACTTCATAGAATATGCAGGTTTCGGTTTCCTGATTTTCCGGGCATTCCTGTCCTGGAAACAGACAAGTCCGGTCGGACGACGCACCCTGCTGACTCTGCTGATCGGCATTTCCATCGGTGCTGTCGATGAACTCCACCAGCATTTCATTCGAAATCGTGTGCCGGAGTTTTCCGATTGGTATGCCGATTCCGCCGGTATTGTCGCAGGCACAATCGCCGCTTTGCTGTTGGTCTGGTTTGTCCGGTCCCGTCTTAGGGGCAGATAGCTGCATCATTTCTTGCTTTTTGGGCAATCAGTCCATATTTTACCCGCCGAAATCTTGGAAATGCAAAGGTGATCGACAGAATGAGACAATTCAGCGAGCTTCAAAGAACACATACATGCGGTGAACTGTCACTGGCAGACGCCGGCAAGATCATAACACTCAATGGCTGGGTGCATGGCAGGCGTGACCACGGCGGGCTGATTTTCATCGATCTGCGTGACCGCTACGGTGTCACCCAGGTTGTCTTCCGGCCAGAGACTGTGTCGGCAGACATTCTCAAGACTGCCGGGAAGCTCGGGTATGAATTCGTTGTTTCTGCGAGCGGAAAGGTGGTTCCTCGCCCCGACGGGATGAAGAATCCCGATATGGTTACGGGCGAGATCGAAATCGAGGCCACCGAGCTGACCATTCTGTCTGAATCTGCTACACCGCCGTTTCTGATCGAGGATAATCCCGACGCCAGCGAGGAGCTTCGCCTGACATACAGGTATCTCGATCTGCGCCGTGAACCGCTGAAGAATAACATGATCTTACGGCACAGATTCGTGAAATCGATCCGCGATCATCTCGACAGCGAGGGATTCCTCGAAATCGAGACCCCGATGCTGATTAGGTCGACGCCGGAAGGTGCGCGAGATTATGTGGTACCGTCGCGTGTGAGTCCGGGAAGATTCTATGCATTGCCGCAGTCACCGCAGTTGTTCAAGCAGATTTTGATGATTTCCGGTTTCGACAAGTATTTTCAGATGGCGCGATGCCTGCGAGATGAGGATCTCCGCGCCGACCGTCAGCCGGAGCATACGCAGATCGATATGGAGATGAGCTTTGTCACTATAGATGACGTATTTTCGACGACCGAGCGGATGATGGCGTATGGTTTCAAGAAGACAATCGATGCCGATATCAATACACCGTTCCCGCGCTATAGCTACGATGATGTCATGAACCGCTATGGCTCCGACAAGCCGGACCTCAGAATCAAGCTCGAGTTGGTGGATCTGTCTGAGGCGGTCAGGGAGTGCGGATTCAAAGTTTTCTCCGATACGGTGGAATCGGGAGGAGTCGTCAAGGGACTCACGATTCCGGGCAAGGCTGACTTATCCCGCAAGCAGATATCCGACATCGAGGAATCAGCAAAGGCGCTTGGTGCGAAAGGACTTGCATATATTGGCAGAGCCGATGATAAGCTGAAGTCGTCAGTCGCGAAATTCTTTGGTGAGACAGAACTTGAAGGCATATTCAAAGCTGCAAATGTCAATATCGGCGACATGCTGTTTATCGTGGCTGATTCGAGGACAACTGCGAACAAGGTGCTTGGCGGATTGCGCACTCAGCTGGGGCGTGAATATGGTATCGTCGATAATGCGAGATGGAATTTTCTCTGGGTGATGGATTTCCCGCTGTTTGAGTATAATCCGGACGAGAAGCGCTTTGACGCGATGCACAATATCGTAACGTCCCCCAAAGAAGCCGATATTCCGTTGCTTGATGCCGGATTCGATCAGTCCGTCGAAGAGCTTGGCGAGGATCACCCGTGGGGGAAAATTCTCGCGAATCAGTATGATCTTGTCCTGAATGGAACAGAAATAGCGTCGGGCGGCATTCGTAATCACCGCAGAGATATACAACAGAAAATTCTGAATGTCCTTGGAATGAGCGACAGTGAAGCCGAAGAACGTTTCGGATTTCTCCTAAAAGCTCTGACTTTTGGCGCACCTCCTCACGGCGGCATAGCGCCGGGACTCGACAGGATTGTGGCTATTATGTGCGGCTCGACATCGATTCGCGATGTGATAGCATTCCCGAAAACTACGGCTGCACAATCACTTATGGATGCCGCGCCATCGACTATCGACCCGAAACAGCTTCGGGAATTGAAGCTCAGAGTGGTCGATGATGACAAGTGAGGCTGCATATTTAACTCTCCGACAGCCAAAAAACTTTTGAACTTTTGACCGATATAATTTATAATTGATGGATTGGAGGCTGACTCTTCGATTTTGGAAGATACTGTTCGAAAACAGATTACTTTGGACGGCGTGGACCTAAGACTTGTCTTTGGTCGCAATGATGTCCATTTGAAGATAATCGAAGATCAGTTCAACGCCCGCATTGTAGCTCGCGGGTCGGAGATCAGTATTGAAGGGGATAGTCAGGAAGTAGATCGGGTTATCAGTCTCTTCAATGATCTTTCCACCTACCTAAGCCGGAATTTTGAACTTCCCGAGCGATATCTCTGGTACGCTATAACTATGATTAAGGAAAATGGCGAGGGGCCTGCTGAGAGCCTTGACGCAGAGACTGTCATCTCCACGCTGTCGCAGGAGCCTGTAGCCCCGAAAACGCTGGGACAGAAAAGGTATACCTCAGCTGTCGCTAAACATGACATCGTGTTCTGTATCGGTCCTGCCGGAACGGGAAAGACATATCTGGCAGTCGCGCTCGCAGCGGCTGAGCTTAAACGGAAGTCTGTCCAGAGGATAATTCTGACACGGCCGGCGGTGGAGGCTGGTGAGTCACTTGGATTTCTTCCAGGGGATATCCGCGCCAAAGTCGATCCGTATCTGAGGCCGGTCTACGACGCCCTGCATGACTTAGTGGAGCCGGAGAAGACAAAGAAATTGATGGAACTCGGCATTATCGAGATTGTTCCTCTGGCGTTCATGCGTGGAAGAACGCTCAACAATAGCTTTGTTATTCTCGATGAAGCCCAGAACACGACTACGGCGCAGATGAAGATGTTTCTGACCCGTCTCGGATTGAATTCTCGGGCTATCATAACCGGAGATGTTACACAGATCGATCTTGACAAGAGCAAACTGTCGGGGCTGATAACGGCTGAAAGGATCCTGAAGGGTATTTCCGGAGTGAAGTTCGTGCATCTTGATGAGAAGGATGTTGTCCGCCACCATCTCGTGATGGAGGTCATCAAGGCATACGAGCGCCACGAGAAGCGCAGGAAATAATGGCCATCACTTATGTTTAGATTACTTCAAAGAGCAAAGAGATTCATTCGGGCGAAGCTCAAACTGGAAACGGCCCGCACGGTCTGGGAGGAACGTCCTCCGAGATGGACCCTGAAAATTACCGCCCTGATCCTGGTGATAGCGCTAATAACGGCAATATATCCGATCAGGATGACATTCCTGCCAATCTCGCTTCCGAAACTTGGAGACATTGCAACTGAGGATGTCATTGCTCCGATCGACTTTCCTGTCGAGAAGAGTCCGGAAGTGTTGCAGGAGGAGACGGCGAACGTCGTCAAGCTGGCTCCACTTGTTCTTGATTTCAATGAGTTCACGTATGATAGCATCATTACGAGGATTGACTCATTCTTTTCTGCAGCTCTGAACCTAAAGGCAGGTAACAGTAACCTCGACAATCAGACCCGGCGTCTGAGACTTTTCTTTCCCGAATTCAATGAGAGCACTTTGAGGCAGTTTCTGACTCTTGATTCCATCCGGAACTACAAGGCCCCTGTCAAGGCCGCTGTCTCGGATGTCTACTATGCGGGAGTGTTTGAGAACAGCGATGCAATCCAGAATATTGATAACGAAAACGTGCTGATTGTCAAATCGAATGTCAGGACTCCGCTGAAGAGGGACCAGATTGTATCGATGGACGAAATCGAAGCATTTGCAGCCCGTTCGTTCAATTATCAGGACCAGACAATCGGTAAGTTGCTCGCCACATTAATCGCCGGTCTTGCCAGGCCGACTCTTACGGTGGACTATCCGCAGACCGAACGTGAGAAGACTCTTGCTATAGCTCGTTTGCCTCGTGAGGAATTATCGTTTAAGGCGGGTGACGTGGTACTGCGCCGCAATCACAAAGTAGAGTCAGTGCATCTGAAATGGCTCGATGCTCTGGCGGAGCACAGGGTAAAGACGGAGGAGAGTGCAAGTATCTGGCAGTTGATACTGCCGATTCTGACCAGGGCTATGTTTGTTGGGTTCATCCTGTCGATATTTGCCGCCTTTCTCTATTTCTTCAAACGTCGCGAGGCATTCACCGGGACTGGTATTCTGGCGGTCATCATTTTGATACTTCTTCAGGTTACTCTGGATTACCTGATCGGATTCAAACTGGATCTCTCGTCCTATCTCGTTCCATTTGCGATAGGATCGCTGTTGTTCGCAATCCTGTTTGGTCTCGAAGTCGGTCTTGTGGCGACTTTTTCCCTCGCAATTCTGACCGGAGTCCTCAACAATTTCGATTTCACTTCGGCGTTCGTGCATATGGCCACCGGTTCGGTAGCCTGTTTCTCTGTGCGGGTTGTCCGACGCAGGTCCGATTTCTATCGATCGATACTCTACATTTCTCTGACATATATATCGCTGATCTATCTGCTGGAGTATCTGCGCTTCACCGAGCCGGAGCAGATGATTGTCGAGTTCGGCTATGGCATACTGAATGCAGTCCTGGCGCCGATTCTGGTCATGGGCATATTGCCGATATTCGAATCGATTTTCAATTTGACTACCGACATAACGCTGCTTGAGCTTTCCGACATGAATCATCCGCTTCTGCGGCGCCTGGCAATCGAGGCACCCGGCACATATCATCATTCGATAGTCGTCGGAAATCTCTCGGAAAAGGCGGCTGAAGCAATCGGAGCCAACTCCCTTCTCGCGAGGGTCGGTGCATACTATCACGATATCGGAAAGATGGAAATCGCGGAATATTTCGTCGAAAACCAATCCGGGATCAGGAATAAACATGAGAAGCTTACGCCGAGCATGAGCGCACTGATCATCGGCTCTCATGTCAAGAAAGGTGTCGATCTTGCAGATCAGTTTGATCTCCCTGACAAGATTTCTTATTTCATCGAGGAGCATCATGGCACCACTCTGATGTCGTTCTTCTACAGCAAAGCGAAGGAATCAGGCAGTAACGGCGATTTGAATGAGGACGATTTTCGTTATCCCGGTCCCCGGCCGAATTCGCGCGAGACTGCAATTGTCATGCTGGCAGATTCCATTGAGGCAGCCAGCAGAACGCTTGATGATCCTAAACCGAGCAGAATTCGCAATATGGTAAAACGGATTATCAACGACAAATTCCAGGCGGGAGAACTTTCGCACTCCGAATTGACTATGCACGATCTTGGTTTGATCGAGGAAAGCTTTGTCAATATGTTGATTGGTGTATTCCACGCTCGGATCGACTACCCTCAGAAGGAGGAAGCTGAGTGAGCGGGGTACGAACATCAGTGATAAATACAACGAGAAGACGACCGATACCTTCAAAGAGGATCGCCCGGCTCGCCAGATTAATATTCACCGGTGAGCGCAGGGCAGGGCACCTCAATATCATAATGGTTGGCGATACGAAGATGAAGTCACTAAACTCCCGGTTTCGCGGGACCGATCGAACCACTGACGTTTTGTCTTTCTCTATCGATGAGGACGAGTCCGACCAACCTCCCTCTCTGACAGGCGAAATTTACATTTCCGTTCCGCAAGCCGTTCGGCAAGCGAAGTCTGCGGGCCATGATGTCTCCGACGAAATACTATTTCTAGCCTCGCATGGAATGCTGCATCTTCTCGGCTATACACATTCGACGAAGCGCGATTTTAAGCGTATGGTAGATAAGCAGATACATTACCTCAACAGGCTCTACAGGGAATCATGATAATTGCGGCACTCATACTGATATATGTAATCATTATCTACCTTGCATTCACGGTGAATGTATTTCAGTTCGGTCTCCTGCTGTTTGATAATGCCGACGGGGACTCGTTCAGCGATCTTGATGATTCTCGGCGCAGGAAGCTCAACGTGTTCTTCGAAGATCTGACATCATTCAATCATTTCGTGACCTTGTACGATAACTTTGCAGCCATCACTACTGCTGCGATAGCCCTCTATTTCGCCGGTAAGCTGTCTAATGGGACCCCCATCCTCTATGCCGCGTGGGCTGTGCTGGCACTGATCGTGACCCTTCTCGTGAATCTTGTAGTAGCGCAGACGATGTCCAAGAGAGTTCCGAGCAGGTGGATAGAGAAAACTCTTAAGTCACGTTTATCCATGATTCGGTTTCTCTACATGCTGTTCAGACCATTCGTTCGGGCGCTCGGCATACTCATGGAGAAATTCAAACGGGAGCATCTTTCGGAGGAGCAAAAGGAGGATATGGTGGAACGGGCGATTGAATCTCTAGCAGATTCCGCCGGGCTGAATGAGCCTCTCGTCGAGGAGGATGAGAAGGAGATGATCGGGAATATCTTCGAACTCGATCAGACTGCGGTGAAGGAAATCATGGTGCCTCGGACAGAGATGACGGGAATATCCATTTTTGCTGATTTTGATGAGATACAACGAATAGCCATTGCCTCCGGACACTCACGGTTTCCTGTGTTCGCAGAAGACCTGGATAACATCAAGGGAATTCTGTATGTCAAAGATTTGTTTGCCAATTTCCCCCTGCCCATAGACAACTTCAGCGTCTCGGATTTCATGCGCAAACCGTACTTCGTTCCAGAGACCAAGAAAATATCTGACCTGCTTAACGAGCTGAAGCTGAGTCATAAACACATAGCGATCGTCGTCGACGAATACGGTGGCATCGCCGGCTTGATCACGTTGGAAGATGTGATTGAGGTAATCGTGGGTGACATCCAGGATGAACACGACATCGAGGAGGCTGATATCGTCAAGCTGGACAATGGTTCGATCAGGGTCGACGCAAATATCTCGATAGAGGATATTGCAGATCATCTGGGGGTTGAGATCGACGACGGCGAGTTCGAGACTGTAGGGGGGCTGATCTATGATCTGGTCGGAAGCCTTCCTCGCGTGGGGCAGATTGTCTCAAGTGAGCATTTTGAATTCACCGTTGAGAGAATGGAAGGTCAGCGCATCGAAACAGTCAGAGTGCAATTGCGCCAGAAGAACTCACATTAGTTGCATCCGCTTTCTTATCGCCCATTCAGTCGACAGAAGTAAAAGCACCGCAAGCATGATTATCCAGTGATTCGCGAGAGGATATTCCTTCCTCGATCTGAGCTCACCGGATGCAAAATCCGCCTGGGTCAGAAGGCTATCCAGCATCGAAATCGGATAGTGTCGGCCTCCCGTGGTCGCAGCAATTTCCCGAAGCAGGTCTTCAGTTTCGTAGAGAGTCTCTTCTTCCAAAGAAAACGCCTCCACCACAAACCTGCCTGAGATCTTTGCTTCCGTCTTGTCGCCGCGAATTAGTTCTGCCGAATAGCTGTAGTTGCCATGGTCCAGCAAATGCATGTCTGTCTTCATTTTTCCGGGTGCAATTCTGACCATCGAAGAAATCAGCGTGTCGGATGTGGTGGCGGAATCCGGAATGACAGTCAGGATCACCGATCCATCATCGATCGCCTGATAGCTTTCGTCCAGCAACGATGCCGAGAATGTCACACGTTCACCCGATTTAAAGACTGATTTGTCAGGTGCAATTCTGACCCTGTCGACATCTTCGGTCGTCACGAGCCACCTGACGCAACTGTTGATGAATGTGCGGTACTCATCACCGGTACCACCGCGACCTTTCGAGAGAAACTCAGCCTTCCAGAGCGGGACGAAGCAGGTCGTGAGTACCTTGCCTTTCTCCACACGATTGATCGTGACGAGTGGAATCAGATTGCCTCCGAAATCGGGGTTCTGATGTACTGCGAGAACGGTGGCCCCCGGTTTCTCTTTGCCGGCCGTCACATATGCCTCAAACGGTGGCATGTCATCCCATTGTTTCTGCAATCGCGAAGCTGTTTCGGCAATCTGCATCACCGGATGATACTCTCCCTGCTTGGTCAGACGCAGGTGGAAATCTCCGTCCTGACGGAGGGTTGGCGGACTGGCGAATTCAAACGGGAGCAGATCGGCGAGCGGTCCGGACGGCGTCGAACGTGCGAATTCCGCACCAAGCAGGAAGAATACTGCCTTGCCATAGCTCGAAAGGTAGCTCGAAAGCGCATCGCCCTTCGATGCGAGTATCGAAGGCGAGTAATCCACAAGAATGACAAGGTCGTATTCGGCCAGCTTATCGGGGGACTGAGGAAACGGCGTTGTTCTTAGCTTTCCGGATCGATCAAACACCGAAAGATCGCAGTCGAAATCTTCCGATTCGTCGAGAACGCGCTTCAGGAATGTGACTTCCCAACTCAGGTATCCCGCCGCGACAAGAATCTTCTGCTTGGATTTCAATATTTTCATCGAGAATGACCGAACGTTGTTGTCTGTGAGTTCCTCCCCGGACTGCTTTGGCAACGAAACCGAGAATGTCCTGATCCCTTCTTCCGGGGGCACGAAATCGATTGTCCTGGTCTGTCGTGATGCCCCGCCTGTGAGAGTGATGTCTTCTGTAGCGAGTGTTTTGCTACCTGATCTGATCCTTACCGGAAGAGATAGGCCATCATACCCGCGAGATTCGATCTCGACTTCGATCTGAGACTGACGGCCCGCGTAACCGACCTCATCGTGAGTCATTCTGACTATCCTCACGTCATTCGATGATCTCTGCGGCCCGAGATCAAGCGCATAGACCGGCACCGACAACTCCGACGCTGCTTTCAGAGGGTTGGTGCCGCTGTTTACCAGACCATCGGAGATGACTATAACTCCCTGCAAGTTCTGCTCGCTATATTTCTCTCTCATATTGGTCAGGCAGTCGCCGAGGGCAGTACGTTTCCCGTCAAAACCGAGCGTATCATCGAGCGTCTCAATCGAATCTGAGAACCGATAATCATCTCTGATGAACTCGTCGCCCACCTCGCCGGGAAATGGGTTCTCCGACAGCCACTTCAACACTTCCCGCTTAGTCTGGAAATCCTCGACGTTCTTCACGCTTTCACTGTTGTCGAACAGCACAGCCACATGCGGAGGAAGCTCTTTTACAAGCAGATAGGAAAAGACCGGCTCTGCCAGAGAGAATAGAAGCAGAGTTATTGCAGCTGATCGCAGGATGCCAAGAAAGACTCTCATACCTTTCGAGAGGGGCGGATTGGTGCGACGATAATAAAACAGGACAAATGTCAGCAATGCTATCGCCAATAGTATTGCGGTCATAAGCCAGTAACCGCCAAATGATAAGAACATATCCTGCAAACAGACTCCTCGGTTACTCGGAACAATCCCTCTATAAAGGGTTACGAGAAGGGTGTGTCAAGCGCATTATGCCATGCACGTTAAGGCATACGTCGACAGCGGCCTGCGGTTCCCGGTGTGATTGTGCTTTCGCAAAGGGCCGAGAGCTGTTAATTTGCGAATCCTGTCTCTGCATTAATGGCTGCGAGCTGGTCTTTGATCAATATGCAGGACAGTCCGGATCTTAGGAACTCTGAAACCATGAAAGGAAGATCTCATGAGACTGGTAGGAGTATTATTGGCGGGTGTTCTTGTTCTGTCAGCGTGTGCCGTCGCCGGTGATTTCGATATGGCGCCAATCACCAACGAGATATCATTCTACAAGAATACAAATGACAGCTTCAACGAACTCGGGCAGACACTGCAGATTATCTCAATCAATTCATTCAAGTCGCTGACATGGTTCAATTTTGAATTCACGGGGGATTTCAACTGGGACATGACCGAGGGGCAGGATTATGACTACTATATAGAACTTAGCCTGGTGAAGAACATCACATCCAAGCTGAGCTTCAATTATCAGCGCATCTACGGCACTTTTGTTACCGAACCGGTCAATCAATTTGGGCTGAGGTTGTCGCTGTAGCTACGC
>Ga0180009_10008304_pt1 | contig 10328 bp, 9 predicted proteins | sample OS_PC_MetaG_FD_123537 | JGI IMG/M metagenome (GOLD analysis project Ga0180009, IMG submission 123537) | Groundwater microbial communities from the Aspo Hard Rock Laboratory (HRL) deep subsurface site, Sweden - OS_PC_MetaG | ecosystem: Environmental > Aquatic > Deep subsurface > Groundwater... | reverse complement strand
ATGGATTTTCCATTGAAAAAAGCGGTCGGATTGCATCTGCCTGCGGATATGAGGTTTGCCAGGTCATGGGTGCACAGATCCCACAAGCTGCATGGACAAGGATTAAAAGGCTGATATAAGATCAAAGCTGGTATAGATGCCGGCATCGTTTATTTAATTTAGGGATTCAGGCTGTGCACATGCCATCAATTTGGCTGTTTTGCATAGCCTGTACCAAATTATTTTTTAACTTCAAGGGTAGGGCTCTAAAAAGAGATGATAAACAACTGACCATATTCGAGATCGATTTTAAAAAGGTCTTTGGGGTGAAGACCCATAATTCGGCACAGTATCACCCGGATCACCCCGGCGTGGGTCACCAGCAGGATGCGGCCGACCTGTTTTTTTCTTATCTCATCAAAAAATGGCAATGCCCGATCCTGCAAATCCTGAAAGCTTTCTCCGCCGGGCGGCTTGAAGCTGTCCATCTGTTGGCCCCGTTTTTCAAATTCTTTGGGCATGGCCTGCCGTATTTCATCAAAGGATTTGCCGTCCCAGGTTCCCATATTAATTTCATTGAGCCGGGACTCGATATAAATCTTGTGCTCCGGACAGACAAGAGAGGCTGTGTCCATACATCGTTTCAATGTGCTAGAGTAAACTGCATCAAACCCCATGCCTGAAAAGGCAGTTTGCCAGAACAGACCCTGTTCTCTGCCAAGATCATCCAGCAGCACATCGGTCCGGCCGATAAAGCGCTTTGTTTCATATCCCTGAATCCTTCCGTGGCGTAGAAGGAATATAAGGGGTTTTACAGCTGAGGATTGACCTAAGAGATCAGCCGGAAGTATTTTTGATCCGGGCGTGTATGTTTTGTAAAGGGACATATCATTCTAACTTTCACTTAACCGACCGTTCAGTACAATTTTTAAAACCATATCCCCGTTATGTCAATAGGGGAAATTAAGAACCCTTATATCAGGACATCTTAAAATTAATCTTAAACAAATGAGACTCAAACCTTGAAAAATAGGAACAAGTGAGTATTAATAAGTAAAAGAATTCAATTTTAACAAGTCCTGATCCAAATTTTTTTTACACCCCATAAGGAGGCCAAAATGATCCCTAAGATTAAAAAAATACTCTATGCAACTGATCTTTCCGAGAGCGCCAGACATGCTTTTTATTATGCTGCAGACCTGGCACAACGCTACGATGCCATGGTAACGTTTCTCTATGTCATGGAAGAAATGAATCATACTGTCGAATTCCAGATCAGAGGAATGCTGGGACGAAAAGAATGGGAAAGAGTAAAATCAGAAAAGCTTGATTTTTTAACCAACAAAATAAAATCAAAAATTGAAGAATTTTGCCAGGAGATGGATTCCCAGATTGATTCCTGCCGTCTTCTGGTTGAAGACATCCTTATAAAAAGTGGAAATCCAACCGAAGAAATCATCAACACCTCTAAAGAAATAAATGCTGATATGGTTGTGATGGGCAGTTACGGATATAATATCCTCATGGATGCCCTTATCGGCGGAACGGCCAGAAAAGTCGTCAAAAACAGTAAAATACCAGTGCTGGTTGTGCGGCTTCCCCAGAAATAACCCCGGAAATTACCCTCAGGGAGTATTTTGGAGAATGGTGCGGATGGATTGTCCTGTAGCCGCTTCAATGCAGGCCTGTATTTGTTTGGCTGCTTTATATCGTCTGAAAATTCTGATTTCAGCATCCGGGGCCTGTTTGATCTTCTCTTTAAACCGTTTGGTATAATCGGGCTCCACCCGGTTGCCGTGGCAGAGCTTATCTGCCAAATAAACTATTTCCTTTTCTGTTATCAGATTTCCAGGTTGGATGGTCATGTGCTCTGCTACTATGTCGGCAACTTGAGGAAATCCCAAGGCCTTAAGCAATCGACTGCCGGCCTGGGCATGATTTTTTTCTTTACGTTTGATGTCATGGAGCAGAGCTGCGGCCTGGATGAGGTCCAGGTTCAACCGGCTTTTCTTGTATGTTTTGTCGATCCCCCCCTCCCCTCTCTCAACAGCATGACCCAGTTTCAGAGCAGTTTCTGCTACACGGGTAAGATGAGACTGAAGAGCGATTTCCCCTGGAAGAACCCATTGGATAATGGACTGGCATTCTGCCTTATCCGGAATATTCATCTGCTGATATTTTTGGGCCAGGATCTCATAGTCTTCCCGGGTGTCTGCATCCAGCAGGATGCCCCGATCATGGACAGGGTGGCGAACCAGGCGATTGTCTTGGGAAAGCAACAGTTTCCCCAGATTTGAATCCGAACCCATTGAAACGATCTTGGGGATTAGTCGGGCCGGAATCAGGGGGGGATGACCCGGAGTATGGCAGAATTCTGGAATGATGATGTTTTCACCCGATTTTTCAAAGGATAGGATAAGGGTCTGAATAGTGACAGGCCGGATGGCCGGGATATCCACGGGCAGCAGAAAAAATCCCCGACTTTTTGAAGAAATTTGTCCAGCACCTTTTTGGATGGAACCCAGCATGCCGGTTTTAAAATCCGGGTTAAACACGGATCTGGCACCAACCTTTTGGACGATGGGGTTTAAAAGATCCTGGTTATGGCCGGTGACCACTATAATATCAAGGATACCGCAGCGTTGAAAAAGGCGAATCACTACCTCAATCATGGGCTTGCCCCCAAGCTTGAGCAACGGTTTATATTGGTGCATACGGGAGGAAAATCCAGCCGCCGGAATCACGGCGGAAAGGGCCATGGCCGGAGGCATTGGCAGGGTCATCGCATCTGAGCCCTGACCTGAATGATTTGACCGATGATACTGACAGCGATTTCAGCCGGAGTTTCTGAATTAATATCAAGTCCAATGGGAGAATAGACCTGGTCAAGGGATGCTTTTGAAACTCCCTTTTTTGTAAGGTTTGCATAGATTTGGTTCCGTTTTCGAGAGCTGCCGATCATCCCGATGTAAGGGGCTTCGGTCTTAAGTGCTGCTTCAAGAACGGTCTGGTCATGGAGATGCCCCCGGGTCAGGATGACAATATAGGCATTCTTGTCAATGGACAGGGTATCAAAGGCATTGGCAAATTTATCTACCACCAGGACGGTCTGGGCATGTTTAAATCGTTTTTGATTGGCAAATTCTTCTCTGTCATCCACCACGATGGTACGAAATTCAGTTAAGTGGGCCATCTTTGCCAACTGGAACCCCACATGACCTGCACCAAATATATAAAGGGTATCACAGGTCTGGCTCGGCTCAACAATGAACTCTTCCAGACCATAGTTTTGAATCATGGGAGCAGCACCTGAAAATTGGTTGCTACAGACGGCATCAAACAGAACCTTGGGAATCATGTTGGTACCGATGATGGTTCCATCGGGCAGAACAAGGCATTTTTCAGTGGTAAAAGATGCGCCGGAGAATCCATTGATTTTTGAAATGACCACTGCTTTTTTTCCGGCCTTCTCCTGAGCCGCCATGGTGGCAAATATCTGTATCAGGGAAGGGGATGGGTGGGAACCAAAGGTCTCAATCCATACAGTTAAGTTCCCGCCGCAGACCATGTCCAGTCCGTCTTTCAATTTCTGGTCCAGGGTAAATTCAATGATTCTGCACTGGGGCACACTCATCATATCAATGCAGGCATCCATGACACGGGCTTCCACCAGGCCGCCGCCAATAGTGCCAAACAGACTTCGATCAGAAAGGACCACCATTTTACTGCCGGATGTTCTGGGAGTGGAACCCTTGTGAGCAATTATGGTGGCCAGGGCAAAGGGAATGCCCTGTTTTAAACAATCAAGTATGGGTTGGGTTAATGATTCCATGGATAACTATTTTATCTTTATTTTCCAAAACTGCAAGAGGGAAATCGACACTCTTTGCAGCTTGCACAAAATCCCCCGTGCCCCATTTTAACAATATCTGTTTTTTTAAGTGTGTCTCCGGCAAGGAGTTTGGGTACCACCAGGTCAAAGATAGAGGCCCTGTGGTACATGACGCACCCGGGAAGACCAATGACCGGCACTGTTCCGATATAGGCCAGCATAAACATGGCACCGGGCAGCACCGGGGCACCATAAAAGACGATCTCACCTCCTGCCGCCCGGATGGCAGCCGGCGTCAGATCATCCGGATCCACAGACATGCCGCCTGTTACCGCGATCATCTGGGCACCCTCTGCCAATAAGTCCTTAATGGCGGATACAGTCATGGAAATCTCATCGGACACAATGATTTTCCGGGTGATGTTGCTGCCAAGATCTTTAAACTTTTTGGCAACCACCGGGCCGAACCCATCCCTGATCCGTCCGCTGAAGACTTCTGATCCGGTTACCACCAGACCCACATCCAGCTTGGCAAATGGTTTGATTTCAATGATCGGAAAATATTTTTTACACAGGATTTCAGCTTCCTCAACCTTTTTTTCATCTATGGACAAAGGAATGACCCGGGTTCCGGCAAGCTCCTGACCTACCTCAACCGGCTGGTCCGTGTGCAGGGTAGCAAAGATAACATCTTCTACCCCATTTAATTTTTCAAGGGCCTGGACATTGACCTTGAGCAGCCCGCAGGTATTGGCGCTAAAACCCACCTTTCCCTCTTTTGGCATGCTGATATCAATTCCATTTCCCATGGCGGCCCGGGCAATGCGCAGGGCAGCGTCATTTTCATGAACTTCACCATTGAGACCTGCAACATAAATATTTTGTTTACCCAGATTCAGCAGTGCTTCCACGTCTGCATCGGTAATGATGTGGCCTTTACGAAAAGACGATCCTTTAAAGAGGTCCGGCACAATTTGAGTGATATCATGGAGCAGAACCTTTCCCACAGCGTCCTGGACCGGAACGGCTTTTATTTTTGCTTTTTCATAATATTTCATTCAAAAGAACTCCTGATTTTTTTTCCATTCTACAGCTCGGGTAACCACAGAGCAGTCTGGGGGAACATCATAATATGAGCCAGGTCAACACACATCAGCAATACAAAGGGCATAAATAATACCATGGATTTGTTTTTAAAAATTATTTACCAAAATATGCATTGGGCAGCCATAAAGCGATCTGGGGGAAAATGATGACCAGGGTCAGACCAAAAATCATGACCAGCACAAAGGGAATAATGGAACGGTAGATATCTGCCAATGTTACCTCCGGAGGGGCCATGGCCTTCATCAAAAACAGGTTATACCCAAAAGGAGGCGTCATGTAAGCAATCTGGCAGGTGATAGTATAAAGAACGCCATACCAGATCGGGTTAAACCCTAGGCTGATAACCAAAGGGACGTAAAGAGGCGCAACAATGATAAGCATGGCTGTATCATCCAGGAACATCCCCATCAGTATATAACTCACCTGCATCATGATCAATACGCCCCACGGGCTTAAATGCCACTGATCCAGAAATAGGGTTTTTATAGCATGCACAGCGCCAAGGCCGTCAAAGACAGCCCCAAAACAAAGGGCTGCTAGGATAACCCACATGAACATGCAACTGACACTCAGCGTATTGCGCAGAGTGTCCTGCATGACCTCCCAGGTTAACCTGCGCTTGATGACGGCTGCCAGTGTTGTGGCGGCCGCGCCAGCAGCTGAACATTCAACCAGGCTTGTGACACCTGCCAGGAAAAGTCCGGTCATGGAAACCATGATGAGGATGGGAACTATCCCGGCCCTTAGCAGGACAAACCTTTCCTTCCAGGAGATCTTTTGTCGTTCCTCCAGGGATAAAGCCGGTCCCAGCGATGGATTCATTTTGCATCGGATAAGAATATAGGCAATAAACAAAAATGCAAGCAAAAGACCGGGGAAAACACCGGCCATCCATAACCGGCCGACGTTCTGCCTTGCGATCATTCCATAGAGGACAAGAACCACACTCGGCGGGACCAGGATACCAAGAGAACTGCCGGCCTGAATAACGCCGGTTACCATTACCTTGTCATAATCCCGTTTCAGCATTTCCGGCATGGCAATACTGGCACCAATGGCCATGCCGGCCACACTCAAGCCGTTTATGGCAGATATGACCACCATCAGGCCGATGGTTCCGATAGCCAGACCGCCATTTACCGGTCCGGTCCAGACGTGGAACATGCGATAGAGGTCACTTGCGATCCCTGATTCTGAAAACATGTACCCCATGTAAATAAACAGGGGCAAGGTCAGGAGGGGATACCAGTTCAACAGCACAAAACTTGCGTTGAACGGCATCTCTACGCCGCCATTCCCCCATAGAAGAAGAGAAAAGAGAGCAGCCACACCACCGATGGCGGCAAAGACGCGTTGCCCTGTGAGGAGCATGAGAATCATAGAAGAGAAGATCATAAAAGCAATTAATTCATGACTCATTATATTTTCTCCCCCATGGCAGTCGCAAGGTCTTTGAACCATTCTGCAATGCACTGCAAAAGCATCAGTACTATTCCAATGGTCATGATTAACTTGATGGGAGTCAGCGGCGGCCCCCACGGAGTATAGTTGACTTGGTTATATTCAATGGCATAATCAAGGCTGGAAAGGGAGCCGATAAGGAGAACCACCATGTAAAAAATGAGGATGGGGCCGGTAATAAGATCGGCCACAGCCCTTCTCTGTTTTGTCCACCGGCCATAGAGCAGGTCCATCCTGACATGTCCGTCAATAATCATGGAGTATCCGCCGCCGAGCAGGTAATAAGCGGCCATAATGAACTGCGCTATTTCCACAGCCCAGATGTGGGGCAGGTCAAAGATGGTTCTGGATACAGATTCAAACAACAGGATGCCGCCCAGGGCAAAAATCAGATACATTGCAAAAATACCAACAACTGTGTTCGTAGCATCAACGGATCGTACAAAAATTTTAATTGGTTTAAACATGCTGCACCTTTAAATTCAGTTCCTCTATGCTTGAGAAAATTGAGCAATTATTTACGCTTCAATACATCTCCTGGCAAATAATTGCTCAATATCGGATTATTCCGGATCAGACTTCCCTGTCTTGTTTATGATTTAAAGACAGGGAAGTCTGGTGCCATATTAATATTAATTACTGTCTGACCGCTATTTTCTTAATACCGGTATGGAGGTCCGGCTGCTTCCATGGTCTTGGCATATTCTTTTAGAATAGCCACTACCTTGGCATCTCTTGGACTCTTGGCTGCAACCTCATCCCATAATTTGTAAGCTGCCGCCTCGACAGACTTCCAGTCTTCTTCAGGGATGGTGGTCAGTGCCATCTTGCCGCCTCTGGTACGGTATTTTGCTTCTCCATACCAGTACCAGTGTTGACGGTAGTAGTGTGAACTGTCCATGCTGAGCTTGAACAATGTTTTCAGGTGCTCGGGCAGGGCATCCCATTTATCACTGTTTGCAAAGTATGAACCAGCCCATGCACCTGCTATGGGATTGGTGAGATAATACTTGCAGACATCGGCCCAGCCAACCGTATAAACCTCGGTAATTCCGGACCAGCAGACACCGTCAAGTTCACCCGTCTGTATTGCCATCTGTACGTCCTCATAGGGCAGAGACATGGGGATGACACCGAATTGCTGCAAAAATTTCCCCGCTGTGGGGAAAGTGTATACTCTCAGGCCTTTAAGGTCTGCAACACTTTTTATCGGCTTGGAGGTTGAAAAGTTACAGGGATCCCAGGCACCGGTGCTCAACCAGGTGACGCCTTTAATTTTAGAATATGCTTCTTCCCAGATTTCATTCAAGCCGCACCAGTTCCAAAGTGCTGGAACATCCAGGGAATAGCGGGTAGCAAAGGGAAAATATGCTGCAAATACAGAGATATCAACCGGGGCTGCCATTGAGTCATCGTCACTCTGGGCAGCGTCAATAGTACCCTTGGCAACTGCCCTGAATAATTCACCCTGGGGCACAAGTTGATCGGCATTATACAGCTCGATAATCATCTCCCCGTTGGCAGCTTTATTAAACGCGTCAATGGACGGTTTAATGACATGTTCGGCCAAGGCATTGCCAGCATAGGTCTGCATCCGCCATTTGATGGTTGTTTTTTTCCCCGCAATTGCAGATGGTACCGATACTGCTGTTGCAGCTATCGCTGTAGCAGTTCCTACTCCAACTTTTTTAATAAATTCGCGTCGTTTCATTCTACCTATCTCCTTTGCTGATGATTTGTTAACATTTAACCAATTTGACAACCATTACCATGTGTCTGGTCAATGTTCCAACTATCTTGAACTAATTGTACAAAAGCATATGCCACAACTTAAGCCAAAAACTTATCTTCTTTAAAAAAATGCTGTCAAATAATATTTATTCATACCTTTCCGTCAATCACCCCCCCCCCTGGATGACCGATGAGATCATCAGGGAGAGAGAACGTTCACACAAGCATTTTCCTGAGCAAGGCTTTCACAACTTGCACTTTGAACATGTTTTTAGAAAGCGGCTTAACTTCCACCACTGCAACCTCACCCGCTGCTATGGCCGTTTCATCGCTGGCTGGTTTGCCTTCAAGATACGCTTCAACTGCCTGGGCTCTCAATGGAATAGGAGCCACGGCGCCGAATACAATATTGGCATCTTTAATGACCTGGCCGTCATAACTGAAGGAATAGGCCATACTGACAATGGGAAAATCAATTGCATTCCGTATTCTAAATTTCTTGTAGCCCTGCCGGTTTGTTTTTGCCGGGGCAGGAATTTGTATTTCCTCTACAAGTTCATCAGGCTCAAGAACAGTGCACTTCATTATGTTTGCAGCAAAAAAATCATCTGCGGCAAGCGTTCTTTTGGTAGTTTTGATCTTTGCTCCCAGTGCCATGAGAGCCGGCGCCATGTCGGATGCATTCACCGCAATACACCCACAGTTCACGCAACGGGCAGCTTCGGAGCGAATGTCGTCAGGACCGTTTATGTTCAAGGTTCTCGAACATTTATCATGGCTTGCACAATGCACCTCAAGGGATTGTCCCATGGGCATACTGGTTTCAGGCGTGATCTTGGCGATGGAATGAGCGGTTTTACGCCCGGCAGCAACGGCATGGATGACGGACGCAGGACCTGAGGTGATATCACCACCGGCATAAACGCCTTTCATGTTTGTGGCTCGGGTCTCTTCATTAATGACAATCCAGCCTCGGTTGTTTTTTATCTTATCTCCGGCATAGGAGATATCAGTTGATTGACCGATGGCCAGGATGATTTGGTCAGCCTCAATGATCTGTTTTACAGAAGGATCAAACTTGGGATTAAACTGACCCTTCTCGTCAAACACCGATGTGCAGCTGACAACTTCCATCCCGGTGAGGCTGCCCTTTTTTTCCATAATTTTATTGGGACCAAAAGACGTCTGGATGGTTACGCCTTCATGGAGGGCCTCTGCGATTTCTTCTTCAAATGCCGGCATGGTGTCCCGGGATTCCAGGCAGACCATGGTGACCTGCTCTGCACCCAGACGTCTGGCAGTAACGGCAACATCAACGGCCACATTGCCACCGCCGACGACCAGCACTTTTTTGCCGATGGCGGGTTTTTTACCCAGTCCCATGGAGGCCAGAAAATCAATACCCGGGGTGAGAAGTTCTGCTTTTTCCATAGGAAGGGTTCTCTCTCCCCATGCACCTGAAGCCAGAAACACGCTTGTGAATTTTGTCCGAAGGTCTTTCAGGGTGACGCCCTCTTGACCCACCGTGACATTGAACTTGAATTCAATGCCCATGGCCTCAAAGGCGCTGATCTGTTTTTTAACGACATCTTTGGCAAGACGGTCGGCCGGAATACCATAGGTTAGCATACCGCCTGCTTCCGGCATTTTGTCATACACTGTGACCTGGTATCCGGCTTTTCTAAGATAATATGCCGCAGATATGCCGGCAGGACCTGCACCCACAACGGCCACACTCTTCTTAAGCTGCTTTGTGGGTGGTGGTAACAATTCTGCTGCATTGTCAAGAATATAGTCCCCCACAACCCGTTCAACATTCCGAATGGAAACAGCTTCATCAAACTCGGAACGGTTACATTTGGATTCACATAAATGCGGGCATATCCGGCCGGTAATCGCCGGGATGGGGTTATTTGCAAGTATGATCAGAGCGGCGCTGCGAAGGTCTCCCTTGCGGACATAATCCATGTAAGCCGGGATTTCGATATTTCCAGGGCAGGTTTCAGAACAGGCAGGTTGTGCCACCCTCACGCTGCCGAAAATCGAATGATATCGATTCTCCCCAAGGAGTGCACCGCATTTGTTGCCGCCTTTTCTCAGGCAATGAAACAAATCGTCGGGAGCACGATAATACCAGCATCTGGGCTCCTGGCAGATGTTGCCGCCAAGGGTACCCATATTTCTAAGCTGGGGGGAAGCCACGGATCTGGCGGCTTGT
>Ga0180009_10008303_pt1 | contig 10329 bp, 9 predicted proteins | sample OS_PC_MetaG_FD_123537 | JGI IMG/M metagenome (GOLD analysis project Ga0180009, IMG submission 123537) | Groundwater microbial communities from the Aspo Hard Rock Laboratory (HRL) deep subsurface site, Sweden - OS_PC_MetaG | ecosystem: Environmental > Aquatic > Deep subsurface > Groundwater... | reverse complement strand
TTTTTCATCACAAAAACAACAATTTGACATCAAAGCAGAAGCAATACACAAAGCCAAAAACACTTATTCAGAACTATTAGGAAAAGGAGTAATAAAGGATTCATCAAAATCATTATACAGAGGAAATATTCACATACAAGAAAACGCACACAACTCAGAAGGATTTCAAAAATCAAAACTGTTGCTAATAGATAAAGATGCACAAGCAGATGCAATACCACAACTATTAATAGACAACAACGAAGTGAAATGCAGCCATGCAGTGGCGATTGGTCGAATAAATTCTGACAAAATATTTTACTTCATGACTAGAGGGATAAGTGAAGAAGAAGCAAAAAGAGAAATAATAAGAGGATTTTTTGAATCAACACTCAACGGTCTTGATGAGCAATCGGCAGATATATTAAGAGAAGAAATTAAGAGGAAAACTTGAACATGGATGTCAAAAGAATAAGAGAAGATTTTCCAATACTAAAACGAGAGATTAAAGGAAATAAACTAGTATACTTAGATAACGCTGCAACAACCCAAAAGCCATCTCAAGTCATAAACGCGATAAAAGACTACTACGAGAATTATAATTCAAACATACACAGAGGAATACATAAGATGAGCGAAGAAGCAACGATTGCATATGAAGAAGCACATAAAAAAGTTTCAAAATTCATAGGCTCAAAATTTGAAGAAACAATATTTACAAAAGGAACAACAGAGTCATTAAATCTCTTAGCAAGTATCTTAAAAAATAAAATTAAGAGGGGGGATGAGATTGTCCTTACACAAATGGAACATCACAGCAACATAGTTCCCTGGCAACAACTAGCAAAAGAAAAAGGCGCGAAAATAAAATATATAGAAGTTAACTCTGATGGAACGCTAAAAACAGAGCAGTTTTCACAAATTATAACAAGCAAAACCAAGATAGTTTCAGCAGTTCACATGTCAAACGTCTTAGGAACAATAAACCAAATCAAAGAACTTGGAAAGATAGCTCATGAGAATAAGTCATTATTCATAATAGATGCGGCGCAAAGCATTCCACACATGACTGTGGATGTCAAGAAGATTAACTGCGACTTCTTAGCGTTTTCAGCACACAAAATGCTGGGACCAACAGGCATAGGTGGATTATATGGGAAAAAAGAATTATTAGAAGAACTACCTCCTTTTCAAACAGGCGGAGACATGATAAGGCAAGTTACATTCAAAGAAGCAGTTTGGAACGACCTTCCGTGGAAGTATGAAGCAGGAACACCAAACATAGCGGGTGGAATAGGATTTGGAGCAGACATTGATTACCTAAAAAAGATTGGTTTAGAAAACATTCAAGAACACGAAGAAAAACTCATCAGAAAAACATTCAAGACTCTTGAAAGAATTAACGGAGTAGAAATTTACGGACCAAGAATAAACAGAGGAGCAGTATTTTCTTTTAACATAAAAGGAATACACTCACACGACTTAGCATCACTTCTAGATGATTATGGAATAGCTGTAAGGGCAGGACATCACTGTGCAATGCCACTTATGCAAACTATGAACATACATTCATCAGTAAGAGCATCTTTTTACTTGTACAACACAGAAGAAGAAGTAGAAAAACTCGCAGAAGGACTCAAAAAAGCTTCAAAAATATTTGCATAAAAAAATGATTATCGACGACGATTTAAACAAGGCAGAGGATATGTATAAAGAAAACATCCTAGACCACTACAAAAACCCGCGAAACTATGGTGATATGAAAACAGCAGATGTTGAGCACACAGAATTCAACGCTTTGTGCGGAGACAAAATAAGATTGATGCTAAAAATTGAGAAAGAAGTTATAAAAGATATTAAATTCACAAGCCAAGGGTGTGCGATAAGCAAGTCATCAATGTCAATGCTTTCAGAAGAAATAAAAGGAAAAACACTTTTACAAGCAAAAAAAATAGTAAAACAAGACGTATTCAAAATGTTAAACATACCAATAAGTGCTGTTAGAACAAAATGCGCCTTACTACCATTAGACTTACTCAAAAACACCATTAAAATATATGAGAATAACAAAGAGAAAAAACAATGAAGCTAGAAATAAAAGACCTGCATGTAAACGTGGAAGGAAAAGAAATCTTAAAAGGAATATCACTCACGATAAATAAAGGAGAAGTAGCAGCGATAATGGGTCCTAATGGAAGCGGAAAAAGCACGTTATCATTTGCAATAATGGGACACCCAAAATATGAGATAATGAAAGGACAAATACTTTTAGACGGAAAAGATATCACAAAACTAAAAACAGACGAGCGAGCAAGGAAAGGGCTTTTTTTATCATTCCAATACCCAGAAGAAATAGCAGGTGTTACAGTTACAAACTTCTTAAGAACAGCGATGAACTCAAAAAGAAAAGAGCCAATAAACATTTCTGAGTTCAAAAAAATCCTTGATGAAAACACAGAGAAGCTACACATAAATCCTTCAATGCTTAAAAGATACCTAAACGAAGGATTCTCAGGAGGAGAAAAAAAGAAGATGGAGATACTGCAATTGCTAATGCTCAACCCACAATTTGCAATACTAGACGAGACAGACTCAGGACTAGACATTGATGCGATGAGAATAGTTGCAAACGGCATAAACACGCACTCAAACAAAGAAAACAGCGTTTTACTAATAACACACTACCAAAGACTGCTAGAATATGTAAAGCCAGAAAAAATACATGTCATGCTTGATGGAAAAATAATGTTTTCAGGCGGAAAAGAACTAGCATTAGAACTAGAAAAAAAAGGCTATGACTGGCTAAAACAAAGATAAACTAAAACTTAATATACTGATAAGTTTTTTCAGAAAGAAAATGAACAAAATATATCTCTCCATAACTGAAGCTGAAGAACTACTTCCAATAATTAGAAAGAAACTCAGGAGACTAATTGGGATAAACAAAGCACTCTCAATACTCAACTCTTTAGACTTAGAATATGAAGATGAATATGAAACACTAATGCAAGACATAAAAATAAACAAAAAGTTTCACAAACTATCATTTGAGTTTTACAATTTAATGGAAGAACTACACGAAAACGGGTGTATTCTAAAAGATATTGAAGAAGGAACAGTAGATTTTTACTCATTCTTTGAAGGCAGAGAAATATTTTTATGCTGGAACATCAAAGAAGAAAATATAAAATATTGGCATGAACTAGAATGTGGTCGGCAATGCAAAAAACCAGTGTCAATAATTAAAAACAACCTGGCAAGGCCTAAAAAAGAATTTTTTATAAGATGATGCGGGTGAAAATAAGATGAAACTAAACATTATAACTGGAAGTATAGAAGAGATAAAGACTGAATTACTAATTATTGGACACTTTGAAGATGAACTTTTCAAAAACAGAGAATTAGACTTAAAACTAAAAAACATAATCACAAAAGCACTAAAAGAAAAAAAGTTTTCAGGCGAATTCAAACAAGTGCTCATAACATCAACCTTTGGATTGATTAGACCTGAAAGAATCATGCTGCTAGGTCTTGGAAAACAAAAAGAATTTACAATCGAAAAACTAAGACGAGTATCAGGCTTGTCTGCAAAAATGGCGAGGGAATCAAACATGAAGAGTTTTACAACCACTCTTTCAGACATAAACATCAAAGATTCAAGTCTTGAGGAGACAACACAAGCAGTAACAGAAGCAACAATCCTTAGCCTATACCAATTCACAAAGTACAAGACAGTTGACAAAGAAAAAATAAAAACAGTCAACGAAGTAAGTTTTCTATCACAAAACCCAAAGAAAGCAAAGAAAGGGTTAGAAAAAGGAAGAATAATCGCAGACGCAACAAACTATGTCAGAACACTAGTAAACATGCCGCCAAGTGAAGTAACACCAACATACCTGGCTAATGAAGCTAAAAGAATTGCAAAAGAACAAAATATAAAAGTTACAATCTTTGGAAAAAATGAACTCAAAAAGAAAGGCATGAACGGAATACTTGCCGTTAACAAAGGAAGCTCACAAGAACCAAAACTAATAATTCTAGAAACAAACCCAAAAGCAAAGAAGAAAATTGCAATAGTTGGAAAAGGAGTAACTTTTGATAGTGGTGGACTAGATATAAAACCATGGCCCTATATGGTTGATATGAAATCAGACATGGCAGGCGCAGCAGCAGTCCTTGGAACAGTTCTAGTAGCATCCAAACTAAAGCTTCCAATCAACGTCTTAGGAGTTATGCCTGCAGTAGAAAACATGCCTGATGGCTCTGCACAAAAGGCTGGAGATATAATAACCTCTTACAACAAGAAAACAATAGAAGTGATAAACACAGATGCAGAAGGAAGAATAATCCTTGCAGATGCAATAGCTTATGCAGAAGAGCAAAAACCAGATGCAATAATAGACCTCGCAACACTAACAGGCACATGCATATACGTGTTTGGATACGCAGCAGCAGCCATGGTAAGCAATGATGAAAAACTAAAAAAAGCATTAACACAATCATCACAAAGAACATTTGAGCGAGTATGGGAGCTTCCGCTGTGGGATGATTATAGGGACGCAGTCAAAAGTGATGTAGGAGATGTTAGAAATATTCCCAAAGGAAAAGGGTATGAAGCAGGAACAATAACAGCGGCAACATTCATAGAAGCATTTGTAAAAAACGCTCCGTGGGCACACTTAGACATTGCTGGAACTGCGTGGTTTGTAGAAGAAAAAGAATATATTCCAAAAGGAGCAACAGGGTATGGTGTACGATTATTAACAGACTTGCTTGAAACTTGGAAATAATTATCAAAATTTATAAATGATTTTTTTATTCTTTAATACTATGAAATTTGAATATTTAGAAGATGTGGCAACTGCAGACATAGCTTTCAGAGCGCGAGGAAAGAACCTGAATGAGTTATTTGAGAACTGCGCTTTAGCTACAACAGATACAATGGTTGATACAAAAACAGTAAAACCTAAAGTTACAAAAACGATAACTTTAGAACATAATGACTTAGAACAACTTCTATTCTTGTTTTTATCAGAAATAACATATTTTAAAGATGCAGAACTATTATTCTTCTCAAAATTTAAAGTAAACATAGACGGAAATAAATTAAAAGCGAAGATGTATGGTGAAAAGTTCAACAACAAAGTCATTTTTAGAAATGATGTTAAAGCAATAACTATGCACATGCTAAAAGTGGAAAAGAAAAAAGAGAATTATTACGCTACAGTCGTTTTAGATATATGAGGTGATTAAAATAGATAATGTTCCAAAGGAAATAAAGAAAATATCAGATGTTGTCTGGGAAATACCAACAAGCTACAAGAGCGGGATGAAGGTTCCTGCAAGGATATATGCGAGTGAAAAGCTGCTTCGAGAAATGGATCCTGGAGTGTTTGATCAAGTGACGAATGTTGCTTGTCTTCCCGGAATACAAAAACATGCATATTGCATGCCAGATGGTCACTGGGGATATGGTTTTCCAATAGGTGGAGTTGCAGCCTTTGACCTTGAAAAAGGTGTTATAAGCCCTGGGGGGATTGGATTTGATATCAACTGCGGCATGAGATTGATGACTACAAATCTGACTTTTAAAGATGTTGAACCAAAACTAAAACCACTCGTTAACCTACTCTTTGAAAAAGTTCCAACAGGAGTTGGTGCAAAAGGTTTTTTGAGAATGAGTGAAAACCAATTCAAAGATGTAATGGTTCATGGTGCTGATTGGTGTGTAGACAATGGTTATGGCACAAAAGAAGACATTAAGAGAATAGAAGAATATGGCTGTATAAAAGGAGCAGACCCTTCAAAAGTAAGCGAAAAGGCGATAAAACGAGGAATAAAACAAATGGGGACGCTTGGAAGTGGGAATCACTACCTAGAAGTCCAAATGGTGACTGCAAAAAACATCTTTAGACCTGAAATAGCAAAAAGGTTTGGCATAACAACTCCTGATCAGATTGTAGTTATGGTGCATTGTGGAAGTAGAGGTTTTGGGCATCAAATAGCAACTGACTATTTGTCAGTTTTTAACAGAGTAATGGTTGAGATGAAACTAGGTGTAAAAGACCGAGAACTAGCATGCGCACCCTTCAAGAGTAGAGAGGGACAAGATTACTATAAAGCAATGGCTTGTGCGGCAAATGCAGCCTTTATGAACAGACAAGTTATCTTACACAGGATAAGAGAGAGTTTTTCTCAGATATTTAAAAAAGAACCTGAAGACATGGAAATGAATATGGTATATGATGTGGCCCACAACATAGCAAAAGTAGAAACACACAAAATTGACGGAGAAAAAATGGAAGTATTAGTTCACAGAAAAGGATCAACAAGATCATTTGGTCCAGGACATCCTGAACTGACTGAACAATATAGAGATGTAGGCCAGCCAGTAATAATTGGTGGAAGCATGGAGACTGGTTCACATTTATTGGTTGGAACAGAAACTGCTATGAATGAGACTTTTGGAAGTACTGCTCATGGTTCTGGACGAACAATGTCAAGAACAAAAGCAAAAACAATGGTTAGAGGAGATGAGTTGCAGAAAAGTATGGAGAAAAAAGGAATTTACGTACGAGCCGCATCAATGCTAGGACTTGCAGAAGAAGCAGGAATTGCTTATAAAAATATATCTGAAGTTGTGCAAACACTGGAAAAAGCAGATATTTCAAGAATGGTTGTTGGCTTTAAACCAATAGGAAACATTAAAGGATGACGAAAGACATTTAAATATGAAGAACCCAAAACTTAACTATGGCTAATTTAAAATTCATGCAACCACAAGAAGTAGAAGTACTACTAGTCTTACCGGCCATTAGAAGAGAACTCGCTATTGAGATGAAAAACCTTGGCTTAGAGCAAAAAAAGATAGCGGAGTTGTTATCCGTTACAGAAGCAGCTGTGAGTCAATATATGAAATCTAAACGTGCTGTAAAAATAAAATTCAGCCAAAAGGCATTGAGTGCGATAAAAAAGTCTGCGAAGAAGATAAAGGACAAGCAGATGATGCTTTCAGAAACCCAAGCTTTGCTAAAACTAATGAAACAACTATGCATAACTTGTCACTCTCACAAGGAACTGGCAGATGTATCAAGAAAATGCATAACTTGTTTTTCATCTGAAGAAGAATCTTGTTGTGAGAACAAAAATTAAAAACAATCATTTTTTCTTAAAATAATTCTCAAAATCCCTAACACTAATCCCTGCAGCATTTACTCCTTTCTTTTTAAGAGCAAAAGCGACGTTCTCGCTAAGAACACCAAATTCACACACAAACAAATAAGAATTGTTCTTTTCAAACTCATCAAGATGATCCCAAATTTTTGAGTATGGGATGTTTAACGAAGTCTTCAGAGGAATTTTTTTTTGTATTTCAACACTTCGAATATCAACACTCACAATTTCAGAACTACACTCCAAACAAGCAGGCTTCACATTTTTTACATCAAGAATTCCTTTTGTAACAATCATATTCTTAACAGCAGAGACTATTAACTCTTGAGACAGCGTTATTTTGTTCAAATCATTTTTTTTAGGAGCAGTTGTTACAGGTCCACTACTAAGATTGCAATACTCTTTAATTTTTTCTGACATTGAAAATGTGCCAAGAAACCTTGCTTTTTTCATAATATCTATCTTGTCAAAACAAATCAAAGGCCTTAAAACATGAACAGAAGACTGTTTTTCTATGAAAAGCAGACTTTCAAGTGTTTGGCTTGATTTCTGAGCCAAGGCTTCTCCTGTAACAATTGCCAAGTGTTTTGATTCTTTAATGATTTCCTCACTTATCTTGTACAAAGCAATTTTGTAAGCAATTTGTCTCAAGCTACTTTCAACATCTTTTTTTATTTGTTCAATAATCTTTTTACCATCAACAACGTATATTCTTGGTTCGTATCCAAAACAGTACTTTGTGATTAAAAAATTATAAATCTTTGAAATGTCATAAAGCAATTTCTCATCCATTATATTTACGAATAAAAAGTCTATCTTTGATCCTCTCTTCATCATTTCAAAAGCAGCAACTGGGCTATCTATCCCACCAGAAAACAAGCATAGAACCTTATCAGAAATACCTGTTGGAAGACCGCCAACGCCATCAATTATTTTAGTAAATAAAAAACAGTCATCCTTTCTAATTTCCAGGTGGATGGCGACATCAGGGTTTTTGAGATTGACGCCTTTACTAAGATTGTAAATGGATGAGCCTATTTCTTTTGTTAAATCAATCGAGTTAAAATCATGCTTTCCAACCCTTCTGATGCTTATTGAAAAAATTTTATCTGACACCAGTTTCTCAGATGCTTTTTTTACTTTTTTTATAAGATCTTCTTTTGGTGAAAATTTAAAGCTGTATGCTGGAGAGATACTTTGTATACCACTAACCCTTATTAGAACTTCTGATGCATCGTTGACTTTATTTGTGTAAATTACAAATCTACCGCCAAGATTATCTATCTTAAAATCATCAATGTAATTCCTTTTCAAAGCATCCTTTATTGCAAGTAAGTATTTCCTTTCAAAAAAAGGTCTTGTTCGGTTGCTTTTAAGGCCAACTTCTCCATACCTTAATAATATGCAGTTATCCATATTAAAAGAGAGTATTTTTTGTTGTTTTAAAAAATTATGCTCAAAACACCAATATCAAAACATTTAATTATGAGGTGTTAATTTAAAACAAAATGGAAGAAGTTTGGAACCTAAAAGATGTTTTGAAAGGAAAAACAGTTGAAGAACTACTTGAAGAAGCCAAGAAAAAAGTTGAAGCATTCAAATCTTTGAGAAAAAATCTAAAACCACAGATGAGTGCCGTTGATTTAAAGAGTATCTTGCACCTTAAAGAAGAACTCGGTGTTCTTTTGACAAGGATAGAATCTTATCACTACCTAAAATTCTATGAGAAAATAAATAATTCAAAAGTGTTGGCTAAACTCTCTTTTTTAAACCAGTTATTCACAGAGTACAATAACGACTTGTTATTCTTCTCATTGTGGTTTATAGACCTTGAAGAGAAACAAGCAGATAAGTTTATTCAATCTCCACAATTATCAGATTACAAATATTACTTGTCGTTCTTAAGAAGACTAAAACCTTATACGAAGTCAGAGGAGATAGAGCGAGTGATTTCTCTAAAATCCATAACTGGAAAAGCAGCTTTTTCATCGCTTTTTGACATCATAACTGGAGAATTCAAGTTTGACTTTAACAATAAAAAAGAGTTGAGTCAGGAAGAAGTGGTTGTAAATTACGAGTCAGACAATGCATCGCTTCGAGAACTAGCATACAAAACAGTGTTGACAAAATATGATGAGAACGGAGTGGTGCTAACAGAGATATTCAAAAATGTTGTTTTGGATTGGTATAATGAAGGAATAAACATAAGAAGATATAAACATCCAATCAGCATTAGAAACTTGTCAAACGATGTAGACGACGAAGTTGTTGAAACATTACTAAGAGTCATAAAGAAGAATATTTCATTGTTTTCCGAATATTTCAAAATAAAATATGAATTGAACAAGAAAAGCGGTCAAAGATATAAATTTTCAAGGTTTCATCTCTACGCACCATATAAATCAGGAAAAAAGAAGGTGTATAACTATGAGAAAAGTAAACAATTAGTGTTAGAGGCTTACAAGGAGTTTGATGAGCGGTTCTATAAAGCTGCAAAGGAGATATTTGACCAAAAACACGTCCACTCACACCCACAAAAGAATAAGAAAAGCGGAGCCTTCTGCTTTAGCTTAGATAATAAGTCAACACCATACATACTTCTAAACCATTCAAACAGCTTAAGAGATTTATTTACTATGATGCACGAGTTTGGTCACGGAATACACGGAGTGTTTTCAAGAAAACAAGTAAACCTATTGTACAATGCGTCGTTACCGATGGCAGAAACTGCATCTATATTTGGCGAGATGATACTGACATCTAAGATTTTAAAAAAGTCAAAAAATAAAGAAGAGAAGAAGTCTGTCCTGGTATATCTTATTGACAGAAACTACGCAACCATCATAAGACAAGCATATTTTGTCTACTTTGAAAAGTTCGCTCATGAGAACATAATTAAAGGCATCACAAAAGAAGAACTTGACGAAAAATATTTTTCATTGCTAAAAGAACAGTTTGGAGAAATGGAAGTCTCCACACTTTTCAAACATGAATGGAACTACATTCCACACATACACACCAGCCCGTTTTACTGTTATGCTTATGCCTGGGGAAACTTGATGGTGTTATCATTATATTCGATGTATCAAAAACAAGGGGCTGAGTTCATAGACAAATACGTTGACATATTATCAGCAGGAGGCGGAAAAGCACCCATAAACATTCTAAAAGAAGCAG
>Ga0180009_10008302_pt1 | contig 10334 bp, 10 predicted proteins | sample OS_PC_MetaG_FD_123537 | JGI IMG/M metagenome (GOLD analysis project Ga0180009, IMG submission 123537) | Groundwater microbial communities from the Aspo Hard Rock Laboratory (HRL) deep subsurface site, Sweden - OS_PC_MetaG | ecosystem: Environmental > Aquatic > Deep subsurface > Groundwater... | reverse complement strand
GCTGTTTTTTGAATAGGGAATGGAGCGGGCCTTATTTCCGCATTGATATTCATTGTCCCGATGTCCACAGAATCCCCATTTTCATCTTCTCCTGTCAAAGCAACAGTAATTGTTTTATTTCCAGATGCCTTTTTATCAACTTTTAGAGTTACAACTGTGACATTCTTCCCATCAACAGTTTTATTTTCCACAGAAACTTTTATGGAATCATCGCTTGTACTCACTCTTACTCCGGGGTTTGATGAAGTTCCATAAACATTATTTACAGTGCTTGGAGAAAATTGTGCATCTGCCCCCGCATCCAAAATTGCACTTATTCCCCCCATGAACAATTCTGCTTCTGGCAGCGCCCCGAATTCTCCAGGGGTTGTTCCTGCTTCCACTTCTCCTGGTAAGGGCCATTCAAAGGTTACTCCCTGCCAGGAGAATTCAAGAGTATATCCGCCATATTTTTTTCCATTGTATGTAACAGAAGGTGGTATAAAACCAGCTACTGCCGGTCTCCACCGGCATATATATCTCATAACCCCTCCCAACATTTCATTTTGGCATATGAAAGAAAGCAGCTGTTTGTTTTCTGCCGTCGCCACGCATGCATTATTTAAGCATATGCCCGTACTGCAATCTTCATTCCCAAGACATTCTTGATAAAGATCACATTTATTCTTGCATGATCCTCCGCAGTCGATCCCCGTTTCATCCCCATTCATAACACCATCATTGCATGCCGGCTTCTTGGCTTCCTGGCATTTTCCTTCTATGCATAAATTCGTTTCGCAGTCCTCATTCTGCTTGCATGCACTGCCTACCTTGCTAAGAGGACATGGGTCGCATGCTGGCCCTCCGCAGTCAACACCCGTCTCTTGCCCATTTTTCTCCTTATCAGTGCATGTCGGAAGCTTTCCAGTATCTGTTTTATTCTTGTCCCCTTCGGTAGGTGTTTTTTGATATTCAACTACCAAAGGCCCTTCCCCCTTATTTTGTTTAAGAGAGTTAGGATCCACATCACACTTCCCTCCTTCAGGAATTTCACATTTCCCAGGATTTTCATTAAGCTCGCCTCGAAATGTTGCTTCCCAATGATATTTGAATGATGGTTCCATTTGGTCTTTCAATAATTGATTAATATTCCCATCCTGATCCAGAACCATATTCATGTCTAGCACCTTATTACGACAGATGAGCGTTCCAGAAGCATTCATATACTTGTTAGATCCATCATACACTGCCTCCCCTGAACTTTCATCACAAATCATTATAAAAGCGCTACATTCCCCATATGGGTAATCGGGATTCGGCACACATTCACCAGTATTTTTCTTGAATGAGAGACAACAATTTTTATTCCGTATACAATCAAATTGCGTACTTCTTTTGCATTGGAGTTCAACATTTTTGTTGCCAAATTTCATGATGCAGTTCATGATATCCCAGCATCCAGCATCTGGCTCGGCTGCTACAAAAAAGCATGCTTGGTCACAGTTGGCTTTGAGAATATAATTTCCAAAAGTATCCTTCTCTTGCTTGCAGTTGGGAAACATTTCTAGTGGGAATGAAATTTCGCATTCTTTTGTTACAGGAGTAGGACATATCTCAACTGAACCGCTTTCAAGATCAACACTAGTAGTACAAGAAGGAGTATCATCAGTTTCTTGTGGGGCAGAATCGGATAATCTAAGTGCCCAACTATCCGCTCCTGAAGAAGCTCCGCCAGTTCCTATGCCCCCATTAAAAAAATCAAATTCTAAATGACTGTCTGTAGGCATAGAAATGGTGTCCTCCTCGGGTTTAGTATGGCATGGTGGGCATTCTATTTTTAATTTTGGAACTAATGCACAAAGTTTAGCTAATGCACAATTGCCCCCAATTTTAGCCTTACCTTTCTTATAAGCATCATTAAAAAGTTTGGCCCATTCGTCTACTATACCTTTTAAAAAATTGCTAAGGTCTGCTTTTGTTACGGTACCCCCTATATCAATAATATTCGGGCTAGAAACGCTTGGTTCTACATCGTTTTGGAGTTCTCCGAGTCCAAGGATGTCCATTAGAGCAGCAGAAACAAATGAGGCATTACCCAATAAGATTATGAAAACTAGCATGGCAATCAACCCCTTGCTTGAAAACTTAATATTCATCTCTCCTCAATTTTCGGCACAAGAAAACTTTATGATTTTTCTGTGTCCAGGAATCACTAAAAAATCCCGAAGGATTTTTGGTGTGTCCAAAAGCAAAGCTTTTGAGCATGTTTGCAATTCCTACGCATCCCAGAAAGCGAAGCTTTCTAAGGATTTTCATGCCATAATAAGAAAAATGTTGCTTAAATAGTTTTTCAAAGGCCGATTTTACTTAATATCGCCAAGGGATGGGAGATGTTGCATGATCCTTAAAGAATGCAACAACTCAATAAAACTGTAAAATTTGGATAGCATGTATTCAATACATAATGCATGAAGAACATAAAATTTATTGACAGAGATAATAAAATGAATTCATGGCTTTTTGTTACAAGTTTGCGCTTCAATCTAAATACAGGCTTACTTTAATTGCCAAATCGACTTTCTTCATTGTTTCTTCATTCAAAAAGCCCAATTTTTTAATTATTCGTCTTTTATCAATCACCCTAATTTGATTTAATAAAAGCGTAGAATCTTTATCCAGTCCAGAATTTTCTTTATTCAGAAAAACATTGGTTGGATATTCCTTTTCATAAATTTTTGATGTAATTGGAGCAATAATTGTTGTTGGACTGTAAATGTTCGAGATATTATTCTGAAGCACAACAGCCGGCCTTTTTCTGCCTTGCTCACTGCCAAGGCTAGGCTCTAAATTAACTAAAACAATATCTCCTCTTATAAGTTTCATTTAATATTCCCAGCCTATCTCTTTGTCAGCAAAAGAAAATCCATTCATTATTTTGATATTCTCTTTTGCCATAACCCTGCACCCTTCTATTAACAATTCTTTTTGTTGTCTTTTTTGTTTTTCAACTTCCCGCATAAGCCTTAAAATTATTTGTTCATAAGTTTCATTTCTTATTTTTTTTAGTCTGTCCAATTCTCTTTTTACATTGTCATGTATTTGAATTGTCGTTATCATGGGTCTATAGAATGACTATAGTTTATAAACTTTTTTATAGAAGATAAGCATCCTGGAATTTTTCAGCATGCAATTTCAAGGAAAAATTAGTCTAAATAGTTTTTTCAAACGCAGGATTTATTCAACATCGCCAAGGGATGGGAGATGTTGGGTTGGGCATCAAGTCGATATTATAACAATATGCTTCAAATGCCTCCACTATCCCCTTAAAAGCTAGTGATAAGAAGGCAAAACTAAACCACAGAAAAAACGCCACACCTTGAAAAATGTGGCTTCAATTTATGGACATGATTGAACTGTGCAGTAATTGCATTATGGTGCATAAATTTCAATACTTTTGGGCATTATAAAATTTATGATTAAAGAACGATCAATATCCCAAAAGCTAGTGATGGAACGATAAACTTTCATCGAAAGTTTTCCTTAATTCAAGGAAAAAAGTATCTAAAAATTTCCTAATTCAAAGGAAAAGTTTAGAAACCTTAAAAACGAAGGGTTTATAAGTATAAATGTATTATGGAGAATACAAAATAGGCAGTATTTGTTCAATATAAGATATGAATCATAAAGAAATAGTAACAAATTGGAGGGAATTTAAAATTCCTGGCTCATTTAGTCGGTACCATGACATAGCTTTAGAAACTGACTTTATAATTACAATATCCGGGCCAAGAAGAGCGGGAAAAACCTTTATCTGTTTTCAGATGATTGAAGAGCTTATGAAAAAAGGAATTTCAAGAGAAAATATTTTATATATTAATTTTGAGGATAACAAGCTTATAGGCGCAGACTCAAATGATTTAGATAAGCTCCTAGAGGCTTATAAGGAGTTTTATACTTTAAATAAGCATCAGCACATATACCTTTTTCTTGACGAAATACAAACTGTTAAAAATTGGGATGCTTGGGCTAGAAAAATTCATGACATGGATAAAAATATTAAGCTCATTCTTACTGGCTCAAGCTCTAAACTCTTGAGTAAAGAAATATCAACCGCCCTGAGGGGGAGAGTATTAAACAGGGAGATCTTTCCTCTGAGTTTTAAGGAGATTGTGTCATGGAAAGGATTAGATTATGATCTTAAAACTTTATCCCATAGTGACAACAGGATAGAAATAAAGAAATTATTTAATGACTTTATCAATGATGGCGGATATCCGGCAGTAACTTATCAAAAAATGAATAGAGAAGAGATATTGCAAAGTTATTATGGCTCCATGATATTCAAGGATATAGTCGAGAGATATAAGATAGAGGATATAAAGAAGATAAGAATGTTAGCTAATCTTTTGCTGGAGTCTACTTCAAGAGATATTTCTTATAATAAACTAGCCAATAGGTTAAAATCCATAGGCATGAATATGAGCAAGAATACAATCATAGAATATATCTCTTATTTTGAAGATGCCTATGTATTTTTTCAAAATATAAAATATGAATATTCCCAAGGAAAACAGCTTGGCTCAATAAAGAAAGTATACTTTATCGATAATGGCATGCTTAACACGGTCAGTTTTAAATTTTCTAAAGATAGTGGAAGATTGTTGGAGAACCTTGTATTCCTAGAGTTAAGAAGAAGAAATAAAAAAATATTTTATAATAGGGACAGCTATGAATGTGATTTTATAATACAAGAAAAAGATAGGATTATCCAGGCAGTGCAGGTCGCAGAATCATTATCTTCAGAAAATGAGAAAAGAGAAGTTGGGGGCGTTTTAGAAGCCATGAACAAATTCAAGCTTAAAGAAGGCCTTATAATCACTCTTGATGAAGAAAGAGCCATAGAAATCGAAGACAAAAAGATTTCCGTAATTCCTGCCTGGAAATGGCTTCTCGGGGAAAATGATCAATAAGCCCAAAAAACGCATCCTCATGCTGAATTATGGATTTCTTCCGTTAAGAGGGGGTGCTTCTCCAGTCAGTTGCAAGATCGCTAAATACAACACCATTAAGGCAAGAGAAGATTTGAATAGTATGTATTCAATACATAATGTATGGAAAACATGGGTTTGTTAGGGATGATAACACCAATATCCATAAACTAATTTGCATCTGCTGTGCTCCCCCCATATCCTGTAAGATCGCTAAAGGATATGTCCCATTATGTTGAGTTATAAATTTTTACTAAAATTAAACCATAGTTAAACAAAAGTGCTACTAAAGTTAAACTAAATATTAGGAATAGTAATATTTATAAACAATGACCCCCATGGGATAATTATGATAGAATACATTGAAAGGGAGATAAGGGAAAGATTTGATAAAATTAAAGACATTTATCCAATAATTGCTTTAGTTGGACCAAGACAGGCTGGAAAAACAACTTTTTTAAAAGAACAGGCAAAAAATATTAAATCCAGCTATGTCCTTTTTGATGATCCGGATGCAAAAAACTTATTTGAAGAAGATATTAAAAAATTTGAAAAGCAATATGTGGAGGGAAATGACATTACAATTCTAGATGAAGTCCATTACTGCAAAGAAGCTGGAAAAAATCTAAAGTATTTGGCAGATAGTGGCCACAAACTATGGATTACTTCTTCATCTGAAATAATTTTAGGAAAACAAGTGTTATCTTATCTTGTTGGAAGAGTTTCTGTTTTGAAAATGTATCCATTTTCATTAAAGGAATTTTTTAAGGCAAAGCATCAAATAGAGTTTAACAAGCAAATAGCAGAAAGATTAATTTGGGAACATTCTGTTTATGGCGGATATCCAAAAGTTATATTAAATTCAGAAGTAGAAATAAAGAAAACTATCCTGAAAGATTTATACGAAATTATGCTATTAAAGGATGTTGCACAAAATTTTTTAATAGAAAATATAAAATCTTTAGAAGAGTTCACAAGATATCTTTCATTATCTGTGGGGGGTTTAATTTCCTATAAAGAAATTTCAAAAAATATAAATCTCTCATTTCAATCAATAAAAAAATATCAGGATGCCTTAGAAAAAAGCAGTTTAATCTTTGTGGTAATCCCCTATTTTAAGAACAAGCTTAAAGAAATAACAAAACAGCCAAAAATTTACTTTATTGATTCGGGCATAAGAAATTATACGTCTAAAAAATTTGATTCTGAAATAGATGGTACTCTATTTGAAAATTATGTGCTTAACGAACTCATTAAAATAAATTTACTTCCTAAATATTGGAGATCAAAATCCGGTCTTGAGGTAGATTTTATTATAGAAGACAAGGATATTATCCCTATTGAAGTGAAACTAACAAATCCTGAAAAAATTGGAAAAGGACTCATATCTTTTATTAAAGAGCACAAACCAAAAAAAGCCTTCATTGTATTTTATAAAGGTGAAGAAAAAAAGATTATTAAAGAAAATTGTGAAATAATATTTACCAGTATATTAAATTTGCCAGAGCATTTAGCAGGTTCATAGTACCAATATGGAAAAAGGCTTAATAAGCAGCATGCAGAAAAAGTACAGGAGGGATTTCTTAGCACAACAAATGATAAAAACTCAAAATGATTATTTTGAACATGGTAAAACCATCCAAAAAAAGCGAAGCTTTTTGGGATGCCAAAAATCCGGGGGATTTTTCAGCATTTCACGAAGTGGGTGCTGGATGCATAGAAATGCTAAGAAACTTTCAATTTCTGGCATGCCGAAAATCTGAAGGATTTTCTAGCACCTGCTGGAGGTTTTTATAGATGATAATTGGCCTATGCGGGACAATAGCTGCAGGGAAAGGGGCAATCCTGGATCATTTGAAGAGCAGGGGATTCAAGAACTTAACATTTTCAGATGAGATAAGGGAAGAGGCAAGAAAAAGGAATATTGAGATCAGCAGAGAAAATCTTCAGATGCTTGGAACAGAAATGAGAACAAACCACGGCAGGGGGATTCTGGCAAAGAAGCTTCTTGAGAAGGTGAATGAAGGAGAAAATGTAATTGTTGATGGTGTTAGAAATGTTGCCGAAATAGAAGAACTAAGAAAAAGAAAAGATTTTTTCCTTATATCAATTGATGCTCCTCAAAAACTTAGATTTCACAGAATCCTTGAAAGAAAAAAAGACAATGATCTCGGGACATGGGAAGAATTCATCAAAAGGGATGATGTTGACAATGGAATAATCGGGGATGAAAAGGGCCAGCAGAACTTCAAATGCATGGAACTTTCAGATTTTGCAATATACAATGATTCCGATATTGGGACCTTATCTGAAAGAATAAATGAGATCATGAAAGATATTCAAAGTTTGAGTGGGAAATAATTCGTTAATGTTATTAATTGATTGAATAAAGATTTCTCAAGAAATCTATTTTAGAAAATGGCTCTCGACAGAGCTTAATGTGGCAATTTAGGAATTACTTGGAATTTAACGAAATATTTAGAAGAATTCCTGATACTATTCTAAAGTTTAGCTGAAGATTTTTATATGTGAGAAGATTATTATTTTTCATGAAAAAGATGAGCAAAAAAGAGATGTCAAATCTGATTGAAAAGCTAAAACCTTATTGGAAGAGGCTTGAGGAGTTAGAGCTCGAGCATAGTCGCAATGTAAGAATTTTAGAAAATAGGATGAATAGCAAGATTAAGCCCAAGGTAAAGCTGGAATTCTTTTATGTTGATGGAGAAATTGTTGGAATAGGTGCAGAGAATTATTCAGATAGGAAAAATTTTCCACTTATTGATGAAAGCGATCTTTGGTAATTCTAGAAAATAAAACGAAATTGACAAAAACTCGAAAAATTTAGAATCGGAAGACTTTTAAATATAAGAATAGTGTGATAATGATATACCCCCTGGGATTGCACTGCAAACCCCGGATTTAATATTTCTCAATAAGTTTATTAATTGAATAGTAATATTTATGCCATGAAAAAAATGTGAAGAGAATAATCCCTTAAATTATTCTTCATTTACATCTTCTGTTTTTATCACAACCCTGCCAGAATGAGAAGCGTTTTTTATTGCATTTCTTGCTATTTCTTCCCCTTTTTGCTCTAAAATTTTCTTAAGCTCAATGGCTGCGCCTTTGCTCACTCTCTTTGCACCTTTCTTCTTAAAAACTTGTTTTGCAGAGCTTATTGAGATCATGCTGGGAAAGGCTTTGCTTTCCGGCATGACAGAAACCTTGTGGTTTCTTATCATTTTTTCAATACCTCAGACAATCTTGAAGGCATTAAAATGGGAATTTCAACAAATTGCACCCATTTTTTCAGATACTCTTTCATTTTTTCACTTTGACTTATTGGAGCAAGGATCATATTCTCTGAGAACTTGTAAGAGTCCAGCTCTTGAAGCAGCCCTTTGCCCGTCCTGCCATAAAGAGAATAATAAAACTGCATTCTTTTTGTTTTATTTAAATTTTTTAAATCATACTTAAAAAGAACAAATGATGAATGTCCAAACCCTTCGTAGATAAACTTCTTATTGACTAGGCTATATCCTTCATTTAAAATTGCTTCTCGCGCAACAAATGAAGATTCAAGCAATTGAGAATAAGTTTTCGAGACAATTTCAATTTCTCCTATATCTGAAATATCTTTTTTAAGCTCATAGCTTAAATCAAGGTTTACCTTTGATTTATATAAAACTAATATATCAATATCTGCAGGTTTTTCCTTCCCTTTTACGACTGAACCAAAGAGGATAATATCTAGTATCTCTTCTTTGTTTTTTCTATAAAATTTCCCTACCTTAGACAAAAAGCTTGTATTTTTTAATAATTGATTCAACATTTTCTTTCACCTTGTCACAGATATCCTTTTCTATTTTTAATGAATATGTTTCTCTGTAAACGGAATAAAGCCTATCCAAGATTTCATAAAGCTCCAAAAAGTTATCCTTGAGAATTTTAAATCTTTCAGAATGATCCTTGGGAGTTTTTCCTAATTTTTGAAGTATAATCAAGTCAAGTGTGCAAAAAAGGGCTTTAAAATAAAGTATTGTGGCAGAGGTATAATCTTTTTTTGAATAAACCAAATCTGCAGATTGCAAAAAATTCTTTATGTTCTCGGATATATCTTTACTTGTCATCTTTACTTGTCATCTTTGTTGGTTATACCAACACAAAGCAGATTTATAAAGTTTTCTGTTGGTCTTACCAGAAATGTTGGTTAAACCAACATTAAGGCGCATAATTTGATTATTTGTTGGCAAGATTAACAAACCCATAAAATCAGAAGAATTTTTTGATTGACTTCTGCTCAGTTGCCCTCTTCATTTCAATCGCTCTTTTGACAGCGGCAGAGATCCTTTCCTCTCCGAATTCATGTCTTTCAACAAGGATTTCCTTGAGCTTCTCCTCATTGATTGGATTGAATTTTATTTTGTAATCTTTTATCACTTTGGGCTTCATGAAAAGAGCGAATATTGCCTTCCAATCAAAATTAAGTTCATGCTCCTTCCCGATCTCATCAAAAATCTCTTCAGGAGTTTTATGCTGCTTTACTATCTTCAAAGCAGTTTTCTGCCCTATCCCAGGAATCCCCCTTGGATTGTAATCCGTTCCAACCAAAATTCCTAGACAAATTAACTGTTCCCTTGTCAATCCCAATTCTTTCATAACCTTCCCCAATTCAATCATCTGCGGATTGATTGCAACAGACAATCCAGAGGGAAGCTTCCTTGTTTTTGCAAGAGTAAGATTCTGAATTAGCCTTGGGGCTCCAAAAAGCAAAGAGTCATAATCCTGACTTGCAACAGCAAATGCATCTCCCTGTTGAACCATGAATGATGCTTGGGCTTCTCCTTCTGAAGGAGCCTGAACCACTGGAAGTCCAAGAGCCTCAATAACTTCTTTAGCTTCATCAATCATCTCCCCGGTTAGATAAGATATCCTGGAAGCATATTTTGCCTTGTCCTCATCATTTTCAGCTCTGTCAAATTTATCCTGAGCATCCCGTTTCACCGCGGTTCTTTTCTCCCTGGTTTTCTGTTTCAATTCTGGAGCTTCTCCATCGAAAACAAAAACCGGTTTTATTCCCCTGGACATCATGTTTGTTGTTCTGTAAAAAATTCCTGAAAGATGAGAAGTCACATTCCCCTTGGAATCCATGAGGGGCTTCCCATCATATTGCCTTATGGTTGTAATAAATTGATAAAGAACATTAAATGCATCCACTGCCACAATCTTCCCATTCAAATCCTCAAGAGAAATTTCCTCTTTCTTGATTATGTCTTTTATGGACAATCCCATAAACCATGAAGAAAAAAGATGCTTAAATAATTATCTAGAAAAGAAATTTTATTATTAATCCCATCCGATTATGAG
>Ga0180009_10008301_pt1 | contig 10335 bp, 7 predicted proteins | sample OS_PC_MetaG_FD_123537 | JGI IMG/M metagenome (GOLD analysis project Ga0180009, IMG submission 123537) | Groundwater microbial communities from the Aspo Hard Rock Laboratory (HRL) deep subsurface site, Sweden - OS_PC_MetaG | ecosystem: Environmental > Aquatic > Deep subsurface > Groundwater... | reverse complement strand
GAGCTTTATACCGGACTAAGCACTCAAGACAACATCATGGCAGCCCGGCACGTGCTCATGAAGCAGAATTTCCTCACCGGCGCGCTATACTTCGGCTGGGCGCAAAAGGAGGAAATCGATCACCGCCAGACCGTCGAAGAGATCATCGATTTCCTTGAAATCGCGCCCATCAGAAAAAAGGTGGTCGGCCTTCTGCCATACGGGATGAGAAAGAGGGTTGAGCTGGCAAGGGCGTTGGCCCTGGAGCCGAAGGTTCTGCTGCTTGACGAGCCTATGGCGGGGATGAATTTGGAGGAAAAAGAGGATATTGCCCGATTCATCCTCGATGTTTTCGAGGGTCAGGGGGCCACCTATCCCGATACGCCCGTTCTGAGGGATGGGATTCGCTGTATCATCCTGGTGGAGCATGATATGGGGGTGGTCATGGACATTGCGGACAGGATTATCGTCCTTGATTTCGGGCGTAAGATTGCCGAGGGCACGCCTGCCGAAATTGCAAATAACCCCGAGGTAATAACCGCATACCTGGGGAAGGAAAAATAGGGGACCGGGTTTTTTTGTAGAAAATAAATGGATGGGACAACATGCTGCAGGTGAACAATATTGAAGTCGTCTACATGAACGTGATTCAGGTCCTGCGAGGCGTATCCCTGGAGGTGGGCGAAGGGAAGATCGTTGCCCTGCTCGGGGCTAACGGCGCGGGCAAGACGACAACCCTCAAGGCCATATCTGGGATGCTGAAGACGGAAGAGGGAGAGGTCACGGACGGCAGCATCTATTTTGACGGAAAGAAGATAGATCGCTATGGCCCGGAGGATATCGCAGCGCTGGGCATCAGCCAGGCCATGGAGGGGCGAAGGGTTCTGGAGCACCTCAGCGTGGAAGAAAATCTGCTGGTTGGGGCTTACTGCCGAAAAGACCGGGCAGGCGTCAAGCGAGACATCGAAATGGTCTTCGGCTACTTTCCCAACATTGAACACCTCCGTCACCGGATGAGCGGCTATCTGTCGGGGGGTGAACAGCAGATGCTGGTGATAGGGCGGGCCCTCATGGCGCGACCCAGGCTTATGCTCCTGGATGAACCCTCCCTCGGTCTTGCCCCTTTGCTGGTGCAGGACATCTACGAAATTATCAAGCGAATAAGTGCCGACCAAAAAATGGCAATCCTCGTTGTAGAGCAAAATGTCAGGGCCGCCCTGGGTATCGCAGATCATGGTCATGTGATGGAGAACGGCAGGGTGGTTATGGGCGGTCCCGCCGAGAGGCTCAGGAATAATGAGGATGTTCGAGAGTTTTATTTGGGGCTATCGGCGGGCGGCGCAAGAAAAAGCTATCGTGAAGTCAAACACTACAGGCGACGGAAAAGGTGGCTAGGGTAATTGAAGGGCGTGAGGAGATGAGTGCAAGGCTGGAGCAAGTCTATCGTGAAAAAGGGGATACCTGGCCCAAGGTGCTCAAATACAACTACGAAAAGTATGGCGATACCCATAGGGCGATGCGCCATAAACATTTCGGCATCTGGCAGCCTTACACGTGGAAGGACTATTATCTCAATGTGAGGCACCTGGCATTGGGTTTGCTTTCCCTCGGCTTCAAACCGGGCGATAAACTGCTCATCATCGGAGATAATGCGCCGGCGTGGTATTATGCCGAGCTGGCCGCCCAGGCGAACCACGGTGTTTCGGTGGGAATGTATTCTGAATTGTCCCCGGGGGAGATAAAATACATTGCGAAACATGCCGAGGCCAGATTCGCCGTGGTTGAGGGTCAGGAACAGGTCGATAAGTTCCTTCTGATCAAGGACGAACTTCCCCTTCTCGATAAGGTCATCTATTGGAGCTATAAGGGACTGACCCAGTATAATGAGCCTGGTTTGATGGGATACAGGCAGGCATTAGAGCTCGGAGAAAAGTATGAAAAAGAACATCTCGGACTCTTCGATCGGAACGTGGAATCCGGCAAGGCCGAGGATGTCTGCGCCATCGTTTACACCTCAGGGACCACCGGGGCTTTACCAAAGGGGGCCGTCCATACCTTCAAGACCCTATGGGCCGGCGCGGATTATCACATGCGTCTCGACCCATGGCACGCGTATGACAACGTTGTCCCTTACCTGCCCCCTGCCTGGATGAATGAGCAATGGCTGGGAATCGGTTGCCACCTTCTTTCGGCCGGCACCCTCAACTTTGCGGAAGGGCCGGAAACCCAGCAGCGGGATACCAGGGAGACCGGACCCAGCATTGTTTTTTACGGGGCCCGGCTGTGGGAGAGCCAGGCAGCCATGGTTCTGGCGCGGATTCACAGCGCCGGTGCCCTCAACAGGCTGAGCTTTCGTCTGCTTATGCCCATCGGCTTCAAAATGGCCGAAACAAAGTATAGGAAACAAAGGCCGGGCGTGTTCCGAAAAATACTCTATGCGCTGGCGGATATCGTTTTCTTTAAACCCGTCAGACGCAGCCTTGGCCTGGAAAACGCCAGAATCTGCTATACCACCGGGGCTATTTTGAGTCCGGATGCCTTCAAGTTCTACCATGCCTTAAATCTTCCCCTCAAGAGCCTGTATGGGACAACAGAGGGAGGAGCTCTAACCGGCGCTGAAAACAATGATATCCGTTTAGAGACGGTAGGCCCCGCTCACAAGAAGGGGGCGGAGGTAAGAATAACCGACGAGGGTGAAATCATTTACCGGCAGCCTGGGACCTTTTGGGGTTACCACAAAGACGCCGATAAGACGGCCGAGGTGCTCAAGGAGGGATGGTTTTATAGTGGCGACAGCGGTTCCATCGGCGAGGATGGTCACCTCGTGTTCGTGGACAGGGTAAAGGACCTTGTCGAGTTGGAGAATGGAGAGAGGCTGGCCCCCCAGCTTGTCGAGAGCCGGCTGAGGTTTAGTCCTTATATCAAAGACGCCTGGGTCTTTGCCGGGCCGAACAGGGCCTATGCCTCGGCCATCATCATCATCAACTATGACAATGTCAGCAACTGGGCAGGACAGAGAAGGCTCGCTTATACGACCTTCACCGAACTTGCCCAATGCCCGGAGGTTTATGACCTGGTAAAACAGGATATCGACAGGGTGAACCAGACCCTGCCCCCAGGCTCCAGGGTGAAAAAATATGTCAATCTCCACAAGGAATTCAACCCCGATGAGGGGGAGTTAACCAGAAACAGGAAGCTCAGGAGGACTTTTCTGGAAGAGCAGTACCGGGAACTCATTGATGCGATCTATCATGACAAGACAGAGGTGCCCATAGAAACTCGGGCCGGATCACGTGACGGGCGGAAGGGGACAAGCAAGGCGACGATCAGCATCAAATCCGTTGAGGGGGGTGCCTGATGACCTTCTTTCTACAATTAATAGTAACGGGCCTTGCCCAAGGCATGGTCTATGCCCTGATCGCAATCGGCTTTGTGATCATTCTTAAATGTTCTGAGGTGTTTAACATTGCCCAGGGACACTTTGTTATGATCGGTGGCTATCTCGGCTTTACCTTTTTGGTGCCGTTCGGTCTACCGATATGGGCCGCCCTCGGAATGGCGATAGCCACGGCAATCATCATGGGCTTATTAATAGAGCGCCTTATCCTGCGCCCTCTGCTGGGTGAGCCGGTACTCGCCGTCATCATGGCGACCATAGCCCTCGCCACAATATTGGGAGGGCTGGCAACCCTGCTCTGGGGTGCCGAATATAAGGCATACCATGGATTGCTGCCGACAATAACGCTGACGATAGGCAAGATATCCATACCCTCGGAGTCTTTGATTGGACTCATCGTGTCCCTTATTTGTGTGGCGATACTCATGTTCCTCTTTCGCTATACTAAGATCGGGCTGGCAATGAGGGCCACTGCCGAAGATCTGCAGGTGGTGCAGAGTGTTGGTATCAGGGCAACAACCGTCTATGCCGTCTCATGGATCATTGCCTGTGTCGTCGGTGTCATCGGCGGCATCCTGTTGGGGGGCGTATCTGGCGCGAATATGGAACTCGCCAATATCGGCCTCAAGGCATTTGCAGTCGTGCTGCTGGGTGGGGTGAATTCCATCGGCGGGGCCATTGTAGCCGGAATAATACTGGGAATGCTGGAAAACGTCGCTGCCGGGTACCTGGACCCAATCCTGCCTGGCGGGGGACTGGCTCAGGTATTCCCCTTTATCGTCATGATCATTGTGCTCATCTTTAGGCCGCACGGGCTCTTTGGTCTGGCCAGGATAGAGAGAGTTTAACCAATGGGCTTACGCACAGGAACCTATCACGAAAATTATGCGCAGGATATGGCTATCTTCCACTCCAGGCTGCAATGGGGGATAGTGGTTGCCTTTATCATCTTTCTTTTCGCGTTCCCCCACTTTTTCAGTGACAGGATACTGACCATAATGACCATGATGGGTATTGCCGTTATCAGCGTCCACGGGCTCAATATTCTAACTGGATACTGCGGCCAAATCTCCATAGGGCATGCGGGCTTTATGGCGGTCGGTGGTTATACCTCGGCTATTTTGTGCGCCAAGCTTGGCTTGCCATTCTGGGCGGCCCTCCCCTGTGGCGCCCTGGCCGCGGGAATAGCAGGTTTGATCTTCGGCCTCCCATCCTTAAAGATCAAGGGCTTCTATCTCATTATGGCGACCATAGCCGCACATTTTATCATCATCTGGACCGTTATCCAACTTCGCAGCATCACTGGTGGTGCTGATGGCTTAAGTATACCCAGACCTGTGATAGGGAGTATCGTGTTGAGCTCCAAGAGCAACTATTTTTACCTGGTGATGGGTTTTACATGCCTGGCTACGCTCCTGGCTAAAAACATCGTGCGGACCAAGGCAGGCAGGGCCTTCATCGCCATCCGGGATAACGACCTGGCGGCTGAGGTCATGGGGGTTAGTCTGTGGAGTTACAAGCTACAGGCATTCTTTATCGGCTGTGTCTACGCAGGAGTGGCCGGCTCATTGCTCATTCATTACTATAGTTTCGCCAGTGTAGACCAGTTTCCATTTATGGATTCAGTCTGGTATCTGGGGATGTTAATCGTGGGGGGTATGGGCAGTACGACAGGGGCTATCTTTGGCGCTGTTGCCCTCAAGCTGCTGGATGAGGCGGTTACGATGGCGGGCCCCATTCTATCCGCAGCCGTTGCTCCCCAGGCAGCCGCCTCGTTGGCCCTCATCTCCCACGGGTTGATCATCATCATCTTCCTCATTTTTGAACCCCGGGGACTTCATCACCGCTGGGAGATGATTAAGGCCTACTTCAGGCTTTGGCCCTACTCCCATGAAGTAGCAGAGTGAAAGAGGGTGAGATTCAATTTCACTGAACGCCAAATGTCATTGCTGTCCAATATGGGTAGAATTCTTTGCGAGTCACCTTGATTCCATTGGCGATTTCGGAGAAGATTCATGTCTTTTAAAGTTAGTTTCACCAGGCACAGAGGGCACAGAGAGGGAGATTTATTTTTTCGTCTATCGGGAGATACCGATAGACGAAAATAACCATGGTCGCCTTTCCGGAGGAGTCCGGAGTCTTTCGGCCAGCCGCCACCGAAGGCGGGTAAATCCGCCAGAGGCGGATAAACCTCTCAAATCAAATTCATGACAGAGGCATTCTTCATAGCCCGATTTCCGAAGACTTGAGACTGGCAAGAGGATTTGTCCATAACAGATCAACATGTAGACGTTTTAGGGCGGACTGTTTTTGTTTGTCGGTATCTCCCGACAAACAAAAACTTCTCTCTGTGTCCTCCGTGCCTCCGTGGTGAAAATCTTATTTTGGACAGGCATGGCCCCATGTATAGTTTTTAAAATCAAAAACAGAGAAAGGAGGTGCAAAGAACTAGAGTTTGAAGGGGGTTGATTGGGCGTGTGAACTAAATCATATATTCGATTAAGAAGGAGGAGGAACATGGCTAGAATGAGATGGATGTTAGCAGCGGGCGCTATTATTTTAATGGTGGCAACATCATTATTGCCTGTTAGCGCCCATGCGGAAAAAATACTATATGTCGGCGGCACTCAGTCGCTGACCGGGCCCTTTGCTGAGGATTCAGCGGCAGTGCTGGCTGCCATTGAGGACTATGTCAAATATGTCAATGAGACAAAAGATTTGGCTCCGTGGCGAAAAGAGAAATTTCCCGCCGATATAACATTGGAGGTGATGTGGCGGGATGACGAGCTTAAGCCGGCCAAGGCGATGTCAATCTATGAGGAGCTCAAGGGCAAGGGAATGCTGGTCGCCAGGATATCGGGGTCGCCCATAGCGCTGGCACTCAAAGACAGAATATGGGAGGACCGCATGGGCGCCACGAGTATGGCCACCGGACCTTATCTCCTGACGCCAGCCCAAAGCATCTTCACCTATTACCCTATTTATACCGATTCCTGTGCCGCCGTCGCCGACTGGTTTAAAGCGAACTGGAAGGAAGCGAGGAAGCCGAGGGTTGCCTACCTGACCGCCGATAACGCCATGGGCAGGTCGATTGAGATACCTGAGATGAAGGCGTATCTTGAGGAGATCGGCTATGAGTTTGCGGGCGCCCAGTATGTGCCTCTGGTGCCTACCTCGCCGCCAACCACCCAGCTTACATGGCTCAAGGAAAAAGGTGTTGACCTTGCCCTCGGTGTCATGATCAACCCCGGCTCACAGCCGACGGTCAAGGAGATGGTCAGGCTGGGTATGGGACCCTTTCAGCCCCACAAGATGACCTTTGGTGTCCCTGCACCGGGTCACGCTGCCGTGTTCGTTGCTGCCATGGGTGAGCTAGGCGACGGTTATGTCTGCGCCGGCAGCTTCCGCCCCATGGACGACCTCGTCGTCCCTGGGATAAAGTTCTGTAGCGATCTGCAAGATAAGTATCGCACCGGCAAGCGGGTTACCCACATCATGTATGAGGCAGGGATCCTTGAGGCCATGATCCAGGTTGAGGCGTTACGGTTGGCCATGAAAGAAGTGCCTTTTGAGAAGCTCACGCGGCGTGACGTGCTGGAGAAAGGCTTTTTCAAGATCAAGAACCTTGACACCGGTAAAATAAGCAGTACACCGCTAACCTATGGTGAGGGCGATATCGAGGGCGTTGATCAGATACGTATTGACCAGGTGCAGAAGGGCAAGGTGGTAGAAGTGGGTCTCTACCCATTGCGCAACATCTATACAAAAAAATAGGTACAACTCATTATTAGATGCCCCCATGGGCGTCACAGCCGCGCTACGGCAGTGTAGCGGCGGGGTTTATCCGCCAAAGGCGGATTAATCCCCGCCTAAAGAAAAAGGATGTGCAACCCATTTGAGGCGGGCGTAAAGCCCGCCACTTCATATCCGGTGCTTCTATTCATACCTTGGTGCCCTTCGACGTTGTCCTTCGAGTTGCTCAGGACGGTGAGCGAAGCCGAACCGCTCAGGGCCTTGAGCCTGCCGAAAGGCCGTGAGCACTGCCCGGAACGAATTTGAATGCGCCTTTGGAAAAGACTTGTCCGCCTCCGGAGGACCTCCCTGGGGCCGCCACACCTCCCTGAAGGGATCGAACCGATTTCACTTACAGATGATGCAGGTGGTTTGGGCAACAGCCCGTCAAGAATAGATATGAGACTCAATGACCGGCAAAAAGAGATGTTGGAAGGCATTCGGGGCCAGGGACCCCAAAAGGCGATGGAGATTCTTGTCGCGTACGGGCAATGCTACGATGCGGAAAGAATGATTCCGATTACCAGCGTACACGTTGCGGGGAATTTCCCTGTCCTCCAGGACGAAGGGATTGAATGGCTCGAAGAACTGGCTCAGGGCGGCACGAGGGTAACGGTTTACACGACCAAGAATCCGGAGATGTTCGATCCTGAACAGGCCGAGGAGCTGAGGATACCTGATATTTATCGGCTCAGGCAGAAGCGCATTCATGAGGCCCTGATATCACTTGGGGTCATACCGACTTATACCTGCCACCACTACCTGGTGGGCAATGTGCCCAGGTTCGGTGATCATATCGCATGGGCCTCCTCCGGGAGCCAGGTCTTTGCCAATTCCGTGATCGGGGCGAGATCCAACAGGGATGGGGATCACGTCGCCCTCGCTGCGGCCGTCGTGGGCGCCATTCCTGAGTGGGGCTTGCATCTCCCTGAAAACAGAAGAGGGGAACTGCTCATTGACGCAGGGTCCCTCCCTCTGGATGATTACGGGCCGGCTGATTACAAGGCCCTTGGGTGGTACTTGGGAAAGAAGGTGGGCACAAGAATTCCGGTCTTCGCAAACCTGCCGCCCGACATGCATATCGAGGGGGTGAAGGGCCTGCTCTATACCCTCACGGTGACCGGGGCGACCGGGCTTGTGCACCTGGCGGGGATCACGCCGGAGGCCTCCACGCTCGAGGCCGCGTTCGGGAGGAAACCGCCTCTGTCTGCTGAGATCATTCCATCACAGAAAGAAGTGGACAAGGCATACAGGGAGATATCCAGCAGCACGGAGGAAAAGGTGGACCTGGTCATCTTCGGGTGCCCCCAGTGCAGCATTCAGGAGGTTCAGGAGATCGCGGCCCTCTTGGAGGGGAAGAAGGTGCATCCCGAAACGCAGTTCTGGATATGCACCTCGAGGTGGGTGAAGACCCTTTGTGAAAGGATGGGGCTTCTCGAATCCCTGAAGTCCTGCGGGGTGCGGGTTGTGGCCGATGTGGGCGCGGCGGACGGCCCCCATCTCTACCTCAAGGAACAGGGCGTCAGGGTCATTGCCATGAACTCTGCGAGGGGGAGCTACTATGCCCATAATCTCTTCGGCATGGAGACCTGGTTCGGCTCAACCCGGGAATGTGTCCAAAGCGCCATATCAGGAAGGTGGGAAGGCAGGAAATGATAAAGATCGCGGCAAGACCTGTGACCAAAGGCGTTGCGGAAGGTGAGGCGATCGTCTCTCACATGCCCATATCCTTCACCGGCGGCATGGACCCCGAGACGGGGATGATCAGAGAGCCGGGCCATGATTTGGAAGGCAGGAGCGTGGCCGGCAAGATCCTCGTTTTTCCGACAGGAAAGGGGTCTACCACAGGCTCCTGGCAATTTTATGCCGCCTACAAACGGGGTCATGCGCCCAAGGGGATCATCAATGTCCGGGCCGAGGGCGTGGTGGCGGTGAGCGCCATCATAACGAACACACCCATGGTCCATGAACTCGAAAAAGATCCCCTGCAGCTCATCAAGACCGGTGACTTCGTCAGAATCAACGCGGATGAGGGTTTTGTGGAAATCGAAAGTAAGTCCGGCGACGAAAAAGATTGAAATATGGCAGTGCCTGGAATAGGAAAGGAGAATGATCAGTGAGTATCGTCACAACCTATCAACGTGCGTTTAACGGTAAAAGGGTGGACCCCTATCCGGTGGAAGTCCTGAAGCGGGTGGATCGTCCGACCACCGCCATTAAGGATCACGAAGTCCAACGGGTGGACGAACGGGAAAGCGGCTTTATGCGGTGCCGCCGGGGCGACTTCGGACCCCAATTGAAGAGGGAAGTGGACCATTTCATAAAGAAACACCCTCTGGGCGGGGCCCTTTCCTGGATGACCTCGAACCTGATTGACCTGGTGGACGGAAAGGCTTCTGATCATAAGGCCCCCATTCCCGACGATCCGGAGGCGCTGGCGCGCCACATCAAGCAGACCGCCTATTTCCTGAGGGCGGACCTGGTGGGGATCTGCAAGTTGCCGCCCTATGCCGTCTATTCCAACAAGTTTCCAGGCGGCGAAGAGATCCATCTGAATCACAAGTATGCCATAGCCATTCTCATTGATCAGGACTATAAGACTGCAGAGGCTGCGGTCGGAAACGACTGGATCAGTGGGTCCATGAGTTTTCTGTCCTATTCCACGTCGGGCTTCATCGCCTGTATCCTGGCTGATTACATACGAAGGCTCGGATACCCGGCCAGGGCCCATCATGCCAGGCACTATCAGGTGGTGGTTCCTCCCATCTTGCTTTGGGCCGGTCTTGGGGAGATGTGCCGGGTGGGTGACATTGTACTCAACCCCTTTCTGGGAACCAGGTTCAAGGCGGCCGTGGTCACCACGGATATGCCCCTTGCCGTGGACAAACCGATCGATTTCGGGCTCCAGGACTTTTGCGCCAAATGCGAAAAGTGCGCCAGGCACTGCCCATCTGGATCGATCCCCTTCGGTGCGGATGCCAAGGAGATGCATAACGGCTACGAAAAGTGGGCCAACAACGTTGAATCCTGCACCAAGCAGAGGGTCGGGAACAAGACCGGGTCGAGCTGCGGCGTATGCATCAATGTCTGCCCGTGGAATAAGCCCTATACCCCCTTTCACCGCTTTGTGGAGTGGACCATGCGAAATGTGCCTGTCGCTAGAAGAT
>Ga0180009_10008300_pt1 | contig 10338 bp, 3 predicted proteins | sample OS_PC_MetaG_FD_123537 | JGI IMG/M metagenome (GOLD analysis project Ga0180009, IMG submission 123537) | Groundwater microbial communities from the Aspo Hard Rock Laboratory (HRL) deep subsurface site, Sweden - OS_PC_MetaG | ecosystem: Environmental > Aquatic > Deep subsurface > Groundwater... | reverse complement strand
TGGCGGTGGCAAGACATGTCCGGTTGACGATGGTACGTGCAGCGGAAATATAAAAATAGGTTGTGTGTCCCCCACAGTATGGAATTGCCAAAACGGGGTCGAATCGTGTGTCACATGCGACACAACGGGCGGCGGCGGGCAGACAGAATGCCAGCAGATAGGCGGTACATGCTCCAACATATTGTGCTCCGGAGTTTCGCAGGATTGCACCACAGTTAACTGTGGCTGTGACGTAGGTTACTCCTGTATAACTCCTGATGGCATCTGCCACGACAAAAGTCAGACAGTTACAAACATCTGATAGTAAACCAAACCAAATTTTTCCTTTTTTATTTTTTTTATTTTTATTTTTTATTTTCCTATCACTCTTATCTCTACAATCCTTAAAACTACAAAAATAACAACAAATTTGTCAACAAATAACTACTCATTAACAGCGACGACAAATAGATGAATTTATATATCGATAACGATATTAAAAATTAGGAACAATAACAAATTTGTTCAAGTTATAAAAGGGCAAGACTGAAATCCTTGCACACTCTAAAGGCTTTAGATTTTGAGTCCAAATCCTCGAATAAATCGAGGGCAAGACTGAAATCCTTGTATCCTCTAGAGGCTTTGAGTTTGAATTCAAAAGCCCCACGGGTTGGATGACCATAGACTCAATCGATGGCCTCTCCTGAGGCTTTTCAGCACAGGGGGATTTCCTAGAAAAACCTCTAGTTTTTCGGGATGCCAAAAATCTCTTAGATTTTTTAGCATTTCAAATCCGCTAAGAACTTCTTATATCTTTAGAATATTATTCAAAACTCTTATAAACCCTTTTTATCTGGTATTTTGATAATGGTGGTGATGGAAATTATTGAGAGATTCTTTTTGATTTTAAGTAAAATCCAAGTCCAATATCCCTGGTTTTTAATTCTCGTATTTACTCTCCTTATTGTTTTTTATGCATTGTTTGTGTGGAAATTTTATAGGTTCATAGCAGAAAGAGATCTAATCAAATTAGATTTAGACCAATATAACACATCTGCTGATCCAACAGTAAAAAAGATCGTTGCCGCACTTTTTTTTATGTTTGAATATATCTTAGTAATCCCTTTTATGGTTTTATTCTGGTTTTCTATGTTTTCAATATTCCTCCTAATACTTTCTGAAAGCACTACTGCCTCTCAGATAATCCTTATCTCTGCAACAATTATTGCCGCAGTAAGGATAACTGCATACTATAAACAGGGATTAAGTAAGGATCTTGCAAAATTATTACCCTTCACACTTCTTGCAGTAATGTTGTTAAATCCAAACTTTTTTTCATTGGATAAGATTATAGGGAGGATCTCAGAAATTCCTTCATTATTCAATATAATCTTAATTTATTTAGTGTTTATCTGGGTTTTAGAAGCCATATTAAGGGGCACACTTCTTTTAGCAGAATTATTTATCGGGAAAATGGAAGCTGAAGAAGACTGAATTCCAAATGGTTTAACTTGAGATCGAGATGGGATCTTTAGAAGACTTCTTTTTTGACAATTTCCATATCATTTTCCCATTCTACTTTCAACTTCTGATTGTATATTATCGCTGCGGGATGAAATAGTGGAATCAATTTTATTTTCATCCCATCTAATTCAATCATTCTGACCTTTCCATGAAGAGTGGTTATTCCCGGCTGTTTATCCATCTCTTCTGGATTGCAGTTTGAAAGAAAGAATTTAGTTGCATAGTTTCCAAGAGAACAAATTACCGCTGGCTTCATTTCACTTATCTGTTTTATCAAATAGGGGGCATGCATTTTGATTTCTTCTTTTGAGGGATTTCTGTTTTCTGGAGGACGACATTTTAAAATATTTGTTATGTAAATATCATTTAATGAAAGGCCAACTGTAGCAAGAAGTTTATCAAGATTCTTTCCTGCTGCTCCAACAAAAGGTATTCCCTGTTCATCTTCATTCTTTCCAGCAGCCTCTCCAATGAACAGGATCTTAGAATTAAAATTCCCCTTCCCAATAACAATGTTTTTACAGGTCTTGCATATCTCTGTGCTTTTTATCAAACCCAATTCCTTGGAGTAATCCATAATAATTAAGGAAATGTCGGATTTAAAATTCTATCTAGTTAGGTTTTATTGTTCTTATTTTAAAGGTAGAAGAAGCATTAAAGACAAGATATGATAAAGAGAAGATTGAAATTTCTTGGCCAGTAAGGAAGATTGTCAAGGGATAAAACATAGATTTAAAACTATCATCTTTATTCTAAAATTAAACGAGCCCATAGTCCAACGGCTAAGATGCGTCCTTGACGTGGACGAGACCCAGGTTCGATTCCTGGTGGGCTCATCTTTTCTTTATTCTTATCATTGGAATCGAACATGCTAAAAATTACTTTGTAATTTTGGCATGCCTGAAAGTTTCACTTTCAAAGCAGGTTCTGCTAAAAAACCAGGGGTTTTTGGCACGCCAGAAAACAAGAAAGTTTTCTAAGCGGATTCCTGGTGGGCTCATCTTTTCTTTATTTTGTCGTTGTAAAAACAAAGTTTATATATGCTTTTTTCCTCAATAAACCGTTAGAAAAAAGAGGATTGATAATGGGGAAAAAGGGACAGATAGCATTATTTGTAATGGTGTCATTATTTCTTATAGGCGCGATTTTCTTAATATACAACATTGTTACAGCACCCACGACAGTTCCATCAGCCTTAAGGCCCATTGATGATCAAATTAAAAGCTGTATCTCAAATGCAATAGTTGATGGCGCAACAATTCTTGGTGAACAGGGGGGTTACATAGTCCTTCCGGGGTTTGAACGCGGGAGCGAGATATACCCTTCGACATCACAATTTGATTTCTTTGGTTCGGCAATGCCTTTTTGGTTTTACATCTCTGGAAACGGGATAAGTCAAAATCAGGCACCGTCAATTTCTGGAATGGAAATTCAATTGGCAGATTACGTAAACTCCCAGTTGCAATGGTGTGATTTTAGCAGTCTTGAGAATCAAGGATATTCGATAAATGATGAAAATTCTCCTTCAACAACCATAACAATTGCTAAATCTTCAATAAATGCCGAGGTTGAATGGCCCGTTACACTTTCTTTCGGAGATACCAAAAAGAGAATCACTTCTCACAGTGTTAAGACAAACCATAATCTTGGAGAGATGTATAACACTGCAAAAAAGATATTTGATGAGGAAAGTTCTGCAAGATTTTTGGAAGAGTACACTTTGGATTCAATAACTCTTAACGCTCCAACTACTGATTCTGTGATAAGTTGTGCCCCCAAAATATGGAGCAAGCAGCAGGTTTCCAATGATATAAAAGAATCCTTAGCATTAAATCTTCCAACTATCAAATTCACTGGAACATATTATTCATTGGCAAACAGCGAGAGGAAATACTTTGTGAGAACGTTAACTTCACCAATTGTAAATCAGAAAGTGAATATCATTTATAGTTCAAATTTCCCAACATATATTGACATCTCTCCTTCAGACGGAGACGTCATGAGGGCTGACCCCGTAGGAATACAGAAAGGCATGGAGCTTTTAGGATTCTGCTATGTGCCTTATCATTTTGTATACTCTATGAATTATCCGGTAATAATCCAAGTATTTGATGACAAGGACAATCTTTTCCAATTCCCCATGATCATACAAATAGTCAACAATAATCCTCGCGGATATGTTCCTGATGAACAGCCAGCATCAATTGAAAACCAGATATGCAAATATAAGCCTCAGGAATTTGAAGTGAGAACTGTTGATAGAAATGGGAACCCTGTAGATTCTGAAATAAGTTTGAAATGTGCGGGGGCTTCTTGTTTAATTGGATCAACTGAAGATGGAGTAATTAATACTGGATTCCCTCAATGTGTCAATGGATTTGTTGAAGCAAGGAAGGAAGGATATGCGATTGCTCTTGCCCAGGTATCGACAGATATTGGGGGAAGCATAGAAATTCCAATGAACAAAATATATGATCTTAATTTGGAAGTTCTTGCAAATTTCAATACTCTTAAGGAAAATGATACTGCTCTCTTGACATTCTTTTCTAATGATTATGCTGCAACTGCATATTATCCTACTCAGAAAAGAATAAGCTTGCCACAGGGAAGTTATGAGATATCCGGATATCTGTTCAGATCCGGAAAAATAGAACTAAGCGCTCAGACAACCCAAAATTGTGTTGATGTTCCAAGAGATGGGGTTGCGGGATTGTTGGGATTCAAGACTTCTCAATGCTATGATATATCTACTCCCTCCCAGGAGCTTACTCAAATAACTATTGGGGGCGGAAATGTTCAACAAGAATTCAGTGAAAATCAATTAAGACAATCAAATACATTGGAGGTATCGATACCAGCTCAAACTCCTCCTCAAACGATGCAGGAACTGCAAGGGATATATGAAGTAATCGGGCTGAGCTCGCTTGATATAGTGTTCAAATGAAAAATAGATTGAATAGTTTGGGAATGAATGCGCTTTTCATAGCGGTGCTTTTGATACTGGCAAGCAGTTTAGCAAGCGCACAGTATGCTTATTCTTCTCCTTCAACTTATTATGGGGAATATGCTTCAACATATTATGGGACATTATCGCAAGAACAATGTGAAAAGGGAGAAGGCCAGGATTTTATAATTGAAATTCTTCCTGGAGATTGTTCTCCAATCGTTGTAAGGTCTGATCTGCTAGAAGAACAGAATGTCCCCGTATTCTGCAAACTTACAAGATATAAAATAAATCCTTTGATTGAGGTTCCACGAATAAAATCAGTAAGCATAGCAAGCGGATCTTATCCCAAAGATGTTGCATCAATAACTTTCCATCCATACAGGGCAGCATTGCAATCAACCTATTCTCAGCTTTTGGGAAGCCCATTTGAAAATAATCTCGGATATGTTGTTCTATTCTTGAAACAAAATCCAATAGAGAAGAATATTCCTAATGAGGTGGTTGCTGATTTGAGCGCAAGAATATTATATGATGTTACTAGCAGCTTCGGAATAGGGCAGAATCAATTAATAATTCCTCAATTAAATGATGATGATTGGAAAAATCAATATCAAAATTATGGATTCTGGTATGGCAAGGGATATGTCAGGGCATCACAGGTAACTCAAGATTCGGCAACAATACATCTTTACTTCGATCCTACAAGGCCGGCAACTACAATGGTTTTGTCAAGAAACAAGCCATCTTCAGTTGTTTATCTTCCTGGTTCCGAATGCTCTTATGGGGTCCAGGCAACCTTGGAAGAGACAATATATCCTTCTGTGAAAGCGATTTTGGAGATTGATGGGAATAGGGTTGAAGCTTATGAGAATATGACAATAAACAGCAAATGCACCGTGAGAAAAATAGAAACTTCCAGCTACGGAGTATCCCAGTCTGTAACAATCTATTGCAGTGGCGATGGAAGCACGTATGTATTATACAGATCAGGATTAGAAGCAGAATTTCATGTTGACAACAAAAAGTCTACCCTTGGAATAGGGGGAATTCTTGCAGTTGGAAGTGAAAATTATACTGTGGTATTTATGGGGATGGAGCAAGACAAAGACTTTGCAGTTCTTGAGAAAGAATCTGATTTGGTTAAGCTTGGCGATAGGAGCAAGGCTATTTTGGATGAGAATAAAAGATTAAAGGGACTTTATGAAAGCGGAAAGTTAAAGACGGAAAAATTGGGGAGAGATATTTTGATTCCAGATGGGAAGGTAGGGGGGATAACGGTGACCTTAAATGTTTTAAGAGGAGTTACTGCCAAGTCTACTGAACTTATTGAAAAATATTATCAATCGGCATCTTCAAGTTATGATGAAGTTGTTAAGAGTTGGCCTAACGTGCCGTCAACACCTGATTCAAGCTTTGGAGAAGAAGCGCTTATTAAAAGAGCAGAGATGGCAGAAAAACTTCAGAAGAACAGCGACGCGAGAGCATATTATCAAGAATTCTTGAACACATATCCTGATTCTCCCATGGCAATTGAAACAAGAAAAAGATTATCATCCCTTTCTCTTGAATCTGCTGACAGCAAACCATCGAGCATCATTCCAGGAGACTATGCTCCGAGCTCTGTAATATTAAGGGGTGTGGAACAGCCAAAAAAAGAAGAACTTAGTGTTAATCTTTACATAAATGATCAAATTGAAACAAGAGGCCTTGGGGAAAAGGTGGGGAATAATTGGACAATATCGAAAATAAACGAAAATTCAGTTGAGTTTCAGAGGATTAGCGATAACATTCCAAAAACAGCCCAAATGGGCGCATCTGCTCCATTGCCTTTAGATGACAAGACTTCAGTTAAACTTTCTAAAATCAATCTTGTGAGATACGCAAAAATAACCTTAGATCCTTATTCAAGGAAAGGGGAAACATATGCAAACTTTACAGTACATGTCGGAATAGAAAAGAGGGCAATACAATTAAGTCCCGAGAAGACAAAATCTCTGATAAGCGATTTAAATAATCAGATAAATGCCCTTACCAAGATACATAATGACTTGAGCAATGTTGTTGAACAATGGAAAAGGGCATGCCTTGTTGGAACTGGAGCATTGTGGACATGGAACTTCTTTGAGAATCTTGTATCTCCTGGACAGGCAACTGCAAGAACATTAGTTATGAGCAAGAGTGTAATCATATCTGCTTCTGGAAAGAGTTATACTGGGTGGACTGCCTTTTGCAATGAGCCTTCAAATAGGAAACCAAGAGATACCCTTCAAGAGTGCCTTTTCGCTAACAAAAATGCAATTGATTCAGACATCACTGCTGCTAAGATTGCTGTGACTAAAACAAATGATTTAATGGAAGGGGCACTTGATGGAAAAGATGTTAAGCAAAAAGTCGGATTTTTAAAACTCAGCACTGCAATCAATCAAAATGCCTATGCAGATTCTATTCAGAAAGTAATAGATGGTGATAATATCTATTCTAAATTACAAAATCAAAATATCTCCGGACATCTCAAAGACGGAAGGATAACTCAATCAGATATCAGGGATGCTGTTTTCGAATTGAATGTTCAGAAGGAATGCGTTGGAAAAACTACTGGAATTTGTTCAACACAAGCATCAAGAGTAACTGAAGTTCTGGGTAAAATAGAAAATGCTAACAAGGCAAGCATAGTGGATGCTAAATATGGTACATTGAGCAAGGAACTTGGAATAGATTTTCCTGTAGTGAGACAGGGAGTATCGCCTAATGTGATACCTGCTACAATCGTAGACTCGACACATTCAATTTTCAATAATGCTACCACCATTAAAAGGTATGAGCAGGTAAAGGGGGATCCTAGTTTTAAGACTTCAAAAATCGCCCTTGTAGCATTACAAATATTGCAACCCACTGGAGAAGCAGGAAAGAAAGAAACAATTGATGGGGGCTATCTTTTCATTCTTAATGATGGAAGAGATTCTTACAATTATGACCGCAATAAAATTTACAAGTATAATGGGTCAGTGTTTGTCAAGGTCAATAATGAAAATGAAATAAATACCATAATCCGAGATGCGGGTAGATCAATAAAGAAACAAGAAAAATGTGATTGGGCCTATAGTTCTACTCCGGAAATTCAATTCTGGGATTCGGGAGCAAGCAAGGGCCTTCCGGCGATTATGCCTCTTGGACAGATTAGTACGTTGAGGGGATTTTATGTAGCAACTGAATCTCAGGGAACATCATTGACTTCAGGATTGACAAGTTCTGCTTTTGCAGAATCAGGAAGCCCGCAAACTTTCTGGATATGCAATGTCGGAGAAAATAGGGTTCAAAATTTCGGTCAAATTGGAAGTGATGATGAGGGATGCCAAAGATTTTCATTGGCTGAAACTTATTCTTCGGGTTTATCTACAATGTGTGGGGGAGTTTTAAGTCAAAAAGAAACTACTGAAATGGTTAACAAGGCCATCACATGCATGAAGCAGGCAGCATCCCAATATGGAAAGGTTTCTGGAACCCTAAAAACAAATTGTGGAACATTCAAGATAGGGGCAGGAAAATCATCGGTTCCAAATGTGCAGTGCGAAGATTTCATGAGCCCTGAAAAATGCTCAATAATGTATAATTTATGTGATCCCGTAATCTGTCCCATCAGCAGATGCAATTGGGGAGGAAGATACCCTGTTGATAATGTCATTTCATCTGGAATAATTGGAAGTTTGTTATTCTGCCAGCAAAATGCAGGAACCCCATTCACAAATGGTGGAGTGATGGTTCCAGTGTGCCTTACTGGAATAAATGCGGAATTAGAAAATTGGATAACTATGCTTAATGACACTAGGAAATGTTTGAATGAAAGCCTTACAACTGGAAGAACTGTTGGAATATGTGACCAATTAAAGAGCGTTTACTTATGTCAAATTTTCTGGAAGGAGATAACTCCTTTTATAAAAACCGGAATTCCATATCTTGTTGAGAATACAATAAACAAAAGAACAGGCGGTGGAGAATATCTTACATTCAAAGACACATGGGATAATTCCATAAAGCAATTTAATTATGCAACCCAGTATTTTGGGGCAAATTCCCTTAGGGCATTCCAAGTGAGAAGCACTGAAGAAGTTGGAGATATGGTTTGTAATGCATTCTGGGGAGTAAGATATCCTAATCAAGGAGATTTATTCAGTGAGATGGCAAAGCCAGAATCTCCAGTCCAGTACAATGCATGGTTTGATGAAGAAGTATATTCTTCTGTCACAATTCCCCCAATTTCTCATTACAAAGTTTACTACCATATTTATGCTGGAAATGATAATCCAGTGTATTGGAGTGTTTATCTTTCAGAACCACAGTCATATACTTATCCTCTTGCTGAGAGAGCAACAATCGCCTCAGGATATCTTGAAATGGGCAAATCGGTAGATGAAACAAGGGATTTAACTCTTGCCTCGGGATACAAAAAACTTTGTGTAAGCATCAATGGAGTATCAAGATGTGATTTCCAAAAAGTATCAACAGGCTTTGGAGTTGATCAATTGGTCAATTATTATGTTGCTGATCAGACTATTCCAAATTATGCAATCACGACTGCGGATGAATGCACTTCAGGAGCATCTTCATTGCTGACTGGAAGCGATCTTCCAACATCGCTTGTTCCTATTTTGACTTCTCCAGGCCAAGGAGGATTGGAAGAAATTCTTCAGCCAGAGATATGGAGAAGAGGGATAATAAGGATATGCAGCCAGGATGATCCTGGAAAGGGTGGAGATGAGGAGAGATGGTCTGCCGTGGGCTTCTGTGATGTGAATAAGAAGGTAAGATGCTGGCTTGACACAAGAAGTGTGGAGGGCGCAATCTCTGATTTGAATCTTTCAGGCATGACTCTTGAACAGGCAAGAGCCAATCAAGGGCTCTTCACCATCATTGGGACTTACATCAATGATACTCAAAGCAATATTACCATCTCACAACTAAGAAAAGAAATAGAAGGAGATTTATTTGCTAAAATAACTTCATCTGGGCTTGCCGATGATTTTGAAATCCGTTCTATGATTAATCCTTATCTTGATGATTTGAATAATCTTATACAGCGAAGTAGGTCTGACAGGGCCATGGCAGAGGCTCAACTGCTCATAGGAAGAATATACAATAAAGTTGTAGATAGGTTGCTTGTTTTGGCTCCGCCTATTTCAACAGGCGTTAGCAGAGTAGCCGTATCTCACTGTGATTTTGTTACTAAAATAAGAAATTGCATTGCAGCTGCACCAAGTCATTCAATGGTTCCAGATAATTTGATAATCGGTGTTTCTGTCTTGGAAAGCGACTGGGGAACTAAACCAATCGGAAATAATTACTTCGGCATAAAACCGTCTAAAACCTGGACCGGAAAAACAAAAGACTCTGTGACAACTGAGTATACTAATAATGTCCCTTACAAGGTTATGGCAACATTCAGAGACTATGATAGCATGTGTGATTCTGTAAATGACTTTATCAGTCTTATGGATGTAGTTTATTCCACTGAAATTTCATCACATGAGGGCGATCTTCAAGGCATGGTTGATGCGATAGGAAAAAGATATGCAACACATCCTCAATGGGCTTCTCTTGTTAAATCAAGAATCAATCAAATTCCTTCGGAGCGAAAGTGTAATATTCCTACAACTGTGACCCCGGTGGACACCCAGCCTGTTCTCCAAGGAGCATCAATCACCCAGGTCAATTACACCTACATCGTCGGGGAGGGGGAAACCTTGGAATCAATTGCTTTTAAGATTTTCGGATCAATGCATGATTATAGCTATAATGTTAATGATATAAACAACAGTTTTAGAAATGTAAATCCTTTTTTAGAAAAAATAAATATTACGCAGGAGCTGGCCCCTGGAGAGATAAAAATGGTT
>Ga0180009_10008299_pt1 | contig 10338 bp, 10 predicted proteins | sample OS_PC_MetaG_FD_123537 | JGI IMG/M metagenome (GOLD analysis project Ga0180009, IMG submission 123537) | Groundwater microbial communities from the Aspo Hard Rock Laboratory (HRL) deep subsurface site, Sweden - OS_PC_MetaG | ecosystem: Environmental > Aquatic > Deep subsurface > Groundwater... | reverse complement strand
TACCGCTTTAACCGACGCTTCCAACTCGATACCATCACTACGCGCCTTATCGTGGCTGCGGCCACTACTGGACACCGCTCGGACACTTGGCTTCGGCAAGCTGAAGCATCTTTCTAATCAGGATCTTTTTTGATTGTCGGGAAGCTAGAGCTTCCTGAACAGGTTACCCAAGCTGGAGCTTGGGTAACAGCATAAAGGTATATTTAGCCTAGCTGCCCCCGAACATCAATAAACTTACTTAATGATGTTCTTTACTGTGAAAGTTCGTGGATTTAGACTCATTATCTAATTTTTCGATATACAAATCTCCGCTCTGGCAATTCCGGTTCCGGAGAGGGTGCGGTTGCTCGACCGGCAGGCGTCGGCGGCAGGGAGCCGCCGTCGAGCCTACATGGACGTATTCACGGCGTCCTGTCGGGCGAGTAACCGCACCCTCCATCACCAGAGAACTTTCATTTGCCGGGGCGATGACTAGGCCTTCATGAACGTTACTTTTTCAGCAAAAAAAACAAGCCCATGAGTGTCGTCAACGAGTAACTGAAGCCGAAGATGATCGATATCGCCGCACTCTCCTCTGCCGGTAAACCGGCAAACGATAAAACATATACGGCAAACATTTCTCTCGTCCCCCAATCCGAAATAGAAATAGGCAACAAAGTTAAACCGGCGAAAATCAGCGGTAATAAGGTAAACAGTGTAAACGGCAGCTTCGGGGCGCCCAAACCGAAAGCCGCCAATAAAAAGCCAAGCATCAACAATAATTGAATCAACGACGATAACTCATAATGCGACTGTCCGAGACTCATGACTTCACTGATTTTATTACGATCCATCAGGGCTCGAGTTTTCGTAGATAGCATGACTCTAAACAGAACAACACCAGAAATCGATAAGATCGCCAGACTTTGTAGCAACGTCGCAGCCGGAATCATTTCGGCAAATAGCGGCCAATTCAACGGCAAGGTCAGTAGCAGTATAAACACTAAAGCAACCAATCCCGACAAGCGGTCAAGTACTTGGCTACCGATCAGCGATTGATTATCACCATAATCTTGAAGGACTTTGAACCGAGCTACTTCGGAAAAAATCAACGGCGGCCCGATTTGGCCGCTTAACGCACCAATCCATATTGCTTTCAAATAATCCGCATAAGCAGCCTCAACATTCAATTGTTGAGCAATGAGCCGCCATCGGTAAGCCATCAACATCAGCACGGCAATATGACAAACCACCAAGAGCAATCCAAACGCAGGATTAAAGCCACGTAAAGTCTGCCAGAGTAAATCGCTATCGGTTTTATTCAGAATAATCACCAACAAACCGATAGCGACAAACCATCGAAAAATTACTGTTAGCCACTGTTTTGATTTATGCATCATATCCACCCACTATATTGAAGGAACAGCGTTTATCTTCAGCGATCAATGGACTGTAAGCTGTTTAGCCCAGCCTATCTAACTATCTTGAAGATACGCTCATCAACCCGAAAATGCATTACATCCCTGAAACTTTACCGTTGCCGAAAAGTAACAATCCGCCCTCCCAACACCTAGGAACCCGCCCTTTTATAATCATGACTCAAATTGAATGATCATGTTTTTCTCACCGATTATCATTGACTCGACAAGCAAAACGCTTCCCTACATAAACGTTCAAAAATCGTGAAGCTTTGTCCCCACGACCGGTTTTCAAAATATTGTCGACCCCGGAAACTGCGCCGTAACGCCGACTCGCTAATCAACCTTGCTAAATGAACGCGCAGCGCATCAACATCGCCGGCGACAAACAAAAAACCGTTGACTCCATGTTGAACAATTTGCCCGGCTGCTCCGGTCTCGGAAGCAACGATCGGCAGACGCATCGTCACCGCCTCGGCCAGCGCGATGCCATAGGATTCGTAATGGCTCGCCGAGACAAAGACATCCGAAACGCGCATCAATTCCGCGACCTGCTCCGAAGTCAGAACACCTTCGTAATGAATGCGATCGAGTAGATTCAATTCGCCGACAGACTGCCAAAAACATTGCGTAAATTCCGTATTAACGCTATCGCTGCCGCAGAAATGCCATTGCCACGAACACTCGGTCAATCCCGCCAGCGCTTGAAGAATATCGAGATAGCCTTTTTCCGGCAATAATTTGGCTACCGTCAAAAATTGCACTATCGTACTTGTATTTTTTTGCACAGGTTCCGGCTTGAAAGCTTCGTCTATGCCCGGCTCGCATAAGCCGACCGATTTGCTTGGAAACCGTCTTTGAATCTCGTCGAAAACCACTTGCCCGGTCGCAATGACAAAGCGCAACGACTCGATCGCTCGGCACTCAATCTCGCACCGAACGGCCCGATCGCGCGCCGCCACCAACGGATTCAGAGACGGCAAATAATGACATAAAAGACAACCGGGACTGTTCTTCAGAGTTTCAACCATGCCCGCCAACTCTTGCCAGAATAGACTATCCCAAATCAACAACTCGTAATTTTCCTGCCACTCTGCCAGTCGTTCGCGATCGATAGCCGAGACAGTGACCGAATGCAACGGAAAACGGCACAGGCGTGCTTGATGTAGTATATTCCGATTATAGAGATTACCCCCCGAGGTTTCGCCGAGGGGCGGATGCAACAACGCTATCTTCATCGCAACACTCCGAATGAATTCGACACCATGATAACGGAACCCTTGATACAAGCTAAATTGATTCGTTGGAGCAACCTGCATTCGACAGTCTTGTTAGCGGCCAGCACTGCAATGCTGCTGTTATCATGGCCTATTGTACTACTACTAGGCTCTGCGGCGTTTTCATTTGCCTGGTTCATTGTTCGCGGCCCAGGCAATTGGACATCAATAGGTCAATTCGGCCCGGCCAATGCCGTGACCTTGTTCCGCTTGCTGCTGATCTTTAGCTTGACAGCTTTCGCCGACCGGCCCGACTTGATAATTCTCCTGGCATTACTGATTCTATGCCTCGACGGCATCGACGGCTGGTTGGCCCGTAAATTCAATTGCACATCGGAATTCGGCGAATATTTCGATAAAGAAACCGATGCTTTTTTCATGCTGGTGTTGTGCTGGCTGATCGTGCTCGATCAACGCTTGAGTTTGTGGATACTCGTACCGGGATTGATGCGCTATGTATTCGTGTGCTTTTTAATGCTCGCAAAGCCGCCAGCCTACAAAGAACAACAAACAACCACAGGCAAAGTTGTTTTCGTCGTCACGATGCTGATTTTAATCGCCTGCTTTACCGACTATCCAACGATCTACCAGCCTTTGGCGCTAGCAATCACGTTGCTGCTCTGCTATTCGTTTATGGCCTCGATCCGCTTGATTTACCGCCCCGCCTGCAATGATAAATAAGCTTAAAACCCGACAAGCGGCCGATTCGGCCGATGTTCGCGCTTTTTTCGACCGCATCGCCGGCAGTTACAGCGAAGCGCACGGTCGCGCCGGCCGCCTTTTAGCTTACCGTCTTTCAATCATCCGGTCATTGCTCGGCAAACAACGCGGCGCATTGCTCGAAATCGGCTGCGGCACCGGCCTGCATTTATTCGAATTGGCCGGTCTATATGAACAAGCCATCGGCACCGATCTTTCGCCAAATATGATCTCGGAGGCCGACGCGTTGCGCAAACAGCATCCGAATCGTAAAACCATTCGGTTCACGGTCGACCCGGCAGAACAATTAAAGACTATCGAATCCGGGCAAATCGATACCGTACTGTGCGTCGGCGCCTTGGAACACATGCCGGACAAACCGAGAGTGCTTCGACAAATCGCGCGCGTCTTGAAACCCGGCGGCGAATTCATCTGCCTAACCCCGAACGGCGCTTATTGCTGGTACACAGCGATTGCCCGCAGATTTCGCTGGGACACCCGCCACTTGAGCAGCGACTGCTTCGTGACGCGTCAAGAGCTTTGCGGGTTACTAAACGACGCGGGACTGGCTCCGGAAACGATAGGCTATTGGACCTTCATCCCAAAAGGCGACATGCCTTCGCCTATTTATTGGCTGCTATCCGGTTTGAATGTTATCGGTGAAAGGCTGAAAATACCGGCCTTGCGTGGCGGAATATACCTAAAAGCAGTTTTTAAGGAGGGGCAAAGCAAGGATGCCAACAAGGCTGAATAATTCATAATGACGTGAAGTAGCACAATGCAAGGCGGATAATGTTCCTGTATTTTCCGCCTTCACTCCTCCTGCGCCGCTTAGCAATTGCCGAAGAACTAAATCAGTCTCCCACTAAACTCTCAGTGCGCGCCGAACGGACAATGGATGCTTAGCGACGGCCTGATGCTGATGTAAGCCGACTATTTCGCAGGTACCGCCTGATCTTTGATACTCGGCGCGAAAGTAATAGATAAATTCCAATACCGTGCTATCGATCAAATTGGCTTCACTCAAATCGAAAATCACTTGCTTGGCTTTTGGTAAAGTGCCGGCCATGCTTTTTAGCGCAAGAAAGTTTGAAAACACGGCGGCGCCGTGGACCTGTACATGAAAAATGCCCGGTTCTTGCTCATCAATACGATAGGCGACCTGAAAAATCTGAGCAGGTTTTAGACCACGCAAGCCATGCAGCGCCAGCTCACAGACAATACCGATCAATACTCCCAGCAATAGATCTGTCAGTAAAATACTGATTAGAGTTATGATAAACACCACAAAATGGCCAAAACCAATACTTAAAGTTTTAGCAAACTCCATCGGAGAGGCGAGCCTAAATCCCGTATAAACCAACAATGCCGCTAATGATGCTAACGGAATCTCTTGTATCAGATTGGCGCCTAAGCTGATAAATAGCAGCAGGAATACACCATGAAAAAAGTTCGACCAGCTGCTTTGCGCGCCATAACTGATGTTTGACGAACTCCGCACGATTTCCGCAATCATCGGCAACCCGCCGACCAGGCCGCAGAGCGTATTACCCATGCCGATGGCCATCAAATCGCGGTTCAAATCGGAACAACCATGTTTGGGATCTAACTTGTCCACCGCCGCGGCGCTCAACAAGGTTTCTAAACTGCCGATAAGAGTGATGTTAAAAACGCAGAACCAAAATTTAGCCGTGCCGATCAGAGCAAAGTCCGGCAAATACAGCGCATCCATCGGATTGCTTGGAAGATTGAGCAAAAAAGTAGGACCGATTAAAAACTCGCTCTGTGTCAAAAACTGCGTTACTACAGAATGATAGCGGTGCACATGATCTAAATTGAAGTAATGCGTCAACAGCAAACCGGAAAACAAAACCCAAAGCGGTGCCGGTAACATACGACTGAATTTAAAAGGAAGACGAGGCCAAAAGATCATGACGGCTAAGCCGATCAAGCCAATCATCGCAATCGGGACATTCATATTGATCACTGCCCTCGGCAAAGCCATCACTTGTTGCACAATAGAGCCTGCCTCCGCCGGAACCCCAAGCAAAACATAACTTTGTTTAACCAGAATAATGATACCGATGGCAGCCAGCATCCCGTGTACTACCGAGGAAGGAAAAAAGGCACTGAGTTTACCCGCGCGCAATGCGCCCAGGGCAATTTGGATCAAGCCCGATAACACGATCGCCGCCAACGTATAGGCAACGCCGGCGGCAGTATTGCCCGCACCTAAGGTATGCACGGAATCCAACACCACTACGATTAAACCGGCCGCCGGACCGTTGATCGTGAGCTGGCTACCACTCACACGAGACACCAAGAGCCCACCGATGATAGCGGTAATCAGGCCGCTCATCGGAGGAAAACCCGAGGCCATCGCGATACCTAAACATAGCGGCAAGGCAATCAGAGAGACAAAAAAACCGGAACGAAGGTCTTTATAGACAAGTGCTTGAGTCATGAGGGTTATGAAAAATAATAGGTTTATGATAACTGCCCAATAGACTATCCTTTCGGACCACTTTAATCTAATATATTATTTCTGTATTTTCGTTATATTTTATATATTGATACCGATAATACTGTCCCTTTCTCTCCTATGCTGCACTATTGAACAATCATGACCATCTTGAACTATCACCACCTTCGTTATTTTTGGGTCATTGCCAATGAAAACAACTTGACCCGTGCAGCAGAAAAACTGCACATCTCACAATCCGCACTGAGTATCCAGCTGCGTAAGCTCGAAGAAAGCTTAGGGCAAAAACTATTTGAACGCGAAGGCCGGCAGTTGATCTTGACCGAAGCCGGCCACATCGCCTTGGATTATGCTCAAGCCATTTTCCGCGCCGGTGATGAGCTGTTAAGCGTCATGCAGCGCCGCGAAGCTGGAAGCCGGCTTTTATTGCGTGTCGGCGCAGTTTCCACCCTATCGCGCAACTTTCAGTTGGACTTGATTAAACCACTGCTGGCTTTGGAAAATATTGAGTTGGTGCTGCATTCCGGCAGCCTTAACGCCTTGATGCAGCAAATGCAGGAACATACCCTGGACTTGATCTTATCTAATCGTCCAGCTCCCGATGCCCTGGATCGAAACTGGCAATGTCATTTGCTCGATGAACAGCCAGCCAGCCTAGTCTGTCAAGCGCGAACGAGCCCGGTCAACTTTCGTTTTCCGGAAGATTTACACCATGCCGGATTATTCGTGCCCAGCATGGAAAGCGAAATTCGCACCGCTTTCGATTTTTTGCTCAACCAGGCCGGCGTTCGGCCCAAAATCATCGCGGAAGTAGATGACATGGCCATGCTCAGACTCCTGGCGCGTGAATCCGGAACATTAACACTGGTGCCGCCCGTGGTGGTACGTGACGAATTACTGAGCGGCCATTTAGTCGAATGCGTGCAGATCACGGAAGTCAAGGAACGCTTTTATGCTATCACCCCTGAACGACACTTTCCCAATCCGCTACTGAAAACCCTATTTCAGAATTTTACGCCCTCCAATCAAGGGAAATCAGAACAAAAAAAGGGGTCAGGTTGAATTAATAATTCAACCTGACCCCTTTTTTGACCCCTTTTTTGGGATACCCCACACCCTAAATCAAGTGAGAATGCTCAAACTGGGAATTGCTGGATATTGACCATGCACTTTGATCATTGGCAAATTTTCCTATAATATCCAGCTTTGTTTAACAACAGCGTTAATGATGTCGATCCTTGTCGCACGCCATTCAGCCAGTTTTGGCGAGTTTCGCATTAGCGCTCGAACTCAAACTAAGGAAAAAGACCATGTCTGGCTATGTTGATGAAGTTGTCATTCCGTATGATCGCGACCTTGGACCGGTCCTATTCGAGCATTACGGCGCCGATACCGCAAGACGCGTCGCCGAACAAGCACCGATGAACGTGCTGGAAATCGCCGCCGGCACCGGCATCGTGACCCGTCACTTGCGCAACCTATTGGCGAAAGAAGCTCGCTTGACCGCAGTCGACATCAGCGATTCAATGATGAACGTGGCTAGGCAAAAGTTTCATCCGGGTGAACAGGTCACCTTCCAGAACGTCGACGCCACCGCCTTGCCGTTCGATGACGATGCCTTCGATGCCGTCGTCTGTCAATTCGGCATCATGTTTTTCGACCGGAACAAAGGGTTTCGGGAGGTTTACCGCACCTTGAAACCGGGCGGCCGTTATTTATTCCGCGTTTGGGACTCCGAACGCTACAACCCGTTCGCCAGTTTAAGCTTCGAAGTTCTTAAACGATACTTTCCCTCGGACACCCCGCAGTTTTTATTCGATCCGGTGTCCTGCCACCAAATCGACCCTCTCAAAGAACAGTTGATTCAGATCGGCTTCGACCCTGTGGTCATTTCCGTGCAACGCCATGAATACGATATTCTCGATGTGACGGCGTTCGCGCGTGCCTTGGTGTACACGCCGGTGATCTTCGAAATCAGAGACAAGGGCGACGTCGACCCTGAGGACATCGTGACGGAATTGGCCGAGGCCTTCAAAAAAGAGTTTGGTTCAAGCCCGATGCGCTATCCGATGCAAGCGATTCTGTTCGAGACGGAAAAGCCTAAGATTTGATAACCTTGGCCCTAAATTCGGCAGTTTAAGCATGAAGCCCATAAAGTTTTAATAGCTTATCCTAAGCCTTTTAGGGGAACAAAAATGAACTGGATAGGCAAAATAAGCCATTGAATTAACCTCTTATTCTTCTTGATTTTCATGGTGAACTGCTTTTTCTTGTTTGATACTTACCCAAATACCGTTGTGCACACTATGAAAACAAAAAACTTTACCCCCAAGTCCTGTTTAGCGGCGCTGACGCTTCTTTTGACGCAAAACCTGTCTTATGCGATGCCTGGCATGGACATGCCGGCCGACGAAAACGCAAAGCCGCACCCTTTAGCGCAAAGCATCGGCGAGCCGATCAACTCCTCGGCTTCGGAATTTGAACTAACCTACAGCGCAGATGGCAAAACGGTCGTTTTCGTTTCGACTCGACCCGGTGTCATCGAATCACAAGGAAATCCCTACAGCTTCGACATCTGGATGTCTCACAACGTGAATGGCGTTTGGCAAACCCCGATTCATCTGGGACCAAGCGTCGACCCAACCGTGGGGCCGAACATCAATACCTCTGCCTGGGAGTTGGAACCGAGCCTCTCGGATGACGGCAATGCCCTTTATTTTACCCGCTACGAACCGGGCAATCTGTCGACCGGCGATCTCTACGTGGCGCAGAAAATCGATGGCGTCTGGCAACCGGCCAGAAATTGGAATGATGTGCCTGAACTGCCTAACCTCAACACGCCGACCGGCGAAGAACATTGCCCTATCATCGTATCGGACAGCCTCATTTACTTCAGCTACCAACAACCCGGAGTCACACAAGACAGCGACATCTGGAAAGTCGAAAAGAAAAACGGCGTTTGGCAGAAACCCGAAAGCCTAGGACCGAGGATCAACGCCCCTTACCGAGACCATCTACATTGGACGGGACTATCGAAGGACGGCAAAAGCCTGATCATCACCAGCACGCGTCCCGACATGGGCTCGCGTGGTGGACACGACGAATGGATTTCCTATCAAAACCCCCAGGGCGAATGGCAAGAGCCCTTGAACCTGGGCGACACCATCAATACCGCAGGCGAAGACATGTGCTGGGCCTTCCCGCCGGATGGCAAGAAATTTTTCGGCGGTTGGGGACCGCAAGGCTCCTATGATATGAATGTGATGTGGGTCAACAAAGACGACGTGCCGTTGCTCAAGAACTTCGATCCGATCGGCCCGCCTCCCAACTTACTAGCCAAAAACAAAGCAAAAGCCGCCAAAACTGATTAAATGTCCCGTTGTTCCGTTAACCATTAAGCGTCCCAGCCTAAAACAGGCCACTAGGTAATGCGCCTCTACTCGAAGGCGAAGACTGATTGCCAAGAATGGCATTAACCCAGCACCTAAATTATCTAAGATAGTTAACCATAGACAATGGATTATGGAATTTAGGTGTTAGGTTCATTACATCCATGTAACTCAGCAACTGCCGACGCCCGCCAATCGAACAACTGAACCTAGCACGAAATAGGGAAGTTAGGGTTCGGTCATAAATAACTTCCCTATTTTTAATGCACGGTAAGCAGGTTCGGTAACTCGATTGACAGGTGTCGGCGGCAGGGAAAGCCGCCGTCAAGCCTACAAGGACGTATTCACCCAGCACCTAAATTCCATAGCCTTTTGGCTATGGTAACTGTCTTGCATAATTTAGGTGCTGGGTTCACGGCGCCCTGACAAACGAGTTACCGAACCCGCTACAAAACTCATAGCTCCAGGAAGTTATTTTTCACGAAATCCTTATTTACGACCAAATCCTTAGGATTTTTAAACGCTTCCGGAAGCAAATGAGACTTGCAACGAGTACCTCGCACAAAGCCTATTTTTTCTTATAAAAATTAGAAGTATAGCAAGCCATCAGCGCACCTCTAACCATCGCGGCATCATCTTTTTTATACAGTTGACTCTCTTTATCGCTCATCGAAAACATGAGCCTTTTGGTTTCATCGGAAATATCCCTATTGCCGAAAACAGAATCGGCAACACAATTACAATACGACTTAGCCTGCTCGACAGGGCGCGCAAGCCCTTCCTTTTGTATACAACTATCAAGAAAAGTCGATTTTACCTGAGACATACCGCTATCCTCACCGCCGCCGCCACCGCACGCCGACAAAGCGACCACCCAAACAGCCATGATAACTGATTTACTTTTACTCATTTCATTCCTTAATTGCTTAGGCCCAAATGTTTCAATATTAACAGCTCAGCCCTGATTGACTAACAAAAATCAAAATTCGGAAGAAAAAAGGGATCAGGTTTAATTAATAATTAAACCCTACCCCTTTTCGGCCTGAAGGCATTCCACGACATCAGTTGGTCTTACATTCCGACAACGGCAGCCC
>Ga0180009_10008298_pt1 | contig 10339 bp, 10 predicted proteins | sample OS_PC_MetaG_FD_123537 | JGI IMG/M metagenome (GOLD analysis project Ga0180009, IMG submission 123537) | Groundwater microbial communities from the Aspo Hard Rock Laboratory (HRL) deep subsurface site, Sweden - OS_PC_MetaG | ecosystem: Environmental > Aquatic > Deep subsurface > Groundwater... | reverse complement strand
TTAATGTCTAAAAGGATTATCGGACATGAACGATAATACAGGAAAAACAGCTCTTGTCATTGGAGGCAGCCGGGGAATCGGGCGGGCCATAGCCCTTCGTCTTGCCCAGTCAGGATTAGATATATGGCTGACTTATCAGGGAAATCATTCTGCCGCAAGCGAGGTTAAATCCGAAATAGAAAAAAAAGGCGCAAAATGTGAGACAATATCTTTTGATATCTCAAATTACGATGCCACTAAAGCCGCTCTTGAAAAAAGGGCTGATGAACACCCTCCCCATGTTGTTGTATATAATGCCGGCATAGCTAAAGATAATCTCATGGTATGGATGACAAAGGAGGAATGGGAATCGGTTGTTTCCGTTAATCTTACCGGATTCTATAATGTCATTAATGCTGTTCTTTTTCCCATGCTGCGGGAAAAAAGAGGCCGTATCGTTGTAGTATCATCCGCTTCAGGCCAGACCGGGCAGGCAGGACAGGTGAATTACTCGGCCTCAAAAGCAGGTTTAATAGGAGCAGTAAAGGCTCTCGCAAGGGAAATCGGGAAGAAAAACATTCTTGTCAATGCTGTGGCACCGGGACTCATAGAGACGGATATGACCATATCTATTCCGAAGGATAAGCTCATGCCTCTTATTCCCTTAAATAGAATCGGAAGCCCGGAAGATGTGGCTTCTGTTGTCAATTTCCTTTGCACCGAGGAGAATATGTATATTCACGGACAGGTCATAGGCATTAATGGTGGTCTTGTGATATGAAGATGTTTTCTGGACGCAAGAAACAGGCAGGTCAAAATCCGAACTTTTTATGAAGCCAACATATTTTAAAAAAACTATGGCAGATCTTAAATGAAAAAATATGACGATATTGTTGTAGGAAGCGGCATAAGCGGAATGTCCCTGGCCCTTCTCCTTGGCATGAACGGTCATTCTGTGCTGCTTCTCGAAAAAAACAGTAATATCGGCGGGTGCATGACCCGTTTTTACAAACAGGGAATACCATTTGATACAGGTTTTCACTTTACAGGCGGTTTTTACAAAAACGGAATTTTAAATGATATGCTGACTGTTCTCGGGATCAGCGATCAGATTCAACCGTTATTTATAACCAGTGAAGAAGGAAACAGGCTTATATTTGAACAGGAAAATGGTGTTTATGATTTCCCTTTCGGCTTTGCTGAAATCATTGCCAAAATGAAGAGTTACTTTCCGGAAGAGCAGAATGGTATCGACAGGTATTTTGAAATGCTTCTGGATGTCTGTAACAAAACAGTGGCAATGGATCTGCGCAACCTCTCCCTTTCCCAGGACTCGATAGATGAAGATTATATCAGCCTGGATGAAGTGTTGAACAAGCTTACACAAAACAGCACGCTGAAAGGACTCCTTTCAAAATACAGCATGTGTTACGGGGTAAAACCTTCAGAAATTTCTTTTGCCAATCACAGCAGGGTAAGTTTCGGTCTGTATGAATCGGTCGCAAGGGTAAAAGACGGGGGAGACGCTTTCATCAGGGCTTTTAAAAAGCGATTTTCCGAGTATGACATCGACATTCGCTGCCAAAGCTATATATCTGAATGTTCAGATATAACAAACAATATTGTAGGACGATTCGTATTAAACACGGGTGAAGAGGTTCTTGCCGACAGGTGCACTTTTACCATCCATCCGAAAGCTCTTCTGGATGTTCTTCCCAAAAAATATCTCTCAAAGGCTTTTATCGACAGAGTAAGTGCCTTCGAACCGACACCAGGTTTCTTTACCGTATTCGGGGTCCTCGAAAACAGCAAACAGCCCTGTGATGCCTTTGATCCGACAATTCTCTCCCTGTTTCCGACAACCGATATAAATAAGCTTATGGATCCATCTTATACGGGAGATTCGGCATTGGTTATACTCAAAAATATGGATGAGGTAAATGGAAATGCCCGCGTTGTTCTGACCGCTCTTGAGCTCTCTTTTTCCGAACACGTCAGAAAGTGGCATGATTCAAAATCGGGAGCCCGGCCCGAAGGTTACCATGTTTACAAGGAAGAACGGACTGAAAGCATAAAGAATAGAATATTAAAGGTATATCCTGAATACAAAAACTCGCTTAAGATAGTAGACTCGGCGTCTATTTTAACTTTCAGGGATTATCTCAACACACCATTCGGGTCAGCGTACGGTATAAAACAGAAAATCGGTCAGTTTAATCTTTTTGGAAAACTTCCCCTGCGAAACTTATATGCCGCCGGACAAAGCTCGGTGCTTCCGGGAATAGTCGGTGCAATGCTTTCTTCTTTCATTATAGGACGTGTTATTGCGGGCAGGGACAGTTACCTTGACTTCATAAAAGAGAGGTTGGACTCTTGAAAAGGGTTGTTATTACAGGATTAGGGGCTGTTTCCCCTCTTGGGGCTGACGTTCCTGCTCTGATTCAGGGAATTGAAGAAGGAAAAAGTGCCGTCAGGTACATGGACGGATGGAATCAGTATACCGGATTAAGAAGCCTTGTGGGCGCTCCGGCAGTGATTGTTAATGAAAAATCGATTCCCCGCACCAGCAGGAGATCGATGGGAAGAATGAGCATCTTTTCCGTACAGGCCGCTGACGAGGCTCTGGCCGATTCAGGCATAAACCGTGAAATGATTTCATCAGGCCGAATCGGATGTGTAGTTGGCTCAACAATGGGAAGCGCCAAAAGCCTCAATGAGGTTTTTGAATTAATGCTCCCTGAAAAAGACTTGAGCTGTCTGCCCTCAATGAAGTTTTTCCAGTGTGTTTCCCACACTGCAGCAATGAATGTGGCTCACTATCTTGGACTGACCGGTTATGTCATGGCAACATCAGCGGCCTGTGCTTCCGGCCTGCAGGCAATCGGAGCCGGATATGACCTCATCAGGCTTGGGAAGCAGGAAGCCATGCTATGCGGCGGAGCAGAGGAGCTCCATCCTACAGTTACCGGCTCCTTTGATATCCTTTTCGCGACATCAGCGAACTTTAATCATGAGCCGGAAAAAACACCGCGCCCTTTTGATGCGAAAAGAGACGGCCTTGTGTGCGGGGAAGGAAGCGGCATACTTCTCCTGGAAGAATATGAACATGCCATAAAACGAAAAGCCAGGATATATGCTGAAATAATCGGATACCACACATGCGGAAGCGGAGTTCATGTGAGCCAGTCAAATAAAATTCGATGGTCGGGTGCTTCAGGTATGCACTGGAAGATGCCGGTATCCGCCCGGAAGATGTCGATTACATAAATGCACATGCAACAGCGACAATACACGGAGACAAGGAAGAAGCCGAAGCCATCCGGGAGGTTTTTGGCGGTTCAGTTCCGGTCAACAGCCTGAAAGGATACATCGGGCACACATTGGGAGCATCCGGTTCCATTGAACTGATAGCATCCCTCATCATGATGGATAAGGGATGCATATACCCGACCCTGAATCTTGAGTCGGTAAGCCATGACTGTGAAGGCATTTACCACGTTATGAACAAATTAGATAAAGAAATCAGGATATTGTTTAAAAACTGTTTCGCTTTTGGCGGAATAAATGCCTCGATTGTTTGCAAAAAAATTATATGAAAGTAAAAAATAATTAAGACGGGATACAAAATGACAGAGCAGGAAATAATTACATTATCGAATCAGGTTTTTGAAGAATCGTTTGAAATAGAAAAAGAAAAATTGAAGCCGGAGATGAATATTTTTCTGGATCTCGGTCTCGACAGCCTCGATATAGTCGACCTGGTGGTTGCCTTGCAGGAAAAGTTCGGCGTGAAAATTAGAAACGATGACAGGATTAAGAACATACGGACGCTGGGGGATATATACAAATTTATTCTCTCATTGAAAGCAGAAGGGGCGTCCTCTTCACTTTAACGGCAGCAATGAAAGAAACTTTGAAACTGATATGTTTTAACTTTATTTTTTATATTCTTTTTATTCTTTTTTCACTTATTGGAATTCCGGTTTTTTCCGCAATTGTAGCTTTCCAGTCCATCTTTATCTCTCACCGGAATGGCATGAAAAAATTTCGCAGAGCCATCTCCTGGTACGGACTGGGGGTTATCAGGTTTCTGCCTTTTCCTTTCGTTCGCGTATTTTATAAAGACCTTGATACAACAGACTGCAAGGGCCCTTTTATATTTACCTGCAACCACAGGTCTGCTTCGGATCCTTTCTTAATGGCATGCATTCCATATGAATTCGTTCAGGTCGTAAATATATGGCCTTTTAAGCTCCCTGTTCTTGGTTTTATGGCAAGATTTGCAGGATATTTGAGCATAAGAGAAATGCCTTTTGAAGAATTTTCCAAAAAAGCAACAGATCTATTAAATGAAGGAGTTTCAATTGTCGCTTTTCCCGAAGGGACCCGCTCGGCAGACGGATCTCTGGGTCAGTTTCACAGCTCAATTTTCAGGGTGGCTTTGAAGTCGGGCTACCCTGTTGCCCCGGTATGTATAACCGGAAATGAAAATCTCCCGGCAAGAGGGACCCTCCTGCTGAAGCCCGGAACCATAAGAATACACAAACTTCCCCATTTAAAGTTCGAGGATTATAAGGACTTGACTCCTTTCAAATTAAAAAACAGTATCCGTCAGATAATTGCTGACGGGATCGAGGTCATGGAGGGGAAAAAGAGCCTGTGATGCACTGCAGTGACACATTCGGTTCCGGAAAGGCTTATGATTCAATGAATGAGTCTGTACAAAAAACCGCGCTCCTTGCTCTTGAAATAAATTTTGACTCCTGCCGGGACTTTGGATTCTCAACGATATTCATAAATGACGGCTCTTTTTCTGATACAAGGCTTACGGAGGAAGAGCTGCACGATGTGATTACCCAGTCAAAGGCTCTCGGTGTCAGGGAAATCATTTTTTCAGGAAAAGAGGTTTTGTCTTATATCTCCTTAAAGGAACTTATATCATTTGCCCGTAATCTTGATTTAGAAACAGCCTTGTTAAAAGATGACTATTTATGCTTAGCCACTTCCGGAAAAAATGATCCGCCATTTTGCGTGCGGCACAGATTTTCCTGTATTATTACTTCTTACGGTTATGTATTACCCTGCCCCGGCCTTGAAATACCTTTGGGAAATGTGCGCAGTCAGAAACTTGCCGATATAATTAAAGACAGTGAAATCCTTTCTGATTTAAAGGATCCAATAAATAAAATAAAAGGCCCGTGCCGCTATTGCGAAAATATCGGAATATGCTGCGGATGCAGGGGAAGAGCTTACCTTGTAACTGGTGATTACCTTGCATCTGATCTAATGTGCACCAAAAATAAATCCGGAGAGCATGATACTGTTTCGCTGCCTCTTCCGGTTGACGGGATAATACCGCAAAAGCCGCCTATGTGCATAATAGATACTCTCGACACATTGGCTGAACGGTCAGCCTCCTGTTCTGCATTGATAAAAAAGGATATGCCGTTTATTGAAGATGACGGATCAGTTGATAATGTTGCGTATCTTGAAATGATAGCCCAGTCCATTGCTGCATTAAACGGGTTCAGGAACATGAATGAATCAGGAGCATCTCCTGAAGGATATCTGCTTGGTGCAAAAAACCTCGTAATACTGGGCAGGGCAACAGAGGGAGACCGGCTTTCCATCATGGTTTTCAAATATGCGCGCTACGGAGGTTTTGGAATTGTCAAAGGAATAGTGTCAAAGAACAATCAGGTCCTTGCAAGAGGAGAAATCAAGGTCTGGCATAAAATTGATGAATCTGACTAAGGAAAAACAATGATAATCCGAATATTTACTATTTTGCTGCTTCTTTTTTTCACTGCAACTTGCGGATACTCTCAGGATTCACAGACCCCTGAAAAGAGCCGGACGGAATTAAATGCAGTTTTGAGCAGGCTTGAAAAAAAGATGTCGGGAATAAAAACCTTGAAAACCGGTTTTGTTCAGGAGAAAGAGCTTGCTGTATTCAAACAGAAAGTTGTCCTGAAAGGAACCATCTACATAGAAAAACCTGCACGGCTTGCCTGGCATGTAAATGAACCTATGAAATATATCATGGTTATTTCGCAGGACATGATCAGCCAATGGGATGAGGATACAAATAAAGTTCAGAAAATATCCCTTTCCAAGAATCCTGCTTTTGAAGCTGCGATAGGCCAGATGCAAGAATGGTTTTCCGGCGCATATAGTCCCCTTCTGAAAGAATATGAAATAATACTCTTAAAAGAGAATCCGGCATCCCTGAAATTTACTCCAAGGGCGGCAACCTTTGCCGGCAATGTGATAAAAAGCGTGACAGTCAATTTCAGAAAAGATGAACAGTACATTAACAGGATATTCATTGAAGAAAAGAGCGGTGACACAACAAATCTTTCATTTGTCGATACTCAACTGAACATTCCTCTTGAAGATTCAGTCTGGAAGGTTAATCCCGGTGTCAAATAATTCTTCCTTAATTCAGGCGAAAGCAAATGTTCGGACAAAAGTGTTTATCTCTATAGCCTTTCTTATTGTTATTGCTGCTTCTGTAACAGGTATTTTCTTTATCTCTTTCGGCAATGATATAGAGCTGATGCTTCCGGACAATAATGAAATCCGCAGGAGCATGCGTTTTTTGCGCGAATCAAGTTTTTCAGATAAAATTATAATATCTCTGGGGCTTAACGATTCCGCACGTACAGAAACCGATCTCATAAGAGAAACGGACCGGCTTGCACAATCCCTGAAGCCCCCCTTTATAAGTGATGTAATGTACAGCGTTTCGGAAAGTGAAACGGCCAATGAAATATTTGCTTTTCTCCAATATACTCCACATCTTATCGATGGGAAAACTCTGGAAAAAATCGATTCACAGTTAAACGACGACGGAATAAAATCGATCCTTCAGAAAAATTACAGACAGCTCCTTTCCCCTTCAAGCATGTTTATAACACCTATATTAAGAAGCGATCCTCTTGGCATAAAAACAGGTCTGCTTTCGGCATTGCAAAAACTTTCTTCTTCAACAGGTTATGAAGTCACCATAAAGAATGGCCACTTTATAAGTAAGGACGGGAAACATGCTCTTTTGATCCTTAAAACCCCCGTATCCGTTACAGACGGTTTCGGTTCAAGGAATTTGATATCTTATCTGAATAAAGAAATAGATGCCCTGCCGCCATATATTTCCGGAGATGTAATAGCAGGCCATCTCCATACCGTAAGCAATGAAATTGTTATAAAAAGAGACATAAAGATAGTATCGATAATTGCCGCCATTGCCTTTTTCTTCATATTTTTCTTTTTTTTCAGGGATATTAAAGCAGTATATATTTTTCTTATACCTCTTGCGTCAGTTGCCGTTTCAATGAATCTTTCATATTTTATTATAGGCAATCTTTCATATTTTATTATAGGCATGGGTGCAGTTATCGCCGGAATTTCAATTGATTACGGGATACATATCTATATTGCGGTACGCGCCGGTTCAAACCGGAAAGAGGCCGTGGGAAATGTTACAAGGCCAATTGTAACTGGAGCCTTAACAACCATAAGCGTTTTTGCCGCATTTTTTTTCTCGGATGTTCGTGGATTCCATCAGCTTGCTGTATTTTCGATCTTAAGCATTGTTTTTTGTCTTTCATGCTCTTTGTACATACTGCCGGTTTTCATAGAAGGCAAAACAGCACGTACTTTTCCCGCTCTCTCTGATAATATCTCAACTGTGCCCGAACTTATAACCGACAAAGCAAGGGTTTCCTGTTGGGTTATATTGCTGATTATTTTACTATTCTTATCCTCCAAAACAGCATTTAACAGCGATATAAAGCAATTTGACGGAAGTGAGCCATATATATTCAAGGCAGAAGATAATTTTCAGAGTGTTTGGGGGGAAAAAGATAATCCTGCGATACTTGTTGTAGAGGAAGAGAGCCTTGAAAAAGCATTATTAACCAATGAACGCATATACCGGGATCTGGTAAACAAATTTGGAAATGAAGATATCTCTAATTTTGCAGCAATATGGCCTTCAAATCAAACAAGAACGGAAAACTCGGCAAGATGGATCAGTTTCTGGAAAGAAAGGGAGGAAAAACTAAAAAATCTGCTCGCAAAACACGGCGCGTCATACAATTTTTCAGACGGCGCCTTTTCACCATTTTTTGAGAATCTTTATGGTGAAGTGAATGCATCCGGATTGTCTGAAGATAACCTCTTTCTCAGAAGATTAAAGGAGCGCTTCGTTCTTGAAAGCAGGGATGGCTATCAGGTATTAACCTATTTCCCTGATAATGATCAGTATATTGCAGCTTTTACGGAGTTTTGCCGGAATTATCCCGGATCATTTATAGTATCAAGAAAGAGTCTTTCAAAAGCCCTTTCTGATTCAATATCTTCTGAAATAATTTATCTTTCAGCAATAGCAGCCCTCTTTATCCCTTTTCTTACTCTTATATTGCTTAAGGACCTGCGGTTAACCATCCTTGCCCTTATTCCGGTTTTTACAGGTATTGCTGCATCGTTGGGCATACTTCCCGTACTGGGTTTAACCTTGAATGCCCCCACTATAATTGCTATTATGGTTGTAACAGGCCTGTGCATTGACTATGGAATATTTATGGCTTATACCTGCCGCTACCATTTTAACACCGGTACCGGAATATCCGTATTCCTGTCCGCGCTTACAACCCTGATAGGAGCGGGAGTTCTTCTTTTTGCCGGACATCCTGTACTCTTTTCTATAGGGGCAACACTCTTTTCAGGCGTGCTGGCAGGATATATGGTATCAATTGCAGCCGTTCCATCCATGTACAGGCTGTGGTTTAAAAATAAAGAGGTTATCTTAACTTGAAATACCTGGTACTCACTGGAATCATACTGTTATGTCTGGCTGGATGTAGCACAATTCCGTTTCAGGCGGCGCCCAGTATGTCAATGGAAAAGGCCGAGCCCGGCATGGTAAAAGAGCAGTTTTCGCTCATGCTTCCAGACAGGTTTCAAATCATAAGCACTATTGCTTTTGAATATAAAGGACAGTCCATATCCTTTATAGGGTATTCTGATATCGATACTAAGGAAAAAAAATTTATTGTGGCAGGATTAAACCCGGTCGGCATAAAACTATTTGAAATAACCGGTAATAGTGATAAAACCGAATTAAGGTTTGCGATCGAAGACTTTACAAAAAAAGGAAATTTTACTGAAGCCGTTGCCGGAGATATTAGAAAGATATATTTTGACAGGTTGCCGGCAGACAGTTCAAAAGTATATAAGAAAAAACATGAAATTGTTTTTGTTCAGGAAGAACCGGAGGGGGCAATCATGGAATTTGTTTTTGCCGGGCCCGGCAATCTTCTCGTTGAAAAGCGCTGCATTGTGGATAATAAGGTCATATGGAGAGCAAATTATTATGAATACCGCAAAGAAAACGGAAAATTGCATCCGGCGGGAATCATTCTTGAAAATATTAAATATGGCTATAAATTAATAATGAGGTTAAAAGAAATCCGGTCATGAATACTCTGGTGCAGGAAATAAAGAATTATATATCCAACCTTGAGGAAAGCGGGGATAAAATAAAAGCCAGGTTTGTTTTTCCGCCTGATTTTACCGGATTTAAAGGCCATTTTCCCGGCAGGCCTGTGTTGCCGGGCGTGTGTAAAATTCAGGCGGTTATTTCAATGCTTGAAATATGGCATCAAAAAAATATTTGTATAAAAGAGATTTCAATGGCAAAATTTTTTGCTCCTGTATTTGACAATCAGGAAATTGTTGTTACAACTAATAAAATGACCGGATTGTCTGAAGCCTCCGGCGAAATAAAGATAAAAGCGTCTGTGACAAGTAACGGAAAAAAGATTTCAGACCTTCAGTTGTTATTGAAGGTCTCATCGTAACAAAGCTTTTGAGGACCATAAGTTTTTTTACGGATTTAAGTAACCATAAACAAGAGACCAGAAACCATGAACCAGAGACCAGAAACTATAAACCATAATCCACCAACTTTTCGCCGCAAGAAAAACGGCTATTTTGAACGTATTGAGGGAATGCCGGAGCCTGTTTCGTTCAGCGTGAAAAGACGCGTCAATTTCAGTGAAGCAGATGTGATGGGGATTGCATGGCATGGCAGATATCTCATATTTTTTGAAGACGCTTCAGCCGAGCTCGGAAGGCGCTGCGGCCTTTCATATATAGAATTTTATGAGGCAAGCCTCCGCGCTCCGATAGTCCAGCTTCATATAGATTTTTTTCAGCCGCTTTTACTCGATGAAGAATTTACTGTCACAGCATCACTGATGTGGAATGAGGGAGCAAGACTCAATACGGAATACTCGATAATTAAAAATGACGGAAGCATAGCAGCAACGGGGTACACGGTACAGATGTTTACGGA
>Ga0180009_10008297_pt1 | contig 10340 bp, 7 predicted proteins | sample OS_PC_MetaG_FD_123537 | JGI IMG/M metagenome (GOLD analysis project Ga0180009, IMG submission 123537) | Groundwater microbial communities from the Aspo Hard Rock Laboratory (HRL) deep subsurface site, Sweden - OS_PC_MetaG | ecosystem: Environmental > Aquatic > Deep subsurface > Groundwater... | reverse complement strand
CAACATTTTCGATGCGGATGCCATACTGCCCTCCTGGTTTATGATCAAGGAGGGGAAATGCTACAATCATGATCAGGAGATCAACGACTGGCTCCAGGAAGCACGGGATAAAGTGGATCCGGCGAGACGGAAGGAACTCTACCGCAAGGCACAGATAAAAATCATGGAAGAGGCCTACTGGATGCCGTTTTTCATCGTGCACCAGATCTTCGGGCGGAACAAGGACTTGAACATCGTCGTGGGCAAAGACGAAGTGCCGCGGTTTAATGAGGCCAGCTGGAAGTAAGGAAATAAGGGACGCAACACAACGAAGTGATGGAGCGATGGCATATCGGCGTAATGGATCCGGTATTCCACGCTCCATCACGCCTTTTGAAGGAGATCATTCATTGCCATGACGAATCGATCGATAGGTGACACCTCGTCTTTTGTACCCGACACATCCACTCTCCTGATATTTAAGGGTATCGATGCCGCTGTTGAAATATACCGAGATCCTTACGGGATTCCCCATGTGTCGGCCGGTACCATTCATGATGCATTTTTCGGTCAAGGATTTGCCACTGCCCAGGATCGACTCTGGCATATGGATTTTGACCGGAAATGTGCATACGGAAGGTGGGCGGAATATGTCGGCGAAAGCGGCATCGAACAGGACAAAACCATGCGCCGGTTTCAGATCGGGCCATCCGTCAAATCGGATTATGAAGCCGTCAACACTGAAACAAAATCCATGGTGGATGCCTATACGGCAGGCATCAATGCGTTCCTGGACAGCACGGATCGGCTTCCCGTGGAATATTCGATTCTCGAAAACCATCCCGAGCTCTGGACGCCTTGGGACTGTTTTGCGGTTTACAAGGTGCGGCACATCATGATGGGGGTCTTTGAGGGGAAACTCTGGCGGGCGCGGTTGGTGAATATACTGGGTCCCGAGAAAGCCGCCGAACTGCTTTCCGGCTATCAGAGAGGGCATTTACTGATCCTGCCGCCGGGGGCGGATTATGAGGGGGGGCCTTTAAACGGAATTGGTGAGCTCAACCACGGGCTTTCCGCCATCGAGTGGATGAAAGAAGATGTCAATGCCGGCAGCAACAGTTGGGCGGTCCACGGCACGCGAACGGGCAGCGGCAAACCGCTGCTTGCCGGTGACTCACATCGCCGTTTGGACACACCCAATGCCTATTATCAGAATCACATCGCCTGTCCGGAGTTTGATGTGATCGGCCTGTCTTTTCCGGGGTGTCCCGGATTTCCCCACTTCGGCCACAACGCCCATGTCGCCTGGAGTGTGACCCACGCCAATGGAGACTATCAGGATCTCTATGTCGAGCGTTTTCGATACGAGAGCGGCCTGCAATACGAATATAAAGGGAATTGGGAACCGGCGGCGGTACGGAAAGAGACCATTGCCGTCAGGGGGGGACCGACCGTGAAAATTGATGTGGTGGCGACCCGGCACGGTCCTGTTTTTTCCGGAGATCCGAAAAAGGGTTTCGGACTGGCATTCAAGTATACGGCAACGGCAGCGCCCAACTCCGGGTTTGAATGTTTTCTTCCGATGCTCCGGGCTTCATCTGCCGATGAACTGGACGCTTCCATGGAAAAGTGGGTGGACCCCTGCAACAACTTCGTGTTTGCCGATGTGTACGGCGATATCGGCTATCTGAACCGGGGAGTGGTGCCGATCCGGTCCATGGCCAATGCATGGCTGCCGGTCCCGGGATGGACCGGGGAGCATGAATGGCAGGGGAATATCCCCTTTGACCATCTGGCCAGAATGAGGAATCCGGATGCCGGATTTATCGTTACGGCCAACAATCGGATCATCGGGGACGATTACCCTTACTATATCGGACTCAATTATGTTCCGGAATACCGGGCCAGGAGAATATACGAGCGGTTGAAAGATATGACGGCGGCTACGGTCAAGGATATGGGTTCGGTGCATATGGAACGAATATCCATCCCCGGCCGGATTCTAACCGAACGGTTGTCGGAAATCGAACCGGCGGACGATTTCGGCGCCCAGGCTCTGAAGATACTGGGAAAATGGGACGGCAGCATGGATCGGGATGCGGTTGCGCCCACCATTTATTCGGCAACCCGCATTCGCCTGATGCGAACCATAGCAACCCATCTCATGGGACCGGTGGCCGGCGAAGAGATGTTTACTTCAACCGGAAGAGGGGCGCCCCGCCACCTAAGTGAGTTGACATCCCTGATGGTCGCCCATCTTCGCGATAACGACACCTCACTCCTCCCGCCGGATACGGATTGGTCCGATCTGCTTTTGGAATCTTTGACCGATGCAGTGGGGTACTTAAGAACCCGCTTGGGAGACAATATCAACCAATGGCAGTGGGGCAAGGTCCATCATACCAACCCCCGGCATCCCCTTTCCGATACGAATACGAACACCGAATGTTCGCAATATCTGGATCCCCCGAACTTTCCCATGCATGGGGATGCGGATACGCCGCTGCAAGGTGGATATTCTCCCGGCAAACCGTTTGAAGTGACGCTGCTTTCCGTGGTGCGGTATGTATTCGATACATCCGATTGGGACAATTCCCGATGGGTTATGCCCCTGGGGGTATCCGGTCATCCCGGAAGTCCCCATTACGCCGATCAAGCCTACCCCTTTAGCGACGGGAAACTTGTTCCCATGCTGTATAGCTGGGAGAAAGTGAAATCCACGGCAGAATCGTATCAGAAAATAGAACCCCATAAGGGATCCTAATCCGGACGAACCGGGTTCAGGAATGAGAAGATACTGGATACTTGATACTGGAAAACTGGCCCACCGGCTAACTGGCTAACTAATAAAACCGAAGGTGTTACAAATAAGAAACTCAAAGGAAGGCGAATATGTCAAACCCATATCAAGGCTCTTCCATTCAATATGGCGTGACCCTTGAATCGAATGTCATGATCCCCATGCGGGACGGGATCAATCTTGCCACGGATTTATACTTTCCGGCAAGTGACAGAGAAGAGTCAAGCGCTGCATTTCCGATCATCCTAGAACGGACTCCGTACGGCAAGGCGGCGGCCAGACAGGTGCAAAAGGCCAAGTATTTTGCCCGCAGGGGATATGTGTGCGCGATTCAGGATGTGCGGGGCCGATTCGATTCCGAAGGCGAGTGGTACGCCTTTGCCAAGGAAGCCAATGACGGATACGATACGGTGGAGTGGCTCGGAACACAATCCTGGAGTACCGGCAAAGTCGGGACCATGGGCGATTCCTATGCCGGAAGCGACCAGGGGGCGTTGGCCACCCTAAATCCTCCCCATCTTGCCACCATGATTGTTGCGGTGGGGGCTTCCAATTACTTCCACTCTTCCATGAGACACAACGGCGCCCTGGAGCAGCGGTTTCAGATCTATGCATTCCGTATGGCCATCACCAGCAGAGAAGCACAATCCGACCCGGCGCTTAAGCATGCCTTAATCGAAGTACTCAAAGAAAAAATGCCGGACATGGTTAAACACTTTCCCCTGAAGCGGGGCGCCACCATACTGCGCAGGCTTCCTTATTATGAACAGTGGGCCTTGGATATTCTGACCAAAGGCGAATATGATGACTATTGGAAGGCGCACAGAGGCTATGCTATTTCCGAGTATTATGAATCCCATGCCGATGTGCCGACCCTGTATTTGGGCGGGTGGTACGATTCCTATGCCAGAAATACCTGCGAAAGCTACATGGCGCTGAGCAAATTGAAGAAGACTCCCCAATATCTCATGATGGGTCCATGGACCCATGCAAAGTACGAAATCACTCATGCCGGGGATCTGGATTTCGGCACGGAAGCCATGATCAACTATCAGGACCTGAAGCTGGCATGGTTTGATTATAACCTGAAGGGTCTTCATTCGGAGGTTTCCGACTGGGCACCGGTACAGATCTTCACAATGGGTACGGGTGACGGCACGCGAGTGCTTCCCGGTGCGGTGGGAGAGATTTCGGAGTATCCGGGGCTCATCAACCACGGCGGGTATTGGCGGAAAGAAAGCGACTGGCCCATACCCGATACCCGATTTACACCCTACTACCTTCACGGAGACGGATCGCTGGCTACGGAGCCGCCGGAAAATACCGATATGCTACCCAGTCGTTACACGTTTAATCCTAAAAACCCAGTCCCTACCATCGGTGGGGGTATATCCGCTGCAGACAACATCATGAAACCGGGAGGATTCGATCAGAGGGGTCGGCCCGGAATGATGGGCTGCAACGATACGCTTCCGCTAAATTCCCGGAGCGATATATTAACCTTTCAGACGCCTCCCCTTGAAGCGGCGGTTGAAATAACCGGCCCCATTGAAATGCATCTGTGGGCATCGTCTTCGGCCGTGGATACCGATTTTACAGCCAAACTCATCGATGTGTACCCGCCCAGTGAAGAAGATCCGGAAGGTTTGGCCATCAATATTACGGATTCCATTATTCGGGCACGGTATCGGAACGGTTATGAAAAATCGGAATTGATGGAACCGGGAAAACCGTATGCGTTTATCTTTCAGCTTTACCCGACGTCAAATATCTTCAAAAAGGGGCACCGGATCAGGCTGGATATCAGCAGCAGCAACTGGCCGCGGTTTGATGTGAATCCGAACACCGGGGGGCCGCTGGGGCTTGAACAGCAGTACATGCCGGCGCATCAAACCGTATATCATGATGCGAAACGGTCATCGCATGTCGTGCTGCCCATACAAAAGCGATTGTCTTAATTTCAACGCTCCATTTCACCCAACCCGGACAAGCCGGAAAAGTTACAAGTGAACTAAAGTTTGAAGCTCCTAAAGTTAGGGTATTCGCTCAAAGGCATTTGGCTCCTTTCCTTAATCGAAAAGCGGAACCATCTTCTCCTGGTGTATCACTGTTTTAAGTACATCATCCGCTGGTGGTGCATCAAAGTTTGCAGCAGCAGCCAGCACGCTTGGGAGCAGTTGCATATCACCTACTGTAATGAGGAAAATATCCGGAATTGACAGTACCCACCGAACCATCCGAGAAATGGATTCATGGTCGGTTATCGGATCATACCAGGTGACATGCGATTTTTGTTTATCTCCCCATAGACCGCGGGCTATGGATTTAATGGTTTGAAAGGCAATATTTCTTTCCTTACAGTAGGTAAGTAATGAATGAAAGTGAGACGCATAGTATTCATTTTGGAGAAGCAGAAAGTTGCACGGCAACAAGACCGTGTCGAAATTAAACCGCCCGAGGCTCTGACGATGCATTTTCGGTGCTTCGATACCGTGCCCGGTAACTCCGACAAATCGGGCAAGCCCCAGTTCTTTGGCTTCGATCAGAAATTCAAGGGCGCCGCCCTGACCCATGATGTATTCCCGAGTCACCACATCGGTCATATTATGCAGCTGCAGCAAATCCACACGATCTGTATTTAACCGCTCCAGCGAGCGGTGGAATTGCTCTTTTGCATCCTTATAGGACCGTTCATTTGTTTTTGTGGCGAGGAAGAAACGATTCCGATAGTGCTTCATCCAGGGTCCGATTCTAAGCTCGGCATCGCCGTAAGCCGGGGCGGTATCGATATGATTGATTCCGTATTCCAGTAACAGATCGAGTATCTGATCAGCCTCATCTTGGGTGGCCTGCCTCAAACCGGCAGAGCCGAAAAGGGTACGAGTGCTGTTATGGCCGGTTTTACCGAAGGGAAGGGTATCGATGGTCTTCATAGAAACTCTCCAGAAGTTATGGGTCTATAATCGATAAAGACGATCTTTCGCTTCTTTGTCGATAATACGTTTGAAACTGTTTAATTGTCAATCTTACTGAAAAGCACTCGGTACATTTATGAACACCAAAGGATGATTCAGCCCCGATTCCATCACGTTTTTGGCAAAACCCAACATTCCGCTAAGTGCGTTTTACAATAACCGGTACAATATCGTTCGAAAATAACCCCAAAACCACTCCTCGGTTGTCGCCTTCATTTGGGTTATAGATCCGATAATTTTGGCATGGATATTGTCGAAAAAAAGTGGAGAGTTCAAAATATGCCTTTAAACAGGGTGATCTCTCCTTAACGGGCGGGAACCAAATCCATAGTGGTTTCGGAATTTTCATCCATCTTATTTTCGTTCAGTTTGCCGGAAAGCGGCTTATAATAAAAGGATAGTTTGAAAACAGTATCATTTTCACGCTCCTTTAGCTTGATTTTGATGTCGTGGTAATCCCAAATATAGACCGTTTCTTTAACCCTCATTTGTCTTCTCACCGGACCGTAGTCTGCATTTAAAATCGCTTTTAATTTTTCTGCGTCATCTATTGATCGTATTCGCATGTATGCGGCAAAAAATTTATTTTCAAAAAATCCGTATAGCACCGAACCCAGATCGATATCTTTAAGGATAAATTTCTCGTCCGGCTTTTTCAGGTAAAGGATTTCACCCTTTTGATAAACCTTGGTAGGTCCCTTAACCATATCCGGTTTTGTTCCCCATTTGACGTCCGAGATGCCGTCGCGGATATCAAGATTGTTATCGGCAGCCGGGATCGACTCAATGCTCAACATTATGATCATGATCGATAACATTATTAATGCAGTCTTCATCTTATTTCACAGGCTCCTTAATTTTCTGAATTGATAAAAACCCATTTGCCCACATCCATATTGAATCCGTGTCAATTCTTTGGTGCGAAACTTGAGTTATATATAAACCAGATCAGAGTCCACTTTCAAGAGCGGATAACGGTCAGGGTTTGTTGACATCAAAACAAGAGTGTGGTCTTATCGACGCATTTTAAAAACCGAAAGCCATTACTATAAGTCTTGAACAGGAGGTTCCTTTATGGATGCCACATATATTCAGGGTATTATTCCTGCCATGATCACCCCCATGACGGAAGATCAGGAGCTGGATGAAAAAGGTTTTCAGAAACTGGTGGACGGTCTCATCCGTGCCGGTGTCCACGGAATTTTCACTGTGGGTACGGCCGGGGAATTTTGGGCCCTGAGTGTTGAGGAGAAAAGAAGGATTTATCAGTTGACCGCCGATCATGTGAACAGAAGGGTGCCTACCTATGCGGGTACATGCGCAAACTCCACACGTGAAGCGGTCAAGCTTTCGGAATATGCCCAAGATGCCGGTATCGATTGCCTATCCGTATTAACACCGAACTATATTACGCCGAATCCGGACCAGATGTTTGCCCATTATGCCGCCATTGCGCAGTCTGTGGATATCCCTATTTTACTCTATAACTTACCGGCACGGACGGGAAATACGCTTTCCGTGGACCTGGTCATTCGATTGGCTGAAAAATTTAAAAACATCGTCGGCGTAAAAGACAGCTCCGGAGATTTTTCAAACGCAATGTCCTACCTTCAGCAAGCCCCTCAAGGGTTTCGGTTTGTCATGGGTAATGATGCATTGATTCTTCCCGCCATTATGCAGGGGGCTGCCGGCGCCATCGCTGCAACCGCCAATGTTGCCCCTGAAATTGCCGTGGGTATTTATGAATCCGTAAGAGAAGGCGACATAGAGGGCGCCAAGGAATTTCAAAAGCGATTGACGCCTCTGCGACGGGCATTTGCTTTAGGAACCCATCCGGCCATGCTAAAGGCCGGAGCAGATTTGGTGGGGTTTGCCGGCGGTCCCCCCAGAGCCCCTGTCAGCAAACTGAACGATTCCGAGATGGAACGGTTGAAGGGGATATTAAAGGAAATCGGGAAACTTTGAGAAGGAAAACTTATACAAGGTCGAGAAGCTATACACAGCGTCGATTTTAAATTCGTATTATATTTCATAGAACCACAGGGTATGGGCATTCGCGAAGAAATGATGCGCAATTATTTATGACGCTGTGTATAACAGGAAAATCCATCGGCTATATCTGAATGATCAAACCGTCCCATGCAATGCTGACGCCGAGGGGGTAATCCGGATTTATGGTTTCGATGAGCTTAATGGTTTCTGTAAGAAGATTGTCGAGATCTTCATCCGTTGAATTCGGGTCATGGTGAAATAGACACAGATGTTTAACCCCGGCCTTGATAGCCAATTCCACTCCGACCAGGTTACTGGAATGCCCCCAGTTTTTCTTTACCGTGCAGGCTTCAACAAAGGTATATTGAGCGTCAAAAATCAGTAGATCCGCCTGATTAATAAAAGAGATCACCGTTTCTACGGCATCCATGTCATCAGGGTGAAGTTCGAGATCGCCTGAATAGACGATTGTCTTACCGTTTTTTTCAAACCGATAACCGTAGGATTGACCGGGATGATGTTGTAATTTGGGAATAACTTTAAATCCTTGGATTTGATGGGTATCTTTCGAGTCCAATTTGACGAATCGTATGTCGGCGGCCATATCTTCCAACGCCAGAGGAAAGAAGGGGTGTTCCTGTTGAACGGTAAAAGCATTGTCCAGGTCTTTATGACATCCATAGAGTGTGATGAGGTTTTCCGGCGCTAGTGCCGGCTGAAAGAAAGGAAATCCGTGAATATGATCCCAATGCAGATGGGAGATGATAATGTGGAAATCACGGGGGATCGGGGTGTTGTTGCCGTTTCGATGCATAATCTGCTGTCCGAAATCCCGGAGGCCGGATCCGGCATCACAGAGTATAAAGGTATCTCCATCACGAATTTCAATACACGGTGTATTGAATCCGTATGTTCCCCGAACGGAAAACGGAAGATCCTTTTCCATAAAGGCGTCGATATCATCCGGGGAATCGAGTCTCTTTTCCACTGCCTGGTGAAGGGCTGCTTTGATTTTACCTTCAACAGCCAGTGAGGTCATTGATCCCGGAAACGACCCCCGGCATCCCCAAAAACGGATTTCCATCGTTATCTGCCACTTTAAAAAATCGTTATTTGACGGGAATAATTATCCCGTCTATCTTAACATCGGATCTTTAATAAATTTCCTTAACTTTATTAAGGGCTTGGAATATGGGTTCCGGGTTCTGGGTTCGGAGTTTGCTAATTCTGGTAGCAGTATAAGGATTCATGCCCGAAACGATAAACTCGGAACGTTGAACTCACATCGCGTGTTTTTCTATAAAACCCGGATCGAGAGTGACCCCCAAGCCCGGGCGCTCCGGAATGTCCAGATAACCGTTTTTCATTTTGAATTTTTCAACGGTGACCCCGTCCCGCAAGGGATTGGGCGATCGATCGTATTCAAAGAATGGCTCTGCCGGGAATCGCCGTTCCGGAAAATTCGGCAACGCTGCAAATAATTGCAATGCTGCGGCCAGACCCACATTGGTCCCCCATACGTGAGGTATGACCGGCATATTGGCAGCAGAAGCCATGGCCACGATTTTGGTCATTTCCGAAAACCCGCCGGCAGCGCAAAGGTCCGGCTGTAGAATGTCCACTGCCCGGCGTTGAATTAACTCTCTGAATCCGTAGCGGGTATATTCACATTCTCCTCCGGCCACGGGTATCACGGAACTGTTTTTCACCTCAATATACCCGTCTATGTCTTCTGGGGGGACCGGCTCTTCAAACCAATGGATGTGAAAGGGCTCCATTTCCCTGGCCAAACGAATGGCTTCGCCGGCATTATAGGCGTGGTTTGCATCCACCATCAGGAAAAGATCTTCACCGATGGCTTCTCTGATGGCTTTGATATATTTCAAATCGGTATCGATACCGTATCCCACCTTCAGTTTCATACCGCTGAAGCCGGCTTCCTTATATCCCAGCGCTTCTTTAATTAACGCTTCCGTTATGTCCGGGACATTTTGAGGTTCATAAAGTCCTGTGGCATACACGCGAGCTTGACGACGATAGGCGCCGCCCAAGAGTTTATAGACCGGTAATTGCAATGCCTTGCCTTTAATGTCCCACAGGGCGATGTCCACGGCACTCAAAGCAGAGATGGTGAGCCCCTTCATGCCTTGATCTCGTGTAAAATTGTATAGATAATCCCATATCACACCGGTATCCAAGGGGTCCCTTCCAATGATTAACGGGCCCAGGGTATTGTCGATCATATCGGCGGCAAGGCCAGCCGGTCCTCCGAAATAGAATGCTTCTCCCAAGCCGGTGATGCCTTCATCGGTGGCGACCACACAAATAGCGGTCTGACGCCGGTCCGTTACCCGCTGAGACCAACCGAAACCCTGATTTTCCAAAATCGCCTGGAGCACATATGTTTTGACATCCGTAATTTTCATGGAGCACCTCTCCTAACCCGGATAAACCCGCCAAAGGGCGGCGGACAAGCCGGAAAAAACAAATAACAAATCCCAAATAACAAACAATATCCAATAACCAAAAACACAAATTCAAAACAAAGATTTGGTATTGATCTGTCATATCACTAAGTTTCGGTCATTGAAATT
>Ga0180009_10008295_pt1 | contig 10341 bp, 6 predicted proteins | sample OS_PC_MetaG_FD_123537 | JGI IMG/M metagenome (GOLD analysis project Ga0180009, IMG submission 123537) | Groundwater microbial communities from the Aspo Hard Rock Laboratory (HRL) deep subsurface site, Sweden - OS_PC_MetaG | ecosystem: Environmental > Aquatic > Deep subsurface > Groundwater... | reverse complement strand
GGCTATATGCTCTGCTGCCTGCGCAGACATTGTCGACACGACGACCATTCGCACGCCTGACCCGGCTGTTCGTCATCGGACTTGAATAATAAACACGCGGCGCGGGTCAGCGTGAGCTCAGGAGGAGATTGCGATGACGCAGATGTTCAGGGCCACTGTTCTTACCGCGACACTGGCGTTGCTGCCGGGTGGTATGGCAACGACTGCGCAGGCGGGCGATCACTCTAATCCGGATTCCTCGGCCTGGCCATTGACTGCCTGGGTATCGCCACCTCCGGATTATCGCCCCGCACCACGACCCTATCCACCTCCCTATCCATCGCACTATCGGCAACCACCACCTGAATACAACCCGGCAATCGATCCTCGGCAGCTGGAGGCGGATCTGGTCGCAAGTCGTATCGAGTTGCAGCGTGCGCATGAGCGCCTTGAAGCCACCCAGGCGCTCTTGCAGCAGGCGCGCGAGGCATTGACGATCAACTATGCCGAGTATCAGCAACAACGTGCCGCGCAGACTGATCAGACTGAACAACTCAAGGCGGCGACAGTCGCCGTCGACGCAGCACAGTCACGCATAGCCCAACTGACAGATGAACTGAAAACCGTCCGCGCGGCACTTGATGAGCAGCAGGCACGGGCCGCTGATTTCGCTGCGCTCGAACAGGAACAGGCACAGACCAGTGGCACACTGCAACAGCTGCGCGCGGATATCACACGTCTGGAAGAGGTGAAGAATAAAGCCGAATCCCAGTATCAGTCCTGCCAGGAACAGCTTGCGACTAACAGGGTCGATCTTGATGCGGCGCAGGCAAACCATACCGAAGCCATGCAATCGCTGACAGAAATGCGGACGGAACGCGACCGCCTGCAGGCCGAGTTGAGCAACATGGTGGTCGAATTGGAAAAACGTCGGTCTGCCCTGGACAGTGCGAATGCGTCCGCATCCGCCGTGATTGCGGAGCGGGATGCCTTGCAGGCGCGGCTGGCGGATAGCTCGGCCAAGGCGGATCAAGCGGAAACAGAGCAATCTGCCAAACTCGCCGAGGAATTGAAGACCGCGCAGACCACGCTTGAGACAGAGCTCGCCGCCAAGACCGCACTGCAACAGGCACTGGCGGATGCCGTCAGCACCCGTGAGCGTCTGCTCGCGCAAGTGGATACGCTCAATACCCGGATCGCGGGCTCAGTGGCCGAGGAACAATCGACACAGAGCCTGTTGCAGCAACAGCTCACAGCCTGCAATGAACGGCTGGTGGCTGCCAAGGCCGCGCTATCCGCAGCCATGATAACGACGTCGGAGACGCCGGCGGACGGGACTGCCAAAACCTATGCAGTGGAAATGGCGGCAATGGAACCGGCTCCGGTCGCCGCCGCCAGTGTGGACCGTGATGCGGATGGCATCGCAGACAGCCAAGACCTCTGTCCGGCTTCGCCTGCCTCGACTGCTGTTGATGCCACGGGATGCGCACCGGACACGCCCATTGCCTTGGCGGGTGTCCATTTCAAATATGACTCCGACGCGCTGACCACGCCGTCGCGTGCCGCGCTCGATCAGGTCGCGGCCATTTTGCGCGAACAGCCCGCACTCAAGCTCGAGGTCGCCGGCCATTCGGATACGCAAGGCGATGCGGCCTATAACCTGTGGCTGTCCGAACAACGCGCCAAAGCGGTCATGGCCTATCTGGTGAGCCAGGGTGTCCCGGCGGAAAGGTTGAGTGCGCAGGGTTATGGCGGATCACAGCCGATAGCCGATAACACCACGCGCGAGGGGCTGGCGCGCAACCGGCGTGTGGAATTGCGCAGACAGCCTTGACGCGGGCTTGCGCGGTGGTTACGCGATATATACGGCCAACTGATGCCTTGATTAAATAATCTACCGTCATTCCGGCGGATGCCGGAATCCAGCGCCTTGAACCACATGGATTCCGGCATCCGCCGGAATGACGGATTGGTAAGAAATTTCCGAATACGAGTTTGTCTCAAAGTAGGAGAACAACAAAATGCCTGGGACATGCTTCAGCGTTGAAATCAGACCTCAACTTCCAGCGCAGTTGGAACGCCTCACCGAGCTTGCCAATGATCTCTATTACAGTTGGGAGCGGGGTGTAAGGCGTCTGTTCCGTCACCTCGATGAGGAAACCTGGGTAGCCAGCCGAAAAAATCCCAAGGTCTTCATGCGTCGCGTCAGTCAGAGGAAATTGGAAGAGGCCGCCCGCGATCCGATCTTTCTGGCCGAATATCACGGCACACTCTCCGCCTACGATACCTATATGCAGCAACGGCCGCTGATGGCGGTAGATACATCCCTGGATATGGAACGGGATCTGATCGCCTATTTTTCGGCGGAGTTCGGCTTCCATCAGAGCGTGCCGATTTACGCGGGTGGGTTGGGCATCCTCGCCGGCGATTACTGCAAGGCGATGAGCAACCTGTGGGCGCCCTTTATCGGCGTTGGCTTGTTATACCGCGAAGGCTATTTCACCCAACGTATCCTGCACGACGGAACCCAGCTGGCCGATTACCCGCATGTCGACCCCGATGACATGCCGGTGCATGCCGCCGTCGATGCCCAGGGCAAGGAACTGGATGTCGTGGTGCACATCGCCGGCCGGCCGGTAAAGATCAAGGTCTGGGAGGCCCGGGCGGGGCATGTCCGATTACTGCTGCTGGACAGCGATCTGCCGGAAAATACTCCGCAGGAACGTGCGATCACCGGCAAGCTTTACGGCGGTGACAGCACTGCCCGCATAGAGCAGGAGATCATACTGGGTATCGGTGGCGTGCGGGCCCTGCGTGCCCTGCAGCTTGCCCCGACGGTTTGGCATATCAACGAAGGTCATCCCAGCTTTCTGATCCTGGAGCGCTGTCGCGAGCATGTGCAGGCGGGTATGCAGTTCGATCAGTCGTTGGAACGGGTTGCTGCAAAAACGGTCTTCACAACGCATACGCCGGTGCCGGCGGGGCACGATATTTTCAGTGCTGAACAGATGCGCACCTACTTTACCGATTTCATTCCCCGGTTGGGCATCAGCGAGACGAGATTCGCCGAATTGGGCGCGCATCAGGGGCAGGCGGGTTTCAATATGACCCTGCTGGGTCTGCGTGGCTCGCGCTACAGGAATGGTGTCAGCCGTGTGCATGGTCAGGTGGCATCCGAGATGGAAAGCCACGTCTGGCCGCAGATACCCGCTGCGGAAAACCCGATTAACTATGTCACCAACGGCGTCGATGTCGATACCTTCCTGGGCCAGTCCTGGGGTGCGTTATTCGATATGTACATGGGGCGTGGCTGGCGCGCCAAATTGAATGACGCCGAGTTCTGGAAATGCTTCATCGACAAGATACCGAATCATGTCTATCAGAGCGTCCGACAGATCCACAAGACCGCCATGTTCGACGAGCTGCGGCGGCGGCTGAAGATTCAACTGCAGCGCAGCGGCTGCTCCGAGTCCGTCATCGGTGAAATGACGCAATACATCGGGTCACGCAATCGCGACACACTGGTGATCGGTTTTGCACGCCGTTTCGCCACCTACAAACGCGCGACCTTGCTGTTCAAAGATATCGAGCGGCTGAATCGGCTGGTCCATAACCCGGACCGTCCGGTATTGTTTGTGATCGCGGGCAAGGCGCATCCAAACGACGAGCCGGGTCAGGCCTTGATCAAGGAGATTACCCAGTTAGCCATGACGCCGGAACTGCGCGGCAAGGTTCTGCTGCTGGAGGATTACAATCTGTCTCTGGCGCGTGATATTTATCCCGGTGTGGATGTCTGGCTGAATGTCCCGGTATTTCCGCTGGAGGCCTGCGGCACATCCGGCATGAAGGCGGCGATCAACGGGGCGATCAATCTCAGCATCCTCGATGGCTGGTGGGCGGAGGCCTACGACGGTGAAAACGGCTGGGCGATTGAATCCCACCCGGAACTCGAACGTTCGGTGCGTGATCGCCAGGAGGCGACCGAACTGCATAACCTGCTCGAACGCGAAATCGTCCCGCTGTATTTCTCCCGTAACGCGGATGGTGAAGCGGAGGGTTGGTTGTGGAAGTCGAAGGCCTCGATACGCAGTGTCCTGCCGCGCTTCAATGGCATGCGCATGGCCATCGATTATCTGCGTGATTTCTATGGACCTGCCGCACGCCAGGGAAAACTGCTGGCGGCGGACGGTGCGAAAAATGCAATTGAGTTGGCGCAGTGGCGTAACAAAGTGGCAGAGGCTTGGCCGAACCTGCATGCCGCTATCGAAGGCACACCACCCTCCGTGGTGAACAGCGGCGAATCCATGCCGATCAATGTGAAAATTTACCTGAACGGATTGTTGCCCGAGGATGTGGAGGTCGAATGCGTCGTCGGTGGTGTCGATGATCTGGGTAATTTTACGCCGCACAACAGCCTTAAACTGGAGTTTGCCGGCAGGAGTGACGACGGCGCGAACTTGTATCGTACCGATCTTTGCGCCCCCTTTCCCTGTTATACCTTCGAGGGATTGCGGCAATACAAGATTCGCCTCTATCCCTATCATAAATTGCTCAGCCATCGCTTCGAGTGCGGATTGATGTTGTGGTTATGAAGAGTTAGGTGTATTGCTGCGCAATGCCTGGTGGGTTACGCACAAAACGCTAACCCACCCTACATTAGGTGAATTACGCGGATGATTATTCAATGTAGGGTGGGTTAGGCGCGCCGTTTGCGCCGTAACCCATCAGACATGCCGTAAGGCATACAACGCTTGGCCGTCATTCCTGCCTGCGCCGGAATGACGGTTTTAAATACAATGTCGGAGTAGTTGCAAACACGGATGAACATTAAAGCTGGCGATCTAACCCGCAGTCTCGATCTGACACACGAAAGGCGCAGTGGGATTCAGCGTCCGCAGCGACCGGTCTACGTGGATCTGTTGCCGCCCTGCAATCATGCCTGCCCGGCGGGTGAGAACATCCAGGCCTGGCTGGCCGAGGCACAGGCCGGGCGTTTGAAGCAGGCCTGGGAAATCCTGGTCCAGGATAATCCCCTGCCCGCGGTGCATGGTCGTGTCTGTTACCACCCCTGCGAAAGCAACTGCAATCGTGCCAATATCGATAGCGCGGTGAGCATTCACGCCGTCGAACGTTTTCTCGGCGACCGCGCCAACCGTCGCAACTGGTCGATAGCCGTGCATAAACCCGCGACGGGCAAGCGTATCCTCATCATCGGCGCGGGTCCCAGTGGACTTTCCGCGGCCTATCATCTGCGCCGTCTCGGCCACAGTGTCGAGATCCGCGACGCCGGCCCGGCCGCCGGGGGCATGATGCGCTTCGGCATCCCGGCCTATCGGTTGCCGCGCGGCGATCTGGCCGCCGATATTCAGCGCATCGAGGCGATGGGTGTCAAAATTATTCTTAATCATACTGTCGAAGACCTGCAGGCCGAACGTGAGGAAGGTGGATTCGATGCCGTGTTTGTCGCCATCGGCGCACATCTCAGCAAGCGCATCGATATCCCCGCGCGCGATGCCGGCAAGATCTACGATGCGGTCAATCTGCTCCACGATGTCGAAACCGGCCTGGCGCCGAAACTCGGCCGCCGTGTTGCGATCTACGGCGGCGGCAATACCGCGATGGATGCCGCGCGTGTCGCCAAGCGTCTGGGTGCCGACGAGGCAATGATCATCTATCGCCGTGATCGTGCGCATATGCCGGCTCACGCCTTCGAAGCCGATGAGGCTATCGAAGAGGGCGTGCAGATGCATTGGTTGCGCACCATCCGGGAAATGGACGTCGGCGCCGTGAAGGTCGAGGTGATGGAGATCGACGCGGACGGCCGACCACAGCCGACAGGACGATACGAAAACCTGGAAGCGGATTCGATCATTCTCGCGCTGGGACAGAATGTCGATACCGGTTTTCTGCGCCGACTGCCGGGTCTTGTATTCAAGGACGATGGCACCATTGACGTCGATCAGCGCATGATGACCGGCGCAGCGGGCGTCTTCGCCGGCGGTGATATGGTGCCCTCGGAACGAACTGTTACAGTCGCCGTGGGTCATGGCAAAAAGGCCGCCCGGCATATCGATGCCTGGCTCAGGGGCGAGGACTATGTCGCCGCGCTGAAACACGAACTGGCGGGATTCGACAAACTGCATCCCTGGTTTATCACGGAGATTGCCCAGCGCAGTCAGCCACAGGTCGAGCCACAGGATCGCAGGGATTTCGAAGAGGTTGTCCAGGGATTGACCGGCAGGGCCGCGAAATTCGAGGCGCAGCGCTGCCTGTCCTGTGGCAACTGTTTTGAGTGCGACGGTTGTCTGGGCGCCTGTCCGGAACGCGCGATCATCAAGCTGGGAACCGGCAAAGGTTATCGCGTCGACGATCAACGCTGCACCGGTTGTGCGATCTGTTACGAACAATGCCCCTGTCATGCCATCGAGATGGTTCCTAAAAGCGAATGAATCAAACACCGAAGTATGCAACGCTGGGTGGCAACGAGGCGGCCGCGCTGATCGCGTACCAGGTCAGCGAAGTCTGCGCCATCTATCCCATTACACCCTCATCGACCATGGGCGAACTCGCGGATCAGTGGGCAAACGAGGCGCGTCCCAATCTGTGGGGTAGCGTACCGCTGGTGGTCGAGATGCAAAGCGAAGGCGGTGTCGCCGGCGCGGTCCATGGCGCACTGCAGACCGGCGCACTGACGACGACCTTCACCGCCTCGCAGGGCCTGATGCTGATGATCCCGAACATGTTCAAGATCGCGGGCGAACTGACCGCGACGGTGTTTCATGTCGCGGCCCGTTCGCTGGCGGCGCAGGGCCTGTCGATTTTCGGTGATCATTCCGATGTGATGGCGGTGCGATCCACCGGCTTTGCCATGCTCGCATCCAACTCCGTGCAGCAGGCGCATGACCTGGCCTTGATCGCGCATGCGGCCACGCTCGAAACGCGCTTGCCGTTCCTGCATTTCTTCGACGGTTTCCGCACCTCGCACGAGGTCAACTAACTCGCATTGCTGGATAAAGACCAGATCCGCAGCATGATCCGTGAAGATCTGGTGTATGCCCATCGTGCGCGGGGATTGAATCCCAATGCCCCGGTGATCCGCGGCACGGCGCAGAATCCGGATGTCTATTTCCAGGGCCGCGAGACCGTCAATCCCTATTACACCGCAGCCCCCGCAATGGTTCAGTCCATCATGGACCGCTTTGCTGAACTGACCGGACGCCAGTATCGCCTGTTCGATTATGTCGGCGACGATCAGGCCGAGCGCATTATCGTGATCATGGGTTCGGGCGGCGATACGGTTTCCGAGACGGTCGATTATCTGCGCCGGCAGGGCGAGCGGGTCGGTGTATTGCAGGTGCACCTGTTCCGACCGTTTTCCCTTGAACACTTCCTGCAGGTGCTGCCGACATCCGTAAAAGCCATGGCCGTGCTGGATCGCTGCAAGGAACCGGGCGGCAGCGGCGAGCCCTTATATCAGGATGTGGTCACGGTATTGGCCGAGGCCCTGGCCCAGGGTGATATCAATCCAAGCAACTATCCGCGCGTCATCGGCGGGCGTTATGGATTGTCCTCCAAGGAATTCACGCCGGCCATGGTCAAGGCCGTGTTTGATGAGTTGAAAAAACCCAAACCAAAAAACCATTTCACCATAGGTATCAACGACGACGTCGGCCACACCAGCCTGGACTACGACCCGGACTTCAATATCGAATCGGATGCCGTCGTGCGTGCCATGTTCTTCGGACTGGGTGCCGATGGCACGGTCGGCGCCAACAAGAACAGCATCAAGATCAGCGGCGAAGATCCGGATTTCCACGCGCAAGGCTATTTCGTCTACGACTCCAAGAAATCCGGCTCGCAGACCATTTCGCATCTGCGCTTCGGCCCGGCGCCGATCCGTTCACCCTACCTGATTCAATCGGCGAACTTCATCGCCTGCCATCAATACATCTTTCTGGATCGCACCGACATGCTCCGGCAGGCGGCGCCCGGTGCTATCTTTCTGTTGAATGCGCCGCATGGAAAAGACGCCATCTGGGATCAGCTGCCGCGGTCCGTACAACAGAGATAGTCGACAAGCAGCTGCAGCTCTATGTCATCGACGCCTATGCCGTCGCCCGCGACGCCGGTATGGGCGTGCGCATCAACACCATTATGCAGACCTGTTTCTTCGCCATCTCCGGCGTACTGCCGCGCGACAAGGCTATCGAGAAGATCAAGCAGGCGATCCGCAAGACCTATGGCAAAAAGGGCGAGGAGGTCGTGCGCAAGAATTTCGAGGCCGTCGACCGCACGCTCGAAAATCTGCATCAGGCTACCATTCCAACCACAGTGACCAGTACCCGTGAACTGCCCCTCACGGTCCCCGCCGAGGCGCCGGTCTTCGTGCGCGAAGTCACGGCCATGATGATGGCGGGGAAGGGCGATGACCTGCCGGTCAGCCGAATGCCGGTTGATGGAACTTATCCCAGTGGCACGACACGCTGGGAGAAACGCAATATCGCCCTGAACATCCCCGTATGGGAACCGGAACTCTGTATCCAGTGCGGCAATTGCAGTTTCGTTTGCCCGCACAGTGTCATCCGCGCCAAGATTTTCGATCAGTCGGAACTGTCTGCTGCGCCAAAATGTTTCCAGTCAGCACCCATCGATGCGCGTGGCCTGCCGGGTATCCGTTACAGTCTGCAGATCTATGCCGAGGACTGCACCGGTTGCGGCCTGTGCGTGCAGGTCTGCCCGGCGGTCAGCAAGAGTGAAGCGCGCCACAAGGCCATCAACATGCAGTCCAAGCCCGACAGCCTGGAGCCGCAGCGCGCCTCGATCGCCTGTTTCGAAAAACTGCCTTACACGGAACGCACCCATGTGGATTTCTCCACCGTGCGCGGTGTGCAGTTCCTGCAACCGCTGTTCGAATTTCCCGGTTCCTGCGCCGGCTGCGGCGAAACGCCCTATGTGAAACTGCTTTCGCAACTGTTCGGTGATCGCCTGGTCGTCGCCAATGCGACCGGCTGTTCCTCGATCTATGGCGGCAATCTGCCGACCACGCCCTGGGCGCAGAACAGCGCCGGACGCGGCCCGGCCTGGTCGAATTCCCTGTTCGAAGACAATGCCGAATTCGGTTTCGGTTTCCGCCTGGCGGCGGATCAGCAACGCCGGTTGGCGGAACAACTGCTGAAAGAACTGCAACCGCAACTGGGTGAGACATTCGTCGACGAACTGTTGTGCGCGGCACAGATCCAGGAATCCGAAATCGATGCCCAGCGCAAGCGCGTAGAGGTATTGAAACTGCGTTTGAAGGATGTCGCGGATGAACGCGCCGCACGATTGCATACCGTAGCCGATGAACTGGTACGGCGCAGCGTCTGGCTGGTGGGCGGCGATGGCTGGGCCTACGACATCGGTTCGGCGGGTCTCGATCATGTGCTCGCCAGCGGCCGCGACGTCAATGTGTTGGTGCTGGATACCGAGGTGTATTCGAATACCGGCGGTCAGATGTCCAAATCCACACCCTTGGCGGCCGTCGCGAAGTTCGCGGCTGGCGGCAAGCACGTCGCCAAAAAGGATCTGGCCATGCAGGCCATTTCCTACGGCAATGTGTACGTGGCCCGTGTCGCCATGGGCGCTAATCCACAACAGACTCTATTGGCCTTCCGCGAGGCCGAGGCCTACAAAGGACCGTCATTGATATTGGCTTACAGCCACTGTATCGCCCACGGCATCGATATGCAGCAGGGCCTGAATCAACAACGCCGCGCCGTCGACTGCGGCCACTGGCCACTGATCCGTTACAACCCGGAAGTGCGCAAGTCGCACGAAAATCCCTTCGTGCTCGACTGTCAGCGCCCGACCATCACCTTCAAGGAATACGCCGACAACGAACTCCGCTATCGGTTACTGAAAACCACCAATCCGCAGGAAGCCGATCACCTGCTGGATCTTGCGCAACAGAACATCTGGCAGCGCTGGAAAGACTACGAGGAACTGGCGATCCGCGGTGGTGAGGACTTTACTCTTGCGGGAAGGTTGCGGGATTGAGGGTGTTTGATGGATGGGTAAGGTAGAGATTCCTACTCTAATATGTATTTGGGAAGTTAGTAACGACCAGGCTGCGCGACGCAAACGAAGCGCAGGAGGGTGTTCAGAACTCTGTGTCAGCTAAGAAAAACATTCATTAATATTATGAGTTGAAAAAACATTTAAGCATGCTTCGACAACATCTTTGTCGTAGAGTTTATTTATGTGTAGTAGTTCAGACTTGATCTGACACCTGACTTGAAAAGGTGAGGGTTACCGGGTTTGATGGAAGTGCGAACTCACCATCAAAACCCATAAGAGGTAACCCTCATGCTAAATAGTAACCAG
>Ga0180009_10008294_pt1 | contig 10342 bp, 8 predicted proteins | sample OS_PC_MetaG_FD_123537 | JGI IMG/M metagenome (GOLD analysis project Ga0180009, IMG submission 123537) | Groundwater microbial communities from the Aspo Hard Rock Laboratory (HRL) deep subsurface site, Sweden - OS_PC_MetaG | ecosystem: Environmental > Aquatic > Deep subsurface > Groundwater... | reverse complement strand
TATAAACATAAATAACACGCTGTTTCATTAACGCAGACATACGTACCGCATTGGCCGCATAACTTTCAAAAACTAAAAAAGTACCGCCATAGGGAATAAAACCACCATGTAATGCAATTCCATTCATGATTGCAGACATACCAAATTCGCGCACCCCGTAATGAATATAATTCGCATCAAAATTATCTTTACTTAAATCTTTACTCCCAGACCAATTTGTTAAATTAGAACCAGTTAAATCGGCAGACCCTCCAAATAATTCTGGAAGATATTTTCCAAACGCTTCAAGCGCTTTTTGTGATGCTTTACGTGTTGCTATTTTTTCGTTATTTTCAACGCAATGTTTTAATGTTTCTGAAGCAATTTCATTCCAATTTTCTGGCAAATTTCCTGAAACACGGCGTAACAATTCTTTTGCTAATTTCGGATATTGATTTTTATACTCTTGAAAAAGCTTATCCCAATCATTTTCTAATTTTTTTCCTTTTTCTTTTTTATCAAATGCTTCATAAATTTCTTTTGGAATTTCAAAAGCAGGATATTGCCAGTGTAATGTTTCACGTACTTTGGCAACTTCTTCTTCTCCTAATGGAGAGCCATGACAACTTTCTTTTCCGGCTTTGTTAGGAGAACCAAAACCGATTGTTGTTTTACAACAAATTAATGTGGGTCTATTTTTTTCTGCTTTTGCTTCTTCTATTGCTTTTGCAATTTCTTCAGCATTATGTCCATCAACATCGCTAATAACATGCCAGTTATAGGCTTTAAAACGTGTAGACGTATCATCGGTAAACCAACCATTCACATTACCATCGATTGAAATTGAATTATCATCCCAAAAGGCAATTAATTTTCCTAAACCAAATGTTCCCGCTAATGAACACGCTTCATGAGAAACCCCTTCCATTAAACAACCATCACCCAAAAAAACATACGTGTGATGATCAATAAGATTAAAATCATCTCTGTTAAATTGTGTCGCTAGTATTTTTTCCGCAATTGCCATACCCACGGCATTGGCAATGCCTTGTCCTAATGGGCCCGTTGTTGTTTCTATTCCTGGGGTATCCCCATTTTCTGGATGGCCAGGGGTAATAGAATTCAATTGTCGGAAATTTTTTATATCCTCAATCGACAAATTAAAACCGGTTAAATGCAATAAAGAATAAAGCAACATTGAACCGTGACCATTTGATAATACAAATCGATCTCGGTTTATCCAATTTGGATTTAACGGATTGAAAATTAAATAATTATTCCAAAGCACTTCTGCAATATCCGCCATTCCCATTGGCATTCCTGGATGTCCTGAATTGGCTTTTTGTACTGCATCAATACTTAAAAAACGAATGGCATTAGCTAACTCTCGGTGTGATGGCATAGAAAACTCCTTCGGTATTTTTAATTTGAAGTCGCGTGAGTATATCTGATTGGATTTCATACAACAATTTTGTTTATTCTGGATTTTCATTTCAATGTTGTTATCATTCCTTCCCGGCGAAACCAAATCAGAATACTCTTCTGAAATAGTTTCACTAACTTTAACTCCATTAAAGGAATACTACTATGTCGAATGATTTCGTTTTTACTTCGGAATCCGTTTCCGAAGGTCATCCAGATAAAGTCTGTGATCAAATTTCTGATGCTGTACTTGATGCAGCTTTCACAACTGACCCCAATGCACGTGTTGCCTGTGAGTGTTATACCAAAACCGGAATGATATTAATCGGCGGTGAAATGACAACAACTGCTTGGGTTGATATCGAACAAATTTCTAGAGAAACAATTAAAGAGATTGGCTATAACAGTTCTGATATGGGATTTGACTGGGAATCCTGTGCAGTGATTTCAGCCATCGGAAAACAATCTCCCGATATCTCACAAGGGGTTACTCAAACAGAGGAACATGAGCAAGGCGCAGGAGACCAAGGCTTAATGTTTGGTTATGCCTGTAATGAAACAGAAGTATTAATGCCCGCCCCTATTACTTATGCGCATCGTTTAGTAAAACGTCAATCAGAAGTCCGTAAAAATGGAACACTTTGTTGGCTTCGACCCGACGCAAAAAGCCAGGTCACCTTTAATTATGTTGATAACAAGCCGGTTAGTGTTTCTGCCGTTGTTTTATCAACACAACATGACCCAGATATTGAATATAATGTATTAAAAGAAGCTGTCATGGATGAAATTATTAAGCCGATCATCCCAGAAGAATATATAACGAAAGAGACAAAGTTTTTCATTAACCCCACCGGACGTTTTGTCATCGGCGGACCCTTAGGGGATGCTGGACTAACAGGACGTAAAATTATTGTCGATACTTACGGCGGTTATGCGCGTCATGGCGGTGGTGCTTTTTCTGGTAAAGATCCATCTAAAGTCGACCGTTCAGCTGCTTACGCAACACGCTACATTGCAAAGAATATTGTTGCAGCAGGTATTGCTGATGCGTGCGAAATTCAAATTTCTTATGCGATTGGTGTTGCAAAACCAACATCCATTTCTGTTAACACTTTTGGTACCGGCAAAATCAGTGAAGAAAAAATTATTGATTTAATTCATGAACATTTTGATTTAAAACCCAGAGGTATTATTGGGATGCTAGATCTCCTTAGACCTATTTATAAAGCAACTGCTGCCTATGGTCACTTTGGACGTGAAGAAGAAGGATTTACCTGGGAAAAAACGGATAAAGCAGAAATTTTAAGAGCAGACGCTAACTTATAAGGAGAGAATAATGTCAAATCCAGATTACAAAATTGCTGATATCAATCTCGCTGAATGGGGTAATAAAGAAGTTGCTATCGCTCTTAATGAAATGCCCGGTCTAATGGCTTTACGAGAAAAATATCAAAACGAAAAACCTCTAAAAGGAGCTCGAATCGCCGGTTGTTTACACATGACGATTCAAACGGCGGTTTTAATAAAAACCCTCGCTATTTTAGGTGCTGAAATACGTTGGTCTTCATGCAACATCTATTCGACTCAAGATCATGCCGCTGCTGCTGTTGCCTCTTGGGGTATTCCTGTTTTTGCTTGGAAAGGCGAAACAGAAGAAGAATTTTGGTGGTGTATCGAAAAAACTATTAACGGACCAGACAATTGGCATCCTAATATGCTTCTTGATGATGGCGGCGATTTAACCCTAATGATGCACAATCAATTTCCTGAATTACTTGATGAGGTTCGTGGAATTTCTGAAGAAACAACAACAGGCGTACATAGACTCTATGAAATGATGGAAAAAGGCACATTAAAAACACCCGCTTTTAATGTGAATGATTCTGTTACCAAATCTAAATTCGATAATCTCTATGGCTGTCGTGAATCGTTAATGGACGGTATCAAACGTGCCACGGATGTTATGATTGCTGGAAAAATTTGTGTTGTCTTAGGCTATGGCGATGTCGGAAAAGGGTGCGCAAAAGCTTTCAAAGGACTTGGCGCGCAAGTTTGGGTTACTGAAATCGATCCGATCTGTGCCTTACAAGCATCGATGGAAGGATTCCGTGTCGTTAACATGGATGATGCTGCAAAAGTAGGTGACATTTTTGTTACTGCGACAGGGGATTGCGATGTTATTTCTCATAATCATATGTTAGCTATGAAGAATGAGGCGATTATTTGCAATATTGGTCACTTTGATTCGGAAATTGATGTCGCCTCCTTGAGAAAATATCAGTGGGAAAACATTAAACCTCAAGTGGATCATGTCATTTTCCCTGATGGCCATCGTATTATTTTGTTAGCTGAAGGACGATTAGTGAATTTAGGATGTGGAACGGGACATCCTAGTTTTGTGATGTCATGTTCTTTCACTAACCAAATCTTAGCGCAAATGGAAATGTGGCAAAATCCAGGAAAATATAAAAAAGAAGTCTATGTGCTTCCGAAAAAATTAGATGAAGAAGTTGCACGGCTTCACTTAGATAAACTCGGGGTTTATTTAACCAAATTATCTCAAAAGCAATCTGATTATTTAGGCTTAGCGGGAACAAATGGACCCTATAAACCTGATTATTATCGATATTGATTACTAAAAACCCCGAGTATACCCTCGGGGTTTTTAGGTTTATACGAGGCATTATTATGGAAAAGCATTCTTTAAAATTAAGCTTTGAATTTTTTCCTCCCAAAACACCAAATGCGCTTCAAAATTTATTTTTATCAGCGACACGATTAAGTGAACTTAATCCTGAATTTTTTTCTGTCACATTTGGCGCAGGAGGTTCATCGAAAGATAAAACTTGGTCAACGATCAATTTTTTACAAAAAAACACAAAAATAAAAATCATTCCTCATTTAACCTGCGTTGAAATGACTAAAGCCGATATTAAAGACCTATTATTCAATTATAAAGAAAGTGGGATAAATCATCTTCTTGCTTTGCGAGGAGATATCTCGGCAGAAACAAAATTTAAAGGTGATTTTTCTTACGCGAATGAATTAGTAAAATTCATCCGTGATGAAACAGGGAATCATTTTCACATTGATGTAGCGGCTTATCCTGAGTTTCATCCTCAAACAAAACATACACATGTCGATTTGCAAAACTTTAAACGCAAAATTGAATCTGGGGCTAACGGCGCAATCACACAATATTTTTATAATGCGGATAGTTATTTTCGATTGATAGATGATTGTAAAAAATTAAATATTGATGCGCCTATCATCCCTGGCATTATGCCCATTCTTAATTGGTCTAAATTAAAAGAGTTTTCATCAAAATGTGGCGCTGAAATTCCGGTATGGCTTTGTAAACGCATGGAGAGCTTTGGGGACGATCAAGAATCAATAAAAAATTATGGTATCGATGTTGTCACTCATCTTTGTGAAAAATTAATTGCTCAGGGTGTGCCTGGATTTCATTTCTATACATTGAATAAATCCAAGCCCGCGATTACCATTTGTAAAAATTTGGGTATTGCATAATTGTTCAGGGGTACTTAATTATTATCGCGGTATTTGTAATACTGTAGAGACGCGATTAATCGCGTCTCTACAATTTTGTGCGTTTGTTTATTATGGTTTTTGGTAATTTAATATTATGTCGGTTGTAGGGGTAGCACTTGTGGCTGCCCTAAAAAATGTTGGGCGACCACAAGGGTCGCCCCTACAGATTCACATTTGATACAAAATAAGGGCAAAATTTAATATGCGAATCACAAGAATTTTTCAAGATATTTCATTATCTGAAAACATTAATATTGAACTAAATAAAGAAGCTTCAAATCATATTGCGAATGTTTTACGTTTACCTGTTAACACTTCTCTCATTGTCTTTAATGGAAAGGGAGGCGAATTTATTGCACATATCGTTGATATTAAGAAAAAAACAGTGTCAGTAAAAATTGAAGCTTTTTCAAACATAGAAAATGAGTCCCCTATTAATATTCACCTTGCACAATGTATCTCCCGCGGTGAAAAAATGGATGTTACAATTCAAAAATCAGTTGAATTAGGTGTTTCTGAAATCACTCCGATTATTTCTGAACGATGCGGCGTAAAATTGTCAAATGAACGATGGGGAAAACGATTAGACCATTGGCAAAAAATTATTATTAGCGCGTGCGAGCAGTGTGGGAGAAATACGATTCCAGTGTTAAACTCAGTCATTAATTTTAATGAATTTATTCAAAAAGAGAGTGTTGATTTAAAATTATTATTACAGCCTTATACTGAAACAACGCTTTCTGAAATTAATACATCAAATAAAGATTTTACGATATTGATTGGCCCCGAAGGTGGCCTGTCAGACGATGAAATTCAAGAAGCAGAAAATCACCATTGTATCAGCCTTAAACTTGGCCCAAGAATTCTTCGCACAGAAACTGCCGCATTGACTTTGTTCTCAATACTACAAGCCAAATGGGGTGATTTGGGTTAAAAGAGTTCTGTATATCACTACAGTGCTTTTGTAACAGAAACGGGGCGTAACTTTTCCTTTTCAGATGGTCCCTTGCTATTAGCTAGCAAAAATTCTTTATCCTCTTCTATTTTTATCAAAGTTCTCCTTCCCTTATCCTGTTTCTTTGTTTTTGTTCTTTTCTCAACTAAAGTAAATATTCTATCAAAAAATCGATCTATTTGGCGCTCTATTTCAGCCCAGGCTCTTATACTTAATGTGGCTGAATTTTTAGAGGTTTTATCGGCAGCAGCTTCAAAATGTCTACTCATTTGCGCCATACTATCCTCTGCCGTTTCTCCAACTTTAAAATGTACTTTAAAATTTCCTTGCTCATCTACAAATTTCAATTTTCTTTTTTTTGTTTGTCGTTTTTTATTTATCTCAGCAATTTTTTCTCTCGTTTTTGCTTTAACCTTATCAACAAATCTATCACGACCAACAATTTGATGAGAACTCTCGAAATAATCTGAAACATTTTGCATAGCAACATAGATATTACTTGTTTTATAGCTATTTATTCTCTTATTTAACTGTTGTGAAGAAAGAGGGCTTTTCGAACGATTTAATCTCGGAATATTTTGTGAAAATTTATTAACATACCATTGCAACTCAGAACCATTTTTCGCTTTATCATTAGCAAATTCTAGTAATTCTAATGCAAGCTCAATTGTTGTTTTATTTTTATTTTCTTCATTTCCGAAAATTTCAGCTGCTTTTTTAAAAACGTCTAAAACCTCTCTATGACTATGATGTAGCGCGCTTATCCTCCAACGACGGACATAAATATATAAATCAGCAATAAATTCCGAAATGCTTTCTCCGATTTTTATCTCATTTTTATATAATTCTTCCTTTTCATTTAAAATACAATACCTTCGGTATGAAGAATAGCATTGGTTGTATTCATCACTTTTTTCTGTAACAGCCAAATAATCAGCCGCGCATTCACCTAGTATCTTGATTGCTCCATCATTAACTCTCACCCTTACACCAAGTAAAAAAGCATTAAAATAATAATTTCTTTCTCCTGCTATCTGAGACCTTCCAAAATTATCGGAAAACCAAGGATCATTTTTTATTAAATCCTGCGGGACCAAAAGAGTCGAGACAAAACATTTAATCTTCTTAGCATCTGCATCATTATCAAGTTCTAATTGCTGAAACTGAGAACTTTCTGCTAATAGCTCGCCCGCCATTAATAGATTATCGGCACAAAGTTCGATGTTATTTTCTGCTAATAATTTCCTAATTTCTCCAAATAACTCATCAATAGCCTTAAAATACTCCATTGGAGATTGAGATATGGACTTGCTCGCATTAATGGCATTTTCTATGCGCTTTGAAAACATCTCGCTATCAATGCAAAGAATTTTTCTCATTTCTTCTTTTTGTCTTGCTTCCTTTTCTGTCATATTCCCTTTCCTCTAAAAAACGGTCCGCAGACTATTTGTGGTTGAAAATTTGTATAATATATTTGCTTAGAGTTTAACACAAATTAACGTTTTTCCCCTAGTAATTCAGATGAATGTCTCAGTGCTACTCATTTTTTCTGAAACAACACATAAAAACCTAACATAAGCCCTTTTTGTTGAGTTCGGGTAGGAAGTTTTTTGATGAAAAGCACTTTAAACCCGATTTTTTTAGCTAATTTCTTAAGATATTGCTTGGAATGGCAGTAACGGCCTGAGGGTTGAAGAGCCACCTCTTCTTTTCGACTAATTTCGGTAGTAAAGGCCATTATCCCTTTTTTCTTTAAGCCTTTATAACAAGCGCTAAGAATTTCCTCGAGTTCTTTCTGATAAACAAACACATCAGCAGAAACAATAAGATCGAAAAGGGCTTCTTTGTCTCTTAAAAAAGCTCCATTTTCTGAAACAACGACTTCCTCGTAACAGCTCTTCTCTTTCGCCTTTTCACTCATCTTTGGCGATAGATCCACGCCTGTAATCAATTCAGCCCATGGTTTTAGATAACTACACAGAATACCTGTGCCACAACCTATTTCTAAAATATTCCATTTGGCATTTTTAGGATGATATTTTTTAAGAAGTACCATTAACCGAGTTGGAATTTGATATTCCAATGCTGTTAGCAATTGTTCATCATAATGATCCGCAACGCTGTCGAATAATTGTTGAATTTTGTTGAATTCATCATTCGTTTCGCTTTTTTGAGATAACGCATCAAACGTTTGTTTTAATTCTATATTATTTGGTTGTAACTCACATCCCAAGGTTAAATAGTATTTCGCTGCGTCAGGATTGTGTTCTGCCAAATAAACTAAGGCAATATTATTAATCGCAGGAAAATAGCTTTCATCGATTTGTAATGCTGCGTGATAATACTCGATCGCTCTTTTTCGATTTCCTAATGATTGAGCAATAAGGCCTAAATCATAATGAGTCTCAACATTTTTAGGCTCTAATTTAAGCAGCAATTTACAATAACGTTTAGCTTCTTCATATCGACTATTTTCTAGTAATAAATTAATGATGCTTGATAAGATACTTTTATCATTTGGTTGAATTTTAACTATTTCTTGAAAATGTTTGTCTGCATCTTTATACAATTTTTCTTTAATCAATATTTTCCCTAATAAAAATTGCGCACGGAGATGTTTTGGCTGCACTTTAATTAATGGAATTAAATGATTCACTGCTTCTTGATTTTTTTCTTGTGCGCTTAATGTTAATGCTAAGTTGTACATCGCACTATAATAATCTGTCTTATTCTTTAGCGCTAAAGTAAACTTTTCTTCTGCTTCTTGAAAACGAGAGGCTTGATAAAGCAATAATCCATAATTATTTAAAATTTGAGGGCTATTTTGTGATATTTTAAGCGCTTTAATAAAACAGTTTTCTGCTTCATTTAGATCATTTAAATTCAAAAGAACATTCGCCAAATGATTTAATAAAATTGCATCGTCCTGTGAAAGCTTAATGGCTTTTTCTAATAATCTTTTTGCTTCAACTAAATCACCTTGATTAACTTTGATAAGTGCAAGTTGATGAATGGCATCCACATTTTCAGGCTCTTTTTCTAATATTTTTTCAATTAGATTAACGGCTTTTTCATTATTGCTGGCCTTTATTTCATTTTCGATTTCTTGAAATAGTAATTTATTCATAATTGACTTAAAAGATCTCTTATCGATTTTCCGCGATGACCTAATTGACTTTTTTCACCCGCTGAAAGTTCCGCCACCGAACAGTTTTTTTCTGGAACATAAAAGATCGGATCATACCCAAAACCATTTTTCCCTTGAGGCTTAAATAAAATTCTCCCCTCCCAAATTCCCTGTCCGATGACTGGCGCAGGATCTTCGCTATTTTTCAAAAAAACAGTGGCACAACAAAAACGCGCGGTTCGTTTTGGTTCTTCAACCTCTTTTAATTCCTGTAATACTTTTTCAATGCGTTCCTCAGATGTTGCTGCGTAGCGTGCAGAATAAATTCCTGGCTTTCCATTTAATGCATCAATAATTAATCCTGTATCATCAGAAATTGCCGACAATCCCGAATATTGGCAAGCATGTCGTGCTTTAATAATCGCATTTTCAATAAACGTTAATCCTGTTTCTTTCGCGTCAACAATATTAAATTCAGATTGAGGAATAATTTCCATATTCACTGTTTTGAATATTTCGTAATACTCCTTTAGTTTTCCTGGATTGCTACTGGCTAGAATGACTTTCATTTTCTGCATACCTTGATATTAATTGGGCGACCGCAAGGGTCGCCCCTACCTATTTGTTCACTATTGCTCTAAAGTTATTTTCATTGATATTTTTAATACAAACTATTTTTCGTTTAGATTGATAGCCTTTAATAATTTCAATTTGTCCTATTGAAACTTTTAATATTTTTGCTAAAAATTTTATTAGGTTTTCATTTGCTTTGTTATCGACTGGAGCAGATTTTACTTTTATCTTTAAATATTCTCCATACGCCCCAACAATTTCATCTTTGCTTGAAGCTGGCAATAAATAAACATTGACTATTACGCTCTCTCCCTTCTGTTTATAGTAGCTAGCTTCCAAAAGTCAACCTCATTCCAATATTAATCAATGTTGCAACCCCTACAATAGCGATCAGTTGTAAAATAATCATGACGATAATTGGACTGATGTCTAACCCGGCAATTGGCGGAATAATTTTTCTTGCTGGCGCTAATATAGGATCTGTTAACCGAAATAATATTGCTGAAATAGACGTTCTATAGGTAGGCATAACCCAACTTAAAATGACGGCAAATAAAATAAGATAAAAATATAAGGTAATAAATTGATTAAGTAGCACGCCAAAAGCCCAGATAATTAATCCTAAATAGTTAGGAATTGTCCCTGTAATTAATACAATCAAAAATAATTTTATTAGCTCTAATACAATAATAATCGCTAATGCTGCACAATTTAATTTTTTATAATTAGGGATT
>Ga0180009_10008293_pt1 | contig 10342 bp, 7 predicted proteins | sample OS_PC_MetaG_FD_123537 | JGI IMG/M metagenome (GOLD analysis project Ga0180009, IMG submission 123537) | Groundwater microbial communities from the Aspo Hard Rock Laboratory (HRL) deep subsurface site, Sweden - OS_PC_MetaG | ecosystem: Environmental > Aquatic > Deep subsurface > Groundwater... | reverse complement strand
TTCTGCGCAAAGGCAGGCGGTTTGCCGCCGAACAGACCCACAGCGGCTACGGCCGCACCGGCTGTTCCCGTCTTCTTGATAAATTCACGTCGGGTTAAGTCTTTCTTGGGGGTTTTTTCTTGTTTGATCTCTTTCATAATCTGCCCTCCTTTAAGGTTAGTGGTAGTTAATTAGCCACGAACGGACCACACGAACTCGCAACTGGACGCTTAAACCAAATCGAAAACGCTTCGCTCTGGAACGTCAACATCGATATCATCGACAACTTCACTGGAGCTAGTCATCCCCTATACGACCAGTGGGTTTAAAAGAATCGACCTATTTTGACTTCAAATGGCAGTTCGCTTTTGATAATCGTGTCGACATCCATTTGGCAGAACAGACTGATTTATAAGGGTGCCGCTATGAAGTGTCAAGAAAAAAATGAAGCTCCAGCCAATCTCTTAAAAGGCAAAAGGCAAGCTTGGACAATGCCTATTCACAGGGGATTAGACAGATCCCCAAGCGCTTCAAAATTAAACTTCAGATATCAGATGTCTGATCAATTTATGGGTATTTTTCTTTCCAAGATTCAATCGAAATAAGGTCGATCCGGGTCTGTCTGTTGCTCTTGACATGATAACCATTTATTAGGCTCCGGTTTAATAACAATAGAACTAATTCTACTTTGTCACTTTATTAGATTGAGGATCGGCGATCCATGGAGGATCTGAATTTCTGTGCTGTTTTTTGCGAGTTTTTGGTGTCAGGTGTCAGTGTTCAGGTGTCAGTTCGCCTGTTTTTCCTTTCTGAAACCTGACACCCGAAACCTGAAACCTCATCTTTTTAAAATTTGACATAGCAGAACCAAGCTTGACGGGTTAATACCAATCGATTAACAATGTCTTCCCAGATAAAACCGAATTGATTTAGAACGAGAATTCAGCATGTGGTTCATACTATCTCTGCTCAGCGCTCTGTTTCAAGTGCTCCGCAACATGGTTATGAAGCGAATTGGCCATGCTCTGGATGAAACCATAAACGTCTGGGGACGCTTTACTTTTCTATTGCCGTTTGCCGCCATCGGAGTCGCTATAACCGGGATACCGCCCATCGGGGAGGGATTTTCGGTTCTAGCCGTTCTTTTCGGTCTCACCCAAACGCTCGGTACTTTGTGCCTATCCAAAGCGCTGAAGCAATCGCATATCTCTTTGGTTACCCCGCTTTGGAAGCTAAGCCTGATTCTACTGGTGGCTTGGGGCTTCTTTGTGCTCGGCGAAACCCCGTCTCCGATGGGATTTTCCGGTCTGATACTCTCTTTGGTGGGCGTCTATTTACTGAATGTCAATCAAGCCCGGGTTTCAATCTGGGCGCCCATTACCGCCATCTTCAAAGATACCGGTCAGCGATGGACCCTTATGGCAGCTATGGGCTATGCCCCTTCTGTTGTGTTGATCAAGAAAATGGCGTTATTATCCGATCCCATGTTCGCCATTTTAATGGGATATGTCTTTTGTTCTGTGATGATCACTCCATACGCCCTGTGGCGATCTCGGAATCATTTTGCTGCGATCGGTAAATATTGGAAAAGCTTCATCAGTCTTGGCGCATATGCTACTTTATCGACCCTGTTCGGCACAACGGCATATATGTTGACGATAAGTTCTTATGTGGAAGCGGTTAAACAAATTGAAGTATTATTGGCCCTTGTGATCGGATATGTTTTCTTTAAAGAGAGTGCCACCATCCGGGTTATCTGGATCGGAACCGTTGTAATGCTGGCCGGCTTAATTCTACTGAAACTGGGAACTTGATTATGAAATTTCGTCTGAATCTGGAATTCTTTCGGTATTACGGCTGGGTGATAATAGGGGTTTCTCTCCTTGGCTTCATGGCATTCAGCCTCTCCGCACAAACCATAACTATATTCATGAAATCCATTTTAGTGGAATTCGGCGCCTCCCGAGCCGCAGCGTTCCTGGGAATATCCATTTCATGCGCTGTTGCCGGATTATCCGGAACGTTGGCCGGTTATCTCTGCGACCGTTACGGATCCCGTCGGGTGATGGCCATCGGGGGTATTCTTCACGGTCTGGCCATCTGCTCCGTATCTCTTATAAACAGCACCTGGCAGTTTTATCTCACATTCGGCATCCTGACTTCTTTCTTTTCGTCATTTGTAGGTATCATGCCCATCACCTCCGTCCTCAGCAATTGGTTTAAAAAATATCGCGGGACGGCATTGACCATTGCCTTTGTCGGAATCGGCGCCAGCAAGCTCTTTGCCGGCCCCATTGAACAGGTCATGAATGTTTGGGGATGGCGAGGCGCTTTCTTGTTTCTCGGAATTTTATGCGCCGTGCTGATATCCCCGTGGGCAGCTCTCTTTTTTGTGGAAAGACCTGAGGATCGTGGATCGGTTCCGGACGGGTTCCGATTCCGGTCAAGAAAAGACACCGAATCATCAAAAAAGACCCCGCATCAGGAGGAATACCGGTCTCAGGTCATCGCCACCACCTTGCCGGAAGCCATCCGAACCCATCAATTCTGGACGCTTTCAATTGCTCAGTTCATCACGCCCATGGGGGCTCAACTGGCTTTCTATCATTTTGGAACCCATCTTCAGGATGTCGGTTATTCCGTCGGGCAGGTGGCTCATGTCTGGGGCAATTTAATGCTGGCTGCTGCAATCGCCACACCGGTATTTGGTTGGATTTCAGATCGTTTGAACAGATTATCCGCGGGGGATTCATCGAACCGAACGGGTGTGTTGCGTATTTTTGACTGGTCTCCCCAGATCCCCCGATTGCTCGTCTTGACCGCAGCGTATGTTCTCACCAGTTTCGGCATACTCATTTTATCCGCTATCAACGGCACCCAAAATGCCGTCTTGCTGTGGCTGTTCGTCATTATATTCGGCGGCAGCTACACCATCCGCGGTCCCATGTTTTTTGCCATTACAGCGGACCTGTTTGAAGGAGAGCAGCAGGGAAGAATCATGGGCGCGACTCAAATGATTCAGCGGCTGGGAATGGCGCTGGCCCCGTGGTGGGGAGGCTGGATGTTCGATGTGCTGGGAACCTATCAACAGGCGTTTTATTTAGGTATCGCCGGTCTGATGACCGCCTGTTTATGTTCCTGGTTGACGGGGATACGAACCAAAGCACAAAAAGAGGCGGCAGCCCTTCGGATGGACCAATCCGGCACCTAAGGATCAAAGAAAATAATAATGGCTCATTGACCCCGATTCTGAGTTTGAAGCCAATGAGCCACTAATGTTCATCTATTTTTTTGAATATCGAATATCGAACAAGGAATTTAGAACCGTAGAAGTGTTAGAAAACCACGAAATTCGACATTCCTTGTTCAGAATTCTGCGGTTCAAAAACAATCTTGAATTGAACCCGTAAGAAGCTAATATTCAATCGCCCTAATCACCGATTTCATTGACCGGATTCATCGGCGGCATTCCCCTGAGGACCCTTGTAATCTCTAATGCCGCCCGTTTGCGCGCCTCCACCGGCATTCTCGAGGATGCAGAGGCTCCGTGCGCGGTCAGGATAACATTATCCATCTTAAGCATAGGATTATCGGGACCGATCGGTTCCTTTTCGAACACATCCAGCCCGGCACCAGCGATCCAGCCTTCCTGAAGCGCTTTTATAAGAGCCGCCTCATCCACTGTCGCCCCTCGACCGGTGTTCAAAAAAATGGCGGATTTTTTCATCTGTTTGAACACTTCTTCACCGATCATCTGATCGGTTTCCGAAGAAGACGGCAGATGTGCGGACACGAAATCGGATCGGGCCAGCAGATCCGAGAGATCGGTGACCGGCTCCACCCCGTAATCGATCATATCCAACTCACTGCGATAGGGGTCATAGGCCAGCATATGGATTCCGAACGGTTGCACCCTTTTGGAAACCGCACGGGGTATGTTGCCGAATGCCACAAACCCCAGGGTCATTCCGCACAACCTCGGGTACCGGTTCCACATGGGGCGGGCTTCCATCCAGCGACCGGTGCGCACCAACCGGTCCTGTATGATAATGCGTCGCCAGCAACCGAGAAGCAGGGTCATGGTGTGATCGGCCACCTCTTCGATAAACACATCCGGCGTATTGGTGACCCATATCCCTTGTTCTGAGGCTGCCTGTATATCGATGTTGTCGAATCCGACAGTGGGCAGCGCAATGATTTTACATTTTTTGAGAGATTCAATCACCTTCCGGTTGACATTGACCCCGCCGCCATGAATCAACAGCGCATCGGCGTCTTTGGCATCCGGGATAAAGGTTTCATTGCTGCTGCCGTCCGCTTCCACAATGGTGGCTCCCAATTTTTCAAAGGCTTTTTTCTCTATGTACAAGGGTTCGCCCCAAACGGAACTCATCTGTCCCCGGAACTTACCCATCACGATTTTGTAATCTGCCATTTAATTCTCCTTTCTCACACTCAATCGCACAGTGTCAAAATAACAACCGATACTCGATATCGGATACTGGGTTCTCGATGATAGAATTTGAGTTCGGTTGGTGAACCCATTCAAATATCGAGTATCGAGCATCATATCAAATAATGATCCGCGTTAATCCGCGTCCAAATTTCGCATCACAGATCTTTGATGATATCTTGAAGACCGTATTTTTCCAATGTCGCGGGAAGAGGTTTCCCGTTTTCGGGATCCCAGCCCATCAGGGTATAATAGTTTTTCATCATAAAATCCCACTTCTCCATGATGTTGACCCCTTTTGCCGGACCATCCGTCGGAATGGATGAGTACCGTACAGAAGGCCTTTCCACGTCAATGCTCAACCCGTGCCTGAAATTGAAGACCCTGAGTAGATTAACGATTCTGAGGCCCAAGGTAAAGATGTCCTCAAGGGTCCAGTTCCATCCCGTGGCTGCATTGAAACACTCCAAAGCCATTTTGGGAGCCGGTGCCGTAAACCGGCAGGTACCGATACAATCATCGAACTGCCGGAAGCCGTTGTACTTGGCGTTAAATGTGGAGATCTCTTCATGAGAGAAACAATCCTTTACCGGTTCCATATCCACCATCTCCGGCTGAACTCCGCCCCAGGTGGATTCTATGGTGCTGGTATTGGTAAAACAGGTATCAAGCATTTCGTACCACCGGGTCAGTCCCCTGTGGTCATGGGTCCTGGGGGCCGCACCTTTCATGGTGTAGACGCCCCAGTCGGCTGCCTCGCCGCCGACCTTCTGGGCGGCTCTAAAGACACCTTCTGCCAAAAGATCTCCCAAATAGCCCTCTCTTCTTGAAATCCGGCCCAGCAGTTCCTTTGTTGCTTCCACATTGCCCCAGGACAGATCCAATCCATCGGTCTCTTTTGTGGTGAACACACCCTTTTCAAAGCACTCCATGGCCCATCCCACAACCCAGCCGGCCTCATTACAGTCCATGCCAAGCCGATCCACCTCATTGGTGAGCATGACAACGCCGCCCAGATCCGTGTTTCCGATCTGAGGTCCCCATGCGGCCAGCTGTTCATACTCGGGCTCCTCCCCGACAAAACCTTTATAGGGCCCTTCGGTCACTTTCACCTCTTTTACATGGGCCAGGCTGCATTTGTAACAAGGGCGTGATTTGATCTCGAAATGGGTTCTCATGTACTGGGCATTCATCTTTTCGTGTTCAGGATAGATGTTTGTGGTGTAGTTTTTAACCGGCAATGCCCCATTATCGTGAAGATTCGAAAACCCGCCTCCGGTACCCCACTTGTTGAAACCGCCGCCACCCCGGTTGATGGCGAACTCGGCCATTTCTTTTGCTTTCTGTTTCAAGAGTTCCCGGTCAAAAACACCAAAATTCTGCTTTCCACGATATGCAACCACCGCCTTGATGTTTTTGGAGCCCATGACGGCACCGACCCCGTTGTGAGCAGCCACATGCCCGTCATCTCCGGTAATACACGCATAACGAACCAGATTTTCACCGGCAGGGCCGATACCGAAAACGCTTGCCCCGAGTCTTTTTACTCCGAGATCTTCTTTAATGGCATTCTCGGTCTCGAGGACATTTTTTCCGGCCAGGTGACGCGCATCCCGTATCTCTGCCTGACCGTCTTTCAATAACAAATAAACAAGATGCTGCGCCTTTCCCTGGAAAATGATACCGTCGAATCCGGCAAATTTCATGTAGGCGCCCATGAATCCGTTGGCCTGGGTAGCGCCGGCCAGATTTGTCATAGGGCCTTTTGTCGTAACGTTAATGGTGGCTGCGCCTTCAACATCCGTCCCGGCTAACGGTCCTGTGTTGATGATTAACCGGTTTTCAGGATCATCCCATTCGACGCCCGGCGGGACTTCATCATAAAGATATTTTGCTGCGAGACCGACACCACCGACCCACTTTTTTACGGTGTCCATGTCTAGATCTTCTGTCCAGGTCTTGCCTCCGGTAAGGTCCACCCTCAAGATTTTACCAGCATATCCAATTTTTGTTACATCCGTCATGCCTCTCTCCTTTGATTAGAGTTAAGTGTTACATGATCCGATCATCGCACATATTAATTAGATGATCAAAGTTGAAGAGAAAATATCGAAGTATAGCAGGTACCAAAATCCGGCTGACAAGTCAAATAAGTCGAGTGGAGTTTCCGGCCTAATACTACTCCGGCCAATCACGCGAGAGAGATTGAATATTGACTATTGCAGATTGACGATTTATGGATATCGCTACGGATTGCTGTTTTGAAGGATGGTTTCAATTCCGCTCTAACCTATTAATTATGGAGGATCAAAAGATGAAAGGCACGGAAGCAATAGCAAAAGCGTTAAAGGCGGAAGGTGTTGAGATTCTGACCTGCTTTCCGCTCAATCAAATCATCGATGCTGCATCGGCTATCGGGATCCGGCCTATTGTCACACGTACGGAACGTGTAGCCATAAACATTGCAGACGGTTACAGTCGCATGACGGGTGGACGGAAGATCGGTGTTTCCGCTGTTCAATACGGTCCGGGAGCGGAAAATGCGTTTGGCGGGGTAGCTCAGGCATTTGGAGATTCAACTCCCCTATTGTGCTTGTCCGGGGCTTATGAACGGTCACGGCTCAGCATACCGCCTAATTTTAAAGCCGCTCGAAATTTCAGGCACGTGACCAAATGGTCAGAAACCGTTATGGATTTAAACGATATACCGCAAATAATGCAGCGGGCGTTTTCACTACTGAGGTCGGGAAAACCGGGCCCGGTATTGCTGGAATTTCCCAGTGATGTGATGCTTTCCGAATTCAAAGAGGATCCCATCGACCATAACCCCCAGAAAACATCTCGACCGGCGGGAGATGCCGATGACGTGAAAGCGGCTGTTGAAGCATTGCTTGCGGCTAAATCCCCTGTAATCCTAGCCGGCCAAGGAATACTGTACGCAGAAGCATGGGAAGAACTCAAAACGCTGGCGGAATTGCTTCAGATTCCTGTGATGAGCACACTTAACGGAAAGAGTGCCTTTCCTGAAAACCATCCCCTGGCTCTGGGTACGGCAAACGGTTTTTCTAAACCGGAAACCGTAAAATACTTCCTGAATAAAACAGACCTTGTATTTGGTATCGGAACCAGCTTCACCCTATCAAAATTCATTACACCCGTTCCCCGGGGCAAGAAAATTACGCAAATCGTCATCGATGAATCGGATATCAGCAAAGATTACCCGGTTGCCTGCAGCATCATTGGAGATGCCAAGCGGGTGCTCTCCCAAATCATTGCAGAGGTCAAATCCCTTGTGGGATCTGAAGGAAGGGGTGCTGACGATCAGTTGATTTCAGAGATTAAGACCGTAAAAAACAGTTTTCTGGAAAAATGGGCGCCTCGATTAACATCAAACGAAGAGCCCATCAGCCCCTATCGCGTCATCCGGGAAATCATGGATACCGTAAACCCAAATCAAACGGTTATTACCCACGATTCCGGCTGTCCGAGAGACCAGTTGGTCCCGTTGTACGAAGCGACGGTTCCCCATGGGTACATCGGGTGGGGAAAGTCGACGCCTCTGGGTTCGAGCCTGGGTTTGATCATGGGGGCAAAGCTGGCAAAACCGGACTGGCTGGCCATAAACCTTATGGGAGATACCGCATTCGGCATGGTGGGAATGGACCTTGAAACAGCAGTTCGAAATCAGATATCGATTCTTACCGTATTGATGAACAACGGCGTAATGGGCGGCTACACCAGCAAGCTGCCGATTTCAACCGCACGCGACAACGTGCACCGACTCACCGGTGACTATTCCAAAGTGGCGGAAGGGCTTGGCAGCTATACGGAACGCGTAGATAAGGTTAAAGAGCTTAAACCGGCGCTGCAGCGGGCAATTGCTCAGACGGAAAAAGGGCAACCGGCTTTTCTTGAAGTCATCACAGCGGAAGATCCCGAATTTCCAGGCGCCAAATAGGACATCTCTCTCAGGCTTGCAATTTAAGCAGGACACAGATTTACGCAGATGTTCACAGATAATAATATTTTTTTATTAATCTAAAAAATCTGCGTTCATCAGCGTCCAAAAAAAATTCAAGGTAGATTTCTATGGCAATGCACGCGATTCATAAGATTATGGCTACGGCTTCAGGCCGGGATTCTGTGTCGGTTGGAGAGATTATCAATGTTAATATCGATGTGGCCGGCATCAACGATATTTATTTACTGGTCCTGAAGTCATTTGAAGAAATGGGTGGCAGAAGTGTCTGGGACCCGCAGAAAGTGGTGTTCTTTTTTGATCACAATGCACCCTGCGGGTCCATTAACGCTGCGGAAAATCAAAAAACCATGAGGGAATTTGCCCGAAAGCAGGATATCCCGCATGTCTTTGAGATCAACCGGGGTATCTGCCATACGGTATTGCCGGAAGCCGGCATGGTCAAACCGGGCAGCGTAGTCATTATCACCGACTCTCATACCACCACCCACGGCGCGTTCGGCGCTTTTGCGACCGGAGTCGGCTCGACGGATATGGCCGTCATATTAATGACCGGGAAGCTATGGTTCCGAGTTCCGGATGTTATTCGAATCACGTTAACTGGAAGTTTGAAGCAAGGCTTGATGGCAAAAGATGTGGCTTTATATATCCTCGGGCAACTGGGGGCGGATTTTGCGGTCTACAGAGCTGTGGAATTCTCAGGACCGATTGTTGACGCCATGTCGGTGGAAGAACGAACCGTACTGTGTAACATGGCTGTTGAAGGGGCTGCTAAAACTGCATATGTGCAGCCGGATCAAAAAACCGTCGATTATGTTCGATCAAGAACCTCTGCGGATTTTACAATTTATGAAACAGATGGGGATTATAAATATGAAAATGAAATCGTGTTTGATATGGACTCCCTGAGCCCTCAAGTGGCCGTGCCCCATAATGTGGACAATGTGAGAAAGGTCTCAGAAGTCGAAGGCATCCCCATCGATCAGGTCTTTATCGGGTCATGCACGGGAGGCAAGCTGAACGACCTCGCGGCTGCCGCCGACATCCTGAAAGGAAAACGGATTGCCGACAATACACGGTTAATCATAAACCCCGGATCAAAGGAAGTACTAGAAAGATCAATCGAACTGGGATATGTTCAGACCTTCATCGAAGCCGGGGCGGCAATTTTCACACCCGGTTGTGGAGCGTGCATCGGCCTGCATGGCGGTCTGTTGGCTGCCGGAGAAAAGTGCGTTTCAACAGCAAACCGGAACTTCCCCGGCCGAATGGGCAGCCCCCAAGCCGAAATCTACCTGACATCTCCGGCGACCGCTGCCGCTACGGCAATCAAGGGGGAACTCACTGCGGCATACCCCACATCCGAAATCTGAAACCTGCTTGCGCAGGCGAAGGCCCGAAACCCGAAATTTGGATGGAGTTCATAATGATTATTCGTGGAAAAAGCATCGTATTGAATCATAACAACATCAGCACCGACCAGATATTTCCGGGTAAATACGTTAACCTGACAGATTCATCGGAAATTGCATCTCATGTCCTCGAAGGACTGGATCCCGGGATAAAGCAGCAGATCAAGCCGGAGAGCATCTTGGTGGTGGGAAAGAACTTCGGTTGCGGATCAAGCCGGGAGCAAGCGGTTATTGCCTTGAAGGAATCGGGGGTCTGCGCGGTCATCGCCGAATCAGCAGGGCGCATCTGGTATCGCAATGCCATCAATCTGGGACTGCCGGTAATCTTGATTGAAGAACCGGCTTTGAAGATCGGTGATGATGAAAAATTAGAGATTCATCTCAAACAGGGTATCGTAAAAAACATCTCTCAAGCGATGGATTATCAAGGTGAGCCCGTGGCGGATTTTATCCTGGAAATCTTTGAAAGCGGTGGAATAAAACCGATGATGCGGAAAAAATACGCTTCATCATGACCAC
>Ga0180009_10008292_pt1 | contig 10344 bp, 10 predicted proteins | sample OS_PC_MetaG_FD_123537 | JGI IMG/M metagenome (GOLD analysis project Ga0180009, IMG submission 123537) | Groundwater microbial communities from the Aspo Hard Rock Laboratory (HRL) deep subsurface site, Sweden - OS_PC_MetaG | ecosystem: Environmental > Aquatic > Deep subsurface > Groundwater... | reverse complement strand
GATGCTCGTGGAACGCCCCCGGGCATTTAATAAAACTATGGAAAAGGCAGAGAAGATGTGGGGGGAAGAATTTCAACGCTAATCTGACCCTCGGCCTGAGCTCGGGTCGAAGGCCGTCCCATGGAATGAGGGAGGGTTAGGCGGCTTTTGAAAGAGACCTCCACGGCGGGAGCAGATACGGATTGTTTTTTCAAAGAGCTAAAATGTTAAAAAATATTTTTGTGGAACATAAACATAACCTGCCATCAACCTTCTGGCTGTACGATTTAATACGGCTTCCCTGTATTCATAGATATCTCCCTTCTTGTCCATGGTCACCTCAATGGAGATGATACCTCCGGGATGTCCAAGGCGAATCTTTCTCTTTTTGAACGCGTTTTTCCCCAGGGCTTCGTGGACGATGGTCCCTTCAATCTTGGCAGCTCCCGTCGTGCAGATGGCCCCAGTAACAGCATATGCCTTATGAAGGGTACCCATGGTCATTATTCGAGCCACAATATCTATCTCATGTTTATGAACAATCTTTCCGGAAACGGTTTCATAGTCCTGTGGATCACTGACAAAGGCGATTTTGGGTAGATCGTCACCTGATTCCCTTGCTTCTTCAGGAGACGATGCAAAACCAAGCATGACTGCCCCTTGGCATCGAATCTCTTCGAGTCTCTCTCTGATTTCCGTATCACTGTCAATCTCATGGATCTCCGTGCCCCTGAGCCCGAGATCTCCAGCCCGTACAAAAAGAACGGGGTTAGCAGCATCAACAATGGAGATATCAATCTTGCCAATGCCAGGCACTTCTAAAACATCCCTGAGATTCCCTGTAGGCAAAAGCTTTTTGGTCACCGAACCGCCCGGCTTGACAAAATGAAGCTTAATCTTTCCTCCGGTTCCCGGAACACCATCAATGGCATAATCTCCGTCTTCATTGTATAGATCGTTTTTTACCGGTACCTCTGCCAAGATGGATCTATCCGTATTTACTTGGTGTATTCTCACACGGGATATGGGCTCCTCTGCATTTACAAGTCCTTCATCAATGGCAAAGGGGCCTACAGCGGACGATATGTTACCGCAATTTCCTTTATAGCTAATGATTGGTCTATCGATGGAGACCTGTCCAAAATAATACCTCACATCATGATCTGGGTCCTTTGAAGGGCTAATAATAGCCACCTTACTGGTTGTTGATACAGCCCCTCCCATGCCGTCCATCTGACGGCGGTTTGGGTCGGGACTTCCGTAAGCCGCAAGAATTACACGATCCCTGATCTCTGGATCCCTGGGTAGATCTTTTTCATGAAAGAAGACTGCTTTGCTGGTCCCACCACGCATATAAACGGCCGGTATCTTCACCTGCATTATCTGAACTCTCCCTTAAAGTCGGCAAGCTACTCCATATTTTTACGCTTGCTAATTTTTAGATACCTCTCTTATTATATTATAACCCAATTGAGACAAAAAAGTATATTTAACTCGATTAAATCTAATCGGGCATGGGGTCTTTTCTTCTGTTCCGAGCGACTATTTCTTCGCCTCGAATATATTCCTTCTGATTAATTGAATGGATCATGGTGCATGTAATATAGTCTTTTCATCGCTTTAAAGTACGGAGAATTTGTTTAACTTATTGAACAAAATCTCCAAATATTATAACGTGAATTGATAAAAATTTAGTAACCGATAGTTAGACTTTTGTATCTCTTGAAATGCAGTGTTTTCTTGTCCTTGAGAAGACAAAATAGAATGATTTGAGAAGAGGTAAATGTGACAGAGAACTACGAGGTCATAAAGACAGATGTTTTAATTGTTGGCGGTGGTGCGGCAGCCTGCATGGCAGCCATCAGTGCGAATAACGAAGGCGTTGATGTTCTCATATTGGACAAGGGACAGTTGGGAAAAAGCGGATGTTCCCCCAACGCCCATGGTGGCATGGCCGTCTATCACAAAGACGAAAAAGATAGCTGGAAGGTTCACCTTGAAGATACTTTAATGAGCGGAGGATTTCTAAACCATCAAGAGCTTGTCAAGATTCTATGTCAGGAGAGTGAGAAGTTTGCTCAGATCCTGGAGAGTTTTGGATCCATTTTCAACAGGGATGAGGATGGAACCTACAGTGTTCGGCAGTTTGGTGGTCATCGGTATCGACGAACCATTTTCAGTGGTGATGAGACGGGACATGAGATGATGAACGGATTGAAGCGAGAGATCTATCGTCAGGGGATCCCATTTAAAGACGAAGTGATGATTACCAAGCTACTTGTGGAGGACGGTGAAGTGGTGGGGGCCGTTGGTTGGGACATGTCGAAGGGCCGTTTCTATGAGATTCAATCATCGGCCGTTGTTCTGGCTACTGCCGACGGGGCAGGCATATGGCCGTCGGCATCAGAAAGACAGAGGGGGGATGGTCTTTATCTCTCCTTTCAAGCCGGGGCGGAGCTGAGTGATCTGGAGTTCATCCAGTATCATCCAACCCATGCCTGGTGGCCCTATGGTGTCCGAGGGAGTGTTAGCGAGAGTTTCAGGTCTGAGGGAGGCTATCTGCTCAACAGTAAGGGGGAGAGGTTTATGGAGCATTATGATCCAAAACAGAAGGAGCTTGCCACAAGGGACAAGGTCTCTGTTTGCATATATAAAGAGATCATGGCCGGACGGGCAGCCCCCCATGGCGGGATTTTTGCTTCGGTAACCCATCTTGACCCGGATCATGTGGTGAAAAGATTGCCTATTATATTTCGTAAGTATATGAGTTTTGGATTCGACATCAGAAAACAACCCATTGAGGTCAGGCCCAGGCCCCATTATCTCAATGGAGGGATTGTCATTAACAGCAAAGGTGAGACCAAGGTTCCACGCCTATTCGCTGCAGGTGCCGTTACGGCAGGCGTTCATGGTGCCAATCGTCTGGGGAGCAACGCCCTGGTGGATATTCTGGTTTTTGGAGATATAGCCGGGCGAAATGCCGCGTTGAAGTCCAAGGAGAAAGTCGTTTCAAGATCTGGAGTGGAACAACAGATGGAAGAGGAACTGAAGAGGGTGGGGGCTCTATGTTCAGAGTCGGGCAAACAGCGTCCTATTACGGTTCCTTCGCTTAGGCGGAAGCACTGTGAGATGATGGATGCAAATATGGGGGTGATGCGTACTGAAGAGGGCATGAAGACCATGCTGAAGGAGATCGAACGGGCAAAAGATGAAGAACTGCCTAGTCTGCTGGTGAGAGACAAGAGTCGTCTTTATAATTATGAACTCCGTGATGCCCTGGAGGTCCCTTTTCGTCTGAGTTTGGAAGAGATGTCCACATTGGGCGCCTTAAAGCGCACGGAGAGTAGAGGGTCCCATTACAGGGAAGACTTTCCTAAGCGTAATGATGATGAATGGTTAAAAAATATTGTTTTCTACCGAAAGGATGGAGAGATGACCATGGAAGTAAGAGATGTGATTCAATCCCAGATACGACTTGAGGATCTACCCGAATACTTTGCATCAGACTCACCTTGGCATTAGGGAGATATCCAGATGACCTGTTATATACCAAGCATCGATCAGCCTGACGATATCTATACGATTCGGATCAAGAGAAGTGATCCAGAAAAGAAGGGCGGCCCGGAGTGGGTTTCGTATCAGGTTAAATTTGTGAAGACCATGACAGTCATGGAGGCCTTGGAATACCTATGGGATCAGGGGGAATATATACCTTTCAGGGCCAACTGCCGAGAGTTTACCTGCGGGTCCTGTGCAATGCTCATCAATGGAAAACCCAGGCTTGCTTGTGATACCCTCCTGGAGAATAACATGTCTTTAGAACCCCTGTCTCGTTTTCCTGTGATGAAAGATCTTGTGGTGGACACTGGAATGGTAAAGAGTAAGCTCAAGGAATTGAAGTATTGGCCCGTTTCCCAGGATAGATCCAGAGAATTCAATGTAGCCCAGAGGGTGTTAGAGGATTTTCGCAACATCTTTTCTCGTTGCATTGAGTGCTATTGCTGTTTGGAAGCGTGCCCGGCATCGGCTTCAGAGGTCTCTCAGTTTGATGGTCCCATGTATCTGCTTCAGATTGCCAGAGCCAATCTGCATCCCCTTGACACCATGAACCGGATTAGGCAGGCATCTGAGAGAGGGATTTGGTCTTGTGTGAGTTGCTTTGAATGTTCAGATGTCTGCCCCGTTGACCTGAGCCCCGGAGAAGAGATTGCAAAGCTTCGGAGGCAAGCCATAAAGATGAGCCTTCTTGGGCTCTTTGGGTTGGGAAAGGAGTGAGAAGATGGTATCCCTTCATATGTCGGTGCCCAGAAAGAAGGTACTCAGGCGATTTGTGGAAAGGACCTTACAACAGGAGCGGTTAGGATTTGAAGCCTATGTATGGGCGGCTCATCGGATCACAGGTCTTCTACTACTTATATTCATCATTTTTCATCTCTTTACTCTAAGCTCAATTTTGAGAGGGGAGGTCGCCTATGATCGGATCTTAAGCTTCATGGAATCTCCTGTTGTGAAGGTTGGAGAGATCATGCTTCTATGGGTGGTGTTGTTTCACAGTTTAAACGGATTTCGGCTTATCTTATTGAACCTGTTTCCCACCATAAATCATAAGCGATTTGCCTATTCCATCTCAATAATGAGCTTGATTCTCGTGTCCCTGAGTATCCCGTTCATTATATGGATATGAAGGCAGAAGGTAATTCACTCATAAGGAGTTGTGACCATGGCCACGGACAAGAATGATCATATGGAGATTTTTTTAAGGGCCCATAGTCCCGGAGGCGATTATCAAAGGATAGGACTTTGGGGCTGGTTGGGATTATATACGAGTGGAGCCATTCTTCTGTTTCTTCTCCTGACACATGTTGGGATCATTCACTTTGGTACTTACGAGCCCCTCAGTATAAAAACGACTCAAAAAGCCCTTGGTTCTCCATTTATCAGGACTATCGAACTGAGTCTACTGCTACTTGCCCTCATTCACGGATTAATGGGGTTCAGAAGGATTATACTTGATCTGGAGATACTGCAAAAAAAGGGGAACAGATGGTTAAGTTTGTGCCTGGTGGTATTGGGCGTTACTCTCTTCATCTGGGGATTATTTCTATTTAATGGGTTATCGTCTGGGTAGGGGTAATAATATTTTCAGGATAGATTTGACGTAACATTTTAGCTCTTTGAAAAAAAATCAGCATTTGAACCGGCGTGGAGGTCTCTTTCAAAAACCGCCTAACCTTCCCTCATTCCATGGGACGGCCTTCGACCCGAGCTCAGGCCGAGGGTCAGATTAGTGTTGAAATTCTTCCCCCCACATCTTCTCTGCCTTTTCCATAGCTTTATTAAATGCTTGGGGGCGTTCCACGAGCCTCGGAAGTATTTTTATGAGGCGGCTTTTGAAAGAGACCTCCACGGCCGGACTTGAACGGCTTTCAAAGACCTAAAATGTTACGATTTGACAAGATCATTTCATGAAGAGGTAGATTCTTGAGGAGTTACTTTCTGAAAAAAGAGATAAGGGTCATTAATAAACAGAACTCTTCAGATTCTGTTCCTTTTCATGCCTTTCAAGTGCTAATTTGATGAGTCTATCTATTAATTCTTTATAGGGAATTCCGCTCACCTCCCATAGCTTTGGATACATACTGATCTTAGTAAACCCGGGGATGGTATTAATCTCGTTAACCACTATATCATTATCATTGGTGAGGAAAAAATCTATGCGAGCCATACCTTCACAACATAAAACTTTAAAGGTCTTTACAGCACACTCCTGGATCTCTTTAATCAGATCATCGGAGAGCTTTGCTGGAATTTCCAAAGCCGCACCGTTTTCATCTATATATTTCGCCTCATAAGAATAGAAATCATGTTGAGGGATAACCTCACCGGGCAGAGATGCCATGGGGTCTTCATTTCCCAGAACAGAACATTCAATCTCTCGTCCTTCTATGTATTCTTCAATCAGAATCTTATTATCATAATGGAAAGCCAACTGCGTTGCCTTTAAAAAATCTTTTTCGTTTTCAGCTTTGCTTATGCCAACTGAGGAACCAAGGTTAGCAGGTTTGATAAATATTGGTAATCCCAGTTTCTCTTTCACTTTCTCAAAGTCAATCTCATCGATTGAGTGTCGATTCAATACCAAGAAATCTGCAATGGGAATCCCGGCATCCCTGAGCAACCGTTTCATGACATCCTTATCCATTCCAACAGCCGATCCCAATATGCTTGCCCCAACAAAAGGGATATTGGACAATTTCAAAAGACCCTGCATGGTTCCATCCTCCCCAAAAGGTCCATGGAGTATGGGAAAAATCACATCAATCTCTCCAATTCTCTGTTGTTTGGATATATTGATTAACTGATGGGTCCTTTCTCCGGGTATTAAACCCACCTCTTCGTCTGTGGATCCTAACCGTATTAATTTAGGATCATTCTCATTTAAAAGAAATCTCGATTCCTCGTTTAAATACCATCGCCCCTTTTTGTCTATACCTATTAGAACAACCTCATACCTATCCTTATCCATTGCTTCCACAATATTTTTTGCCGATTGCAATGATACCTCGTGTTCGGCCGATCTCCCCCCAAATATCACTCCCACCCTAAGTTTTCTCTTCATGTCTAAATACCCCTTAAGCTATTCGGTTTTTTCGACGATCTTTAAGGTTCGTCATCGTAGGTCTATCATGATTTCAAAAGTCCCGCTGGTAGTATGAATTTGGCCGGAAGGCACCAAATCCAGGGGCTTAATGTTAGGATAATGAAATATATGGATAAAATCTGGTCATTTATGATTCTCCACAAACCAGTCAATCAATCTTCCAGCGATACTTACGTTGGACGGTACTTGGGGAAGATCACTGGCCGTAAACCAGCCTGCATCAACAATCTCGGTTTCATCCATGATAATTTCACCGCCGGCATATTCGGCCGTGAAACCTAACATAAGGGAGTTGGGAAATGGCCAGTGTTGGCTTCCAAAGTAGCGAATATTCTTCACCTCTATGCCAACCTCTTCTTTGACCTCCCTACTCACACATTCTTCAAGTGATTCCCCGGGCTCAACAAAGCCTGCAAGGACACTGTACATACCAGGTGGAAAGCGCTCGGCCCTTGCAAGAAGTAATCTGTTGCCCTTTACCACAGCCACTATTATTGCCGGAGAGAGACGAGGATAGTGCATAAGGTTGCATTTGGGACAGACTTTAGCCAATTCATCTTTTTTGGTTTTCGTGGGAGTTCCACAACGGCCGCAATACTGGTTCTCTTTATCCCAATTCTTAATATGAACGGCTCGTCTTGCAACCCGAAATATATCTTTTCCCATCAGTTTAAATAGTCCGCGTAATCCTCGAAAATCCATACCTTCAGAAGCCAGAGCATCATCAGCACATTCTACAGAATAGCAGGGATGCCCATCGAGCGAGCCAAGATACTGCTTGCGTATCGGTTCCAGGTTTAGTGAAGACAGATCATTTGCGTAGGGGATAGAGGCGGTTTCATCCGTGAGTTTAATCAGGAGATTGTCATGGCGAAACACAAACCACCAGGCAGGCTTAGTCTGTTCTGATGATGTTGGTTTAACTGATGGTTTAAAACGCATAGGGCTTTCCTTTTCCCATCCCCGTCCCTAAGGGAAGAACCTTATAGTCCCAAGACCAAACCCTTAACTTCAAGGAAAATGGTGTTATCATTTCCATTCTCGTCTAGGGTGGAGGACAGGGTAGGGGTATTCTTTTAAAGGTTTAGTAGGGATTATTTTTTTATATTAATTTAAAATGATATGAGATTCAAAGGAAAAAAGGAAATACGTTCACATAGCTCAGACAGGATTTTGGATCATGCTCGTATTGACTTTCGACATCTAAGCATTATAATTCTTCTTGTCAAAGATAGAGATGATTCATGGAAAAGAAGAGGAACAATTAATGGAATGCGATATAGAGAACGAAGGAATGCACTATGAAGGGACCTGTATAAGGCCTCCCAGTGAGGCATTCAGTATCCTGCTTCAGGTTACGGTTGGATGCTCACATAACAAATGCACCTTCTGCGGAACTTATAAGGATAAAAGATTCAGAATCAAGGATGACAAGATTATTTTAAGCGATATCCTTTTTGCCTCCAGGTACATGAAACGGCAGGACAGAGTTTTTCTCATGGATGGGGATGCCCTCATTATTCCCCGGAAAAGACTCATCTGGATCCTGGATGGTATCAAAGAGCATATACCCTGGGTAAGGAGAGTGGGGGCCTATGCCAATGCCAAGAGTATCAAAATGAAATCCCTCGAAGAGCTTATGGAGTTGAAGGGGAAGGGACTCGGGATCCTTTACCTTGGTGTGGAGAGTGGGGATGAAGAGACCCTGAAGAAGGTACGCAAGGGAACCGGTCCCCAGAGCCTCATCAACATGGGGAGAAAAGTTAAAGAGGCCGGCATAAAATTGTCAGTAACTGTCCTTCTAGGCATCGCAGGAAGGCAAAGGTCGATGGATCACGCCAGAGCAACCGGAGAACTCATCAGCGCCATGGATCCCAATTATGTAGGGGCCCTTACAGTGATGCTTATCCCCGGCACCCCACTCTATGGAGACTACCGTAAAGGGGAATTCCAACTACTCGATGAGAGGGAAGTGTTAATGGAATTGAGGGAGATGATAGCTCAGACTAACCTGACCCGTGGCCTTTTTTTCTCGAACCATGCATCCAACTACCTTCCAATCAAGGCAAGACTGCCGAAAGGCAAGCAGGAGGCCCTTGATATTATAGATGCAGCCCTAAGAGGAGATATAGGTCTCAGACCGGAATGGATGCGGGGCCTTTAACGGACCTTTGAATCGCTCATCCAGGACCTTTTCTAAATCCTCCCTCCTCCACCAACCTAGAGCCGATACCTTGGTGTTGCCGTTCCGGCAGCACAGCCATGGGTCCCAACCCAGCAATAGAGATATTCCGCTTGTTTTCACTCAATGTAACAGGACTAAAAAGGATATGACCCATTAGCTTCCCATTTTCCTCTGCAACTTAAGCCCTGCGCCCTTCTTTTGGTTTTCGCTTCAACCAGAAATCAAATGATCGACCAGGAACGAAGATATCAAGTCCGATTGATGGCTGTTGGAGGGGATTTGTTACCACATGGGGCTCGCCACCTGGTATGTATGCTGCATCACCCTCAGCCAGTTCTTGTTCTCCATTGTTGTCAGTAAGGATAATAAGCTTGCCTTTAAGCACAACAAGAACTTGGACGTTGGGATGTTCGTGGCGAGGGGAGGCGTGCCCCGGAGGCTTGATAAAGTGCTCAACGGAGATCTCATTCTCGCTGCAAAGACTCAATCGTCTCCAGTCCTTTTCAGGTTCATAACTCTCGGCTTCGTTAAAATGGACAATTTTCATGGGTTTTTCTCCATTCTTGGTGCAAGATTTCTACGTAAGAGACGCGGTTTACCAAGCTCCACTCAACGTATGGGTTAGAATCATTTCGTTTTAGGAGCCAGGAGTCCGTTTGACTTTTTATGATTATAGCAAGATTCAAACAGAGACCCTTTACGGTATTCCTTATTCGTCGAGAAAAATTCTTATGTCGCCTGAACATTCGCCCTTTTCATGCATGATGCATTTATCGATCTTCGGATCGATGTCATAGCTTATTCCCAAGGCTTCAAGCCAACATTCAATCCTGTACATCACCCCGCAACTGTATTCATCTATAAGCCCTGTCTGCTTCATACCCTTGTATGCGAAGCACTCCCCACTTTCCCACTCCCAGTGCAGAAGATTTCTCGAGGGTGCGCTGAAGTGACTTTGCTTAAATACTGAATGGGGAAGAATCAATTCCAGAGCCCCAAGCATGAAATCCATGAGCTCATTGAAGTTATCCATCTTCTCCTTGTTGATACCCAGCACCCTCTTAGCCCTCTGCATCTCAATGGGAGCATGGGACTTTATTGCCGCTTTGTTCAGGGCATTCGTTTTTTCCATACCAAATGCCTGGCAGGTGTTGTAAAACCACATAAAGTCGTGGGTAAGCCACCCCTTGCCCAGTAGGTCTCTTATCTCTCTTTTTTCGATTCTATCTAATATTCCCATCTCTGTTCCCCATTTTCTGATTTCATTGAAGCTAATCTCGAACTTAAGTCTCCCACATGGATTTCAAGCTTATGACCATCTGGATCAGAAAAATAAAAGGAATCACCTTCTGATCTGTTTTGTGACCATTCTTTGCATCCATATTCCATTATCTTGTTTGGGTCTTCGCGTAATCGTGTGGGTCATTTTATATCTCCTTGAGCATACAGGTAAGGATTTTCAGTCGGAGATACTCCTCGTCGCGCAAACCGTAAGCCCTTCTTTGGATCACCCGAATCT
>Ga0180009_10008291_pt1 | contig 10344 bp, 10 predicted proteins | sample OS_PC_MetaG_FD_123537 | JGI IMG/M metagenome (GOLD analysis project Ga0180009, IMG submission 123537) | Groundwater microbial communities from the Aspo Hard Rock Laboratory (HRL) deep subsurface site, Sweden - OS_PC_MetaG | ecosystem: Environmental > Aquatic > Deep subsurface > Groundwater... | reverse complement strand
GAATTTACCTTAAATATACTGCAGGCAGAGGGATATAACGGGCCTTTCAGCCATTCTTTTGACGGCGTGAAGATGGAGAAGAAGAGCGAGCTTGAATTTTCTTTTGTTCTGCCAGAGACGAACTCAAACTTTCCTTCAATTTTATCTGAAATAGGGGTCTTGCCAGCCCATAAATTAAAAGAAGTCGAGCCCAAGCTTTTAGACAAGAGTGATTTTAATTTAAATCCTATTGGCAGCGGCAGATATCGTCTTGAGACAAAAAAAGACAAGTCAAATTCTATTATTCTAAAGAGAGCTGATACTTATAAAAAAGACAACGAGGGATTTTTTGAGCAAGTTATTTTTCGTTCTTATCAATCTCAAGGAGAGCTGGTCGAAGCTTACAAAAAGGGCGAGATCAATGGTTTTGGCGGTTTTACTCCATTGGACTTGGCTTCAGTTGATCGCAAGACCTTCCGCTGTTATCGTCTGCAGATACCTCGTTTTACCGCGGTCTTCTTTAATTTAGATAAGAATATTAACCAAGAATTAAAGTTTAGGCAGGCCCTCTCTCAAGCCATAGATAAAGAAAAGATAGTGCAGGAAGTTTATGGAGGGGGAGCCGAGATTTTAAAGACCGTTATCCCTTCTTTTGCTCCGGGCTATGATGCGCAAACGTTGGATTATCCTTATAATCCCGAGATGAGCAGATTATATTTGAGTCAATTAAAAAATACCAATCCCGAACTCGTCCTTTATACGATTGATGATTCGTCTTTACAGAAGATAGCTGAACTTGTGGTTGAGGATTGGGCGGCAGTCGGAGTTAAGGCGAAGATTATTGTGGTTGATCTTTTGACTCTACAAAAAACAATTATTCCTTTGCGCCAATATGATGCGGTTATTTTGGGAGAGAATCTTGATTCTCCGCCTGACCCTTACCCATATTTTCACTCCTCACAGATAAATGGCGGTTTAAATATTTCGGCTTATAAGAATTTAGCGGCTGATTCTTTGCTTGAGGACGCCCGGCTCTCAATTGATCCGCAAGTGAGGACAGATAAATTAAAGAGTTTTTCCAAAATTATAGCCGAGGATCTGCCGGTTATCCCTCTGATGAGTGCTCCTTATCTTTATGGGGCTAATATCTCGATTAAAGGGATAATTAAAACAAGGATAGCGGGGAACTCTTCAGACCGTTTTATTGAGATTGGGGAGTGGTATATCAAGAGCGAGCGGAAACGAAAGTAAGGCTCGCTATTCTACCGCGAAAAATCGCTTGTCCCACCCACCGCGCGGGACTGCGCTCAATATTCGGTCTCGCTCGTCCCGCCAGCGACGGGACACCATGGCCGCTCGACCTCATAATGTTTTTCTTTGGCAGAATAGCTCGTCTAAAAAGAAGAAGATTGAATTTTAGGATAAAAATTGGTAGAATTTATTAACAGGCAGCAGGCAGCTGAAAGCTGTCAGCCGTTTTCTGCGGACGTGCTGGAATTGGTATACAGGCATGCTTGAGGAGCATGTGGGCGTAAGCTCGTGAGGGTTCAACTCCCTCCGTCCGCACTTTGGTCGCTTAGCTTAGTTGGTTAGAGCGTCTGGTTTACATCCAGAAGGTCGGAGGTTCGAATCCTCCAGCGACCATTTTTTAATTAAAAAACGACTCTGACGCTTATCCTTTGGGGAAAGATAGACGAGAGAGCCGTTTGGGTTAGAACTGATCCCAGTCGAAGTCTGGCCTTATCCCCTCATTCTCGCCAAAATCAAGAACAAGTTGGCCAGTATGGCTTCTTTTGGCTGAGAATTTTGGTTTTTGCATGAGGAGTTGGCGGTTAATCTCATCGAGTCGTTTGGTTTTAAGTCGGTAGAGAATACGGCAGGCAAGATAGCGGTCGGTTGGCATTTTAGCTCGGGCTGTCTGCAACTCGTCAGTTCGACTCCAGAGCCGGCCGAGAGGAATGACCGCATTGTCAGCCACTAGTCGGCATCTGACTGGAGGATTACTCATTTCTCCGCCAGAAACAGAATAGAGTTGGCCGTTATGCCTAAAGCGATGTTCAAAGAGATGACTCATGGCAGAATTCATTCGTTGCCACCAGAAGGTCCTCTTTTTCCTCTCCACTTCTCATCATCTCCTTTTTGTGGTCTCTTCTGTATTTTAGTTTTTTTTGATTTTCTGTCAAGGATCTTTGTAGTATTGCTGAACCAATGGTATAATATTAATTAATTATGATCATTAGTCCGAAAAAGGAAAAAGCGATTAAATTAAGAATAAAGGGGTTGAGTTATAATCAGATTTCGGATTTAACAAATATTCCTAAAAGTACTCTTTCTGATTGGTTAAGTAATTTACCTCTATCAAAAATTGCCAAAAAGAAAAATCTGGCTAAGGCAAGATTAGTTTGGGCTAAAAATATTATTGCTTTTAATAAAAAAAGATCGAGAGAATATAAACAAAAAACAGCCAGAGAGATCAAGCGATATGCTAATGAGATTGAAAAGATTAATAAAAATGAGTTTTTTTATCTGGGCTTGGGGTTATTTATGGCAGAAGGAGGCAGACGAGAGAAATGGATGGTTCGGTTTGTAAATTCAGACCCTGATATTATTAAAATTATCATGAAATTTTTTCGAAAAATTTGTAAAGTTAGAAATAGAGATTTTAGATTAATAGTTCATTTGCATCATAATATTTCTAATAATAAAGCGACAAAATATTGGTCGGAGATCACGAGAATTCCCATTAATCAATTCTGGCAGCCGCAGATTTTACAAAGCAAGGCAAGCAGACAAAAACGACCCTACAACCGCTTGCCTTACGGCACATTGCATATTACAATTATGAGTGCTAAACTTAACAGAAGAATAAAAGGGTGGATTTTAGGTGTAGCTTCACAATTCTAAATTTATGCCGGGTTAGCTCAGTGGTAGAGCACATGACTGAATTTTCGGTCCGCCTCGCAGTAATGCGGGGATGAAAATCGGGTGAATTCGGGGAAAGCTGTGTCTCGCACAGCGGCATCCAGCAGCCAGCTGTCAGCTGACAGCAGATAGCTGCCGCGCGCTGCGCGGCCAATCCCGAGCCAAGGTCGTCTGGGTTTAGTTCGACGGCAAGGTGTAGAGACTAACGAGTGAGTCCCAACAATAATCTCGTATTTAGCGCCCGACTCCCCGACGAATCGTCGGGAAGATGAGATAGTCCAAAGCGATTGGAAAATCATGGTGTCCGCAGTTCGATTCTGCGACCCGGCATCTTTACAAAATCAAAAACAAAAGATAAAATCTAGAAGATAGTTACCTACAATATCAAATAATAATATCAATTAACGTGTTTGACTTTTCAAAGCTCTCTGATATTAAATTCCTGACTGATTCGAACCCTGGAGCGCTTGCTTCAAAAAATCTCTTTTTGATTGTTTTTGGCTTGATAATTATTTTAGCCGTGATAGTATGGTTTCTGGCGCACTATTTAGTTAAAAAATCAAAGATCTTAAGGAAATTTTTGGAGACCAAGGTCTTCTACCTTTTTCTAACTTTAGGCATCGGCGGCTTAATCCTGACCTTTTTCCGTTTGGCTGGGGCGAGTTTTCTCTCAATGAGATTATTGTTTGTCATCTTTATTTTCAGCATTCTCGTCTGGGCAATTTACTTGATTTTTTACTTAGCCGTCAGTTTTCCCCGCGAGTACAAAGAGGAGTCAGACTATAAACGTAGAGCAAAGTATCTTCCGAGGAGTCAAAAATAAATTATGGCTAAAATTAAAAAAATAAAATCATTTTCAGAACTTCTGCGCGATAAAAAAGCTGATCTTATTTTTCGGCGCGGGGACGAGGTTTCAGGAAGAATTATCTCTTCTTCCAAAAATAAAATTTTGATTGATTTAAAGGGTAGAGCTTTAGGGATTGTGGTCGGCCGCGAGCTCTTGAATGCCCCCTCCAACCTCAAAACGGGTGAAAAGATTAAAGCTTCAGTCTATGATGTTGAGGATGAAGAGGGTAATGTGGTTTTATCTTTTAGAGCCAGGCGCGAGGATGGAAAGTTGGGCAGTTTTGATTCTTCTTTTGAAAAAGGAAAGGTGATTATAGTTAAGGTCATTGAAGCTAACCGCGGCGGGCTCTTGGTTGCCGTGGGCAAAACCTGCGGATTCCTGCCGGTCTCCCAGCTCTCTCCTAAGCATTATCCTCGGGTTGAGGGCGGTGATAAAGAGAAGATCCTCTCTAAGCTCAAAGAGTTTATTGGCGAGGAGCTTGGGGTAAAAATTATTAATATTAATCAAGGCAATAAGGATATAATTTTTTCTGAACGGGCGGCAAAATTGGAGACGGATAAAGAAAAACTCTCGAGTATTAAAGTAGCTGATAAGGTTTCAGGCGAGATCTCCGGAGTGGTTGATTTTGGCCTCTTTATTCATTTTGATGATTTGGAAGGGTTGATTCATATTTCTGAAGTATCTTGGGATAGAGTTGAGGACATTCATCGTGATTTTCATGTTGGCGATAAGGTTAAAGCCAAGGTTATCGAGATTTCAGAGGGACGAATCTCTTTATCAATAAAGCAGACACAAAAAGACCCATGGCTTAAAAAGATTAAAAAATATAAGATCGGAGAGAAGATTCAAGGCCGGATCAAGCGCTTAACGCCTTTTGGCGCTTTTGTGGAGCTTGGAAACGGCCTTGAAGGGTTGATTCACATCTCTGAAATATCAAATGAGAGAATCTCTGACCCGGCAGACATCCTGAAGTTGGCTGACGAGATAAAAGCTGAAATAATTTCTCTGGAGCCGGAAGAACATAAGATTGGGCTTTCGATTAAAGGATTAGCTTTAAAAAAGAAGAAAAAAGCAAGCCCAAGCGCTGATCTTAAAGATATCAAATTAAGCCAGATGACGATTAAAAAATTAAAGCGCGCTGGTCTTGATTCTCTTAAAAAAATTGCTAAAGCCAAAGTTTCTGATCTCAAAAAAATAGAAGGTATTGGCGAGGCCAAGGCAAAAAAGATACTCTCTCTTGCTAAAAAAGCCAAGTAGGGCTAAGGTTTGATTGAGTCTGGCACCAACAAAAAGGGAGGCAGGGTGATGAGACGGATGCTCGTTTTTGTGGTTTTGATTTCTTTGCCGCGAATGTCAGGGTCCTTCACGACTCTCAACCACCAGATGCAATACGAGGTTACAGTCGTCGTTGCTTCGAATGACGGCGGAGATGAGTTTAAGCCAGCGAAGATTGCGCTGGAGAAGAATAAGACAACAATGTTGAAGGCAGTGATCGCCCCTGACGTCAATCAGTCGCTCTGGCCGCCGATTCTGCTTCATGCTCATGAGGCGATGCGGCACTGCAACTTCGCTGGGTCGGGGAGTAAAGGTTCACAAGAAGTCGCGGGGGAGTATTACGCGAGAGCGGTCAAGAAGTGGGGAGAGGGCGATATGACTGGAGCGCTTTTTGATCTGGGATGCGTCTTGCATCTGGTACAGGACGCCGCTTTCTGCGGCCACTCCAATCGATTGTTCTTCTCCCGTTTAGACAAACACAGCGCTTTTGAGAATTGGGTGGAGAAACAGACTGCTCCCAATAAGCATTCCAAATCATTTGAAGAATTGTGGGCTCAAGGGTGGGTGATCAAATCCGGCGGCATGTATCTCAAATCCCCTTGGCGGGATGACCAAGGCAAGCCCCATTGGGAGGGCAGTGGGGAAACCTGGATTGATGTGGCGGCGCATATGTCGTACGAGCGCGTTACTTATTCGATGGCTCTAGACACAGATGATTGTGAGTTTCAAGGCCAGGCGCGGCAGCAGTTCGTCATTGCCCAGCAGTGCGGGGCCGGCCTCTTGGTTGACTTTTTCCGCGAGGTCGGCCTCATCCCTAATCTCGAGAACATGGCCGCAGAGGCGCGCCAGTCGGGCCTTTATCCGACCACCTCTCCCAATGGCGTCTCAAGACTCTTACTTCGTCAGAATGAGGGCGGGAGTTATCTCGAGATTGCGGCCAATAAGTCGCCAATCGCCTGGGAGTTTCCAGACAAGGATTGGCCTTCAGCGCCTAAACGTGTTAGCCGGGCATTCTATCTCGATAACTACTCCGTCGCCTTAGTTGATGCCTCGGAAGGCGATGATTGGAGGCATCTCTACTTATTGCCAGCGGTTCCTCGGGCCGACAATTGGTGGACTTGTCAAGAGACAATACAGTTCTTTTTTGACACCCCCGATGACTTGGAGAAGCATCAGTTTCAAGTCGTCAATCTGCCCTAACACTCATCGCCGTCAAGCGCTCAAGAGAATTTGAGAGCCGAACGGCGATTTTCATTTGAAAGAAAAAGATATTTTTGCTATGATGTATTTGTAATTTAACCCCGTCAAATACTGGCGCTGCCAGTAATTCGCCGCGGCGAATTATTTGACAGGGTAAAGGAGATACAATGAATATTATTTGGCACGGCCAATCTTGTTTTACCATTAAATCAAGGGATAAGACGATTGTGGTTGATCCTTTTGATAAAAAAATTGGGCTTAAAGAGCCCAAGCTTAAAGCGGATATTTTGCTTGTAAGCCATGAGCATAGTGATCATGCCAATATCTCAATTGTTAAAAAACCCCACGATGATTTAAAGATAATTTCCGAGCCGGGCGAGTATGAGTTTGGCGGCGTTTATATTCAAGCGATTTCCGCTTATCATGATGATAAAAATGGCCAGGAGAGAGGTGAGACACTGATGTTTACCGTGCGCCTGGAAGAGATGGTGGTGGCTCATCTGGGTGATTTAGGCCAAACCGAGCTTACAGAAGGTCAGTTCGAAGAGCTGAACGGAGTAGATATTCTGCTCGTCCCGGTAGGGGGAAAATATACAGTCGACGGCCATCAAGCGGCCAAGATCGTCTCTCAGATTGACCCGCGGATTGTCATCCCGATGCATTATAAAATTCCGGGGTTGACGATCAAAATTAATGATGCCTCTGCCTTTCTGAATGAAGAAGGAGCCAAGGGAGTCGAAGCAAAAGACGAGTTAAAGATAGAAAAAAAGAATCTGCCGGTTGAGGAAAGGGAGACAGTTGTCCTCAAGCCCAAGGCTTGAGGAAATATCAAATTTCAAATCACAAATATCAAATGGCGCGGTGGCGGAATTGGTTTACGCGCACGACTTAAAATCGTGTGTCCTTAATCGGACTTGTGGGTTCGACTCCCACCCGCGCCACCAGCGCGAATAATAAGTAAAGAATCCTTGCCCCGCGTAGTCTCGATGGTCATCGGGACGAAGTGGGGCCGCCCCCGGCACCAAAGCAATCAATCAGATTGCTTTTTGATTTACTTTATTATAGTGTATATTCGAGGAGGTCAAGCTAACGCTTGGCTTACTTTGTACCCTGAAAACCAGAAAAGAAAGGAAGCGAGTCGCCATGATGATTCCACGGAAACCGGAGAGACTAGCTGATCTATTTGGTTGCGATCTTGCCGGATGGCAAATCGCTCAGTGTCACTTCCTCGAATTGGCCCACGGACTGATGGGGACATTTCCGGCTATAACGGTCGAAGGTAGAGAAGTTGTCGCTGTTCTCGACAAAAGCCTTCTTCGACAAGTCTGGGATCGCCTAGAGCAACGTCAGGACAAGGTGACCAGTCTTGTAGTTGTCATGAATCCAACAAGCGGAATCGCATTCAGTCTGGAGAATTACGACAAGACGGAGGCCAAGCCCTTCCGGATTCTGACTGGCAAAGAGCTCGATGCATTATGTCAGAAGCAGAGCCCTTTCGAATGGGCGCCTGGCTTATTCGGCGGATCGAAGGAACCCATAAACGATCCAGTTTTTGTCTGACACCGATCGATACCGTTCCAGACCCTTGGGCCCTTGTAAGCTTGCTTATCTGGGCCCTTTTCTTTTTCTATTTAAATCCCGAAAAGAATTTGCCGCCAAAGCAGTAAATTTTTCAAATACATTTTATTGAAAAACAATTAAAAATGAGCTATGATTGGTTTGTATGGAAAATATATCTCAAGAAAAACAACAAAAAATTAGAGAAATTGCCGTTAAAATCGCTAAAGTCTACCAGCCAGAAAAGATTATTCTTTTTGGTTCTTACGCTTGGGGAAGACCAAATCAAGACAGTGATCTGGATTTTTTTATTGTTAAAAAAACAGATGAGCCAATCCCAAAAAGGATAGAAAGTGTTGATAAAATTTTTCTCCGACGTGAATTTCCTATGGATTTTCTTGTTTATACGCCTGAACAAGTAGTCAAAAGGGAAAAGATGAATGATCGTTTTGTAATAAACATTATTGAAAACGGTAAAACTTTATATGCAAAATGAAACAAATAAAATCTGGTTGGAATGGGTTGAAAAAGCTGATGAAGATGAATTAAATATTCAATCAATATTAAAACATAAGGATGGGACGCCGAGTCTTGTTTGTTTTTTGGCACAACAAATGGCAGAGAAATATTTAAAGAGTCTGCTTGTTTTTTACAGCCGCGATTATCCCAAAACTCATGATTTAAAAAGAATTGCCACCCTGATTGAGCCTTCGGTTTCAGATATTTTTGACTTAGGTCAAGAATTCACGAAACTTAATAAATGTTACATAATTACTCGTTATCCTGGTGAGATTCCGGAATTTTCTTGGCAGGATGCCGAAGAGAATTACAAAGCAGCGGAGAAAATAAAAGAATTCGTGTTGGAAAAAATAAAACGATGATATTTTATTTTGATTATGGACGAAATTTCTGAAGAAAATTCGAAAAAAGGAGAGAAAAAGGCATTTTATGTGGGATTGGCGACGATTGCCGGAGTGATTTTAATAATCATTCTGACTATTTTCTTTATCCGAGGGTGTTCGGGCGATAATCAGACCCTAAAAGAAGCGCAAAAGGATGAAGCCCAACCGGAGACGACTCCAGCCGTTGCCACTCCAACGACCGCAGAAGGCAGTGTTGCCGGCGAGAAATCAGAGCTGACCCCAACTCCAGCTGTCAAAGGAAAGGCCTACACCGTTGAGAGCGGAGATACTCTTTATGAGATCGGTAAAAAGTTTAAGGTCGATTGGCATAAGATTGCCGAAGCAAACGGCATTGATAATTCAGGCGCCTTAAAGGTCGGCAAAGAGATTATTATTCCTAAAGAATGAATTTTTATCAAAAAAGAAGTATCATCATCGCGTTGCTTACGATTTTTATCGTGCTATTTTTTGGTATTTGGATAACAGTCGATTATCTGGCGCATCGCTTTTATCCTCTGGAGTATATGGCTGAAATTAAAGATAATTCAGCTAAATATCCTCTTGAGCCCTCCCAAGTCGCAGCCATTATTTATGAGGAGTCGAAGTTCGATCCAGATGTGGTCTCGTCTCAAGATGCTATTGGCTTGATGCAAATTCTTCCTGATACGGCCAATCTTTTGGCCAAAGAATTAGGGATTGACAATCTTTGGCGGGATGATTTGTTTGTGCCGGCAATTAATATCAAATTTGGAACTTATTATTATCGGCAGTTGCTGGATAAATATAATGGTGATCAAGATTTAGCGCTGGCCGCTTATAATGCCGGTTTTGGCGCGGTTGATAAAGCAGAAAAGAAGATTGATAATCTTCCCAAGGAGACGCAGGAGTTTGTGAAAAGAACACGAAAAACCGAGAGGGTATATATCACTCTTTATCCTGATCAACTTGGAGTTAAACAAGAAAATTTAGAAAAAAATCGGTTGAATTTTTTTGAGCTGGCCAGTATTATTTTTAATAAAATTCCCAGTAAGAATAGAAAATGACAAGCAGAGAAATAAGAGAAAAATTTATTAGGTTTTTTGAGGAAAAAGGGCATCAAGAGATGCCGCCATCTCCCATTATTCCGGATACGGTCGACCCCTCGGTTCTCTTTACCACCGCTGGCATGCAGCAGTTCAAGAGCTGGTTCTCGGGCGAGAAGAAGGCAAAATATCCGCGCGTCGTCACTGTCCAACCTTGTTTACGTACTTCTGACATTGACGAAGTCGGCGACAAAACCCACCTGACCTATTTTGAGATGCCGGGGAACTTCTCGTTTAATGACTATTTCAAAGAAGAAGCGATCAAGTGGGCGTGGGAATTTTTGACAGACAAAAAATGGCTGGGGATTGATAAAAAGAGAATTTGGGCGACTTATTTTAAGGGGGATAAGAGGATAGGATTACAGGGGGATAAGGAATCGCTTGAAATTTTAAGGGGGCTCACGGGTCTCAAGGAGGTTAAAGAGGGGAATTTTGAGGATAATTTTTGGACATTAGGCACAGAGGGTAGCCCGGGAGGACCGACTGTTGAGTTTTATGTAGACGACGTTGAGGTCTGGAATTTAGTTTTTAACGAGTACCAGCTTAAAGATGGAAAATGGATAGATCTACCGCAGAAAGG
>Ga0180009_10008290_pt1 | contig 10345 bp, 7 predicted proteins | sample OS_PC_MetaG_FD_123537 | JGI IMG/M metagenome (GOLD analysis project Ga0180009, IMG submission 123537) | Groundwater microbial communities from the Aspo Hard Rock Laboratory (HRL) deep subsurface site, Sweden - OS_PC_MetaG | ecosystem: Environmental > Aquatic > Deep subsurface > Groundwater... | reverse complement strand
TCTTTTCCTCTTTTCCTCTTTTCCTCTTTAGTGTCCATAGTGTCCCTTTCTCAGAAACAATTTTAGCAAAATATAACGTTGTTTTCAATTTTAATATTCAAGAAGTTTCTTTGCATATTAAGGAACTCTGCCTTCTCCGAGCAGGGTATAGGTCTTACCGTCGTGCTCTTTAACATGCGAGTATTTTACTTTATCAAATACAAGCCTAATAGAGAGGTCAATGGGAGTTCCAGTTACAAATGAGTTTGTTATGTCCCATAATATATCGTAAATAAATTTGAAGAAAAGGTTAAACAGAAAGGTTTATAAAATATTAAAATATCTTTCCCGGATTCAGGATACTATTAGGGTCGAAGGCTTTTTTTATTGATTTCATCAGTTCGATTTCTTTTGGGTTTGAATATTTATAAAGCAGGTCTTTTTTTACAAGCCCTATGCCGTGTTCACCCGAAACTATGCCAGCCAGTTTATGTCCTGCTGAATAAATTTCTTCTTTCACCGCGTTGAAATTCTTTTTAAAATATTCAGCATCCAGCGGTTCCCAGGTGTCAACTCCTTTAAGATTGGCGTTCATTATATGGATATGGACATTTCCGTCGCCGGCATGGCCATAGATGGGAAACCACATATTGTATTTCTTTGATATTTTATTCACTTCATCCACAAAGTTAGCTATTTCTGAAATAGGAACCGTGATATCCAGCATTTCTATTGTATGTGATTTTAACGCTTCGTAAAAAATGCCTCTTATCGCCAAAATTGTTTCCTGTTTTTCGGCTGATTCCGCTATGAATACGTCAATAGCGCTGTTTGCCAGGCATACTTCGGATATTTGTTCGGCAATTTTCATCAATTCAGTATCGCTAGTGCTTTCGATTATGATCATCAAGTCGGCTTTTCCCTGGGAAACAGGCCATTTTTTATCAAGGTAGTTTTCGGAAATAGGAATAATGTCTTTTTCAATGAATTCTATCGCAAGCGGCATTATTTTATTCTGGAACAACAGCGGGACGGTTTGAATTGCGCTGTGTAAATCCTCGTAAGGAATAATAAGCGTAAGAAGATACTTGGGCAAGGGCAGCAGGTTTATTGTGGCTTTAGTGACTACACCAAGAGTTCCTTCGGAACCTATCAGCAGGTTCTGCAGGCTGTACCCGGTTGAATTTTTCATCAATTTACCGCCAAGTTTTGCTATAGAGCCGTCAGCGAACACAACTTCAAGCCCTCTGACGAAATTTCTGGTTACTCCGTATTTTATGGCCCTTGAACCACCGGCGTTTGTGGCTATAACTCCTCCGATAGTCGCTGATTCATCTCCCGGATGAGGGGGGAAGAACAGATTAGCCTTATTGATTTCCTTGTACATGTCTTTCAGAGTTGTGCCTGCCTCAACAACAACCATAAGATTATTTGTGTCAACTTCTACTACCTTATTCATATTTTCAAGCGATAAGACCACGCCGCCATAGAAGGGCACGCAGGCTCCGCACAAACCAGTGGCTCCGCCTCTTGCAGTAACGGGAAAATTGTTCTCATTTGCCAGTTTCAAAACCGCAGATACTTCTTCCGTGGTTTTAGGTTTTACGACAACTTCCGGGTATTTTTTTATTTCAGGTACGGCGTATTCGTCATGGGAATAATCTTCCATTTTTTCTTTTTCTATTATTATGTTGCCTGTGCCGACAATGTTTTTTAACTTTTCAATTATTTCTGTTTCAATTTTTTTGTACATGCATAATCTCCTTTTATCCCAGGCAAATGGCTATAATCCCTGTTATGCCGCCGATAATTCCTAAAAAACCAAGCCTATTTATTTTCCCCTTGAAAAAGAAATGTGAAAACAGTGCTGTTGTAATAATGGTGCCATTGAGAGTAACAGGGAAGACAATCATTGCAGTTATTGATTCCAATGCTTTTAAAGTAAAAAAATACCCACAATGCTTCCCAAGGCACCAAATTTGATACTATTTAAAGTAAGGCTCTTGTATTTTAAATTTAAAATAATTATGATAGTTATACTTAAACCGCATACCGTTATAATCAAATGTATAAAAGGCATGCATATATATACTATAAATTTTATTGTTTTTCAATACCGAGTTAGAATTCAGGCTTTACAAGGATATTCTAAATAAGTATAATGAAAACTGTAAAACAGCAGGCGAAAATGGCACAAATATGGCACAAATGGCTTTTTTGCTTGTAGCTTATTGCGTTAAAAAACAAGGGTTTTACTGACGAGAAAGTAACATTTTGGAGAGATGGGTGAGTGGTTAAAACCGCTGGTCTTGAAAACCAGTGTGGGCGCAAGCCTGCCGGGGGTTCGAATCCCTCTCTCTCCGTTTTTATTTGGATTTTAAAAGGAGCACCATGGAAGAACAAAAAACTAACGGAACCGGTTCAAAAGAAGAACTTTACCGGGACTACAGAAAAAGGATGGATGTCGACGCCATCCGCCTTTCCTTTATTAACCACCTACATTACACCCGCGCAAAAGATGAATACTCCGCCACGGATTTTGACGATTATTTAAGCCTCGCCTACACAATCCGCGACAGGATTGTTGAAAAGTGGAGCAACACCCAGCAGAAATATTATAATATCAACGCAAAAAGAGTTTATTATCTTTCGCTTGAATTTCTCCTCGGCAGGCTAATCCTTAATAATATCATAAACCTCAAAATGCTGGACCAGACAAAGTATGTTATGAAACAATTGGGCCACGATTTTGATAAACTTCTGGCTATGGAGCCGGATGCTGGCCTGGGTAACGGCGGTTTAGGTAGGCTGGCCGCGTGTTTTCTTGATTCTATGGCAACAATAGGCATTCCCGGGTACGGTTACGGACTTAGATACGAGTTTGGTATTTTCAATCAAAAGATTGTCAACGGATTCCAGATAGAAGAACCGGAAGAGTGGCTTAAATATGTTTACCCGTGGGAAATTGCCAGGCCGGAATTTTCGAAAGTTGTTAAATTTTACGGCGAAGTTGTACAAAAAAAAGATGAATTCGGTAAAACGAAGTATATCTGGCAGAACACAAGAAATGTTCTGGCACTGCCTCATGATATTCCGGTAGTCGGGTACGGAAACGGTATTGTTAACACACTCAGGTTGTGGGCGGCGCGCGCTTCAAATGAGTTTGACCTGGAAATTTTTAACCATGGCGATTACATAAAAGCTATTGAGGACAAAAATTATTCCGAAAATATTTCCCGCGTGCTGTATCCGAACGATAATATCCTGGAAGGCAAAGAATTAAGATTGAAACAGGAATACTTTTTTGTATCGGCTACCTTGCAGGACATTTTAAGAAGGTACCAGAAAACTTTTGAGTATTTTGACAATCTTTCCGATCAGATTGCTGTACAATTGAACGATACTCATCCTGCTCTTGGAATATTGGAGCTTATGCGCCTCCTTGTTGACGAGTACAACCTAGAATGGGGCAAAGCCTGGGGAATAACTACAAAAGTATTTGCATTTACCAACCACACTGTATTGTCTGAAGCCATGGAAAAATGGCCCGTGAGCCTTCTTGAAAAATTGATTCCGCGCCATTTGCAGATACTTTATAAAATTAACGAGAACTTCCTGGAAAAAATCCAATTGGAATATCCCAATGACCCGGAAAAAGTAAAACGCATGTCGCTTGTAGAAGAAGGTTATGAAAAACAGGCCCGGATGGCTAACCTGGCCATTGTCGGCTCGCATTCTGTTAACGGAGTAGCAAAACTTCATACGGATATTTTGATTAACAGTGTTTTCAAGGATTTTTATGAGTTGTCGCCGGAAAAGTTTAATAATAAAACCAATGGTATTACTTTCCGCAGGTGGCTTTTGGCTTCAAATCCCGAATTATCGCGCCTGATTTGCGGTAAAATCGGTGATACGTGGATTACCGAATCCATGGAACTGAAAAAACTCGAGAATTCTATTGATGATGAAGAATTTCTGATAAAATTATATGAAACAAAGAAGTTAAACAAAATCAAACTTGCGCAATATGTAAAAGAAACCATGGGAATTGAGCTTGCTGTTAACTCTATATTTGATGTCCAGACAAAAAGAATTCACGAATATAAAAGGCAATTTTTAAGTATTCTGCATGTCCTGATAATGTATAACCGGCTGAAAAAAAATCCTGATTTAGATCTTGTGCCCGTTACCTTTATTTTGGGCGGAAAATCCGCGCCGGGCTATTATAGGGCGAAGCTCATCATCAAGCTTATCAATTGCGTCGCAGATTTAGTAAACAACGACAAAACAATTAAAAATAAAATCAAAGTTGTATTCATACCCAACTACGGCGTTTCTGTCGCTGAGAAAATTATTCCCGCAGCGGATGTAAGCAAGCACATTTCAACTGCGGGCAAGGAAGCTTCCGGCACCAGTAATATGAAGTTTTCGCTTAACGGCGCTGTTGCCGTCGCCACCCTTGACGGCTCGAATATAGAAATTATGAACGAAGTGGGGGAAGAAAATATTTATATTTTCGGTTTGAAAGCCGCGGAAATTGAAAAAATGGTTGCTTCGGGAAAATATAACCCGAAAGACATTTATAATAAAAATCCTGAAATTAAACAGGTTGTTGATATGCTGAAAAACGGCGATCTCGCCTGCGGAGACCAGGGCCTTTTCAAGCCTCTTTATGATTCGCTTATAAACGGTGTTGACGGTAATATGGCAGACCAGTATTTTGTGCTGGCAGACCTTATGAGTTATACGGAAACCAACCTGAAATTAAACAGTGATTACAAAAATAAGATCGGATGGCAGAAAAAATCGCTGAAAAATATCGCAAATATGGGTTATTTTTCAAGCGACCGTACAATAAGGGCCTACATGGAAGAAATCTGGAATATAAAACCTGTAGAAATGAATAAAACAGCGAAGGAAAAACCTTAGCTACTTTATTTCTTTGAAGTCCAGATATTTCTGAAGCGCGTCTGGTATCTTAACTGAGCCGTCACCGCGCTGGTAATTTTCCAAAATAGCTGCAAAAATCCTGCCCACAGCCAACCCTGAACCATTGAGTGTATGCACAAATTCTTTTGTGCCGTTTTCACGTTTGAATTTTATATTCATCCGGCGCGCCTGGAAATCCTTAAAATTACTGCACGAAGAAACTTCCCGCCACAAATTCTCGCCCGGCATCCAGACTTCCAGGTCATAAGTTTTGCTGGATGAAAAACCCAGGTCTCCTGTAGAAAGCGCAACAGTCCTGTACTGAAGTTTCAGCTTTTTTAACACTTCTTCCGCATTAAGCGTAAGTTTTTCGAGTTCGTCCATGGAATCTTCAGGCCTGGTGAATTTTACCAGTTCAACTTTATTGAATTGGTGGTTTCTTATCAGCCCTTTTGTGTCTTTTCCGTAGGATCCTGCTTCGCGCCTGAAACAGGCGGAGTAAGAAACGTATTTTATCGGCAATTCTTTTTCAGCCAGTATTTCATCGCGGTGCATATTTGTTACGGAAACTTCTGCTGTAGGAGTAAGGTACAAATCATCTTCCGCGCATTTATAAAGTTCTTCTGCAAATTTCGGCAGTTGGCCTGTGCCGGTTGCGGATTTTGTGTTAACCATGTAAGGCCCGAATATTTCCGTGTAGCCGTGTTCCTTTGTATGCAAATCCAGCATGAACGTAAAAATTGCGCGTTCCAAAGCGGCGCCCTTGCCTCTGTAAAGAGCGAACCTCGAACTTGAAATTTTAGCTGCCCTTTCAAAATCCAGTATCCCCAGGCGTTCACCAATGTCCCAGTGGCCTTCCGGCTTACCTGTATCGGGAATTATTTCTTTTTGGGTTTGGCGGATAACCTTGTTTTGCTCAGCTGATTCACCGACAGGCACTGTGTCGTCGGGAATATTGGGTATCATTAAAACAAAATCGTTGATTTGTTTTTCAATTCCCGTTAAAGTATTTTCTTTTTCTGAAAGATTTTTCGCGATTTCAACGCTTTGCGCAGACGCAGTATCGGTGTTTTTCCCGTCTTTTTTTAGTTTGGCGAACTCATCGGATATTTTTTTACGGTCGGCGCGCAATGTGTCGGTTTGCACAATCAAAGCCCGTCTGGATTTCTCCCAGTTTAAAAAGTCGTCAAGCGAAATCTTTGAATTTCTTTTCTTTAACGCGTCCTTCACCTTTTCTGTGTTTTCCCTGATAAACTTTAAATCAAGCATAGTTACCTCTCTTTACTGGTATTATATAAATTCAGCGAGAAAAATGCAAAGCTTGGGTGTGATTAATACGGATTAATACGGACAGGTTAATACGGAATTTGACATTTGATATGATATTTAATAAAATACATTTAATTCTATGAAACTAGATTTTGACATTTCTTCAATTTTTGGATCAAAAGACATACTAGGCGTTGATATCGGTTCCTATTCTATTAAAATCGTACAATTAAAAGGAAGCGGCACCAAATGGACCCTGGTAAAAAACAAAACCATTCTAATCCCTGAAGAAATCGCCAATACCGATTCAAATCCTATAGAGAAAAAAAACTTAATTGCATCCCTCATCAGAGACTACATAAAACAGGAAAAACTTTCAACAAAAAATGCCGCTATTTCCGTTTCCGGCAGTTCAGTGGTTGTAAGATACGTAAAGTTTCCAAAAATCAGCAAAGAAGACCTTGCGAAAAGTATTCAATTTGAAGCAGAGCCTTATATACCTTTTGACATAAAAGAGGTGAATTTGGGTTTTTACATTATCGGTGAAATAACTGAAGACGGCCAGAAAAAAACCGAAACAGTTCTTGTAGCCGCAAAAAAGGACATAATCCAAACTAAAATAGAAATTCTGCAGGAAGCGGGTATAAATCCGATAATAATTGATGTTGATGCTTTTGCCCTGGAATCCAGTTATGAAATAAACAAAGACCCGCAAGTCCAGGAAATGGCCATTTTGGTTAATATTGGCGCTAACGTAACAAATGTAACAATTATTGAAAACGGCATATCCCGCGTAGTGAGGGATATTTTTATAGGCGGCAACGCATTCACTAAAGCATTGCAGAAAAACTACCAGAGTGATTTCAAAAAAGCAGAGGAATTGAAGAAAAAATTCGGGCTTTTAGTAACCATCGAAGACAAGGAAACAGCCCTGAAGGAAGATAATAAAGACGCATTGCAAATTTCAAATATGTTGACCCCTGTTGCTCACGACTTGTTAAGCGAAATTCATAGATCCATAGATTTCTTCTATTCACAGAGAGGAGAGCATCAGGTTTTAAACCGTGTTTTGCTATGCGGAGGAGCATCAGCGTTAAAAAACATAGACAAATATTTTTCGCAGGAACTTAAACTTCAAACTGAATTTTTTAACCCGCTGAGAAAAGTTGACAAAGCGCCAAACACGCAAATAGAAAACATCGGTGAATATGCCATTGCTACCGGGTTAGCCACAAGACAAATAAACGAAAAATGATTAAAATTAATTTAATACCGCCTGAGGTACTGCAAAAAGAAGCAAAAAAAAGGGTTACTATCCTCATAAGCCTTGGAGCGGGTGCGCTAATTTCTTTTTCGATAATTTTCTTTTTTTACAAGCTTACTGTCGCAAAGCAGCTCTCCGGCGAACTTACAGTTTTGCAGCAAGAATTAAAAAAATACCAAACCATAGTGGACGAAGTTAACAGGCTTAAAGGCATAACCGCTATATTAGAAGCCAAGAAAAACACTATCCAGAACTTAATGAAAGGCAGGTTATTCTATCCAAAATTGATGGAAGAATTCATGCAGATACTGCCGCAACCCGTTTGGTTAACCGCAATGAATACAACTTCCTCATCAGACGGTTTTTTAATAACGATGTCGTGTGTTTCGTACGACAATATTGCAATAGCTGATTTTTTATCTAATTTACAATCTTCACCAAAATACAGCAATATTGAAATCGGCGGAATAACAACAAATTTCGGGCTGATGCAAACTTTTTCTTTTCAAATAACTTGCACATATAAAGCGTTATAATTCTATGAAAAAAGAACAGCAAATATACATTTCGATAGGCATTGGAGTTGTAGCTTTTATATTCCTTTATTTCAATTTTTTATTGAACCCTGTTAACAGGGATATATCTGAAAAAAGAAGGAAAATAAAGGAAACACTTGAACAGGTAGAACAGGCAAAAAGGGAATCTTTACAGCTTGAGGAATTCAAAGTAAAATCTCAAATTTTAGAAACAGAAGTAAAAGAGCTCCAGGAAAGGCTTCCTAAAAGCAAAGATATACCCGATCTAATACGCAGGATTGCAAAAGATTCAGAAAAATTTGGAATTAAAATATCAAATTTCCAACCCCGGCCTACTATGACGGGAGCATCAAGCGAGTATGATGAGATTCCCTTCGGTATTACTTATACTGCGAGCTATCATTCTTTGGCTAACTTCTTTGCCGAAATAGGCCAGGAAAAAAGGCTCCTTGCAACCAGGGATTTGTCAATGAACGCCCAAGCAGGGACTGATAAAAAAACAACTATTGGCGGGACATTTACACTAATCGCTTATATGGCAAAAGGCGGAAGATGAAAAGACTTTCAAATAAAAAATCCATATTATTTTTTGCACTTTTAAGTATCGCTTTAGCTTATGGATGCGGCAAAAAGGCAGCAGTTGTTCAGGAAACTGAGCCGCCTAAACCCCGCCAAATTGTCATTCCAACGAAACAGGCTGAAGAAATTTACAGATATAGCGGAGAAATTTACCGGGACCCTTTTGCACCTTTGACCGAAAAACGAATGATTTCAGCATCATTGCAGGCTAGCGGCGAGGCAGAGAAACCCAATATCGGAATACTTGATTTAAAGGGAATAAGCATAGATAGAAATGCCAGAATGGCCATCCTATCCGGGCCTATGGGCAGTTACATATTAAAAAACGGCAAATTGTTTGATAGCCGCAACAGGCTGATAAGAGGAATAACCGGTTCAATAGAAGGAAAGTCTGTAACGCTGTCTACTGATGATAAATTCACTAAAACATTTAAACTTTCTGGAAACGAATAATTTTTACGGGGGATAAACACCAAATGAAAAAAGTAATTGACTTTAACAAAATCGTCAAACGTAGAGGCTTTTTATTAGCATTTTGCATCTCGCTAGTAACTGCGCTGCTTTTTGCTCAGGCAGTTAAACAGGATTTTTCTTTACTAAGCGGTTTAAAAGTGGACCATAACACGATTAAAATTATTACCTCAAATGCAGTTAAATACAATGTTTTTAAAATTTCAAATCCGCCCAGGTTAGTCGCTGAATTGTTTAATACTGAGCACGACTTAAAACAAAAAGAAATCAGTGTAAATAACGGTATAATTAAACGTATCAGAAGCGGGCAATTTCAAAATGAACCCGCAAAAATAACCAGGATAGTTATTGACCTGATTAAAATGGTAGATTATGAAGCAGTGCAAACCGATAACCAGATAAATATCGCTTTACTAACAGATAAAAAAAGCGCAAAAACTGAAACAGCACAAACACCTCAAACAGAAGAAAAAACTGTTGAAGTTGCCCAAAAAACTGAGACACCTGCAATAGTTGAACAGACAGAAGTTAAAAAAAATGAGGAAACCGCAAAAGTAGAAAAACCTAAAAAATCAGAAAAACCGAAAGTAGTAATAGCAAAAAAACAAACTGTAGCCAAAAAAACCACTTCAGCTAGCGGAACAAACAGAAACTCTGTGACTCTTCCAAAAACCCCTGTTACCCTGGAATACCAAGAAGCCGATATAAAAGATGTCCTTCAGGTAATGTCAATAAGGAGCGGAATAAACATAATTTATGGGCCGGATGTATCAGGCACTGTATCAGTATCGCTTAGAAACGTACCTTTTGACCAGGCTTTCCGCACAGTGCTTGCCTTGAAAAGTCTTACGACTATGGATGTGTCAGATAATATCATCAGAGTCATAACACCATCTGCACTTAAAGCTGAAAGAGAAAAAGAAATAACATTCACAAAAGTGTTCCGCATGAATTACGCAGAAGCTGGTGTTATACAAAGTCAGATTTCAGCGGTATTAGCCGCAAGGGAAATAAAAGGGACCATAACAACTGACCAAAGAACAAACTCATTAATCGTAACAGCAACACTTGAAGGAATAGACATGGCTGAGAAACTTTTTAAAGAACTTGACGTCAAACCTCAACAGGTATCTATCGAAGCAAAAATTGTCGATGTTACAATAAACGACATTTCCGACTTAGGTGTAAATTGGTCTATTCAAAACATTGAAGCAACCGGAAATGGCGCAGTATCAATGCCGGGTGCCAGCCAAAATGCAGCCAGTGTTAGTCCTGCCCAGCCTGCGATAGCTGCAGCGGCAAAAATACAAGCTACTGA
>Ga0180009_10008289_pt1 | contig 10345 bp, 9 predicted proteins | sample OS_PC_MetaG_FD_123537 | JGI IMG/M metagenome (GOLD analysis project Ga0180009, IMG submission 123537) | Groundwater microbial communities from the Aspo Hard Rock Laboratory (HRL) deep subsurface site, Sweden - OS_PC_MetaG | ecosystem: Environmental > Aquatic > Deep subsurface > Groundwater... | reverse complement strand
TGTGTTGGAGGCGCTCCTGCGCGGGTGCATCAGGCAGGCGATAGACCTTGATTTTCCGTTCAAGTCCGCCGGCCTCGAAGACGGTTTCCTCCAGTCCCACCGCGGAAATATCGAGGCTGGCGCGGGCGTGCGGCGTATCGATCGAGATGGCTCCTGACGCCGCATCATCAAGCCACAGGTCGATGCCGCAATAATTTCCGGTTGTAACGGCCTTCCAGCGAACCTCGTCCTGCGACTGCGAGCGGATGCCGCGATCGATATTCCAATTGTTGAACATGGTCGCTTGCGCAATCGTGTTGCCGGTGACTTTCATGGAGCCGTCCCAGACGGTCGTGCGGGCGCGGCCGCGGTATTCGGCACCTTCGAAGGTTATCCTCAGGCGCTTGCCGAGTTGGTCTGGCGAATACGGGCGGATGGTGTCGATCATTTCGCGTCCCCGGAAAATGTCGAGGCGTTCGATTGCGGCGGAACCGACAACGCCGACGTCGAGCGTGACCTTCGTATCGGTAACATGGGCGATGTCTCCCATGATCAACCGGCGCGTGGGGGTTCGCGGTGGCGGGGCATCGCTGCCGCCGGCTTGGTTCGGCAATTCGACGTCCGCTTCGGATTGCGTCGTTATTCTCACGTCGAGCAGCATACGGTTGCCGGTGGTGGCGTAGTGGCGGCGGCGGCGCATGGATTGAAAGATCGCATCGCGGTCGAGCCGGTGGGCGAGGAAGCAGGTCAGACCGCCCTGGCTGCCGAAAAAACTGGCGCCTGGATACGACGCGCCCGGGCGGCCCTTGTGGCCATCGGAGTTGCCGACGATGCCGACACGGTAGCCCTTTTCGAGCGCGTCCCAGACGATCCACTCGAATGTGCCCCAGTCGGAATGGACTTCGACCGCGGTTTCCAGGTCGTTGTCGTGAGCGAAAGTAATGTCCGCGTAGCGCCCCCCGACATGGGCCATCACCACGCAATCCTTGCCTGTCAGTTTATCGAATAGGTCATGGGCGGTGTGGGCATCGCTTGCCTCGTCGACCATGTCGCCGGGATCGGCGATCTGGGCGTGGCTCGAACGGTGGATGGCTTCGCCTTCGCGGCGGTAATGGACGTTGCGGTCGCCGCCGACGGCGGTGTTGGCGGACCACTCGTAGCCGGGGATGCAGACAAACTCGCCGGGCCTATCGAGTTCGGCGGTCAGGGCGTTCAGCTCCTTCCAGAAGCTTCCGGTGATCTGGAAGTCGTTGCCCTGGTGGCCCATGACGTCGAGGAACGCGCGGTCGCGGCCGAACAGCATGTAGTCGCGGGCATCGTTGGTGCCGAGCGTTTCATTCGATTGGCCGTGGGTATCGCCCCAGAAGTGAACCAGCGCCTGTTTATTCGGATCGGCGATGGCGCGGATCGGGTTCGAGCGGCACAGCAGATTTCCCGCTTCATCGCGGACGGCAACGACGGCCTCGCCGGGCTCGGGCAGGGTCAGACCATCAGCTACAGCTGCGAATTCGCCCTTGCGGAAGGCGAGTGTTGCGGGCAATCCACTGACGGCAGCACCTTCTACGGCCAGGTGCAGCGTCTGGTGCATCAGGTCGGATGGGTTTCCCCAGGCGTCGTTGGCCTTGATGCCAAGCCGGAAAACCGCACCGGTGCGAACAAGGGTCGGCATCACGGCGTGCCAGTCGATGCCCGGTCCCGGTAGGATTGCGATCTGCGGGCTTTCCGGCAGGGCGACGTAATCGTACGTCGCTATGACGTCGGTGAGGACGCGGAATTCGAATTCGTTCTCGCAGAAGGTCTGCATGCGAATGCCGGGCGACCCCTGGCGACGATCGCCGAAACGGATGGTGATGGTGTCGCCGGGCTTCAGGAAGTGCTTCATCACGCCGATGTAAAGGGACCGGCTCCACGGGCGGATATTGCGTTTGAACTCCCAGCGCGTTTCCAGAGTGGCGCCGTTGGATGCTTCGACCGTGGTGTAGCCGGGCGCCTTCGGGTCGTCGAACTGGACCGGGCCGAAGTCGGTTGCGAAACGGAAGCCGATCTTGATCGCTCCGGTGTCGTCAACGCCGAACGGTCCGGCGGCGTAGACCAGCGTGAAGCTCTGGTAGGACCCCGCCTCGACGGGCGCCGATGGCTCAAGCGTGGCGCTACCCATCAACTCGGGGCGGTAGTGCGAATAGGGCATGAAGGCCTCTCCCGGCAGGCGAGTTGTGTGTTTTTATTCGCGAGACGTTGCGTGGAGCGCCTCAGCGGCATCCGAACGGGCACTGAGGCCGGTTTTGATCAGCGCGGCAATGGTGAGCATGGTGGCGCCCCAGAAGAACCACGTGATCCAGCTGCGGAACAGGATGTGGGCGCTGCCGTTCGACATCAGCATCGCCTGACGGAAGTTGTCCTCCAGGAGCGGTCCGAGGATGAAAGCGATCAGGAATGGAGCCGCCGGGATATCGTTGCGCAGCATGAAGTAGCCAAGCCAGCCCATGGCGAACATGACGATGATGTCGAAGACGTTGTTGTTGACCGCGTAGACGCCGTAGACGCAGAGGATGAGCACGCCTGGCATCAAAACAGAGGTTGGAACATCAGCGATATAGCGGAACATCTTGATGGCGAAACCGCCGATGAAGAACAGCAATACCGAGCTGATGATCAGGCCGAGGAACAGTGCGTAGATGATGTTGGCGTTTGCGACGAACATCATCGGCCCGGGCTGGAGGCCGTGCACCATGAAGGCACCGATGATGATCGCGGTAATGACATCGCCGGGCACACCGAGCGCAAGCAGCGGGATCAACGTTGCCCCGGCGACGCCGTTGTTGCCGGCTTCGGATGCGGCCACGCCCTCGATCTCCCCCTTGCCGAAGTTCTTCTTGTTCGGCGATCGGCGGCGGGCTTCGCTGTAGGACAGGAACGCAGCGGGCGCTGCACCGATTCCGGGAATGCTTCCCAGGAAGACGCCGATGAAGCTGCCCCGTATGATCGTGCGGAAGCAGCGGCGGTATTCGGCGAATGTGACGTGCTGCTCACCGAGGGCGCGAACCTGTTCGGTGTCGCTCTTGGGGCGCCAGACGTAGGCCAGGATCTCGGGAATCGCGAACAGGCCGATCAGAACGGCGATGAAGTTCAAGCCGCCCATCAGGTTGGCGTTGTTGAAGTTGAAGCGATTGGTTCCGTAGACGAGATCGAGACCGACGGTGGCGAGCAGGAGGCCGAAAACGGCCGCAAGCAACCCCTTGATCAGGCTGTCGCCGGAGACGCCGGCGATGATCGTGAGCGAGAACAGGATCAGGGTGAAGAATTCCGGCGGGCCGAAACTCAAGGCGAACGAGGCCAGCCAGCCGGCGAAAAGAATCAAGGATAGATTCGAGATCAGATCGGCGGTGCAGGAGGCGTAAAGGGCCATGCCGAGCGCCTTGCCGGCCTGACCGTTCTCGGCCATCGGGTAGCCGTCGAGGATGGTGGCGCTGGAAGCGGGTGTGCCGGGTGTCTTGATCAGGATCGCAGGGAAGGACCCGCCGAAGATCCCGCCCTTGTAGACCCCGAGCAGCAACAGGATACCGGTGATCGGCTGCATGGCGAAAGTGAACGGCAGCGTCAGCGCGACAGCCATGGTTGCGGACATGCCGGGGATGGCGCCGGCAATGACACCGATCAGGATGCCGCCGGCAAGCGCCAGAAAGCTTTCAAGATTGGCGACGAGGTGGAATGCGCTCGTGAGGTTATCGAAGAAGCTCATGGCAGCGTGATGAACCTCCCTTGCGGCACCGATACGCCAGCGACGTGGGCGAAGAAGGCATAAAGAACCAAAGGCAGAAGAATCGCGACGATGAGCGCGGTTACCGGCCGCGGGGTCTTCACGATCATGCTGATCAGCGCGAAGGCGATGCCGGTGGAGAGAACCATGCCAAGTACCGGTATTGCGACGACGAGCCCGACCATAATGACCGCTGCGGCGGCAAGGCGGGCGATGGCGTAGGGGGTGTCCTCAGGGCTCAGGGCGGCGCTTGCCGTGGTCTCGGAGGCCACCACCGGCGGTCCGAAAACGCGCGTGGCAATCAACGTGACGCCAAGAATTATGATGATCCAGGCGATGATGTCCGGCCAGAACAACGGCGAAAGCACGAGAGCCCGGACATTGCTGGGGGCGGATACGAACACGGGAATTGCGTAGAGCAGGAGAAACACGCCGAAGGCGATCACGCCTGCGCCAAGCCCAAGGTCGTTCGTCTTCTGGTTCATGCCTGCGGGGCCGTGGCTGGGGGATCGAATTTGGGCAGGCCATCAGGCCTGCGCGGCACACGATGCGGCGGCCGGTCATTCTTCCCGGCCGCCGCCAGTCTCAAACGGGTTGGATCAGCCTTCGATCCGCATGCCGAGATCGTCGACAAGCTTCTTGAAGACATTGTACTGCTTCTGGATGAAGTCAGCGGATTCTTCAGGGCTCATCAACTGGATGACGGAGCCGCGCTTGCCCATCGCATCGAGGAATTCCTTATCGGAAGTTGCCTCCTTCATCCAGCCGCGCCACTTCTCCTTGACTTCGGCAGGAAGACCTTTGGGCGCACCAATGCCCGACCAGCCGACGAGCTGGTGCAGATTAGGCTTGCCAAGATCGGCGGCCGTCGGCGCGTCGAAACCCGGGACGGGTTCCTTGGTCGTCACCATCAGCGGACGCAGCTGCTTGTTTGCCACGAAGCTGGCGAGCGCGGACGAGTTCGTGCAGATGAAGGTTGCGGTTCCCGCAAGGACTGCGGTCGCTGCGGCGCCGCCGCCTTTCAGCGGGATGTGGATCAATTCTTCGACTGGATTTTCGACACCGAATTCGCGGGCGGCCATTGCCCCGGCGATGTGCAGGAGCGATCCCACCCCCGACGATGAATAGCTGACAGTCTTCGGAGCGGCCTTGATCTTGGCAATCAGGTCATCCATCGACTTGATGTCGGAGTCGGCTTTCACGGCGCAGGCTACCGGATTGATCTCGTAAACGCCGACCTCATCGAACTCTTCGAGTTTGTAGGGAAGCGTCGCCTTCATGGCCGGATTGACGGTGTGAGTGCCGACGCGGGACACCATCATGGTATACCCATCGGCCGCCGCATCCCGGACCGACACCGCTCCGGTGGCACCGCCGGCACCGGCGCGATTCACGACCAGAACCGGTTGCGGAATGATTTTGCCAAGCGGTACCGACAGCGTGCGTCCCGAAATGTCGGTAGCGCCGCCTGGACCATAAGCGATTACCAGCGTAATCGGCCGTTCTGGATATTCAGCGCGCGCTTCGGTTACGACGAATGCCGATACGCCGGCGGCCAGCGTGGCCAGACCGAGCACCGCAGCGTTACGCAGCCTCCCTAGATCCTTCATCATCGTTTCGTTTCCTCCTGTTCCTAGGCTTTTCGCATCGTCATTTCTCTAGAGTTCCGACTTCGGTCCTTGGTTCACAAGCGTCAGCCCGGAGCCCTAGTGATGCTTTTTTCCCGGCGAGAGATCCATATCGAGGTGGATCACATCGCTGCGATAGAGTGCTTCGGCAATGTAGATCGCGTTGCCTTTACTGTCGGCGATCGATCTTCGGACCCGAGCAACCGGATTTGCAAGCGGAATATCCAGATGCTTGGCGGTTTCCGCGTCGGCAACGTCGATGCTGATCGACTGGCCGACCGTGTGAATGTCGATGTTCTTCATCTTGGCGAGCGCCGGGATTACGGTCGTGTTGCGAAACGTCTTCGGGGCGCGCATGTAGATTTCCGCCGCCAAATAGAACTCGATCACGCAGAAAGGTTCATCGTTCCTGTAGTGGACACGCTTGACATACTTATAGGTGCCCGTCGGCCTCCCCTCGCCATCGCGGACCTTGGGGATGCGGTCTGATGCCTCGACCAGCATGACGCGAACGTCGAGTTTGTCGAGCATGCCAACCAGCGAAACCCAATCGGTGGGCAGGTTGAGCCAGTGCAGGTCGCGGGGAATGTTCTGGACGACGGTGCCGACGCCCTGGCGGCGCAACACGAGGCCTTCGTCTTCCAACAGGCCGATGGCCTGGCGCATGGTCTGGGCGGCGACCCCGAAACGATCCGCGAGTTCGATAATGGCGGGCAGCTTCGTGCCGACCGGCCACATGCCGGTGTCGATCTCATTACGCAGCGATGACGCGATCTGCGTGTAGAGCGGTATTGCGCTTCGCCTGAGGTTCGCCACCGGACACATCCTTGCACGACCACGTCGGCCAAAATAAAGTCATACATAAATATGGATGTCTAGTCTTATTGTGGTTTATAGTTCAGCGCTGCCCCCGCACGCTCATGGCGAGCGCGCGACTGTTCAAGGACCTCGACAATGCAGGACGGCGTGGTGATCAGGCGCATCGATGCGTTCGTCTACCGCTTTCCATGTCCGCGTCCGGTTTCGACATCCTTCGGGGTGATGGCCGACCGCCCGGCGGTGTTCGTGCGGATCGAGGATGAGACCGGGGCATTCGGCTGGGGGGAAATCTTCGCCAACTGGCCCGCCGCCGGGGCCGAGCACCGCGCCAACCTGCTGATGCGGGATGTTGCGGATCTCGTGCTGGGCGTCCGCTTCGCGCGTCCGGGCGATCTGTTCGAGAAACTTGAGCGCGAGACACATATCCGGGCGGTTCAGTGCGGCGAACCGGGGCCTTTCCGACAGGCGACGGCGGGGCTCGACATGGCGCTTTGGGATTTGTTCGCACGTGCCGGAGGAGCACCGCTGAGGCGCTATCTCGACGGTGCGGCGGCAACATCCGTTCCTGTCTATGCAAGCGGCATCCACGTGCGCGACGGCGAAGAATTCATCGCGGCAGCGCGGGCGAAAGGTGTCAGACACTTCAAGGTGAAGATCGGGTTCGACCTTGATCTGGACGCCGCCCAAGTGCGTTCACTGGTTGGCGGGCTTCAATCCGGCGAGCGCCTTTTCACCGACGCGAACCAGGCGTGGGATCTCGCGACGGCGCTGTCATTCGTCAGGAAGGTCGACGGTTGCGATGTCGGTTGGCTCGAGGAACCGTTGCCGGTCGATGCTCCACAATGCGATTGGGAAGCGCTGGCGCACGACAGCCCGATCCCCTTGGCCGGGGGCGAGAATATCGCGGGAAGCAAGGATTTCGAGGCTGCCATCCGAACCGGAGCGCTGTCGGTGCTTCAGCCCGATATTGCGAAGTGGGGTGGTATTACCGGCTGCCTCGGGGTTGCTCGCGAAGCGATGGCAGCCGGGCGGAGGTACTGCCCGCATTTTCTCGGCGGAGGAGTTGGACTTGTCGCTTCGGCTCACCTTTTGGCGGCAGCCGGAGGTGATGGATTGCTCGAAGTCGATATCAACGCCAATCCACTGCGTGATGCCATCGCGGACGGCCAGGTGGTGATGCGCGACGGCCGATGTTTCTTGTCTGATGCGCCGGGGCTGGGCATCGAGGAACTGCCGCGGGAATTGATAACCTACCAGACACTGTCGGTGTCGCGCAGTGTCTGAGGCAATGGGACGAATGAAGATGGATATGCGCCGCGCGGGGGGCCCCCAATGAGATTGAATGCGCAAGAAGAGGCGATGCTCGCAGGCGAACTCGGCGCCGCTCGAAAATGGGCCATCGAGCACCAGATGCAAGTCGGACGCATGTTCGACGCAGACGATATGGTGCCGGTTTCGCAGGCGCACATGATGGCCGATCCGGAGTCGCTGGGGGACGCGGGCGTCGAGCTGTTCGAGCGCTTCGCGGAATTGCCGGAGGGTGAGCGCCGGGTGGCCATCCCAATGATCACCGACCCGCGCGGGGTGGACCTCACATACTACGACCCGCTTGGCCAGACCGAGGAGATGGCGAGCCTGGAACGGCGCTTCATCGCCGCTTGTCGGGCGCTCGGCATCATGCTCACGGACACCTGCATCAACTACCAGACGATCATGCCGCCGGTGTTGGGCGAGCATGTCGCCTATGGCGATACCGGTGTCGTCATCTATTGCAACAGCGTGTGCGGAGCGCGTTCGAATTTCGAGGGCGGCCCTTCGGCGCTGGCGGCTGGACTGACCGGGCGAACACCGCGATATGGACTGCACCTCGACCGGCATCGCCGGGCAACGCGCCGCTATCGCGTGCGCTCGCAACCCGACGGCCTCACCGGCTGGGGCGTGCTGGGGGCCGTGATCGGGCGCAAGGCGGGCTCGTATTGGGAGATCCCGGTGATCGAAGGGCTGGAGAGCGTCCCGGCATCGGATGAGATCAAGCACATGGGTGCTGCGATGGCCAGTTATGGCTCGACGCCGCTGTTCCACATCGTCGGGATCACGCCCGAGTGTCAGAGCCTCAGCGATGTCGGGGGCGACGACTTGCGGAGCGAACAGATCACGCAGGCCGACATCGACGCGCTGCGCCAGCCGTTCGGCGGCAAGGGTGAAAAGGTCGATGTGGTCGTGTTTGCCGCCCCGCAGCTCTCGCTCGTCGAGATGCAACAGGTTGCGGATCATTGCCGCGGCAAGTCGGCTCACAAGGATACCGCGCTGATCGTGTGTACATCGCCAAGCGTCTATGCCGACGCGGCACGCATGGGTTTCAACGAGGCCATCGAAGCGTTTGGCGGCAAGGTGCTGCAGGGGACCTGCTTCTACCAGCAGTACGCGCGCGAGATCGGGGAAGCCAACGGCTGGAAGCGGCTCCTATCGAACTCGACCAAGATCGTGAACATTCTCGGCGGATACGGCTACGCTCCGTCGCTGGCTCCGATGGAGGACTGCGTCGCGTCGGCCATCAAGGGGGAGGTGGTGTGATGGAACGCACCCTCAAGTGCCATAGCGGCATTGGCGAGGCCGTCGAGGGCGAAGCGCTGGTGGCCGATGACAACTTCTCGGCGCGCTATGATCTCGACCGCATCACAGGCGTCTTCTCGCGGCCAAGCCATGCGCTCGCGGGGCAGTCCTACAAGGACAAGATCCTGGTCTTCAATACCGCCAAGGGCGGTGTCGCCTCGGCCTGGATGCTGCACGAAATGCGCTCTCGCGGCATTGCGCCGAAGGCCATCCTGTTCAACGCGGCCAATACGATTCTGGTGGAAGGCGCGGCGCTCGCCGGGCTGGCGATGTGCGACCGTTTCGAAGACGGCGACGTGACCAAACTGATCAAGACCGGCGACCTCGTTTCGGTCGATCCGCAGGCGGGCCGTTGTCGTGAAACGTCAAGATTCCTCAATAGAAGCGGGAGGCTGAGTTGCATCGGCGTGCGGAAGTGTTGGACGTGTTGGTGTGGCGCGGCGATGCAAATGGCGGCGGGTATCACTCGTATGGCGTGCCGGCGCAGGAAAGCCAGACTGTGCTCGACGTCGTGACCTGGATCCAGCAGAATGTGGAACCGACCCTGGCATACCGCTTCGCCTGCCGCGTCGGCATGTGCGGATCATGCGCGATGATGGTCAACGGCGAGCCGCGCTGGACCTGTCGAACGCACGTCAAGAAAGTGTTCGGTGCAAAGGGACTGGTGATCGCACCGTTGCGGAACCTGCCGGTAATCAAGGATCTCGCCGCCGACATGGCCGCATTCTTCGACAAGTGGACGGCGGCGGAGGGCCGGTTTCATCCTTCCAAGTCACGCAACGATGCAATGGAGCCGATTTCGCCGGAGGCCCCGAACAGGGTGGCGGCGAATGCTGCCATCGAATGCATCAACTGCGCGGTGTGTTATGCTGCCTGCGATACCGTGACGGCCAATCCGGACTACTTCGGGCCGGCAGCGCTCAACCGGGCGTGGACCCTTCAAAACGATGTCCGCGATGCCGGCTACACGGTGCGGCAGGACGCCGTGTCGTCGAGCGGGGGATGCTTCAACTGCCACTCGCATCAAAGCTGCATGACCTATTGCCCCAACGAGCTCAATCCGACCGCCTCGATTGCGGGTCTCAAACGTTTGTCGGCGCTGTCATACCTGACCGGAGGCAAGGCGCGATGATCGGCGTTCGACTATATCTTGCGCAACGTCTCAGCGCCCTGGTGATGGCGCCGCTGATGATTGGGCACCTCGCGGTGATGATCTATGCGGTGCAGAACGGGCTGAGCGCCGAAGAGATCCTGTCGCGCACGCAGGGAAGCCTTTGGTGGGGCGCCTTCTACGGGCTGTTCGTCATCGCGGTGTCGATCCATGCGGCGATCGGTGTGCGGGCGGTCGTATATGAGACGGCAGGGTTGCCGGAACGGATCTTGAACCCGCTGACTTGGGCGATCGGTGTGTCGCTCTTTGTAATGGGCGGGCGTGCCGTTGCGGGGGTGGTACTATGATCGACGCGCCGCACCGCCGCGACGGAGTGCGCATCGCGGCGCTGATCCACCGGGTATCCGGGGTTGGGCTCGCGCTGTTTCTGCCGGTGCA
>Ga0180009_10008288_pt1 | contig 10345 bp, 10 predicted proteins | sample OS_PC_MetaG_FD_123537 | JGI IMG/M metagenome (GOLD analysis project Ga0180009, IMG submission 123537) | Groundwater microbial communities from the Aspo Hard Rock Laboratory (HRL) deep subsurface site, Sweden - OS_PC_MetaG | ecosystem: Environmental > Aquatic > Deep subsurface > Groundwater... | reverse complement strand
GACAGAACAAAGGACATGCTGATTGTGGGCGGATTCAAGGTCTTTTCGAAGAAGGTGGAAGAGATGCTGACGGAGCATCCGGCAATAGAAATGATTGCGACAGTCGGTGTACCTAATCCTGACAGGCCCGGTTCAGAGCTTGTGAAGGCTTTTGTGATGCTTGCAAAGGAATATCAGGATAAGGACAAAAACGAGATTGAGAAAGATATTCTAAGATTTGCAAGGGAGAAGCTTGCCCCCTACGAGGTTCCTAAAATAATCGAGATAAGAAAAGAGCTTCCGCTTACTTCGGTTGGAAAGCTTGATAAAAAGCGTCTCCGGGCGGAAGCAAAAAAATAGGGTTCTTCTCCCAATCGGTTGCTTAAAAGGGTTCGAGGATTGAAGCCCTGGATCTGTTTTTTCAGGGAACATTAACACGCGGCCGGTCTTGTAATTGTATATTGTATCCTTATTTTGTATTGCATAAAATGCAGCCGGGAACTTCCTGCCTGACTATTGATTTTTAAACTTAAGAGGAAACTTATGAAAATTATACAGTATAAAGACATCATGCCTGTTCTTTTTGACAGCGGCATGGCTAAAGGAATAGCGGCACGGATTGTTATCGGTAAAAATGACGGGGCAAATAATTTTTGCATGCGGGTTTTTGAAGTTTCTGCTTCAGGAATCTCACCAAGGCATTCACATGACTGGGAACATGAAATCTTCATTCATTCAGGAGCCGGTGAAGTCTATAATAACGGGACATGGACCCCTGTGTCCGCCGGAAGTGTTGTGTTCATACCCGGCAAGGAAGAGCACCAGATAAGAAATGCAGGAAAGGAATTACTGGTTTTTGCATGTCTTGTTCCGTCGAAAGCTCCTGAATTATAATTATCTGCCCCGCCGCATCTTAGAACCAGAAATCCTCACACATGACACTCAGCAAAAGCGGCTGGTCGGCAACCTCCCTCCTGCCTTCGGAAGGAGGGAGGTTGTCGAAACAGACGCTGAATACAAGCTGGATAAGTTCGCCGTTAACAGGCCTGCTTTATAACCTTTTTGACTAATTAGATAATATAATTTGCTATTTGCAATTGACAAGGAGGACATAAGATATCCCGAATTTACTCCCTGTCGATGAGTCAAGGTCCTATACCCGGTATTTATTGGTGAGACGGGACGATGTTTTCCCTTGACGACCCGCTCAACATCTTTGTCGGAATGGCAAAACGATGTCGAATAACCACGGGAGATAGAGAAGAAAATGAAGATCTCCCGGACCACGCATTATCGTAAACTCCCGAAATACAACCTTTTGTGATGTCAAGATTGACCTTCTGGCGACTATTATAAAAAAACTTGACAACCTGCAAACGTTTGCAGTATGGAATTAATCATTCTGGAATATACAGGCGAGGTGTTTTGTTGACGACGATCAAAGAAATAGCGAAGAGGGCCGGCGTGTCTTATTCAACGGTTTCCCGCGCCCTGAACAATCAGAAGGGTGTCAGGGCGGATATCCGGGAATTAATTCACAAAATATCCAAAGACACGGGTTACTTTCCGCACTCTTCTGCCAAGGCGCTGGTGAAGAACAGGGTGGGCATCTTGGGAATTATCATCACCCGCACCGGTGAATTTGCTTTCCAGAATCCTTATTATTCCCAAGTATTTATGGGAATCAGCGAGGTTGCAATGAAGCATGACTACAACCTGATGCTGAGTATCAACGAAAAAAAAAGTTACATTGCCTTATATTTACGCCGCCTGGTTGATGGGATCATCGTGATCGGCAATCGCCTAGATGACGAACTTATCATTGATCTGGAAGAAAAAAAAGTCCCGTCTGTGTTGATTCCCGGTTTTTTGGATAATTCAAAAATCGATATTCCTTCCGTAAATTCAGAAAATTCCAAGAGCGTTTATCGAGCCGTGGATTATTTACTCAACCTAGGGCATCGAAAGATAGCCTTCATCCTCGGGATGATGAACTCAAAATACTCCGTCGAGCGCTTCCAGGCCTATCAGTTATCCTTTAAGAATCATGGATTGACTTATGATCCCAAATACATAGTCGAGAGCGACTTTTCCAAGACCGACGGCTTTCGCATGATGGGACGTCTTCTTGATTTACCGGACCGTCCGAGCGCTGTCATCTGCATCAACGATTCGGTAACCCCCGGCGCCCTGAGTCAGATCAACATCCGCGGCCTGAAGATACCAGAAGATATATCGGTTGTAGCGATAGGCTCATCGGATCTCCTCGATTTGTATCAACCGGCCTTGACGACCATCAAGATTTCTGCGGCGCAGATCGGCCAGACCGCGTCCCAAATGTTGATCCAATTGATCGAAAACGGTCATTGCCCGGAAAAACATGTTGTAATCCCATCCGAATTGATCATCAGAGACTCGACGCGAGCCTGGAGAGAATAGAGGATAAAAAATGGTCGGGATATTCCCGCCTTTTTTTCGACATGATGCAAACGTTTTCAGAAAGTTACTGGATTTGTATTGGCCTTTGGCAGAACTATTCAAGGAGGACTGATTGAAATGACAGGAAATGGAATACCGGCGGGAAAGACGATTATTACGGTGGCGCAGTCAGGCGCTTTAACCAAAAAGAGCCTCAATCCCAACTTGCCGGAACAACCGCCGGAGATTGCCAATTCGGCCTATGCCTGTTTTAACGAGGGAGCGGCCGTTTGCCACATTCACGCCCGCGATAAGAATGGCGAAAACACATCCGATGTCACTGTCTTTCAAGACATTCATAATCGGATTAAAGCCAAGTGCAATATCATCATTCAAGACAGCACCGGCGGTGGCCCCAACCTGACCCAGGAGGAAAGAATCCATTGCCTGCGAGCTGAGCCGGAGATGGCTTCACTCAATATGGGTTCTCTAATGAGAGTAGCCGGTCCATATAAGGGCATACCCTGGTCCAACATGCCCCAGGAAATAGATTATTTTCTGGGCGAAATGTCAAAGCGGGGCATTAAGCCGGAAATGGAAGTCTACAGCCATGCCATGCTCTCAGAGGTCCATAGGCTGGTAGAGCAGGGGAAAGTCCAGAAACCCTACTACATAAATATCGTGCTGGGGATGAAATACCAGGGCGCCGAACCGGCCACGCCGGAGACACTTTTCTCCATTGTGCAAAAACTTCCGCAGGGCAGTATTTTCAACAGCACCGGAGTCGGCTCAGCGCAGACTGACATCGCTGCGCTGGGGATGATTTTGGGTGGCTGTGCGCGTGTAGGCCTGGAAGACAACATTTTTTACAAAAAAGGCGAGCTTGCTCAAAGTAACGCTCAACTGGTGGCAAGAATCGTGCGCATCGCCAGAGAACTGGGCCTGGAGCCGGCCACTCCGGATGAAGCCAGACTTTATCTGGGACTTAGCAAGGCATAGAATCCGGATCTTAACTATTGGGAGTTTCATCGAGATGAATTCAGAAGAGATTAAGAAAATTGCAGTCATCGGCTTGGGCACGATGGGGCCTGGTTTAGCCGAGGTCTTTCTCCAAGCCGGTTACCGGGTGACAGGCTATGACGTCGATCCGACGGCCGCCATCAAATGCGGGCAGGTTATCGAAGGAATGCTGGAAACGATGATTGAATTTAATCTCGTTTCCAGGCAGGAAGCGACGGCCGCCAAGGCAAATATCGATTACGCCGATTCACTGAAGTCGGCAGTCAGCGGCGCCCAGATCATTGTCGAGGCGATTAGTGAAAACAGAACGATCAAGCAGGATACATATGAGCAGATCGATCTGCATGCCCCGGCAGGAAGCCTGATCTGGAGCAACACTTCGAGCCTCAATATTTACGAGCTTATGCCTCCCGGCCGCGCCGGGGAGGCGATTATCGCTCACTGGTTTGCTCCGCCCCATATTGTACCTCTCGTTGAAGTTGTAAAGGGACCCCGGACATCGCCTGCCACTATTGAAACTACGGTTGCGATTCTGAAAAAACTGAATAAGATACCAATCGTGCTGGAGAAGTATGTGCCCGGTTTCATTATAAACCGCATCCAGCGCATCATGGGGCGGGAAGTCTTATTTCTGTTGGACGGCGGGTACATCAGTCAGGAGGACCTGGATCTTGCCGCAAAGGCAAGTCTTGCCCCAAGAATGATGGTTCTGGGCCTTGTCCAACGTTACGATTTTACCGGGTTGGATCTCAGTGCCCGAAATCTGCTTGACGAAAACTTCTTTGATCCTCCCCTCGACAATAAACCGGCAGCCCTTTATTCAAAAATCGAGAACGGCCATTTAGGCGTTAAAACGGGAAAAGGTTTCTATGATTACAGCGGTCGCGAAATTACCGAGGTTCTGAAAGCTCGCGACCGCTATCTGCTAAAGGTCATGCAGGGGGTTGGGTTTTGCCTGGAAAACAAGCGTCTTGTATAGGTGGAGGGTCGTAATTATTCCCTCGCGAATGTGTATGTGGCTCGATCCACGAATCATAACTAAAATTCAAGGAGGAAAATCATGAACAGGTTAAAAAAAAAGATTTTATTGTGGGCGGTATTTATGTTTTGTGTGCTTTTTGCCTTTTCCGCAATAGCTGAGGACTTTCCGGCCCAACCGGTGACTGTGATTGTTCCCTGGTCTGCCGGTGGAAGTACGGATATGTGCTTTCGGGTACTGGCAGAGACCACAGCCAAACATCTGGGAAAACCGGTGATCATCGAAAACAAACCCGGAGGGGGTGGTACCGTGGGACCGGCCACCATGGTAGCCACTGCCAAACCCGATGGCTATACATTATCCCAGATTCCTCTTGGCGTCCTGCGCATGCCACACATAATGAAAGCTTCCTGGGATCCGCTAAAGGACTTCACGTATATCATTAACCTTTCGGGCTATACATACGGGATCGTTGTCCAGAAGGACGCTCCCTGGAAAACCATGAAAGAACTCGTCGCATACGCCAAAGCCAATCCGGGCAAAGTTACTTACACGACGCCGGGAGTGGGCACCTTGCAACATGTGACTATGGAAAAAATTGCCCGCAAGGAGGATATCAAATGGATTCATGTTCCATCTAAAGGTGGGGTCGAGGTCCTTACGTCCGTGATGGGAGGGCATATCATGGTCGGCGCCGAAACTTCCGGATGGGCTCCCCATGTTGAATCCGGCGATCTTCGTCTCTTGGTCATCTGGGCGGGCGAGCGGAACAAAAAATGGCCGGATGTCCCTACCCTGAAAGAATTGGGTTATGGCATTGTTGCTGCCTCGCCCTTCGGTATTGCCGGGCCCAAGGGGATGGACCCCAAGGTGGTCAAGATTCTGCACGATGCTTTCAAGAAAGGCATGGAGGATCCGGAATTCCTGAAAACGCTGGATAAGTTTTTTATGGTACCCATTTATAAAAATACCCAAGACTATACCAGCCTCATTAACGATCTTTACATAGAAGAAAAAGAGAATGCGGAAATAGTGGGTACTAAAAAGAATTAGAAATTTTAGAGTGGAGGCGGAGGTCGGGGTGAAAAATAGAGACATCCTCAGCTCGCTGTTTTGGATGGCGATGGGCATCGGGATCTCTTATGGCGGATATGCCCTGGATATCGGAAATCTGCATAATCCGGGATCAGGATTCATATTTTTCTGGGTCGGTATTTTTATGATCGGGTTGTCGCTGATCCTCTTTATCAATGCGATCCGGGAAAAAGGTACAAAAGGAGAGTTGAAGGCATTGTGGGCGGAAATCAGTTCCAAGAAGCTCGTCTCCGTCATGGCGGCGCTTTTCATCTATGCCTATGTCCTTACCTCTTTAGGCTTCATCCTGACCACCATCTTGCTGCTCATCTTTCTTTTTAAGGCCGTCGAACCCCAGAAATGGTCTTGGGCCATTCTGGGGGCCATCGTCTGCACCCTGGCCGCTTATGGTCTCTTCAAGATTTGGCTGGGGTGTCAACTTCCGCAGGGTTTACTGGGGGTGTGATAACATATGGAACTGTTTAATTACCTGGGAATCGGTTTCTCTGTCGCCCTCCAGCCCATGAATCTACTTTATTGCTTCGTGGGGGTATTCATCGGGACCCTGGTGGGTGTTTTGCCGGGAATCGGACCGGTGGGGGCGATGTCTCTGCTTCTGCCCATTACTTTTAATTCAACGCCGGAAGGGGCCATCATCATGCTGGCCGGCATCTATTATGGCGCGATGTATGGGGGATCGACGACCTCCATTCTGGTCAATATACCCGGAGAGGCAGCCTCCGTGGTCACCTGTCTCGACGGCTATGCGATGGCACGACAGGGCCGTGCCGGACCTGCTCTGGGGATAGCGGCGTTCGGTTCCTTTATTGCCGGTACCCTTTCCGTTGTCGGTCTGATGCTGTTGGCGCCTCCTCTGGCCAAATTCGCCCTCAAGTTCGGGCCGCCGGAGTATTTCACCCTCATGGTTATGGGCGTAACGGTTCTTACATACCTGGCCCATGGATCCATGTCCAAAGCCCTTATCATGGCTGCTTTTGGCATTGTCCTGGGACTGATCGGCCTTGACTCCATCAGCGCGAGCCAGCGGTTTACGTTCAACAGGCTGGAACTGCTCGATGGGATCGGTCTGGTGCCGATTGTTATGGGATTGTTCGGCATCTCCGAAGTCCTGCTGAATATTGAGCAGGGCATACAACGGGAGATTGTCAAGACCAGCCTCAAGGGACTCCTGCCCACAGCCAAAGACTGGAAGGACAGCACGGGACCTATTGCCAGGGGATCGTTGCTGGGCTTTTTTCTGGGGATCCTTCCCGGGGGAGGGGCGGTAATTTCATCCTTTATTTCCTATGCGGTTGAAAAGCGGATATCCAAGGAGCCGGAGCTTTTTGGGAAGGGGGCCATAGCGGGAGTGGCCGGACCGGAGGCGGCCAACAATGCGGCCACGGGAGGCGCCTTCATCCCCCTCATGACCCTGGGCATCCCCTCCAATGTGGTCATCGCCATGCTTTTGGGGGCCTTCATGATTCATGGGGTAACTCCCGGGCCGCTGTTGATGAAGCAGAATCCCCAGATCTTCTGGGGGGTCATTGTCAGCATGTATGTGGGAAACGCCATGCTCCTGGTTCTCAACCTTCCCCTGATCGGTATCTGGGTAAAGATTCTCAAAATCCCCTACAAGATCCTGTTCCCACTGATTCTTCTGTTCTGTCTTATCGGCGTTTACAGTGTAAGCAATTCGGTCTTCGATATCTATATCATGCTTATTTTCGGGATTTTGGGATACTTGATGAAAAAATTTGAATACGAGGGCGCCCCCCTGGTTTTGGCGTTCGTCCTGGGCCCCATGATGGAGAACAACCTGCGCAAATCGCTGATCATGTCCCAGGGGGATTTCTCTATTTTCTTTACACGGCCTTTGGCCGCGGTTTCCCTGATTATCTCAATTGCTCTTCTGCTCTTCCCCCTGATTCCCTGGCTTCGCAAGAAAAGGGAGGAAATTCCAAAAGAGGAGACAAGTTAAATAGTATGAAGTTGAGCATTCCTTGTATGCCAAAACCGGCGGGTTATGCCAGGACGCGGGGATATTGAGGAGGTTACGGTAATGAGAGAAGTGGTGATCGTTGATATGGCCAGAAGTGCCATCGGCAAGCATGGTGGAACAATCAGGGATGTCCCCTTCCTGGATCTGTTAGGGCAGACGGCAAAGGCCGTGGTGGATCGAAACAAAAAAAAGATAAATCCCTCGATATACGATTATGTCATTATGGGGCATGTTAAACAGAATTCGATCGTTGCCAATACGGCCAGGAATCTTGTCCTGATGATGGGACTTCCCGAAGAGGTCCCCGCCTTCTCCGATACCATTGCCTGTGCCTCGGGGATGCTTTCGATCATGGAGGGTTATGAGTTTATTAAGAACGGCTTTGCCGATGTTATTCTGGCAGGCGGGGTTGAGTGGATGAGCGGAGGAGAATTTTTTCTCTCCGATACGGACAACCATGCCTTTGGGAACGGTGATGTGAAACTTCAGGATTCGCTTATAGCAGGTGGTCCCGGTGCGGCCCCGGTGGAACGCTACGGATCTATTCCCATGGGAATCACCGCCGAGAATCTTGTGGAGATCCACGGCATTTCCCGGGAGGAACAGGATCGGTTTTCGCTTCGCAGCCAGCGCCTGGCGGTTAAAGCCATTGGCGATGGTGATTTCAAAACCGAAATCGTGCCTATCCGATACAGGAAGCCGGATGGAACCATCGGCATATTTGATGTTGATGAATTTCCCCGAGAGGGCACGACCATTGAGGGTCTGGCAAAGCTGAAACCGGTCTTCAAAAAGGATGGAACCGTCACTGCAGGAAGCTCCTCGGGAAGAAACGACGGTGCGGCGGTTGCCCTCATCATGTCCCGGGAAAGGGCCGACGCACTGGGTGTGACGTCCCGGGCATGCATCCTCGCCTGCGGTGTGGCCGGGGTCAATCCGCGCATCATGGGGCGGGGACCCGTTCCCTCCACACAGGTTGCCATGAAAAAGGCCGGTCTGACACTGACCGATATGGATCTGGTTGAATTGAACGAAGCCTTCGCCGGACAAAGCCTTGCCTGCATGCGCGAATGGAAGGAACTGTACGGCGTTCACGATGAATGGTTCGATGAACACGTGAACCTGTGGGGTGGGGCGATTGCCTTGGGTCACCCGCTCGGCGCCAGCGGCTGCCTCATTACGGCCAAGCTGCTCCATGGACTGGAACGCACCGGTAAACGCTATGGTCTGGCAACACTCTGCTGCGCAGGCGGTATCGGAGGGGCCATGATTATTGAACGGCTTGATGAGCAGGGTAATAAACGCCGGGAAGGGGGTGACCTGTGAAAGAAACGGTATTTGTAAGCGCGGTAAGAACGCCGATCGGAAAATACATGGGTTCATTGAAAACCGTTAGGGTCCAGGATCTGGCGGCCCATACGATGAAGGTGGCGGTTGAACGCGCAGGGATAGACTCAAGTGCTCTTGAAATGAGCATTTACAGCCAGTCGATGCAAAGCAGTTTGCCGGCGAACGTGGGCAGGCATGCCTGGTTGCAGGCCGGATTGAGCGAGGAGCCCGCGGGATTTACTTTGAATACGCTCTGTGCCGGCGCCCTTCAAACGATGATCAGCGGGTTCAACAAGATCGTTGGCGATGAATATCAGGGGATGCTCGTCGGTGGTGTGGAAAGCTACAGCATGTCGCAGTATTATATCTATCACCCGCGTTACGAAATGGGTTCCCAAAGCATGTGTTTTCATGATCAGAAGATCGAGATTGAAACGAATGCCCAGCCACAGGAGCAATATGGTAAATTAACGGCAGCCTCTTCGGCCGATACTATTGCTAAAAACTTCGGTTTGGCAAGAAAAGAGCTGGACGCCTATGCCGTCAGGGATCATGAACGGGCACTTGATGCAATCCGTGAAACCTGCATTAATGGGGATGTGGCACCGCTGACCATCAAGATGGGGAAAAAAGAGGTTACCGTAAGTGTTGATGAGCTGCCGCGAACAACTACCCTGGAGGAGCTCATGGCAATGCCGCCGGAGAATCAGGATGGAACGGCCACGGCGGCGAATATGGCGCCTTGGGCCGATGGGGCTGCGTCGCTGATTATGCTGTCCGCGCAGAGGGCGAAAGATCTTGGATGTAAAGCGCTTGCGAAAATGAGCGGTTTCGGAGTTGCCGCGGGCCATCCTGTTCTCCTGGAGAGAACTACCCTGCAATCGATTCGAAAAGCCCTGACACAGTGCGGGCTTACCCTTGAAGACATGGATTTTCTGAATATCCATACTCCGTCAGCGGCCTATGGCCTTGCCTTGGCAGATATGCTCGGTGAGACAGCCGCCTGCAAGATGAATCTGGATGGCGGCAGCCTCGCTTTCGGACATGCCGGCGCCGCAACCGGAGCAATCATGGTGACAGGTATGATCCACAGGCTGGCCAGGACTGGCGCGCGTCTCGGATTGATTAATGTAGGAGCACTGGGTGGTCAGTCGCTGACGATCATCATTGAAGGGTGTTAAAGTGTCCTAAACTAAGCTTGAGTTGACAGCGCTTCCCTTGATGGGTTCTTTCAAAGTTGGGAGGGCGCCGGCAAACGATCATCCCGATGACATATTTATGTCAGAATTTCCAGGGCTTCCCGCATCAGTCGTCCGATCGGCAGGTTGCGGGGGCAGGATTTTTCAGCCTCCCCGAAGTCCAGCCGGGCCAATTCTGCCCGTGTCCGGGCCGGCAGTTCGTTGAAGGTCAGACGCGCCAGTCCGAGATCCTGATAGGAACGGGCATACATTAGAGATCGCATGACATCGCCGATCGGCATCTCTATCGAGAGTGCTTCAGAACAAAGGCGGTCGCAGCCTGCACAATAATCGCTGCGGGTTTCG
>Ga0180009_10008287_pt1 | contig 10349 bp, 4 predicted proteins | sample OS_PC_MetaG_FD_123537 | JGI IMG/M metagenome (GOLD analysis project Ga0180009, IMG submission 123537) | Groundwater microbial communities from the Aspo Hard Rock Laboratory (HRL) deep subsurface site, Sweden - OS_PC_MetaG | ecosystem: Environmental > Aquatic > Deep subsurface > Groundwater... | reverse complement strand
GTGTGGTTTTTAAAATAATACCTAATATAAAAATAGTGATTAAAGATAAATAAACCAGTTCAAAAAAACATCAGTTGCGTTAAGATAGAGCACAAACCAAATCTTTACATGGAAAAAATAAAAGAGGAAGTCTTTATGCCAAAAAATCCATCTGATCTCGAAGCGGGAAGAATCTCAAGGGTTCAACCAACAAACCGAAAATCCTGGAGTGATATTGCATGGCGGTGGAGTAAAGGGTTGGCGGTTTTGGGGACTGCATTAGTTGGTGGGGCGACTTTGTTCGTGGCTAGTAAAAAAATTATTAATAAAAATAGTGGTAGCTCAAAGGATTTAATTGCGCTTGATAATTCTGAAAGAAAATTATTCGAAATAACGGCTATTACAAAACCTTCAGCCAAAATCGAAGACAAGTTATTTGTCAATGACAGTTTATTAGTCCCAATTTCTGATGAATTTATTGTAAATAATTTTACGGAATATTCACAAACTCAGCCTGCGGTAACACGTTTGATGAATGGAGTGATAGTTGTTACGTGGAGTAGTGCGTATCAAGATGGCACGGCGAATAGTATTTATGCTAAAAAACTTACTGATAGAGGAAAAGATATAGGAGAAGAATTTAAGATTTCTGATAAAACAACAGATAGTCAAGTGAATTCAGTTGTGACAGGTCTAGCAAATGGAAATTATGCAGTTGCGTGGGAAGATAGCGCTGGAAAACTTTATAGTAGACGTTTAACTCCTGATGGAAACAAATTAGGGATTGAAGCAGTGTTTGGTTCAGTTGGTGATTTTGGATGTGGCAAACCAGATATTATTAGTTATTCCGATAATAGTTATTTAGTTGTTTGGCAACCTAAAGAATGCAGTGGTGAGGGAGGAGTTTTAGGACAATATTTTAATTCGGCAGGCGGTTTAGATGGCAATGTTGTAACTTTCAGTGGAGGAGGAAGCCCGGCTGCAACAGTTTTTCCGGATGATAGTTATATAGTTATTTGGAAAACAGTGACTCCGTCTTCAAGTATTGCGGTACAATATTTCAATCCAGGTCGTTCAAAAAAAGGGAATGAAATATATGTTAAACATGAAAATGATCAGTACCATTTCTGGCCGGCATGCGCAACCTTAACGTCACAAAATGTGGTTATTGTTTTTGTTCCATCAATAGATAGGCAACCATGGTATAAATTTAATATATTTTTCCAAATATTATCTTCTTCTGGAGATAAAATTAGTAATGTTATTCAAGCAAATGTATATTATTCGCCAGGTGTGACTAGTCCAGCAGTTGTTGGTTTATCAAATGGAAATTTTGTTATTGCTTGGATTGGAGTAAGTTATAATATTGGTATACGTGTTCGTTATTTCGAATCTAATGGGAATCCTTTAACTGATGATATCCAATTAAGCCAAGATGCTTCAGGTACTCAGATTTATCCAATTCGTATGCTCGCCTTAGATGATGGACAGTTTTTTGTAGCATGGCCGAAATGCTTAGATAATACGGGTTCAGATTATAATATTAAAGGCCGTTTCTTTTCAGTTGAAGGAGTAAGACCAGATTTAATTACAAACAATTTCAACATCAACGGCGATGGTCTTCACGAATTGCAAACAATAATTACAGCTTCACAAGTATATTATAATGATCCTGATGGTCCTAATGCTGAATTAAATATTAAAATTACTGATAAACTTTATTGTTGGTTTACCTTAAACGGTTTTGAAACAGAAAATTTTTATCAACGAAATGTCACTGATAATTTAGTCAAAGTACATACCAATTCTAATAATCTACCACAATTTAAAATACAAGGATGTGATGTTGATGACCGTTGTACAAGCATCGTTGATGCAGTCGTGAATTATAATAATCCAGATCATCCACCAGAGGTAGTGCCAGGAAAAGAGATAGCGGATATTCAGGCATTTGTGGGGCAAATATTTGAATTAGATGTTACCGGAACATTTTATGATGCAGATGGTGATACGTTAAAATATATTTTAGAGTTGGCGAGTAAAAAACCTTTACCCCCTTGGATAGTATTAGAAATAAGAATTCAAAAACAAGATGGTGATAAAAATATTCAATCAGAAAAAATTTTTATAGTAGGAACTCCTGCGCCAGGAGCAGTAACAGATACTTATTTATTAGAGGGGGTGGAGCAAACACGAGTTAAAGAAGCCAATGAAACAGTACAAACACCATTTCGTATTGTTTTAGATTCTCCAACGAGTAATACAGGAACCAGTGATGGCGCACCGGCCTGGAAAGTGATATTACCCGCCGTGATGACGCCAGTCGGTTTAACGGGAACCTTAATATTATGTACTAGTTCAGCATGTTTAACGTTAGGCGGAGGTACATTATGTTTTGTGGGAAGACAACAATATTCGGAACAAAAAGCGAAAATAACTTCACGTAAAGATGATTATCTTGCTTATTTGATATTTAAAGCGATAGGCGCACCTTATGACAGTGCAGATTTTAGAAATGATAAAGGCAGAGAATTTTGTAGTGCAATAAGAAGTATTTTAAGAGAAGCAAACATCGAAGAGCCAAGTTTAAAAGATATGCAAGCGACAAAAAATCTTGCGAATAATTTAGCAAAAGCAATAAAACAAGTGATTCGTAAAAAAGGGTATCATCATTACATCAGAAAATTTATAGGCTTTCATTTTTCATTATTTTTATGCGGCTGTTTCCAGCCTGGATCAACGGCAAGTTATCTAGAAAAAAATAAAGAAACGATAGTAGCAGAATTAAATAAATTAATAGGAAATCGAGAGTTAAAAACTTTGCAAGAGAAAAATGGCGGTTCGACAAGTATGACAGCGTCATTATTAGCAAATGCAGCTGACTCATCGGAAGAAAATTCAGTGGATAGAAATAATGTTTCAACTCGTCAACCTGGATTCATTATTGTTACAGATCCTAAAGTATTTGAAAAAATGGCAGAGGGAGGATACTTTGGAATGAATAAAGCTCAGCAGCTAGGCAGTAGCTCTTCGTTTTTTGATTTGCCACGAGGCCGTCATGATTCAATACTAGAAATAAATCCAAATGAGCCACCGCCTGCCTATGGAGAGACAATAAAACCTCATTAAAAGTAATGTCATATTATTTTCAAGAAAAAACTCGTAAAGAAAGAAGAGGATTACTAATAAACCAGTTCAAAAAAATATCAGTTGCGTTAAGATAGAGCACAAGTCAAATCCTTACATGGAAAAAATAAAAGAGGGAACCTTTATGCCAAAAAAATCATTCGATCTTGAAGCAGGAGTTCGGCGATCAAATCAAACATCAAACCAAAAATCTTGGTCGTCCATTGTTTGGAAAATGGCTTTTATTATGGCGGGGATATTTGTTCTAGCCCCGCTTTTTTTATTATTAAGAAAAAACTTTTCATCAGAAAAAAGCAATAAGCTTACAGTGTTAGATGAAGAGAATAATAGTAGACGAGATCTTTTAAATTTCCAATCCGAAAAGATTGATGAAAAAAAGCCTGTTAATGCTCAAGCACCCATTTGGGCATTAACAGATGAATTTAATTTGGTGGATTATCCTATTGGAGATACTTTTTCACATGGCATATCAACTATTATTTATAATGATACAGATCCTAAAGTTACAAATTTGTTAATGGCTTGTGGAGGATATTATCTAGAAGGTGTTGGTTGCAACGCTTTCTGTCAGAGTTTAAATACAACCAGTGAATCTTTAATTCCACAAAAGTACAGTTTTTCAATCATTGAAAATGGATATTGTTGGGGGGCTATTTCATGTGCATTACCATCTTATAATAGGGTTATGCTAGGGTTTAATGATGATGACAAGGTAGCTCGTCAAATATTACCAACTACGGATTTTTATTATTTGCCCTATCTTACTATTGATTCACCAACAGGGATTAATGATAATCTTTTCTTTTTTACTAATGAGATTAATGGAAAAGAATATCTTGAAGCTATATGGACTAAAGCATCACCTCCTACAGTTAATTACGCGAGAATTGATCCTTATGATGATTCAATAAGCGCAAAAGGAAGGATTAATATTCAAGATAGTGATGTTCAATCAAGTGGAATTTCTGGTGCACAGTTTGCGGATGGGAGATATGGGATTATTTATTCTTTAACTACTTCTCAAGAAGATGTTTATGTACGTTTTTTTACACAAGATCATAATGGAATAGGTACCGAAACAAAAATATCAACAGATGTAGCTGCTCATGGGTTTCAGCCGTTTTTGTTATGGGTAAATGATTATGCGGTTGCTGGTTGGGGACAAAGACAACCAAATCCACCCTATCCGAATGGGTTCTCGATGCGAACTTTAGATTATACGAAAGGATATATAATTTCTGCATCAGAGCCAGTTTTTTCAGAGAATCAAGGAGAATCATCAGGCTGTGCTGCAATATCAATTCCTGGGGGAAGTTTTGTTGTAGGATGTCAATTGCCAGATGCCAGTCTTTCATTAAAGATGTTTTCAATTGTTTCTCAGCAGATTACCTATGTGCCCAATTCTCAATTGGAAATTAATCAAACACCTGGTGATAATTTGAAATTTGGATTGTTAATAAATTCACAAATAATAGCGCAATATAAAAAGAGTACTGAAAATAGATTTATTGTCGGTCGCCTCTTTGGTACCAGAGTTTTTGCCCCAGTATGGGTTAATTCAGGATTTAAACTAATAATTACGCGCGGAGTATGTTCACAAGTTGAATATATTTGTTTAACTGAGAATAGTTGTATTCAGGCAACGTTAATAGTAGGTGATCCTCGGACAATTAATGTTATAAATAATGGCTCTCCTCATTTGCAATTTAAAAAGAGCAATCAACTCGTTTCACAATTTTCTGTTGCCGATGTTCAAGATGATAAAATAACAGTTTGCCATGACAATACGGTAATAGGCACGCCGCCAGAAATATCAGCGAGCATAACATTAGGCTACTATTCATCGATTGATGGGAAATGGATTTATAGTGATCCGCGATTCGCTCTGATTACAGTTACGAATCAGTCGCCTAAAATTACAATACCAGCACATGCTTTGGATGTTGGACAAGGGGAAGCAGTAGAAAAGAAACTTAATGATTATTACTGGGATTTTGATGGAGATGCGTTAGCATGGGTTAATTGTACCGATGCTGCAGGCGGTGTTTGCGAGGCTTGGATAAATGTCTATAAAAAAGTGGAAGATTGGTATCTCAAACTTTCTCCAGGACAAGGAGTTGCTCCTGGTGATAAAACATTTTATTTGGCCTATAAAGATGCAAGAGGCGCAGTGACCAATCAAATGACAGTATCAGATGTATATAAATTATCAGATGGTAGTGATACTACCCCTGTCTGGAAATCCATATTACCCGCCGTGATGACGCCAGTCGGTTTAACAGGGACATTTTTATTATGTACGGGTTCAGCATGTTTAACGTTAGGGGGCGGTACGTTATGTTTTGTAGGAAGGCAACAATATTCGGAACGCAAAGGAAAACGAACAGCCAGAAAAGATGATTATCTAGCGTATTTAGTGTTTAAAGGAATTGGAGCACCCTATGATTGTTCTGATTTTAGAGGAGATAAAGGAAAAGATTTTTGTGGAGCGATACGATCGATATTAGAAGTAGCAAATATTAGCGAGCCAAGAGTGATAGATATTAATCAGATAAAAACACTTGCAACTAAAATTGCAACGGCTATCAAGAAAGTTATTAGAAAACATGGGTATCATCACTATATTCGAAAATTCATAGGATTTCATTTTTCATTATTTTTATGTGGCTGTTTTCAACCTGGATCTACAGCAAATTACTTAGAAAAGAATAAAGAAGCGATTGCAGAAGAATTAAATGAATTAATGATAACTCGAGAATTAAAACCGATAAGACGTGGAAATAGTGATTCAACAAGTATGGCAACGTCATTGTTAGAAATTGAAACAGAATCTTCAGAAGGTAATGAAGATATTTCAAAAAGAGAAGAGGGAGTTTCTTCAATTCGCGTTGTGAGAGACACATTTTATATCCCAGCAGATCCTGCAGTATTAGCAAAATTACAAGCAGGTGAATATGTGCAATTACCAGATGAAAATGGTACTAATAAAGCATCTAGCTCTATGCAATTTAAAAGACTTGAGAAAGAAGAACCGACTGAAACAGGGATCGTGGAAATAAATCCTAAGTATGATTTAGGTGTTCCCGGTAATACCCCCTAAGTAAAGCAAAACGAAGCAATTAAGAAGTAAATTTAATTTGGAGCGGGTGATGGGAAATCGAACCCATGGTACGTGGGAAATTCATCAATCAGTCGATTTTTCCTATTCTATGCCAACTAAACTTGCCGTTTTTTTCTGTAATAGAATTATCGGTTGTGATGATTCAAATCGAATATTGGCTTGGATATGGCACGGAAAACTGCTATGAATGAAAGTGGGTACTATATCTATAAAGTAAAAATTTAGGGTTTTAGCCACACTTCTAATATGAACGCACCAAATTAGCGTTTGTTGTTTTGGTGAGAGGAAAAAGAAAGAAATCAGTTTTCACCAAAATAACATTTGTTATTTTGGTGCAAACTAATGGGGATATTTAGCGAAAAGAATGGATTTTTAGAGGTACACTAAACAGTTATGGTTGAGGCAATAAGAACCAGAAAAGAACGCTGAAATCGTCCATTATTGGAGCAGATAAAGTAATTTTTCATAAAAAATAAAATATATAATTAATTTTCATAGAAAATAAGCATTTTTCATAGTACATTTATAAAAAATGTATTTTGGAATTAAATTTCATGAAAAAAGATCCATATAATCAAATTTCAGATCTCGTAAGTGTTTTTCAGGGGAGATATTTACCTGAAAATGATGTTCGGCTTGCAGGCTATGCTGCTTTAATTAGTGCATTCAATTTGTCTGTTCCTCTACCCGATCAACTAGCTGCCATCAGCCATAGGCATACTCGCTATGAGAAAGAGGGTTGGTTAATGTTTACGCCCAGGCATGCGCCAGAATCAACACTTTTTGGCCATCTTAAGTTTGCCTTAAAGTACGAGGGCTTAAACCTTTCGGTATTGAAGGCGCTTTATGAGAAAGTAGACACAAAAGAAATTGTTGAAATTGTTCGTGCGCAGCAGACAAGCAGTTATGCGCGACGAATTTGGTTTTTATATGAATGGTTGTTAGATAAACGGCTTGAACTCCCAGATGCGAAAAGTGGCAACTTTGTTGATGTGCTGGATAGTGAATTGCAATACTCAGGGCCTAGTCGTGTTTCCAATCGACATCGAGTTAAAAATAATTTACCAGGTGTTCGTACGTTTTGTCCCCTTATTCGTAGAACTCAATATCTTGAGAAAATAATTTCAGAAAATTTATCGGTGCTTGCTAAAAAAAATATTGGCAAAATTCATCCTGATATTTTACGACGGGCTGCCGCCTTTTTGTTGCTTAAAGATTCCAAGGCTTCTTTTGCAATTGAAAATGAAACGCCTAGTCAAAGCCGAAGTGAGCGTTGGGCACAAATTATAGCGCAAGCAGGATCAGTCACGTTATCGCATGAAGAATTACTACGACTACAAGAAGCGTTAATTGTAGATTTTAGATTTACACACTTTGGTTATCGTAATATGGGCGGTTTTGTAGGCGAACATGATCGTGTTACAGGATTTCCTGTTCCTGAGCATATTTCAGCACGCTGGCAAGATATTCCTGAACTCATGAACGGTATTTTTGCCACAGAAACGTTATTGATGAATAGTGATTATGATCCTGTAATGTTGGCAACAGTGATTGCATTTGGTTTTGTTTTTATACATCCTTTTGAAGATGGTAATGGTCGGATTCATCGGTATTTAATTCATCATGAATTATTAAAAAAAGAGTTTAGCCCTAAAGGATTTGTATTTCCGATTTCAGCAGTTTTGCTTGATAAAATAGAACAATACCGCCATGTTTTGAAGGCGTTTTCTAAACTACGGTTACCGCTGATTTCATGGCGACCAACCATCAAAGGAAATGTTGAAGTAACCAATGAGACTGTTGACCTATACCGCTATTTCGATGCAACGGTACAAGCGGAATTTCTTTATAGCTGTATTAAAATAACGATAGAAAACAGTTTGCCAGCAGAAGTCAACTATTTAAAAAAACATGATGAACTGAAACAGTTTATTAACAATTATTTAGAAATGCCGGACGCATTGATTGATTTAATGATTCATTTCCTAAATCAAAATGGCGGAAAATTTTCGAAAAGAGCATTAACTAAAGAATTTGAGGCATTGACCAAAGAAGAAGCTACGACAATTGAAGAACAATATTCGAATATTTTTGATACATCACATTAAATTAATAGAATGATAATTCATTTAAAAGTTGATTTGCTTCATTTACGATTTTTAATCGTTCGCAAAATAGTAAAAAAGCATTTTTGCGAACAGATTAACTCTGTCTATTTTGTTCGCGAAAAGGCAAGCTAATACTTTGAATACCCTTAAACGCTTTAAGAAAATGTCGAAAAATAGTTATTAGCAATGCTTAATTTCTAGTTCAAAAAACTATCAATTGCGTTACTATTAAGCAAATCTAATATCCTAATACGGAAAAATAAATAGGAGCGTTTATGTCAAAAGATAACCTCGACCCTGAAGCAGGAAACTTATCAGAACATCAACCAACAAACCAAAAATCTTGGTCAAAAATTAGTTATCGATGTGCAAGAGGCGCAACAATATTTGGTGGTGCGTTATTGTGTGTGGGGATTTTTTTATTAGGAAAAAGTTTTTTTAATTTTAAAAAAGATACCTCAAAAAATAAAACATCCGCATTAGCCGATTTAGAAAATACATTCTCTGATTTGCTTATAAAATCCAATGATCAAGTGAATAATATGTTCAAGATATCTGCATATAATAGTTCATTTGTTGAGCCACTTATGGATGTTGAAAAACAAATTGATTTTGAGAAAGGGCCTTTTTTTTATATACCTTCTACGGCAATAGTTTTAAATAACTCAGAAATATTTTTTACATATTTTGGAACCTATTACAATCAAAGTAAAAATATACGTAATTTATATTTTAATAATGTGGATGAAACAGGCACAGTTATTAAAAATGGAACGTTTGTGCAAATTATAAGTGACAATAATTTTTTATCAGATAATGGCCCAGCTCAGTCTGTGGTGAAGCTGGACGATGGATATGCTGTATTATGGATTAAGGAAGGTGGTTTACAGACAGAAGCTCATGCAGAAGCATATGATAACCAGAGTAATAAGATTATCGATGATACAGTTTTGTTTTCTATGCAATATAGTTTTCGTATTTACGGTATCTCATTAAATCAACAAAAAAATACCTTCGAAATTTTATGTGATAGTTACAGCAATGATAATGAGGCGAGGTATAGTGTTGATTTTGATCAAAAACTATTTCAGACAATAATCCCACAGACAACTCTTGATACAGTCAGCGCTGTTAAAACATTTGCGGCAGATGATGAAGCACTTATTGTATGGGCTGATTATAACGAACCAAATAATCCTATTTATGCACAATTATATGACAAAACAGGCGCAAAAAAGTTATCAAGAATTTTTATAGATCAGCAGCTAAATTCGTTTGGTTTTGGAGAGAAGATTGCTGTTGCAAAGATTAGTAACATTGAAAATGGCTATAATTTTTTTGTAGTTTATATTACAAAAAGTGCTTCGCAAGATCAAGATGATGTTTATTCAGAACTTATATCGCTCGATGGCTCTTATCGTAAAGGAGCAGCCAAAATTACTAATTCTTCGAAAGATAATGTGCTTGGTACTGTCCATGTAATTGAATTATCTAAAGGAGGATTTATTGTTGTTTATTCTGAGGTAAATACCTGTAATCTTTTTGGACGCCATATCGATAAAAATGGAATTGATATAGTTGGACCTGTGTTTTCTATTAATTCATTGAGCAAATCATACATATTTTCACTGGGAATTATTAAAAATAATGATTTTATTATTGGTTGGTCGATTCCTTGGCCTGATCATGATCATATTTATGTTCGTTCCTTTCGGGCTTTACCTGTACCTCCAAGTAACCCAGTCAATCAAGTGATCATTAACGGCAAAGGGTTTAATGTATCCGATACGGCTTTAACAAAAGAGATGCTTTCATTTAATGATCCTGACGGACCTAGCGCCGATATTGCGATTACGGTTTCAAATATTCAAAACTGTTGGTTAACTAAGGGAGATGCAACGGTTACAACATTTACCATGGGCGATGTAACAAATGGATTAATTCATATTCATACGGATTCCAATGCCATTCCATCGTTTGATGTAAAAGCATGT
>Ga0180009_10008286_pt1 | contig 10349 bp, 10 predicted proteins | sample OS_PC_MetaG_FD_123537 | JGI IMG/M metagenome (GOLD analysis project Ga0180009, IMG submission 123537) | Groundwater microbial communities from the Aspo Hard Rock Laboratory (HRL) deep subsurface site, Sweden - OS_PC_MetaG | ecosystem: Environmental > Aquatic > Deep subsurface > Groundwater... | reverse complement strand
GCCATGTGCGACGCGCGGATCTTCGATCTTTACGATGACCCGATGCCCGACCGGACCAGCTACGAGGGCTATGCCGGCGAGACCGCCTCGTCGCTGCTGCAGATGTCGGCGTTTCTGATCGATCCCGCGGCATCGGCTTTGACTGCCACGGCGAGCGGCCATGCCGGTGTTGCCCAGGCGGTGGCGGGGCATCTGATGCTGCTGCCTATCTCGCAGGCGCGGGGCCAGCTGTTCATACCTGCAGACCTGCTGTCGGCCACCGGGCTCGACCGTGACGGCTTTCTGTCCGGCGGCAATCGCGAACGGGCGGCAAATGCGGTTCGTGCCTTCGCCGGATTCGGGCGCGAGCACCTGGCGAAGGCGAGGGCGGCGCTTGACGATCTCCCCGCGTCGGTGCAGCCCGCCTATCTGCCGGTTGCGCTTGCCAGTGCGGTGTTCGACCAGGCCGAGAGCAGGGGCGCGGATTGTCTCGACCGGTCGGTTCGCATGCCGCAATGGCGTCGGCAGTTGCAGCTCTGGCGGGCTCAGCGGCGCGGCAGAATCTGACTGTTTTCACCGGAAAAGGTCTCTGTGGCCCCGTTATTCGGTCTCGCGCAAGCAAACTGTGATGACTTGCGCCCCTGGAGCTCGCGCGGCATAGTCAGGAAACCTTGACGCGGTCGGGAGTTGCGTCAAGCCGGAGGAATGCATGAGTCTTGGAGCCCTGATTGTCGTCGTCGCCTTCGCGGTCATACTGGTGATCGGCGCCGTCCATTACACCGGCGGGTCCGGCCAGAAGGACAATCGCGACCCGGGCGAAGTCATCCTCGAGTTTGCCCGCGCCTATCCGGGCGAGGCGATCCGCTCGGTGACGATGACGAAGGACGGCAATGCCAGCTTCCTTCGGCTGGCGGACGGCAAGACCGGCTTCATGCAGAGCATGGGGCGCCACAATGTGGCGCGGCTGATCTTGCCCGGCGATGTGGCCGTGCAGCCGATCGAGGATCAGCCGGGATTGCGGATCGAGTTCCACGAATCGACGCTCAAGGGCGGAGACTATGTGTTCGCGTCGGCCGAGGACGCCGCGGAGGTCTCGCTGTGGCTGTGCGGCGGCTTCGCCCTGGCGAGCCCGGTGCTTGATGCTCCAGAGGACAACGGCAATGCCTGATCTCAAGGATTTTCCGGATGTCACCCAGCTGGCGATCCCGTTCTTCGTCGCCGCCATCCTGATCGAGTTGCTGGTGATCCGCTATTTCAAGGGGCGCGGAGACTACGAGACCCGCGATACGACGACGTCGCTCCTGATGGGGGTGGGCAATGTTGCCTCCGGCCTGCTGCTGGGCTTTGTCGCATTTGGCGTGCTGATGTGGACCTGGCAGTTCCGGATCGTTGATCTCGGCACATCCTGGGCGGTGATCGCGCTCTGCTTCGTTCTCGATGACCTGCGCTACTACTGGTATCACCGCATCGCGCACCGCTGCCGCTGGGTGTGGGCCGAGCATGTCATTCACCACTCCTCGCAGCACTACAATCTGTCGACCGCGCTGAGGCAGAGCTGGACCGGGACGTTTACCGGCATGTTCATCCTCAGAATTCCGCTGGCGCTGATCGGGTTTCATCCGGTGCTTTTGCTGTTCGTGGGCGGCCTCAACCTGGTCTACCAGTTCTGGATCCATACCGAGACGATCGGCCGGATGTGGAAGCCGATCGAGTGGATCTTCAACACGCCGTCGCATCACCGCGTGCATCACGCCACCAATCCGCGCTATCTCGATTCCAACTATGCCGGCACGCTGATCATCTGGGACCGGATGTTCGGCACCTTCGTGCCCGAACTCGACGAGGACATGCCGCGCTACGGCATCGTCAGGAATATCGGCACGTTCAACCCGCTCAGGGTGGCGTTTCACGAGTGGATCGACATGTTCAGGGATGCGCTCCGCCCGGGTCTGAGCATCAGGCAGCGGCTGGCCTACCTGTTTGCACCGCCGGGGTGGAGCCATGATGGATCGCGGAAGGGTTCTGAGGCGCTCAAGGCCGACTATGTGGTCCGCAATCCGCAGGCAGCGGGCACGCCCGGACTGCCGGGGAACGGCGCCGGCTCCCGCGCAACAGCATCGGTCTCGGCAGCGGAATAGCCGCCTGCGCACGGCCCCCTTTCTTCGATGTGCAATCCGGCGGTCAGTTGTCCGGGTCGGGCGGGCTTTCCCCCGGCGCAGGTTCGCTCACCTGTTCGATGACGATTTCGTTGCCGCCCGGATCGCTGACGGTCCTGGCCTTCCAGGTAAAACCGGTTTCCGGATCGACCCAGTATTCGCCGTGGACCGGGGTGCCGGTGTTGTAGATCGTGTAGTCGACGGTGAAGTGGTTGACGGTCCTGCCATCAAGCTCGACGCCGTAGCTGCAGGTGATGTTGGTCGCCTTCTCGGCCTGGGAGGCGAGCCCGTCGCGGGTCTGTGCCATCACTTCGGGCGAATAGGTCTGGACCAGCGTCCAGGTCTCGCCCTTGTCGGCGGTGGTGTAGAACTTGTCTTCGCGGAAGAGCGAAACCGGCGACCCGTCCTCGTCCATGCTCAGGTGGTTCTTGCCGTCGCTCAGTCCCAGATTGACCATGGTGTGGCCGCCCGCCATCGTTGTGGTCGACCGGCTTTTGACCGCGGTTTCACTGGGGGCCAAGCCCCGCATCAGGGCGCGGACCTCCTCGGCACATTCGGGTTCGGCCAGTGCCGGCGCCGCGCCGAGCGCGACGAGCATTGCGACTGCCGCCAAGGGGTGCAGAATCCCGTGAACTTTCCCGATATCGATCCGCATGGCTCCCTCCCGTCCGTTGCCTGCGGCATGGTGAAACGACAGATGGCGGAGGTCAATCGTCCGATCGGATGATTGGCGCTATTCGGCTGCGTCTGCGGCGACCGGGGCGTGGCCGAGCCATGCGGCAAAGTCGGTCAAGGCCCGGCGGGCCATGGCCTGCTTCTTGGCCTTGGCCTTTTCCTTGCCGCGGAACCGCCCACCGCCTTCGGGGCGGACAATGGCGCCAGGCTCGAGCGGCGGAAACAGGCCGAAATTGACGTTCATCGGCTGGAACGAGCGCTTGCCCGGCTCGTCGTCGCTGACAATATGGCCGCCGGTGATGTGATTGAGCAGCGCCCCGAAGGCCGAGGTCAGCGGCGGCGGCGGCAACTCTTCCCCCAGCCGTTCGGCGGCGGCAAAGCGTCCGGCGAGCAGCCCGATGGCGGCGCTTTCAACATAGCCCTCGCAACCGGTGATCTGGCCGGCAAAGCGCAGGCCCGGGCGGCTCCGGAGCTGCAGGCTCTGGTCCAGCAGCAGCGGCGAGTTCAGATAGGTGTTGCGGTGCAGGCCGCCGAGGCGTGCGAATTCGGCATTCTCGAGACCCGGGATCATCCGGAAGATGTCGGCCTGGGCGCCGTATTTCAGTTTCGTCTGGAAGCCGACCATGTTGTAGAGCGTGCCAAGCGCATTGTCCTGGCGCAGCTGAACGACGGCGTAGGCTTTGATGTCGGGCTGGTGCGCATTGGTCAGCCCCATCGGCTTCATCGGGCCGTGCCGAAGCGTCTCGCGGCCGCGCTCGGCCATGATCTCGATCGGCAGGCAGCCGTCGAAATAGGGCGTGCCTTCCCATTCCTTGAAGCCCGTGGTGTCGCCGCCGATCAGCGCGTCGACGAAGGCGTCGTACTGATCCTTGTCCATCGGACAGTTGATGTAGTCCTTGCCGGTGCCGCCGGGGCCGACCTTGTCGTAGCGCGACTGGAACCAGCAGACCGACATGTCGATCGAGTCGGTGTGAATGATCGGTGCGATGGCATCGAAGAAGGCCAGCGCGTCCTGTCCGGTCTCGGTGCGGATCGCTTCGGCCAGCCCGGGAGCCGTCAACGGGCCAGTGGCGATGATGGTCTGGCCCCAGTCAGCCGGCGGCAGGCCGGTGACTTCCTCGCGGGCAATGGTGATCAGCGGCTCGGCAGCGATGGCGTCGGTCACGGCGCGGGCGAAACCCTCGCGGTCGACAGCAAGCGCGCCGCCGGCGGGAACCTGGTTGGCATCGGCGCAGGACATGATGAGCGACCCCGCCATGCGCATTTCGGCGTGAATGACCCCGACCGCATTGTTCTCGGCATCATCGGAACGGAACGAGTTGGAGCAGACCAGCTCGGCCAGGCTGTCGGTCTTGTGGGCCTCGGTGCCGCGCACCGGCCGCATCTCGTGCAGGATCACGGGCAGGCCGCGCCGGGCGATCTGCCAGGCCGCTTCAGAGCCGGCGAGGCCGCCGCCGACGACGTGGATGGGGGTGTGGGGTGAATTGGACTTGGTCATGGCGTCCGTTTACCACGGGCGCGATCCCGTCTCAAAGATGTTTGTTATCGGTCCTGAAACGAAAACGGCGTCCCGGGGGACGCCGTAACGAACGGTCATGCGATATGCGATTAGCGGGTACGAAGGCCGCGAGCCACATTGTCGATGTCGAAACGGGTCAGGCCGATGTCGGCCAGGGTTTCGTTGGAAAGGTTGGCGAGTTCCTGTGCAGTCTGGCGGGTTTTCATCCAGGTGCGGGCTCTGCTGAAGAATTTCATGGCAGTCTCCTCGGGTATGCCCGTTGGGGCAGTGATGACGGTTTACTCAATCTGATGCCTGCCATATAGGCGTTTGCATCCCATTTGTGCAGCGCAATATTCGCAAGTCTGATATGCGCTTCCGGAATGGCTGGGTTATCGGTTTGTCAACTTGTGGAGGCGGCCAAAAAATGGGCAACGCAAGGCCCGGTACCGGAGGGCGCGATTTGGGTGCGAAGTTTGCCTCTCAAACAGAAACAGCGCCCTGTTGCCAGGGCGCCGTTTGAATGACCGGCCATCGGGCCGGGCAGGGGTGTCGCGCTGTTACTTGCCGGGACGGCGTGCAACGAACGGGATGTCACCGCGGGAGATGCCGAGGTCGTTGAGTTCGCGCTGCGACATGCGGGACAGTTCGTTGACGGTGTTGCGGTAGTCGCGCCAGTCCTTGTAAGCCTTACGGAAGTTCATGGTATTTTCCTTTCATCGTGACGGTGTCCGGAAGTTCGGCCGCCGTGTTTGGTTGATGCTGATATAGGTGCAAACGAGAGATTTGTGCAGTGCAAAAGATTGCAAAGGAGCCATGCGAATTCTGCAAGGCACCTTAATAAACTCTTGTTAACGATGATTAATCTGCATGGGTCGCCGCCAGGCAATCGTGCCGAAGCCGCGCAGGCCGGCGCCGTGCCGACGCGCAACCGCCCGTCTGCCAGGCGTACCGGCAGCACGGGAGGTCGAGGTATTGAAAAAGGTGGTTGATATTAGGGCAAAAAAATAACGCCCACCGGGGGAGGAGGATCCGGTGGGCGTCATTTTGGGAGACTGATGTCCGGGAGGAGGATGAACACCAGTCAATATCGAAGCGGCTTTTTGGGAGGAGGAGGAGGCCGCTCCGAATTCCTGAATCTCTTATATGGCGCGCCGTGCGGCGAATGGGATATCGCCCCGTGTCATGCCGATGTCGCTCAACTCGCGTTCAGAAAGCCGGTTCAGCTCGACGCAGGTTTCGCGGTATTTCCGCCAGCTGGCGTAGGATTGGATCAGTTTCATTGGCGACCTTCCTTTGTCCCGCTGTTGTCCGGTTCACCACCGTGGCGTTCCGATGGTTTGAATATAGGTGCATTCAATCGATTTGTGCAGTGCAATATCATCATGGAAGCTATTCCGAAATTGCATGACTGAGGCATGGATCTGTCATATTTGCCTCAAAGCTGTGCAACTCGGGCATAATGGGAGGCAAACTGCCTCTAATCCCGCCGTTGTCCGCGCGCCCGGTTGATGTAATCTCGATTTCGGCTCCTTCAAGGAGAGAATCGCCGGCTCTTGAGTGAAAGAATCGCCCCATGTTTCGAAGGTACCTGTCCCGTGAGATCGATCAGTGGACCCGGAACGGGCTTCTGCAGCCCGGGCAGGGGGAAGCCTTGCTTGCTGATCATGACCGGCGTCACACCGGTTTCAGCCTGTCCGCTGTGCTGGCGGTGCTCGCCGCGGTGCTGTTTGGCGCGGCGGTGATTGCACTGATCGCGGCGAACTGGGAATTCATACCGCGGCTGATGCGGGTCATCGGTGTCTTTGTCCTTATAGCAGGCGGCCTTGTCGTGGCTGCGCTGGCGCTCAGGCGGGGGGCGGGCGGTCTCTCCGAGGCAGCCCTGGTGTTCACGCTTCTGTGCTATGGGGCGGGAGTGGCGCTCGTCGGGCAGATGTATCATCTGAGCGGCGACGAAGCGGCGTTCATGCTGACATGGGCTCTGGCCGCGCTGGTGGTGTCGCTGTCCTTCTCCTCGCCCATGGCCGCGATCGGCGCCGGCCTGCTGGGATTCGGGTATCTGTTCGCCGATCTGTCGATCTTCGATGCCGGCCCGGGTGTCCATATCTCGGCCTACATCACCGTTCTGGCGCTCGCCCTCGCGATCGGACTGTCGGCCTGGCGGTCCGGCTCGGTGATCGCCGGGCATCTCTCGGCCCTGCTGCTCATCTGCTGGGTGATGTGGATCGTTCATGACACAACCGAACTTGAACCCGGCTACGTGCTGGCGGTGCTCGGCGCGGCCGCGTTCGGCGGCGGATCGTTGGCGCCCGGCCTGTTTGGCAATGCCATTGCCCGGCATGGTACGCTGTCGGCCTATGGTGCGGTGATGCTGCTCTCCGGGCTCGGCCTGATCCAGGCCATGCTCGACAATCCATCGCTGGCGGTCGAGCTGGCGGTGGCGGCGCTCATCCTGTTGATCAGCGTCGCGCTCCTGGTCGTGGCTGGCGGCGAAAACCGGCTGGTGCGGCGGTTTGCCTATTTCGCCTTTGCTGCAGAGACAATCTACGTGGTCAGCGAAACGCTGGGTTCGCTGCTCGGAAGCTTCGGGTTCCTGTTCCTGGGCGGGCTTGTGCTGGCCATCATCGCTTTCGTGGTGATGAAAATTGAAAAACGGTTCAAGAAGGCGGAGGTGCGGTCATGACGGATCTCGGGCTACTCCTGCGGCGGCGGCTCAATCCGCTGCTGGCAGCGATCGTATCGGGCGTGGTTCTGCTGGGAACCCTGGCGCTGGCGATCGAGAACAGGGCGGCGATCCTCAGGGACGGACGTGAAATCGTGCTGAAGACCGAACCGGTGGACCCGCGCGACCTGATGCGCGGGGATTATGTCCGGCTCGGTTACACAGATATCTCCTCCGTTGATGCAGCTCTGGTGTCCGGCGCCTGGCCCCCCGAAGATACGACCGCGCCGGTGTGGCTGATCCTGGCACCGGCAAGCGATGGCATCTATGTTCCCAAGGCTGCGAGCTTTTCGAAGCCCTCGGCGATGGCCGCGCAGGATGTTGTGGTTCTCAGATCGCTGCCGGCCCGTATCATGATTGCGACGCGGACAGGCGGGACCAATCTGGTCGGCCCGCTGAGCTTCGGCATCGAGCGCTATTACGTTCCCGAAGGCGAGGGGCTTGAGATCGAGAAAGCCCAGAACGAAGGTCGGACGACGGTGGCGGTCAGGGTTTCGGCGGATGGCGAACCGCAAATTGCTCGCCTGATGATCGATGGCGAGACCCTTTACGAGGAGCCGCTTTATTAAAAAGCCGGCTTCAAATCGGCACGGTGCAGCATCCAGGCCCAAAATCCCTGACCCTCAGGGTGATTTTTCCTTTGATCGCTGCCAATCGGGTGATATAGAGCGACCGCGTTCAGGGTCGCCTCGCGCGAGCGTGGTTTTGCGGCCCTAAGAGCGGGTATGGTGAAATTGGTAGACACGCCAGATTTAGGTTCTGGTGCCGTAAGGCGTGGGAGTTCAAGTCTCTCTACCCGCACCAGATTACAGTCCGGTCCGATTGCCGCCAGGCATGGGATGGCAGGGCAAGCACGATGGGCGTTCAGCCGGTTGATCCGGTCTGGGGCTTACAATGAAGAAAGCCACAAGCGACGCCGGAAAACCGGCCCAGTCGCGGGGCCAACCCGAACGGTCGCAGTCGCGAGGAAATGAAGGTTTGAACATGCAGGTTACCGAAACGCTTGCCGAAGGGCTGAAGCGCGAATTGAAGATTGTCGTTCCCGCCGCGGACATGGCATCGCAGATGAACGAGAAGCTTGCCGAAGCCAAGGGCAAGATGCAGATCAAGGGTTTCCGGCCCGGCAAGGTGCCGATCTCGCACCTGAAAAAGGTCTACGGCAAGTCGATCATGGCGCAGCTGGTCAATGAAATGATCCAGGAAAAGCCGGCTTCGATCCTGGCCGAGCGCGGCGAACGTTCCGCCACCCAGCCCGAAATCTCGATGACCGAGGACGAGAAGGAAGCCGACGCTATCCTGAGCGGTTCGGCCGATTTCGAATTCACCATGGCTTATGAAGTCATCCCGGCCTTCGACCTGGCAGACATGTCGAAGGTCAAGGTTGTCCGCGAAGTTGTCGAAGTGCCTGCCGAGGAAGTCGAGGAGCAGGTGCTTCGCGTTGCCGAGAACAGCCGCACTTTCGAGCCCAAGTCCGGCAAGGCTGCTGACGGCGACAAGGTGACGATCGATTACCTGGGCAAGCTCGACGGCGAACCCTTCGAAGGCGGCGCCGATCAGGATGCGGAACTGGTCATCGGTTCAAACCGCTTCATTCCCGGCTTCGAAGAGCAGCTGGTCGGCCTCAAGGAAGGCGACGAGAAGGTGATCAAGGTCACATTCCCGGCAGACTACCAGGCAGCCCATCTCGCCGGCAAGGAAGCTACCTTCGACATCAAGGTCAAGTCGGTTGCCGCGCCGGGCGCACTGGAAATCAACGACGAGCTGGCCAAGACGCTGGGCCTCGATTCGGCTGACAAGCTGCGCGAGATCGTTCGCTCGCAGATCGAAGACCAGTATGGCCAGGTGACGCGCCAGAAGCTGAAGCGCCAGATCCTCGATCAGCTCGACGAGGCGCACAAGTTCGATACGCCGTCCAAGCTGGTCGATGCCGAATTCGAAAGCATCTGGCGCCAGATCAACCAGGAACTGTCGGACAACGGCAAGACATTCGCCGACGAGGACACGACCGAAGAGGCAGCCCGCGAAGAATACCGCGCGCTGGCCGAACGCCGCGTGCGTCTGGGACTGGTGCTGTCGAAGGTCGGCGAGGAAGCCGGCGTTCAGGTCAGCGACGATGAACTGCAGCGCTCGCTGTTCGAGCAGGTCCGCAGGTTCCCGGGTCAGGAAAAGGAAATCTACGAGTATTTCCAGAAGACACCCGGTGCTGTTGCCTCGCTGCGCGCCCCGATCTTTGAAGAAAAGACCATCGATCACCTGTTGACCGTCATCGATGTGACGGACAAGCCGGTGACCAAGGACGAACTGATGGCCGACGACGAAGCGGAAGCCTCGGAAAAGCCGGCCGCGAAGAAAAAGGCTGCGCCTAAGAAGAAGGCCGCCAAGAAGGACGACGCGGCTTCCGAGTAAGCCCTGTCCGATCATGATCATTGAAAACGCCGGAGCCTTGCTCCGGCGTTTTTGCGTTGTGCGCCTTGATAGGAGCCCGGCCGGGGGCGGCAGCCACATTGTCTTTCAGCCAACAATCCATGCGCGCTTCAACTTCGTAAGCACAGGAAACCGCGTCCGGACGGGCGTGACGCAGATGTTTGTGCCGGAGTTCCCATGCCTGAAAAGCGAGTGTTGCGATTTATCCTTGGCGATCAGTTGTCGCGCGGGATTTCAAGCCTCGATAATGCCCGGCCCCATACCGACGTGATCTTCATGGCCGAGGTGATGGCCGAGGCTACCTCGGTCAGGCATCACAAGAAGAAGATCGCGTTCCTGTTCTCCGCCATGCGGCATTTTGCCGAAGACCTGCGCGGCGGAGGTTTCACGGTCGATTACCTGTGCCTTGATGCAAAGGGCAATCCCGGCGATCTGGGCAGCGCCCTGGCCGAAGCCGTGGAGCGGCACGGGGCAGGGCGCGTGGTCATGACCGAGCCGTCCGAGATGCGGGTGCTCGAGGCTGCCGAGAGCTGGCGCGAGGAACTCGACGTCGATCTCGATATCCTTGCCGACAGCCGCTTTCTGGCAAGTCACGAGGATTTCGTCAGTTGGGCGACGACCGACAGCGGCGGGCAGCCGAAATCGTTGCGGATGGAATATTTCTACCGCGAGATGCGCCGGCGCACCGGCTACCTGATGATGGATGGCGAACCGGAAGGCGGACAGTGGAACTTTGACGCCGACAACAGGAAAGCGCTGCCCGGTTCGATCAAGGTTCCGTCGCGGCCGAAGTTCCCGCCCGACAGCGTGACCCGCGAAGTTATCGAACTGGTCGCCGAAAGATTCAAAGGCCATTTCGGCGATCTCGAGCCGTTCGACTATCCTGTCACGCGGG
>Ga0180009_10008285_pt1 | contig 10349 bp, 8 predicted proteins | sample OS_PC_MetaG_FD_123537 | JGI IMG/M metagenome (GOLD analysis project Ga0180009, IMG submission 123537) | Groundwater microbial communities from the Aspo Hard Rock Laboratory (HRL) deep subsurface site, Sweden - OS_PC_MetaG | ecosystem: Environmental > Aquatic > Deep subsurface > Groundwater... | reverse complement strand
TTCCTCAACTGGGATTAAGACAGGGGATGTGCTGGTAGTAGCATCGGATCTTACCAGGATGGCCTTTAATGCAAGAAAACTCAAAATACGCTTCGATGCAGGATGTCTTATCGATGCCTTCCTGGATACACTGGGACCGGAAGGAACACTTCTTATCCCGGCATATAACTTTAATCTTCGCAATGGAGATACATATTCAAGCAGAGAAACTCCCCCAGGAACTGGAGCTCTGGCGCTGGCTGCCTTCCGGAGAAATGACTTTTTACGCACCTTTAACCCGTTCCATTCTTTCCTGGTAAAAGGAAAATACGCTGAGAATTTTACTGCACTCCGCAACCGTAGCTCCTTTGGCATGGATTCACCATTTGCACTTATGAAGGAACTCGATGCCCGCATGCTTTTTATCGGAACAAGCCTTGCTGATGCACTCACATATACTCATTTTGTTGAGGAATCTGAAAAAGTACATTATCGTAAGTATTCCAGGATAAATATTTCCCTGGAAGGTATCCAAAAGGAAAGCTTCCTGTTTTATAAAAAGAAAACAGGCTGGACCATGGACATGTCAGGATTGGAAACACTTCTGGAGCCCATGATATGTAAAGATTATAAACTAAACGGCATACGTTATATTCTGTTGAATCTTCGTGATGCACACGAGATTATTAAGAAGGATATTCGTGAAAATCGTGCCCGTAATATTGCCCGTTTTGATTTTTCTATTTTCCTGAAAGAAATTGGTAAGGAAATTCTTTATAAATTGAGAAAATACCGGACAGTAAATGATCGCATCAAATTTGGTACTGGTAAGAACGGAAACAGATAGCCCAAGGTTCAGATATACTCTGGATATTGTATTGGGCAGATTGCTCGGACTGCAATGGAAGATTGTGCCTGCCGGCAATGACAATGACCTTGAAATGGATGCCACTATCAATTATTCTGCCACTCCCTCATCCGGTCATATTAACCTTTTCCCTTCAGGATTGCTGTCGGAAAAAGGAGTGCACGACCTGCAACCGGATGTGTTCATTTGGGATGGAGTCCCGGTATTTTTTCGTGTACCCGATGGCGGAGATTTACCCTTTGATCCTTTTTCAATGGCTTTCTTCCTGGTTACAAGATATGAAGAATACCGGCCTCATCTTCAGGATAAACACGGACGTTTTGCGGTTGAAAACAGCCTGGCGTACCGCCATGATTTTCTGCACTTTCCTGTTGTCCATGTCATTGCTGCCAGGTTGGGAGAACTGCTCAGAAAAAGATTCCCATTCCTTGAAACCAATATGCCTGCATACTCTTTTACACCGACGGTTGATGTCGATATCGCTTATGCCCATCTGGGAAAAGACCTGGTGAGAGCAACCGGTGGATTTGCTAAACTGGTGCTTACCGGACGTTATGATCAGCTTAAGCAAAGAATGGCTGTTATCGCAGGGAAACAGGATGATCCCTACGATAATTTCCGTTTTCAGGTTGACAGTTTCAGGGAATTCGGTTTGGAAGCCATCTATTTCATCCTGATCGGAGATTATGGACCCTATGATAAAAATATTTCATACCGGAACAAACGCTTCCGTTCTCTGATCCGTTGGTTATCGGAAAATACGGAAGTAGGTATACATCCTTCCTACCGGTCTTTTGATGAACCCGTAAGGCTTGAGGAAGAAATAAATCGCCTTCGAGATATTACAGGAAAAGAAATCCTGCACAGCCGCAGACATTTTTTGCGGATGAAATTTCCTGATTCTCTTAAACAATTGATTTCCTGCGGTATTACCCACGACCACTCCATGGGTTTCGCTTCTGTAAATGGCTTCAGAGCAGGAATATGTGTTCCCTATCCTTTTTATGACCTCAACATGGATCAAACAAAAAACCTCCTGATCCACTCCTTTGCTTTTATGGATACTGCCATGCAGGATTATTTAAAAATAAAACCACAGGAATACCTTATATTTGTTAAATCATTACAGGAAAGTGTAATGAAGTATGGTGGCAATTTGTCCGGGATATGGCATAATTATGCCATGGCCGATGATCACTTAAAGCATCAGTCATTCCTGGATATCTTAAAAATGGTATCCCATGATAAGGTATCTTCATCAAAATGAAATAGACAGGGACAAATGGGATCATTGTATCCTGCATGCCTTTAACGGTATGATATATGGTTATTCCTGGTACCTGGATATTGTCGCACCCCGCTGGGAAGGCCTCGTGGAAAACGATTATGAAAGGGTCTTTCCCCTCCCGGGAAGCCGAAGATTAGGGATTGACTATATTTTTCAACCTTTTTTTACCCAGCAGCTTGGGCTTTTTTCCGTCAGTATTCTGAATCCTGAAAAAGTACACGAATTCCTGAATGCCATCCCCTCAAGGTACAAATGGATAGAACTCAATTTGAATACGCTGAATAAGATCGATTCGGATGGCTTTCAGGTTTCTCCTCAAGTGAACCACGAACTTGATCTTATCCAGCCTTATGATGGAATCTCCCGTAACTATCACACAAATACCCGGCGCAACCTGAAAAAGGCAGCCGAGTCAGGCTTAAACATTGTTAAAAATATTCAACCCGGAGATGTTATACAATTGTTTCGTCAGAACCGGGGTAAAGATGTCACCACATTAAAGGATGATGATTATAAAAGACTTAGCCGGCTTATCCATACCTGCCTTCACAAAGGCATCGCCGAAGTTTATGGCGTTTATAACCATGTTAATGAACTTTGCGCCGGGGCCGTTTTTGTAACCGCTAATAAAAAAGCCATCTTCCTTTTTTCCGGGATGAATCAGGAAGGTCGGGAAAGCCGGGCCATGTTCCTTCTTATCGACCATTTCATAAGGGAACATGCACAATCTCATCTGGTACTGGATTTTGATGGCTCCAATGATCCCGATCTGGCCAGGTTTTACCGCGGATTTGGTTCCAATGAATGTCATTACCTGCGTGTAACCGCCGACAGACTGCCGCCACTGGCTTCCTGGATGAAAAACCTCAAATCCCGTTTTTATAATGAATGATTTGTTATTTTTGTTTATAATATTTTTCAAATGAAAACCGTATTTCTTGAGAACCTCAATATATCGATCGATTCCATAAAGAGTCATAAAGTCAGGACTATTCTCACCGTCCTCATCATTGCATTTGGGATCATGGCACTGGTGGGTATTCTCACCGCCATTGAAGTGATAAAATTCAATCTGAATGAACAGTTTGCCATGATGGGTTCCAATACCTTTACCATTAGGAACAGAACCCTTCAGGTTCATATTGGTAATGAAACCTCCAAACCGAAATACTTCAGAGCCATCACTTTCGATGAATCTCAGGAATTCAAGCAAAGGTTTGATTTTCCGGGAATTGTTTCAGCTTATATCTGGGGAACAGGCATTGCAACGCTTAAGTACGAATCGAAAAAAACTGACCCCAATGTTGGCGTGATTGGCTCGGATGAAAATTACATGCAGACAGCAGGATACGAACTTGATAAAGGAAGAAATTTTTCCCAGGTAGAGATTCAACAGGGTAATCACGTGGTAATCATTGGAAGCCAGATATCGGCAAAACTATTTAGCAAGAATGAAGATCCTGTTGGCAAAGTTATTTCTATTGGGCCCGGGAAATACCGCATTATCGGGGTGATGAAAGAAAAGGGATCGAGTGTTGGCTTCAGTGGTGACAGGCAATGCATAATTCCTATCAATAATGTTCGGCAATATTTCCCAAGACCCAACATGAATTATACGATCAATGTGATGACGGAGAAAGCTGTGGATATGGACCCGGCCATAGGGGAAGCCACCGGCCTGCTTCGCATTATCAGGGATGTTCCGGTAGGGGAGGAGGATAGCTTCAGTATTGTGAAAAGCGATAACATCGCTGAAATGCTTTTCGATTTCCTTAAATATATACGCCTGGGGGCAACTTTCATCGGACTGATCACCCTGGTTGGAGCAGCCATCGGCTTGATGAATATTATGCTGGTTTCTGTCACCGAAAGAACCCAGGAAATAGGGATACGCAAGGCTATTGGAGCCAACCGAAATGTCATCAGGAATCAGTTTCTTATGGAAGCCATCGTAATCGCCCAGTTAGGCGGATTGGTCGGTATCATCCTCGGGATTACCATTGGGAATGTCTTGTCGATGATCTTTGGAAGTTTCTTTCTCATCCCCTGGCTTTGGATCTTTCTCGGGGTCTTCTTATGTCTTATCGTTGCACTTCTTTCAGGTATTATTCCTGCTTCCAAAGCTGCCAGACTTGATCCCATCGAGTCGCTGCGGTATGAATAACGTTTATTTTTTGATCAGAGAATTAAAGAATTCTATTCCGATCAATTCATCATATTTGGAACCCTCCGCACGGTAGTAAACATAAACCGTATAATCGTTTTCGGTCTCAGAGTGCGTACCTTCAATCAACGCTGCGTCACCATCCGTTCTTCCGTCTTCCAGGAAAACAAAAAGATAGTTGTAGTAACCTTGTTTTAAGTATAGCTTGCCTTCGTAAACATGTTTCTCAAAATCGTATTTCATCATCCCCTCCTCAGAAAACTGCCAGTCTGTGAGGTCCCCCAGGATGTACAAATTGCCGTTCACCAACGGGAAATCATAGGGAAGGGTGAAATGAACCCATACATAATCGCTCTCGGTCGACTGGTTGGTGCTGCCCTCTGATTCAATGAATTTCCGGCCGTTTATGTCTTTCTCAAATGTGTATCTCTTGAAGGTCCTCCGCTCATCCGGCCATAAGTAAACATGATATCCGTCCACATCATATTCTATCTTTCGGATACGCTCAGAATTGTATTTCAAACTCTTGATGTCGAAATTCCTGAATTCGTTGATTCCATTGAAAACATTTCCGGGTATAAGCCGATAATCAAGCTCGGTGCTACCTGCCATTTTGGGCTTTAATCCTGTAAGCATATTATCCCACCTGCCGTTTTGCCGTATGATCACTTTTAATTTTGTGAAAGGATCGGATATATAGTAGTTCCCCGTACGAATCACGAAATCAACAGATTGCTTTTCTTCCCTCTCACTTACATTTACCGGCCTTGTTACACTTCCACGAAGACTTACCTTAGGGTCGCTTACCATGAAACGCCTGGTTATTACTACATTATCATCGGTGTCTTCACCCAGGAAAACCCGCAAAAGATAATTGCCGGATTTTGTAAAACGCAGATAATCGGATGGCAGATCTATATAATAATGCGTAAATGCTTTGGTTGTATTATACGAAAATTCATAGTCGTTGATATCATCATCATAGAAACCCTCAAGATATTCGGAAGGTTCCAGGTCTGAGGGCTGCCAGTTCGCATCGCAATGAACAACAGAAACTTTGTACGATTTGACATCGGCCTCAAGGTCATCAAACTCCAGCCGTAACTTTTCTCCCGATTGCAGAGAGATTACCGGCGGCGACATCTCCCAGCCACTCCTGTATAATAGCACTGTTCTGATGGATGGGACATAAACATGATCACTGAACCTTATATACTCAGGTTGATAATAATCCTGTTCTGTGTCATGCTGAGCATAGGCAGAACAAAACAGGAACATCGTTGTTAAAGCAATAACAAATTTCTGCATAAGTTGATGATTTCTGTCGAAGATTTTGTGATTACAAAAATAACACTTTGTAAAAACTGATAAAGATCATGTTTTGGCTTGGCAAAAGCCTGTTTTTTTTTAAATTGCACTGGATTAATTTTCGTAAAATTGCATTTTCCAATTATATAGACATTTTGTTGATATGCCAGAAACAATCAAAATCACAAAGGGATTGGATATCCGGCTTCTTGGCGAGGCTGATCTGACTGTTAAGGAGATCCGGTCAAAACTATATGCCATCAAGCCGATCGATTTTATCGGTGTATTCCCAAAGCTTCTGATTCAGGAGGGCGATGAGGTAAAAGCCGGTACCTCCCTGTTTTATGATAAGTACCGGGAAAACATCCGCTTTTCTTCACCGGTTAGCGGTAAGGTTAAAGAGATCCGGAGAGGTCCAAAGCGTATCCTCCTTGAAATCGTCATTGAATCGGATGGGAAATTTGCTTCCGAGGATTTTGGTGTTTCCGATCCCAAAAACATGCCCGCTGAAAAGGTAACTGAAAAGATGCTCCTCAGCGGCGTTTGGCCTGTGTTAAGACAGAGACCTTATGGGGTGATTGCTTATCCGGGCTCTGAACCCAAAGCCATCATGGTATCGGCATTCGATACCCACCCACTGGCTCCTGATTATGATTTCATTATTGAGGGCCAGCAGCAGGATTTTCAAACGGGATTGGATGCATTGAATAAATTGGCTCCAGGAAAAGTTCATCTGAATATTCAGGATGCTAAGGGGGTTTCTCCTGTATTCACGCAAGCAACCGGGGTAAATTTCCACCGTTTCCGTGGACCCCATCCTGCAGGAAACGTTGGCACGCAGATCAATAAAATTATACCATTGAACAGGGGTGAAGCCATATGGTACCTGAGACCTCAGGAAGTTCTCATCATAGGTCGCCTCTTCAGAACAGGGAAATTTGATGCCTCAAAAACGATTGCCCTTACAGGCTCCGAGGTGCTGAAGCCTCATTATATCAAAACGAATCTTGGTGCCGGAATCCGTGATATGATATCGGATAACGTGACAAAAAACCATGTCCGGTATATCAGCGGTAATGTCCTTACCGGAACAAAAATCGAAAAAGAGGGTTTCCTGGGGTTTTATGATTCGCAAATTACAGTAATTCCTGAAGGCGACCATCACGAATTCTTCGGCTGGGCCATGCCGGGAATCAACAAATTCAGCTTTTACCACTCCTTCTTTTCCTGGATGCAGCCCCGTAAAAAATATCGCCTGGATACTAATCTCAATGGTGGTGAAAGAGCCTATGTAATGACAGGAATGTTCGAAAAGGTGTTCCCGCTGAATATTTATCCCTTGCAGCTTATCAAAGCCATCCTGGTTGAAGATATTGACCTTATGGAAAACCTCGGGATATATGAAGTGGAAGAAGAGGATTTTGCCCTGTGCGAATTTATTGATACCTCCAAAACAGAAATCCAGTCTATTGTTCGTACAGGACTGGATCTGATGAGAAAAGAAATGATGTAAGAAATTTATACAGCCTACAATGAAAGGACTTAGGAATTATCTGAATAAAATTAAACCTCAGTTTGAAAAAGGCGGGCGTTTTGAAAAACTCCGGTCTACTTTCGATGCTTTTGAGACTTTCATGTTTGTGCCCGATAAGGTTACCTTTTCAGGAAGCCATATCCGGGATGCTATCGACATGAAAAGAACCATGGCCATTGTTGTGTTGGCTCTCATGCCTGCCCTGCTTTTCGGGATGTGGAATGTAGGTTACCAACATTTTCTGTCCCATGGAGAAGTACCGGGTTTCTGGCAGGTTTTTGGTTATGGCTTCCTGAAAGTGTTACCTATTATTATTGTTTCCTATGTGACCGGTCTGGCCATAGAATTCATATTTGCTCAGATTCGCGGACATGAGGTAAATGAAGGTTTCTTGGTTTCCGGGATGCTGATCCCTTTGGTAATGCCACCGGATATCCCGCTATGGATGGTAGCTGTTTCAACGGCTTTTGCAGTAATCTTCGGGAAAGAGGTTTTTGGAGGTACAGGAATGAACATCCTGAATCCTGCCCTGACAGCCCGTGCCTTCCTGTTTTTTGCTTATCCCAAAGCAATCTCAGGTGACCTGGTTTGGATTGCAGATAAAGCTGATGCATACAGCGGAGCCACACCCCTCGGCCATGCACTGGTCGGGGAAATTGACAAACTCCCCGATGCTATGCAAATGTTCCTCGGGTTTATACCAGGCTCCATCGGAGAAACTTCGGTTCCTGCTATACTCATCGGAGCAATTATCCTGATTTTTGCCGGCGTGGGAAGCTGGCGTATCATGCTATCCATGACCCTTGGCGGCCTCTTCATGGGTTACGTCTTTAACCTCATCGCCCTTAATGAATATATGATGATCCCTGCATGGGAACACCTGATTATGGGTGGCTTTGCCTTCGGTGCCGTTTTTATGGCCACCGACCCGGTATCTGCCACTCAAACTATTAAAGGACAGTATATCTATGGATTCCTCATCGGATTCTTTGCCATTATCGTCAGGGTATTTAATCCCGCGTATCCCGAAGGTGTTATGCTGGCTATTCTCCTGATGAACGTCTTTGCCCCCCTCATCGATCATTATGTGATCCAGGCCAATATCAGAAAAAGACGAAAAAGATGGCTGAAAGTAACTGTCGAATCCTAAGCTATTCAAGAATATTAACCTCAGATAAGTCATGTACAGTAACCGATACATTTTTATTTATTCCTCCATCATGGTGATCATTGTGGCCGCTATCCTGTCTTCTGCTGCAATGTTCCTGAAACCTATACAGGATAAAAATATGGCCACAGCCAAGATGCAGGGCATCCTTGCTGCCGCGGATATTACCGCTACCAGCATAGATGCAGAGGAACTCTATGCAAAGTACATAACCGAAGAACTGGTAATCGATAAACAGGGACATGTAGTCAGCGCATTTGAAAATAATGCTTTCAAATCAGGTGATATGCGGGCTTTCGACCTGGACATAAAGAAAGAACTGTATCGCAAGTCGATGGGAGAGGATTTTTATACCCCTCTTTATGTCGCTCATATCAACAATGAACTGATTTATATTGTCCCTCTCCTGGGTAAAGGTCTCTGGGGACCTATTTATGGCAATATTGCCTTCGGTCCCGACTTTAACCGGATAATCGGTGCGGAGTTCGGTCATGATAAGGAAACTCCCGGATTGGGCGCTGAGATCAACACCAGAGATTTTGGTCAACAGTTTATCGGTAAGACCATTTTTAACCAAAATGGAGAGTTCACTTCCATCAATGTTGTGAAAGGTGGTGTAAGTGACTTGCCGCAAAACCTGAAAATCCATGGCGTTGATGCCATTTCCGGTGGAACAATTACCAGCAACGGGGTGACAGATATGCTCAGAAATTGCCTGGAAAATTATGTTCCATTTATCAAGGATCAAGTTGTTAACAAAAAACCTGTTTAATATATGAGTTCGGAAAATAAGGAAAGAGAACCTCTGTTCTCGGCAAAAAACCGGAGACTTCTTACAACTCCCCTGGGTAAGGAAAACCCCATCACCGTGCAGGTTTTGGGTATTTGTTCCGCCCTTGCGGTAACTGCCAAACTGGAACCGTCAGTTGTAATGGCCCTTTCGGTGATGTTCGTTCTGGGAGTAGGTAACGTGGTTATCTCTGCCTTGAGAACTACCATCGCACCCAGGATCAGGATCATAGTCCAACTGGTTGTGATCGCAACACTGGTTATCCTGGTCGACCAGTTCCTTAAAGCTTTTGCTTATGATGTCAGCAAACAGCTTTCGGTGTTCGTGGGACTGATCATCACCAACTGTATCATCATGGGGCGTTTTGAAGCTTTTGCCATGGCAAACAAACCCTGGCCTTCATTCCTCGATGGAATTGGAAATGCCTGGGGATATGGCTGGATACTTATTGTCGTCGGATTTTTCCGGGAACTGCTCGGTTCCGGAACACTCTGGGGATACCCGGTACTCGAAAAAATCGGCCTGTATAAAATAGGTTATGAAAACAACGGTATGATGATCCTTCCCCCAATGGCTCTTATCGTGGTTGGCGTGATCATTTGGGTGCAGCGCTCCAGAATGAAAGAACTGATTGAAGATAAATAATTGTTAAATCCTTATATGATTCATTATGGAGAATCTGATAAGCATATTCGTTAAGTCCATCTTTATCGATAACATGATTTTTGCATACTTCCTGGGTATGTGCTCATACCTGGCAGTGTCAAAAACCGTTAAAACATCGGTTGGGTTAGGTATTGCGGTAATCTTTGTCCTGGGAATTACGGTTCCGGTGAACTACCTGATCAATGAGTATTTACTGGGGCCGGGCGCCTTGTCGTGGCTCGGAAATGACTTCTCCGATGTTAATCTCAGTTTTTTAACATTCATCATGTTTATTGCCGTGATTGCTTCCATGGTGCAATTGGTTGAGATGGTCATAGAAAAGTTTTCCCCGGCTTTGTATAATTCATTGGGGATCTTTCTTCCTCTTATTGCAGTAAACTGTGCAATTCTCGGTGGCTCACTGTTTATGCAGGAAAGAGAATATCAATCACTGGCTGAGGCCACCTCTTTCGGATTGGGTTCCGGTGTGGGCTGGTTCCTGGCTATTGTTGGCATTGCCGCCATTCGTGAAAAAATCCGGTACAGTAATGTGCCGGCCCCGTTAAGAGGATTGGGAATAACGTTTATTATTACCGGACTTATGG
>Ga0180009_10008284_pt1 | contig 10350 bp, 7 predicted proteins | sample OS_PC_MetaG_FD_123537 | JGI IMG/M metagenome (GOLD analysis project Ga0180009, IMG submission 123537) | Groundwater microbial communities from the Aspo Hard Rock Laboratory (HRL) deep subsurface site, Sweden - OS_PC_MetaG | ecosystem: Environmental > Aquatic > Deep subsurface > Groundwater... | reverse complement strand
GCAGAAGGCCTACGATCTGCTCAAGGGCATCCACTTGTAGACAGAACCCTGCACCCGTCTTCTGGCATACCCCGGTAAGATTGTGTCGGAATTCGTCTTTGCAGCCGAGGAACTTCCGACTAGAACACCAACACACAAGAGAACAGAGAGGATTCCGGGCCATTCTCTCGGCGCTCTTTGTTTTGGTAGAAGGTTGTGCTTCACGAGCTTCCTCTTGATGGACTTCATCTCCTGTTGCCTGGCGTCAACCGCGAACGGCCCACGTCAAGCGAGTGACCCCGCGGCGACCACGGCGGCCTCGAGCACACCCCGCAGGTCGTCGAGGATCGGCCCCGGAGCGCGCACGCGTAGGCGTGTTCCCGCCGCTTCGTGCACCTCGCCCAGCACCCGGCAGGCCTGGTGGATCGTGTGCACCAGCCGCTGATCGCGGAACTCGACGAACAGCTCTGCCTCCACCATGCCGCGCTCGAAGAAGTCCACGATCTGGTCGCGCAGGGCCGTCACGTCCGCCGGGCGGAGCGCCGACATCACATTCGCCCGTGGCATCTCGGCGACCAGCGCGTCCCGGGCCTGATCCTCGAGCCGGTCGGCCTTGTTCAGCAGCACGAGCGAGGGGGTCTCGCCGGCGCCGAGCTCGCCCAGTACCTCCCGCGTGACCTGGAACTGCGAGCGCCATGCCGGATCCGCGGCGTCAACCACGTGGAGCAGCAACGCCGCAGTACGCGCCTCGTCCAGCGTGGAACGGAACGAGGCGACGAGGTCATGGGGCAGCTTCTTGATGAAACCAACCGTGTCGGAGACGAGGATCCGCGGCTGCGTCGGCGGCTGGAGCGCGCGGGTCGCGGTGTCCAGCGTGGCGAACAGCTGGTCCTCGACCAGCACATCGCTCGCGGTGAGTCCCCGCATCAGCGACGACTTGCCGGCGTTGGTGTAGCCCACGAGGGCAACAGCGTTCAGCTGGCTGCGGCGGTCACGGCGAACCTCGGCGTCCCGTTGTACATCGGCCAGCTCCTCGCGAAGCTCCGCGATGCGGTCGCGGATGCGGCGGCGGTCGAGCTCGAGCGCCGACTCACCAGCCCCCTTGCCGCCGATGCCTCCCCGCTGGCGGTCGCCGCCCCCGCGAGCCTCGCGCAGCCGCGGCGCGACGTAGCTCAGCCGCGCGATCTCGACCTGCAGCCGGGCCTCTCGCGTATGGGCGTGGCTCTGGAAGATGCCGAGGATGACCGAGGAGCGATCGAGCACCTGGGCCCCGGTTGCCCCCTCGAGGTTGCGCAGCTGCGACGGCGTGAGATCGTGGTCGAAGAGCACGACCGTCGCGCGGTCACATGCGGCGCGCTCTGCCTCGCCCTCGCCCACCAGATCGTCGGCCTGCGTGGGGATCTCCAGCGCCAGATCGTCGTCGGCCTCCGGGTCTTCGGCAGGCATGGCCCCCTTGCGTCGCCGCGTGGCTCCCGCCGGCACGTACCCCGTCCCACCCGTGAGCCGGGCCAGCTGCTTCAGCTTGCCGGCTCCGAGCACGGCCGGGGTGGCGGTGCCTGGACGGCGCTGCGTGAGGCGCGCGATGACCCGCAGCCCGAGAGTTTGCGCCAGCCGCTCGAGCTCGTCCAGCGAGGCTCTGATCTCCTCGTCGCTGACTCCCGGCAGCTGGACGCTGACGAGGACGGCGCGGGATTCGCGCTCGGTCACATCTTGCGCGTTCCGCTCCGAGCTCCGGGGGGGCTCCCTCATTTGGTCGCCTGTCCGGCGCCCGAAGCCCGCCGACGACGGCGGCGACGACGACGGGACGGCGCCTTGTTCGGGGCCTTTCCCTCGACCGCCTTCCGGGCGCCTGGTCCGCCCGCTCGCGTGGTGGACTCAGCGGTGGCCGGTGCGCTCCGGGCGGGCTTCGGCGGCAGCGCTGCGGTGGTCGGCGGGGTCGCTGTGGTGGTTGGGGCCCGCGGCTGGCGTTTCGACTGGCGGCCTCGTCGACCCGGGTCCGGGGCCATGGCGTCACGCCGCCTACGGGCATCGCGCGCGGCGACATCGATCTCACGCAGCACCGCCGAGGTGTCAGCCTTCCTCTGCGCTGGCTTGTATTGGCCGGTGAGCTGGGACCGGGGCGTCAACTCGCCGCGGGCATACAGATCCCACAGCTCCGGCCCGTACGGCATCCGGCGCTGTCCCGGCGCAAAGCGCGCCAGGAACTGGTTCAGCGCCTCCACATCGCGGAGCAGCAGCTTTCGGGCGTTCTGGTTGCGCGCTGGATCGACGGCCTGGGGGAAGTCGATCAGCACCGGGCCGCCCTGGCCCATCAGCACGTTGAACTCCGACAGATCGCCGTGCACCACGCCGACGCACAGCATCTTGACCACCGCAGACAGCAGCGCGGCGAAGACCGCCTTGGCCTCGACGCGGTCGAGGGACACATCCGCCAGGCGCGGCGCCGGATCGCCGTCGGCGTTGGTGATCAGCTCCATCACCAGGACGCCGTCGATGAAGTGGTGCGGCTCGGGCACCCGCACGCCGGCCATGCGCAGGCGGTAGATGATGTCAACCTCGGCCGCGCTCCAGCTGGCCTCGTCCTGCGCCCGGCCGTAGCTCGAGTGCCTGTTCATCGCGCGCTGGGTCCGGGTGTTGCGCACGGCGCGGCCCTCGGTGTACTCGGCGCGCTGGTGGAACGTGCGGTTCTGCGCCGCCTTGTACACCTTGGCCACACGCAGCTCACCGGCGGAGACGACGAGGTAGATCTGTGCCTCCTTGCCGCTCATCAACGGGCGGACGACCTCCTGGATGATCCCCTGGTCGATGAGCGGTGCCAGGCTGTCGGGTTGACGCATAGGGGCGGAGAGTGCAGCGGCGCGGCCCCCAGGTCAAGTGTGTCCGGTTCGACACAGGTCGACGTGTCATGCTCGCCCCTGCGGTACAGCACCATCCCGTGGATCCCGGATGGGACCTTCTGCGAAGATCCATCTGTAGGCACTATGGCCTCACCATGCACTGCCCCTCGACGCACGCCGCCTTGGCCCCCAGCTCCAAGGGAACGCAGGCGGGACAAACCTGGCGCCGGATACAGCTCCGGGCAGCCCACTTGGCCCTCCAGGCCCGCAGCGCGGCCTTGTTCACCGCCGGGCGCCAGACAGGGGTGCAGGGGGCACAGGAGCAGGGCTCCTTGATCGGCATCAGCGTGCAGTCAGCATCGCTCTGACAGAGACGAACTCTGCTCCAGGGTCGAGCCGGGGCAGTCCGGTACTGGGGAGCCAGCTTCGGGTACGCGCCCTCAGGCAGCCGCGCTGGCGGAGGAGCCTTGGCGCACGCTTCGTGAGGCTTGTACCCCGCCTTCAGCGCCTCCCCGACCTTGGTGAAGCTCGCCGTGCAGTGCTTGCAGGAGTAGTCATGGCAGCCAGTCCAGTGGAGGACCTTGGACCTCGCGTTTCCGTGGAGCACCTGTCGTCCAGCCAGCTTCACTGCGCCCTTGGAGAGCTTGGTGATCACCCCCTTGACCTGGAACCCCTTCCCGCCGCCAGGCACCCTCACCGCCTCGATGTTGGAGGGGACCGCTGCCTGGCCCTGGTGGATCACCTTGCAGCGTCCATCCTCGCACCGGACCCCCTGGGGCTTGGGGGGGAACTTGCAGCGACAGCGGCGGGCGCAGGTGGGTGGTGCAGGAGCGCCCTTCTTCAGCGCTCTCCAGGTGCAGCAGCAGAGCCTCAGGATGCAGTCGTCGTCACTGGAGCACGGGTCCTTGGGTGTGCGCTTCGCCTTGCGCCAGTCCCAGGGAGGGGTTGGGTTCGGATCAGCCCACAGTCCCCGCTTGGCCTGCTTGGCCTCCGCCTCCAGCTTGGCGAGTTTCTGGTCCTTGGGGGCGTACTTCTTGTACCACCAGGCCAGCCCAGCCTGGAGCAGCTCCTCGTTGAGACAGCGGGTGATGCGTACCGGCCCATACGGCTGGTCATCGTAGGGATCGACAGACTCGACCCGCGTCACGTAGACCCTGGCCACGGTCCTGCCGTACTTGTCCTTGGTCACGACCTCGACCTTGACTACCTTCCCGAACACCAACCCCGAGGTGAGCTGCTTGGCCTTCTGGCCGAAGGGCTGGGCCTTCTCGGGGGAGTCCACGCTGTGGAGGCGGATCTTGACGGGCGTCTTGTCGCGCAGAACCGTGAGGGTGTCCCCGTCCGCGACCCCGACCACCTTGCCCGTGAAAGAGTCGGCGTGGGCCACGCCAGCGGCGACGAGGATGACTGCGAAGGTGATCTGTGCCACGACCTGGCCCACGATGCCCCCTGAGGTCCCCTCCAGGGTAGCTCACCTGGTCCGCGATCCACAACGCGCTTGCGTCACGCAACGAAGGCAGTCGTTGATCTCGGGAACCTGACGCTGTTCGGGTCCGAGGGGCTCAGCGCAGGATGAGGCCGGGGCTGGGTGTGCTGCTGAAGATCTTGACCCGGTCGAGGCCGGCGGGCTTGCCCGCCATGTCCTGGCGGATGAAGCCGCGCGCGTTGTAGGAGCTGCCGCCCTGCAGGTTCACCTTGGCGGTCCAGCTGACGTATCGATTGCCGTTGTTGTACATCGCTCGGTTGCCGTCGAGCTTGACCTTGGTCACCCGCACGTTCTTGCCCTTCAAAAAGTAGTTCATGCCGGCCTGCTGGTGCAGTGAACGGCTGATGTAGGCCCGGGTGGTGGCGTCTTTGATCGTGGTGGGTCGCGCGACCACGGGCTTGGTCGGCTTGGTCGGCCTGATCGGCTTGATCGTCGCCTTGCGGACCGGCGGCTGCCAGCGCGTCCGGAGCATGTCGCTCCTGACCCGGGCTCCCATCAGCTTGCCCTGTTGGGCCTGGTACACCGTCTTGGACTTGAAGTACTTGGGAGACTGGCGCTGGGCCTCACTGCTCTGGACCAGGGCGAGTAGGGCCAGCACGGTCATCGGAACGGTCAGAAGCGATCGGGTTCGCATTTGTTGACTCCTGTCAGGGTGTCGATCCTTGTCCTTTGCAGTCACCGTGCCGGACCGGGAGCGGAGTCATTCCGAGATGTTGACGCACGGGCTGCTGGCGACCACAGTGACCGTCGGCGGACGGGACAGCCACCACGGTGCGCACGGCTGTTGACAGTATCGGCGTCAGCCCACGCGGCGGCGGATGCTGAAGACGCGATGCACCCAGGGGGTCCGGGCGAAGTCAGGCGGCAGCATGCGGTGGCTGATCTCCTCCACTTCGAGCTCGGGCAAGGCCGCGGCATCGAGCTCGAAGCGGAGGGCGCCGGTGGCGAACAGCAGCAGCCCCGAGGGGGCCAGCAGCCGCGAGGCGGCGCGCAGCAGCCAGGCGTGGTCGCGCAGGATGTCCAGCGTCCCGTTCATCACCTTGGAACGCGAGAACGTGGGCGGGTTGAGGTAGATCAGCCCGTAGCGCGCCCGTTCCTGCTTGATCCACTCGACGCAGTCGGCGCAGACGAGCCTGTGCCGGCGGCTCCACAGCGCGTTGAGCTCGAGGTTGCGTCGTGCCCAGTCGATGTAGGTCGACGAGAGGTCGACGGAGACGGTCTCGCGGGCGCCGCCGCCAGCGGCGTAGACCGTCGCCGCGCCGGTGTAGCAGAAGAGGTTGAGGAACCGCTGCCCCTCGGAGAGCTCGCCGATCCGCGTCCGGGACAGCCGCTGCTCGATGAACAGCATCGTGTCCAGGTGGTCGCGCAGGTTGACGAGGAAGCGGTAGGGGCCCTCGCTGACCTGGCGCATGTCCCCGGAGCTGGAGAGCTTGTCGTACTGGGCCTCGCCCCGCTGCCTGCGGCGCACCTTGAGGAAGACATCCTGCGGGGAGATGTTCATCACCTCGGGGATCGTGGCCAGCACCTGGCGCAGTCGGCGGCGCGCCGTCCTCCGGTCAACCTTCGCAGGCGGCGCGTACTCCTGCACGTGGATCCAGTCATGGTAGCGATCGACGGCCACGGCGTATTCGGGGATGTCGGCGTCGTAGACCCGATAGCAGGTGACCCCGGCCCGCTGCGCCCACCGGCCCAGCCGGCTCTGGTTCTTTCGCAGGCGGTTCTTGAAGTCCTCCGCCCCGCTCATGGAGCGCCCGGGCGACGAGGGCTGGCCCAGGATGGGGTAGTGCAGCAGCCGACATTCGATCGGGCCGTTGAAGACCACGTAACGCTTTCGGGCGCGCAGCCCGAGATGGGCGGTCAACTCACGGTCGCCGGACAGCAGATGGGCCGACCACCCGGTGAAGCGCCGCTTGAGCAGGTCGCCGAGCGCGATGTAGAGCGGGATCAGCGCCGCCTCCTCCCCAATCCGCTTGCCGTAGGGGGGGTTGACCAGCAGCAGACCCGGCTGGACGGGCGGGTCGGTCGACGACAGTCGCACGATGTCGCGTTGCTCCAGTCGCACCAGCTCGCCGACACCAGCTCGCCGGGCGTTTTCGCGGGCCCGGCCCACGGCCGTCGCGTCGGCATCGAAGCCGATGATCGCGGATCGTACCTGCGTGTGCCCCTGCTCCGCCCGCTCGGCTGCCTCGCGCTGCAGCAGCTCCCAGGCGGCCGGGTCATGTCCCCGCCAGCGCAGCAGACCGAACGGACGGTGTAGGCCGGGCGCCAGGTCGGCGGCCATCTGCGCCGCCTCGATCACCAGCGTCCCCGAGCCGCACATCGGGTCGAGGAACGGGTGGCCCTGGGCGGCGAGGAGGGGCCAGCCGGCCAGCCCGAGCAACCCGGCGGCCAGGTTCTCCTTCAGCGGGGCGCTGCCTCCGTCAACGCGGTAGCACCGGCGATGGAGGGGCTCCCCCGAAAGGTCGACGGAGATCGTGGCCAGCTCGCCGTGCAGGTGCAGGTGGACGCGCAGGTCGGGCTGATGCGTGTCCACCGAGGGCCGCACGCCGTACCGGGAGCGCAGCCGGTCGACGATGGCGTCCTTGACCTTGAGCGCGGCGTAGCCGCTGTGGTCGATGATCGTACCGGGGCCGCAGACCGCCTGCACCGCGATGGTCCCGTCGGGGGCCACGTGGTCCTCCCAGCAGATCTGTTCGACCCTGGCGTGGAGCGCGTCTGCGTCGGCAGCCTGGAAGCGGGACAAGGTCAGCAGCACGCGGCTGGCCACACGAGACCAGAGGCAGGCACGATAGCCGATGGTGAGTGGCCCCTGGAAGGCAACACCGGCCCGGCTCTCGACGGGAGCCGCCGCGCCGAGATCGGTGAGCTCCTGGAACAGGACGCTCTCCAGGCCTCGGGGGCAGGGGGCGAAGAACTCGTGCATGATGCGGCGACTATGGTAGGTGCGGGAATCAAGCGCAAGGGCATGAATTCCAGCGTGCCGGTCCTCGCGCCCCTGACGGGGCGCTCCGGGATGAACCTGCGGCACGCCCTCGCGCCCCTGGGGGCGCTCCGGGATGAAGCAGCGGTATTTGACAAGCCCCCGTCCTTGCCGCATTCCTTGCGCAGTGAGGGCCCATGACCGACCATGCCAATCAAGCGGGAATTGCGGTCCTTCCGGAACGTCCCGCAGGGACGCGAGGAACCGCAATTGCCCGCGTTCTCTTCGTCACCCCCGAGTGTGCGCCCCTGGCCAAGATGGGAGGGCTGGCCGACGTGGTGGCCGCACTGCCCAAGACGTTGCGTAGTCTCGGCTGCGACGCACGCATCGTGATGCCGCTCTACTCGAGCATCGACCTTGACCGTCACAAGGTCGTCCCCGACGGTTCGGCCTGCGTCCACCTGGGGGGCGGCGTCGAGCACTGGGTTGGTGTGCACACCACGCGGCTCGACGGCGTGCCGGTCTGGCTGGTCGACTTTGCCGACTACTTCGCCCGCCCCGGGATCTACGGCGACAGCGGCGGCGAGTACCTGGACAACGCCTATCGCTTCGCGCTGCTGGCCAAGGCGGCGCTTCAGCTGTGCAAGGACCGCGACTTCCTGCCCCAGGTGATGCACCTGCACGACTGGCCCGCCGCGCTGGCTGCGGTGTTCCTCAAGACCTGGGACCGGATCGACTCGCCGCTCTCCTCCTGTGCCAGCGTCCTGACGATCCACAACATCGGGTATCAGGGGAAATACCCCGCCGACGCCTTCGGCTACATCGGCGTCGGTTCCGAGCACTTCAACAGCGACGTGTTCGAGGACTACGGATGGATCAACCTGCTCAAGGCCGGAATCCACTTCGCTGACGCGATCACCACCGTCTCGCCGACCCACCTACGCGAGATCCTCACCCCCGAGGGCGGCCTGGGGCTGGCGCCCTACCTGAGCCACCGGTCTGCGGACGTGGCGGGCATCCTCAACGGCGTGGACTACGAGCACTGGAACCCGGAGATCGACCCGCTGCTGCCTGCCCGCTACAGCGCCGGGGAGATGGCCGGCAAGGCGACGTGCAAGGAGGCGCTCCAGCGCAACCTCGGCCTGGAGCCGAGGCCGGACCTGCCGCTGTTTGGCGTCATCTCGCGGCTGGCCCCCCAGAAGGGCATCGATCTGCTGCGGGAGGTGCTGCCCGCGGTCCTGGGGCGGCTGGAGCTGCAGCTGGCCGTGCTGGGCACCGGTGAGCCGGAGTACGAGAGCTTCTTTCGCTGGTTGCAGTGGGCCCACCAGGGTCGGGTCGCCTGCCACATCGGCTTCTCCGAGGAGGTGAGCCACATGATCGAGGGAGGCTGCGACTTCTTTCTGATGCCCTCGCTCTACGAGCCGTGCGGCCTGAGCCAGATCTACTCGATGCGGTACGGCACTCTGCCCGTGGTCCGGAGCACCGGCGGCCTGCAGGACACCGTCGAGAACTACGACCAGCGCACCGGCGAGGGTACCGGCTTTCGGTTCGACGAGCCCAGCGTCACGGCTCTGTACGACACCCTCGCCTGGTCGATCACGACCTGGTTCGAGCGCCCGCACCACATCGCCCAGCTGCGCCAGCAGGCCATGGCGCGCGACTTCTCCTGGGCAGAGTCGGCCCGGCGCTACCAGGAGATCTATCGTCACGCCCTGAGCAGGCGCACCAACGGCGTCTGATCTGGTTGGGTTGTTCGCTCCGCCGCCCCACCGGACTACAATCGGACCGGCGCTTGCGCTACCCTTGGAGTATGTGGCGGCTGCCAGTGACTCTTGCCTGTGTGGGGTCCATCCTCGGCCTGCCCGTGCGTTCCGGGGCCTGCACCTGCATCGGGGCCACGGCGCGCGACTACTTCGACCGGGCGGACCTGGTCTTCCTCGGGCGGGCGATGGGGGTCAGGGTCAAGGGGAAGCACTCGGAGCAGACGCTGGTGGTGATCCACGCGCTCAAGGGGCTTGCCGGCAGGCGGGTGGTGCTAAGGACCGAGGCCGGGGTGATCAACACCTGCCTGCGTCACTTCGGCAGAGGCGAGGTCGCCCTGGTGTTTGTCAAACAGGGCAGGGCGGGCATCTGCGGCGGCAACTACGACCTGTCGGTTCAGATGCAGAAGATGCCCGAGTACCTCAGGCTGGCCGGCGCCGCCAGCTCCGGCGCCACGCCGGAGGTGCTGACTGCGGCGATCCAGCGCGCGATCGTCTCCACCCGGCCGGGGGAGACGCTCTCGGTGCGCTACCCTCCGCTGGCCGGCTCCTCGGCGCCGGGCCTCCGATTCTCTCAGGGAAAGGCTGACGTGGTGATCCACGAGTCGCTCTCGAGAGGTCCGGTGCACTACCTGTCCGGAGCCCACCTGGCCCGGGCGCGACTGTTCTCCGCCCTGGTGCTGCTGCACCCCCGGGGGCGGGTCGACCCGTTGCACGTCACGCGGCACGAGGGCTGCCGGGAGATAGTGGTCTGCAAGGACCACGGTCGCTGTGCCTTCGACCGGGCGACGGGGCGCTGCACGGCGCGGTCTGACGACGACTGCGCCTCCTGCTGGATCTGCAGCAGCTTCGGCCGGTGTACTGCACGTCGTGGTGCCTGTGTGGTCGCCTCCGACGCGGACTGCCGTCGATCCGAGCTGTGCAAGGTCAACGGCCGGTGCATTGCGGACGGTGCCGGCTGTCGGGCCGGATCGCGGGGCGACTGTCTCCAGTCGCAGACATGCCGGGAGTTCGGTGACTGCTCGCTGCGCCATGGTGGTGACTGCGCCCCGGCGAGCCCCGATGACTGCCGGCGGGCCAGCGTGTCCTGCGCGATGAACGGGCGTTGTAGCTACCAGAGCAGTCAGTGCGTGGTGTCGAGCGACGCGGACTGCCGGCGAGCCGATGCCTGCATCCGGCACGGCCGGTGTCGGGCCGTCGGCGGCGAGTGCGTGCGCTAGTGCTCGATCCCGAAATTCCGTACCTAGTCTCGCCGGCCCTGACGACCGCTGGCTGCGTTGCTCGGGCTCGAAATACCACAAGTATGACTTCGCCCTCGCGCCTTGCCAGCGGCCGCCATTCCTCGCCGACACTGGGCACGTTCTTTCG
>Ga0180009_10008283_pt1 | contig 10350 bp, 10 predicted proteins | sample OS_PC_MetaG_FD_123537 | JGI IMG/M metagenome (GOLD analysis project Ga0180009, IMG submission 123537) | Groundwater microbial communities from the Aspo Hard Rock Laboratory (HRL) deep subsurface site, Sweden - OS_PC_MetaG | ecosystem: Environmental > Aquatic > Deep subsurface > Groundwater... | reverse complement strand
TTTTCAACCCTTAGTGAATTGCAAGGATTGGGTCTATTTGATGCCATGTTGTTTACCCTGCGGGAAAGCCGGAGGACTCCAGATCCGGCGTTGCCAAGGGTTCGCAGTAGATTTACTACGGCTTCACCCTTGTCGCCTTGGCTCTGAAGCCCTCCGACTTTTGCAACGTTAGGATAAAATTGACAGCAACGTTGCAATGCTGGAATTGTGGGGAAATGGTTTGTATAAGGTAAAAAAACTAGCGGGAGATGATAATGCACGCCTCCCTCAACTCCCCCTTCCTCTGGGAGAGGGCCGGGGTGAGGGTTTAACCGCCTGAAATTACATCAAAGAGAAACAGGAATGTCGTCGAAAATGCGAAACGGTGGAGTACGGGTATCTTGATGCTGCTTGTGGATAATCAGATAAAATGATAATAATATGGTATAATTCTTTTAGAACTTCAGGCGCCGTGAAATATTTCAAAAAAAGGGAGATCGTCTGTGAAAACACTATCCGTAAACATACCTGATAATTTGGCTGCTCAGATAAACGACTATGTCAAGGCAGGAATTTTTTCCTCCGAGCCGGATGTAATACTTGCAGCGATGTCTGAGTTTGTACGACGCAACCGGATTGATTTGATGGAGCGCTTTGCCCGTGAAGACATTGAGTGGGCCAAAAAAGAGGCATTGGATCCCAAATGAGTGTCATCGTATGCGATGCCGGGCCGATTATTCATCTTTACGAAGCGCGCTGTCTGCATCTGCTGAGACAGACGGGCAATCTCTTTCTTCCTCACCGTGTTTATCTGGAAGTTCAAACCGCCATTCATATGAACATCCAATGGCCTGATTGGCTGCGGGTCGTTAGACTTTCTTCAAAGGAACAAAATGAAGCCGGGATGTGGCAGGCAGCCGGAGGTGTTCATGGTGGCGAAGCAGAAGCCATCGTATTGGCCAGGCAGAAGAAAGCGGACTGGTTCCTGACAGACGATGCTGCAACGCGTCTTTTTGTTTCCCTCTTAGGATTAGAAGTGCATGGATCTTTGGGCATCATCCTCTGGAACGCAGCCCACGGGTATTTAAACCGGAAAGAAACTGAAGCGGCGTTGAACAGGCTTGAGCATTCATCACTTTGGCTTTCTGCAAAAATTTATCAGGAAGCCAGGCAAGCTCTTGATGATATTTTTGCAAAAGATCAATAAGTTTGAAGATCTTTGGACTGTCCAGAATAAGAAACGGTTCATTCATTTCGGCCAGCTTGAGACCTTAAGGGGGGATACGTGACCAGCCTACCTGAATAAAACCCCGTTGCTTCGGTTACACGAAGGACGGGGTTTTTTGCTTTCAGCCCGCCGAAACGGCAACGTTGCAGTTCTTTCAGTTTGTATAAGGATGCCACAAATTAAAAGCGTTCCGGCATTCCAGTAAAACTTGTCCTCGATCCCGGATCGTGTCCGGGACGGGCTCTGGTCGGGAAACGAGAATCCAGCAAAAAACTGTGGGATACACCATTTATGGAGGGTGATTATGGATGAAACCGTTTTAAAAATAGCAATGGCGGCTTTTTTCCACGACATAGGAAAGCTTGCTGACAGAGATGTTCTGAGACTTTCCCAACAATATATTGACAATCATTCAGGAATTTATCTTCCATTTTACAACGGCCGCTATTCCCATTCTCATGCGGTATGCACGGCTGCTTTCATAGAACAGATGAAGGATCTGCTTCCAAAGGAGCTGAATAGTCCGGGCTGGGGTGAAGGAGACAGTTTTATCAATTTGGCAGCAGGTCATCATAAGCCTGAGACTCCCATGCAGTGGATAATCACGATTGCAGACCGTATAAGTAGCGGCTTGGATAGAGCCGAATTTGACGAAAAATACAATAAAGCAGTAACTCCGAGAGATTATAAAAGAAACCGGTTGTTACCTATTTTTGAACCTCTTTCGCCAAAACCGGGGAAATCGGTGGAAACATCGGAAGCCTACAATTATTGTTATCCCTTAAAAGAAATAACACCGAAAAACATCTTCCCAAAGCTGAAGATAGAAATCTACCCCAAGAGCAATGAAATAGCTTCAAAAGAGTATCAGGTACTTTTTGACGGTTTTGTAAAGGGTCTCGAGGAACTTTTTCATAGCCAAGATAACAAGGTTTTGTGGTTTGAACACTTTGAAAGTTTAACCATGATCTATGCTTCGGCTGTTCCTGCGGCCAGAGCAGGCCATGTGATTCCGGATGTGTCGCTTTATGATCACCTGAAAACAACAGCGGCCATTGCTTCGGCTTTATATCTTTTTCATAAACAGACAGGCCGTATGACCATTCCCGATATTAAGGAAGAAGATAGTGATAAGTTTCTTGTAATTTCGGGCGATTTCTACGGTATTCAGAATTTTATTTTTAGTAGTGGAGATGCCCAGAAAAGCAGGTCCAAGATGCTGCGCGGCAGATCGTTTGCGGTTTCCTTGTTTTCCGAACTGGCTGCAGACATGCTGTGCAGGAAAATCGGTATTCCATCCGTGTCAATCATTCTTAACGCAGCAGGAAAATTTACCCTTATCGCGCCGAACACAGAAAAAACTTATAAGGCCGTACTTGAAGTTGGGAAAACAATCAACGACTGGTTAATAAAGGTTTCGTTCGGCGAGACGGCGCTTGGCATAAGCTTTGTTAAAGCTGCGGCAAAAGACTTTGTCAAGGGCCGATTCGTAAGGGTTTGGGAAAACCTTCAATCGCAAATGGAAAAGAAAAAATTCCAGAAAATCGACCTTTCTCGGTTCGCCGGAACCGTTTCTGATTATCTGGACAGCTTTCAAAATGATCTTGAAAATCCTTTGTGCCCTTTTTGTGGGAAAAGGCCTTCGAATCCCAAAGCTGAGGGTTCCCATTTTACAGGGGAAAAAACTTCTTCCTGCTCGCTTTGTCGTGATCATATATTTTTGGGCGAAAACCTTGTTAAAAATACGCTTCTTGCGATTACTACCAAAGACGCCGATATCAAAGGCGGCGATGATGAAAAGCTTCTTGAACCTGTTTTCGGAGAATACCAGACTGCTTTTTTAAGCGGTGAGCTTAAAAGTATGGCGAAAGACGGCCGTCTTTTAAAATACTGGGATGTTTCAAATAATTCGGAAGGCAAAATAACCAAAAATGTAACTGCCCGCTTTATTAACGGTTATGTGCCGGTATATTCAAAAGATGACCTTGAGGATGATCGGCTATTTTGGGGGAAAAAGAGCCAAGAAAAAAAACTGGAACAAATTGATCAGATTAATTTGGGAATGCCAAAAACATTTGGACATATTGCTAATAAATCATTGAATTTAAGAGAGGATCGATATTTGGGGGTGGAGGCTCTTGGTGTTCTCAAAGCGGATGTGGACAATCTCGGCCTTTTGTTTGGCAGCGGGCTTAAAGGCGAGTTGTTCACCCTTTCCCGCCTTGCTTCAATGAGTCGGCAGCTCAATTATTATTTCAGCATTTATCTTCCTTATCTTCTCATAACCGTACCGACATTTAATAATGTGTATACCGTTTTTGCAGGTGGGGATGATCTATTTTTAATTGGACCGTGGAATCGTATCATTCAACTTTCGGAACAGATAAGAATCACTTTTTCAGAATATGTATGTATGAATCCTGAAATTCATCTTTCTGCCGGAATTTCGCTCCACAGGCCCAACACGCCGGTTAGTTTTATGGCTGAATCCGCAGAATCAGCCATGGAGTCCGCCAAAGACAAAGGCAGAGACCGGATCACGATTTTTTCCGAAACCGTTTTATGGGATGAAATGGAAAGGTTAACAGCAATCCAGAATGAACTTGAAGATTGGCTGAACAAAAAGTGGATCAATACAGCCATGCTTTACCGCATGAATCATGTGATGAAGATGGCAGGAGATGAAAAACGCCTGGTAGAAAGCAATGAAATTTATCTGGAAGATATGGAATGCACCAAATGGCGATCCATGTTGTCCTACACAGTGGGAAGGAATGCGGCTAAAGAGCTGAAGGCGGAAAATAGGCCGGCCGTGGTTGATCACGTGGGAAAGAGCCTTAACAAGTGGCTGTTGGAATATGGCTCCAAGCTTAAAATGCCAGTTTGGAATATTCTTTATAACCGTCGCACCGTAAAAGTTTAGAAGGAGGTATGGGGAATGGCAAGAATCGATTTTTGGAAAAACAGGGAAAAGGAACTGATTGATCCTGCCCTCTTTTCGAGCAAAGCCGAAAATTTGGCATTAGACCTAAAAAAAGATAACGACCAAAACAAAAGTACCAACAAGAGGACCCAGATCAGAAAGTTTTATGACGAGGTGGTTAGGTTGGACATGGAGGCCAAGTCAAGGGAAGGCGAATGGCATAATATTATACCTCTGGTCCATATGATTACAGCAAAAGCTGCTTATGCCAGAGGTAGGAATTTGGTGTCAGATGGATTTCTAGAATTTATCAAAGATTCCATTGGCCAGGTTAATAATCCTAAAGACCTATCTGTGTTTGCCAATTTCTTTGAAGCATTTATGGGTTTTTACCGACTGTATGGCCCAAAGAATTAAAAAGGAGAATGATCCTATGAAACTCGAATCAATAAAAGAAATTAAGGGTAAAATCATTTTAAAGAGCGGTCTTCATATCGGCGCTGGTGATATGGAAATGAAAATCGGCGGCGTTGATAACCCGGTGATCAAGCATCCCCACACCCAGGAACCTTACATTCCAGGGTCTTCATTGAAAGGTAAGGTCAGGTCTTTGCTCGAGATGCGAAGCGGACTGATGGTTGCGACAGATGGAAACCCTGTCTCTGTTAACACTCTGAAAAAATGTAACGGAGACGGAGAAAGAACAATCTGCGAAAAAATATTAAAGCTGTTTGGTTCAAGCGGCGCTGAAACCGATCCGAGTCTCGGTTCCACGAGAGTTTCCTTTGCTGATTGTCCTCTGGATGATGGATGGAAAGAAAATGCTTTTATACAGCATTGGCCCTACTCGGAAGTTAAATCGGAAAACTCCATTAACCGGATCAAAGGGACTGCGGAAAATCCACGTTTTTTTGAAAGAGTCCCTTCCGGAGTCGAGTTCAAATTCACTGTCACTTTAAAACAATTAAGTCCGAACGAAAGTGACCTCGAAACATTTTTGCTGGAAGGGCTGAAGTTGCTCCAGATGGATGCGCTGGGCGGCAGTGGCAGTCGAGGGTATGGCCGTATAGAATTTAAATTCGACAAGGAGGAAGTTCAGAAAAAATTTGATGATATAAAACCGCTTTGATTTGGGAGGTTTTTCGTGAAACTCTACGCCATTACCCTAAAACCCATTTCTGGATTTGGTACATCTCTAAAAGGCGATACACTTTTCGGGCATTTCTGCTGGCAAGCGGCTTACGATGCCTCGCTGGTTGAAGGCGGTCTGGATAATCAGATAGCCATCTATCCGGAAAAACCCTTTGCCATATTTTCGTCTGCCTTTCCCAAGCTGGAAAAAGAGAGCGGTACTATCTTTGTATTAAAACGCCCGGATTTACCCTTTTCATTCATGCTTCCGCCCCAAAAAGATAAAGCAGAAGACATAATACAAAGAAAAAACTTTAAAAATAAAAAATGGATGCTCGTTGATGAAAATCTCCATCTGGACTTAAAGGCTGCGGCCTTTATCAGTGATAATGACTTGCTGAATGAAGCCCAAAGCGTGTTGACCCAGGAAACCAGACGGCAGATGAAAAAAAAGGAAAAATCCGAATTTATGGAAACCTTTTCCCAATCTCATAATACCATCAACCGCATAACCCAGACCACTGGCACAGGTACTTTTGCGCCATACACAAAGAAAAACATCTATTTTTACCCGGAAACCGAACTGGTAATATTCGTCCTTATTAATAATTCGGCAACCGATATTGAGCGTATCTGCACAGGTCTTGAACGAATTGGAAATTGGGGATTCGGAAGGGATGCATCCACAGGACTGGGCCGGTTTAACCTTGGTGAGCATGATGAACTGCCGTTTCCTTCATATAACGATGCCAACGCCTTTTATTTGCTATCACCATGTGTCCCTGCAAGAGGTTCCTTTAAAGATGCTTTTTTTACGCCGATTGTGAGGTTTGGAAAGCATGGAGACAGGCTGGCCTGCTATGGCAATCCATTCAAAAATCCGGTAATCATGGCGGATGAAGGAGCAGTTTTTATTCCGAAGGACCAATCCTTGTTTAGTAAACCCTACATTGGACAAGCCGTAACCCATGTATCCAAAGCCATGCCGGAAACCGTAGTTCAGGGGTATGCGCCATACTTACCCCTGAAATTGGAGATATGAAATGAAACAAATCTATCGATGTTGTATTAAAACACTTTCCCCTCTGCATATCGGGTGCGATGAAGTTTATGAGCCCATGGGATTCGTTGTTGATGAGACAAAAAGAGATCTGATTTCTTTCGACCCCATCACCTTTATTGGCCGATTGAACCATGGGGAAAAAGAAAAATTTTCAGCTATATGTTCCAAGGGAACTGTTGAATCCATTCTGGAGATATACAAATTTCTAAAAGGGAAGCCAGCGGATGGAAAAGCGGTTCAACTTTGCCCAGGATTTGTTGAGCACTATAACAAAACCCTGGCTATTTCAGACAAAGATAAACAAAGGGTTCAGCAGGAATTGAACAGATTCAAGGTTGAGCGCACCTCATTTTTGCCTATCGATCAGAGACCCTATATTCCCGGATCAGCTATCAAAGGTGCCCTTCGTACAGCGTATTTAAATACTATGGCAAAAATGAAAAAAGTGCCGACACCGCGAGGGAAATCCGCAGCTAAAGATTTAGAGAAAACGCTTTTAGATGGGGGTGCATTTGAAACAGATCCTTTTCGCCTGGTCAAAATTTCCGATTTCAGACCCATAGGTGAGATTAGGACAAAGATTGTTTATGCGGTCAATGAAAAGAAAAAGCCATCAAAATTTGAGGCCAGAGGCCCCTATCAGATCCTTGAAGTTGTCCAGCCAGGTGCCCTGTTTGAAGGCGAAATAGCCGTAGATACACCCCAAACCAAAGAATGTATAAAGACTCCCGTTTCTATTCAAAAACTCTTAGATAGCTGCACACAATTTTTTAGAAAAGAAAAAAAGCGGGAAGATGATGCGTTAAATCAGATACAGATTTCTGGAGTTCAGGTTTCAGAAAATGAAGATGCGGTTCTTATCCGATTAGGGAGACACTCCGGCGCTGAATCAATGACCATTGAGGGACACCGCAACATTAAGATAATGACAGGCAGAGGCCAAAGAGACAGGTATGAAAATCATGCCACGACATTTTGGTTGGCCTCGGATGAGCAAAAACCTACGGTCAAGGAAAACCTCCACCCCTTTGGCTGGGCTGAAATGGGTAAAGTGAATGCTTTTTTAGCTAAAGAACTCAAAGAGAAAAAAAAGGGCTGGGAAGATCGAATAAAGCAATCGCTAAAATTTATTCCTGAAGAAACAATTTTTAGAGCAGAAATAAAAAAAGAAATTAAAAAAGGTGCTACGCTTACCAAAGAAAAAGAGCCTGTTGTAAAAGTTACAGTATCGCCCATAGAGATGATGATTAGAGAATTAGATCTTGTGAAGGCAAACGACATGGGCCGCATCGGAACCATCATACAGAAAATCGACACACTTGAAACAGACGAAGATAAGGGGAAAGTGGCAATTGCAATTCGGGACAAAATCGGCGCGAAGGCATTTAAAAAACACAAAAAAAGGGATTATCTTGGAGAACTGATTAAAAAGGTAATAACGGAAAAGGACAAATGACAACCACATTATTTTTGATTTTTAATCACCAGTTTACCTCGCACCAGCAAAGTGACGCACACCTTTCCCTGGGAATAAGTAAAATAAAGGAATTGCCTTTCGAACTTAAAGAACTGTGGAGCAACATTCCACCGCATTTGGCCGAAATTAAGGAATATTTAGATCCAATAAAAAAATGGCTTGCTCGCCAGGCGGTGCGGGGTGATTATGTGCTCATCCAGGGCGATTTTGGCGCTTGCTATATCATGGTTAACTTTGCTTTCGAAATTGGTCTGATACCCATTTATTCGACAACCTTAAGAGAGGCGCTTGAAGAGCATAAAGATGATGGCTCAGTGAAACTCATCCACCAATTCAATCATCAAATATTTAGAAAATACGGTGATTAATCATGGCAAGAGTTTATCTGTCGTTTTTGGGAACCAACGATTATCTTAGCTGCTGCTACTTTAAAAATGATAAAAAATTAGAGAATGTCAGATTTGTGCAGCAAGCCACGTTAAAATTTTTTTGTGATGATTGGACATTAGAAGACCGAATTCTCATCTTTACCACTGATGAAGCCTATCGTAAAAATTGGTTAAATGACGGCCATCAAGACCATGAGGGTAAGATATTAAAACAACGAGGGCTTAGATACTGTATCAAATCTTTAAAGTTGCTGCCCTCTGTCCATAGGGTGGCGATTCCTGAAGGTAAAACTGAGCAGGAAATCTGGGATATTTTCCAGATCGTATACGACAGTCTGAGAATAGATGATGAGGTAGTCATTGACATTACCCATGCCTTTCGCTCGATACCCATGCTGGCTGTTGTTGTGCTCAATTATGCGAAGGTAATGAAAAAGATTGCTCTGCATGGGATCTATTACGGCGCATTTGAGGTATTAGGCAGCATTCAAGAAGCGCGAAGAGTTCCGGCGACAGAAAGATTGGTACCGGTTTTTGATCTTGCGGCTTTTGATCAGCTGCTGGACTGGACCCTGGCAGTGGATCGGTTTCTGGGTGCCGGAGATGCCAAGGCAGTATCCGCCCTTGCCACAAAGGCGGTGATGCCCATCCTTAAAGATTCAAAGGGTGGGGATGCCGCCGCCGCGGCAATAAAAAAAATGGCCGATTCGCTTGAAAACTATACCCGGAACCTGGCTACCTGCCGAATCCTTGAAATCGACCAATCGGTTGTCTCTCTTCGAGAGAGAATTGAAAAAAGCCGACATCTTGACCTGGTTAAGCCCCTTTTCCATTTGTTTGAACCGATCGAACAGCAGGTGCGCGAATTCAAAGGGGATATCGTTGGCGACGGCATTCAGGCGGCAAAATGGTGCCTGGAGTGCAATCTGATTCAGCAAGGTGTTACAATTCTTTTTGAAACCCTGATAACCTACCTCCTTGTTCGTGTCGGAGCAGGCTATTTAGATGAAGGCTTGCGGAATGCCGCGTCCAGCGCCGCACAATTATACAGCCAAAACAAACCGGAAAACAAATGGAAAGGTGATGCCGCCATTCACGCGGGTATTACCAAAAAAATCATGAAACTATGTGCCAAAAACACCGAGGTTGCCAAATTGATAGATAGGCTGAGGGAAGTGCGAAACGATCTTAACCATAGCGGTTATAAGAAAGGCTCTCTTAAAGCAAGGGATCTTGAAAAAAAATTCCGGTCAGAGCTTAAGCGTGCAGCATTACTCTGCCGGACTTCCGATAATGGTTGATCAATCATATTAGAAAAATTGACATGTTGCATTGACGTTGCAATATATTGATCTATATATTGCAATTCAAATGAAAAGTATAAAACAGGTGTAAATGGAAAAAGAAAAGTTAAAAGAACTGATCAGTGAGCATAGGAGTCGGTTTCTGGATAGAGGCAACCTGATCAAAGTCTTTCTGGAATTAAAGCGCCGGAAAAAAGAAGTTTACTACGGAAGGTCGCATAAGGGCCGAGAAGTAGATTTCATTCTCAAGGAGGGCTTGCAGGTTACGGAGGCGATCCAGGTCTGCGTTTCAATGGCGAATGAAAAAACACTGCATAGGGAACTCGAAGCCATGAATGAAGCCTGCGGCGAACTTGAAAAAGGCCGTACCGGGGATCAGGCGGGCGAAGGGAATATGGGCTTTGAATTCGTATTTTCCGATGGATGTCAAAGAGATTTTGTTAGATTAAAAGATTAAATGAGAAATATTTAGTTTTAGCAATAGGTTGGAAGTGCTTTTCACCAAAGAGCCGGTGTTAGATGTGACGGCGTCTAATTTAAAAACAATTTAAAACGGTTAAGGAGGTTTTGTTGTGAATTTCGACACCGAAAAAAATTCCCGAAAGCGTTTTTTTGCCACATGCGCGGAAATGCGTTTTCAAACTTATGAAATATCACGAAATAAAACACCTAGAGTTTGAAGGAATGACCCGATCAGAGGGGATTGAGACGACGCTCCTTGAATTAGCTGTTTTAAACACATCGTGTTTGAAGGAATGACCCGATCAGAGGGGATTGAGACTTGCTCCGTGCCTTGTTCTATATCATCTACAATTATGTTTGAAGGAATGACCCGATCAGAGGGGATTGAGACTTG
>Ga0180009_10008282_pt1 | contig 10351 bp, 5 predicted proteins | sample OS_PC_MetaG_FD_123537 | JGI IMG/M metagenome (GOLD analysis project Ga0180009, IMG submission 123537) | Groundwater microbial communities from the Aspo Hard Rock Laboratory (HRL) deep subsurface site, Sweden - OS_PC_MetaG | ecosystem: Environmental > Aquatic > Deep subsurface > Groundwater... | reverse complement strand
TTTCCAGGCCTAGAGGGCATGCGATGTCCTTAATTCCTGTATTTCAAATATGTTTTTGTTGAAAGAGGTCGATTTTGGTCCGATAATATCTCCTTCAACCCCAACCTGGAGAGGAGATTACCATGATCACCCAAAGGAATCGTCTGCTACTGCTCTTGATGTTCGCCCTGTCCCTGCTCGTCTTCGCGGTTTCCGGCTGCGGCGACGACGATGATCCGGTCACCCCGAATCCGATCGGCGGCAACACCGACCAGTTCGACCAGACCACCGCCGTGGCCCAGGCCCAGGTCGCTGCGCCCCAGGGCGTCGCCCTGGTCGAGAGCATGACCGGATTGGCCGCCGGTTTCGGCAAGGATGCCCAGGACTACGCCTACAACGAGGCCAACCAGCGCTGGGAGTACCATTACGAGTACAGCCAGACCGGCTACGTCTATGACTGGTTCTACACGGTGCAGTACCTGAACGGTGCGGGCCAGCCCCAGCGCGAGGCCACGGGCGCCGCTTCGGTGAGGCACACTCTGGCCGGAACCATGGATTACGGGATGGACCAGGGCGGAGTCGTTTTCGACTACGACTATCTCTACGACTACGACACCACCTTGACCGGCCTGGGCACCGACACCCTGGTGATGACCGGCACGGGCGGGTTCGATCTGGACTACACCTATTCGGCCGGCGGCATCAATCAGAACTATGAATACCTGCTCGAATGGGAGACTCTGGGTGCGGGCATCAGTTACCCGGAAGCGGGCTGTCCCCAGGGCACGATCCGCTACACCATGGATCCCTATCACATGGATCTGGTGTTCAACGGCAGCACCAGCGCGGTGGCGACCCTCTATGACGGGTCGGGCAACGTGGTGGCCGGCGGCGGCGGCAACTATCCCTTGAGCTGCAGCAAGTAGATCCGGACTTCCCGTATCATCAGACCGCTCGTCAACCTGAGGCCCCGGACGGCTCGTCCGGGGCCTCTCTCATGGGCCGCAGGAAGGCCGTCGCGGGCAACGGGACCGATTCCTGCACCGGACCGGGAACGAGAGGAAATCCCGCGCATCCCGAACGGAGCGCGAAATCAGGGAGAAGAAGCCATGAGAAACCACCTTCCCGAACTGGCCCTGGCTCTCCTGCTCGCGGCACCGGGAGTCGCCGCCGGAACGACCCTGGACGGCGTCCAGGCCACGGCAGAATGCAACGGCTGGACCACCGAAGTGCAGGTGACCTACAGCACCAACGCCTACATGGCCCATCTCACCAGGACGGTGGTCCTGCTGGACGAATCGGGAGCGGAGCTGGACCGCTCCGAGACTTCGGGCATGATCCAGGTCGTCCCGGGCGAGACCGTGACCTACCCGGAATCGGGGGCCTGGTCGTTCGCCCTGGACGGTTCCTACCGCCTGGCGGTCTCGGTCGCCTTCGTGGACATCGTTCCCGACGGAGGCAACACCTACACCGCAGAGACCGAGGTCCCGTTCGGCTGCGGCGTCGAGGTCGTCCTGCCTGAACCGGTGTGCCTGCACCCGCGTTCGTTCTGGGTACGCCATCCCGACGCCTGGCCCGTCACGCGGCTGGAACTGGGCGGGGCGGTGCTGGATCAGGATGAGCTGATGGGCCTGCTGCACCGCCCGCCTCGCGCGGACGTCCGCTTCCTGCTGATCCGTCAGCTGATCACCGCCAAGCTGAACGTCGCCAACGGGGCCGAGAACTCCGCGGCCGAGGCCATCGCCCGGGCGGACGCCTGGCTGGCCGACCATCCGGTGTTCAGCCGCCTGCGGGGGCGCGACCGCCTGGTCGCGGTCAAGCTCGGCCTTACCCTGATGTGGTACAACCTGCAGGGGTGCCCGGAGGACGCCGCCAAGGCCTTGACGATGGACCAGGACGAAGATCTGCCGCTCCTCGAATCCCTGGAAAAGGAATTCGTGGAGCCCCAGAGCTTCGGGGCCGTCAAGTCCATGTTCCGCTAGCGATCAGCCCTTGCTGGCCCGGCCCGGATCTCATTCCGGGCCGGGCCTGTTTCGTTCGGCCTGCGGCGTCAGGGCGCCTGCATCCCCAGGAAGTGCATCAGGAACGCGGTCTCCTCGGCACGCTGCTCGATCTGCGTGGTGATGGTGGTGCCTCCGCCGTGGCCGCTGGCGCCGCGGATCAGCAGGCAGACCGGTCCCCCCGCCCCCAGGGCCTGCATCCGGGCGGCCATCTTGCGGGCGTGCAGGGGATCGACGCGGGCGTCGTTCTCGCTGCCGGTCACCAGGTAGGCCGGGTATTCCACGCCCTCCCGGATGTTCTGATAGGGCGAGTACTCCAGGAGGTACCCGAACTGTTCGGGATCGTCGCTGCTGCCGTACTCCTCGGCCCAGATGTTGGCCAGGCCGTAGCGGTGGTAGCGGACCATGTCCAGCAGGGGGACGCCGCATTCGACGACCCTGAACAGGTCCGGACGCTGGGTGGTCACCGCACCGGTCAACAATCCCCCGTTGCTGCCTCCGGCGATGGCGAGCTTATCCGGATTGGTCCAGCCCTCGGCGATGAGATACTCGGCGGCAGCGATGAAGTCGTCGAAGACGTTCTGCTTCTTCTCCTTCATTCCGGCCTCGTGCCATTCCCGCCCGTATTCGCCGCCCCCCCGCAGGTTGGCGACGCAGTAGACCCCGCCGGCTTCAAGCCAGACCAGGATCGTGGTGGAGAACCTGGGATTCATGGAGACGTCGAAGCCGCCGTAGCCGTAGAGCAAGGTGGGATTGTTGCCGTCCAGCCTGGTGTCCTTGTGGTGCACGATGAACATGGACACCGGCGTGCCGTCCCTGCTCTCGTACCAGACCTGGTCGGCCACGACCCCCTCGACTTCCACCTCGACCGGGAAGGCCCGGTACAGGTCGAGTTCGTTGCGCGCGAAGTCGTACTTGAAGGTCGTGGATGGGTAGGCGTACGAGGAGAAGTACACCCAGACGTCGGGCAGGGACCAGCGTCCGCTGACCCCGCCGCTGCCGATGGTGGGCAGGGGCAGATCCCGGATGAAGTTGCCGTCCAGGTCGTAGATCTGGATCCTGGTGTAGGCGTCGTGCATCCAGGTCACGTAGATGTGGCCGGCGACGGGCTGGATCCCCAGCAGCTTGTCCTTCTCGTGCTGGGGGATGAAGACCTTCCAGTGCTCGCGCTCCGGGTTGGCCGCGTCGGTGACGTAGACCATCTTGCGGGGGGCGTCCTCGTCGGTGGTGATGAGGATGGTGTCGCCGATGAAGTCGACTCCGTACTCGAACTTCATCCCGGTGGCCAGGGGGATGAGGGGACCGTCGGTGCCGGTGGGCCGGAAATAGATGTCGTTGACGTTGAAGAGACCGCGATTGAAGACGGTGTACTTGCCGTCCTCGGTCACCCCGACGTTGTGCCAGAGCTCCTTGGTCGTGTCGTCCCCGAAGACCTTGACGTCCTCGGACGGGTCGGAGCCCAGCTTGTGCATCCAGGCGGAGTGCCAGTACTCGTGTTCTCCCTCGGGAACCTCGCCCTCCAGGGGCTTGCAGGTGTAGAAGAACCCGCTTCCGTCGGGCAGCCAGCTGCCCACGGATTGCTTCCAGCCCCGCAGGCGATCGGGGAGGATCTCGCCGGTTTCGGTCACCATCACCTGGACCACGGGATTCTCATCGCCGCCGTGAGCCGTGCCGAAGGCCACGTATCTGCCGTCACGGCTGGGGCTGATCCCCGCCAAGGTGTCGGTGGGGGGCCACTCGTTGGGGTCGATCACCACCTGTTCGGGAGCGCCTTCGCGGGCGCGGGTCACGAAAACCCACTTCTCGTCGTCCTTCTTCTTGGTGTGGTAGAACAGGCGTTCGCCGTCGAGGACCCGGCTGGGAACGCTTTCATCGTCGTAACGCCAGAGGGCGTCGAAGCGTTCGGCCAGCCAGGCTTTCTGGGGAAGGTCGGCGGTGATGGAGCGGGTGAAGGCGTGCTGGGCCTCGGTCCAGGCCTGGACCTCGGGGTCATCGGCGTTCTCCAGCCACTGGTACTCGTCGACGAGGACGGTGCCGTGGAAGTCCTCGCTCACCGGCCGTTGCGGCGTGGGCGGGTAGGAGGGGGCGGCGGTTTTGGGCGCCGCCGCGGCGGCGGCATGCTCGCCGCTCTTGCCGGCGCAGCCGGCCAGGACGGCCAGGGAGGCCAAGCCGGCCAGACCGCAGAGGATCACCGGGACAACCAGGCGCTTCTTCGTCATCGGTCACTCCTTGGGAAGGTTAGGGTCGGGGTCGGGAGTTACTTTAGGGCCGACGCCAGGACGATGTCCAGGACCGAGAAGGCGGCGATCCCCCACATCAACGGATGGACGTCGCGCGCCCGTCCGGCCGCCACCGAGGCCAGGACGTGGGCGGTGAATCCGAAGGCCAGCCCCATGCTGATGCTGTAGGTCAGGGGCATCAGGATGATGGCCAGGAAGGCCGGAACGGCCGACTCGAAACGATCCCAGGCGATCCTCGAGACGTTGCGGAACATGGACACGCCCACGACGATCAGGGCCGGAGCGGTGGCGAAGCCGGGCACCATTCCGATCACCGGCGTGAAGAAGAGGGCGAGCAGGAAGAGCAGGGCCGTCACCACGCTGGCCAGGCCGGTGCGGCCGCCCTGGGCGATGCCGGCGCCGGATTCGATGTAGGTGGTCGTCGTGCTCGTACCCAGGATCGCACCGGCGACGGTGGCCACGGCGTCGGCCTCGAGGATGCGGTCGATGTCCGCGATGGATCCGTCCTCGCCCACCCGTCCCGCCTCGTAGCTGCAGGCCACGATGGTGCCCACCGAGTCGAACAGATCGACGAACATGAAGGAGAAGATCGCCCCCCACATCCCCCACTTCACGGCGGCCGCCAGATCCATGCGGAACAGGACGGGTTCCAGGCTCGGCGGCCGCGAGACCAGCGCCTGGGGGGGCGCCACCTCGCCGAGCAGGACGGCCAGGACGGTGGTGACCAGGATGCCGGCCAGGATGCTCCCGGGGATGCGGCGGATCTCCAGCACGGTGATCACCAGCAGACCGGCCAGACCCAGGACAACGGGTCTGCCGAGGGGGCCGAGGGTCACCAGGGTGGCCTCGCTGGCCTGGACCAGGCCCAGGTTCTGCAGTCCGATGAACGCGATGAACAGCCCGATGCCCGCCGCGATGGCCAGGCGGAACTCGCCGGGAATGGCGGCGATGATGTGACGCCGGATCCCCAGCAACGTCAGCACCAGGAACACGATCCCCGAGACGAACACGACCCCCAATGCCGTTTGCCAGGAAACCCCCTGGCCGATGACCAGGCTGTAGGCGAAGAAGGCGTTGAGGCCCATGCCCGGGGCCATGGCGAAGGGCACGTTGGCCCACAGACCGGCCAGCAGGGTGCCCAGAGCGGAGGCGAGGATGGTGGCGGTGATGACGGCGCCAGGGTCCATTCCCGCCGCCGACAGGACGCCGGGATTGACGAAGATGATGTAGGCCATGGTCAGGAAGGTGGCGGCGCCGGCGGCGGCCTCGCGGGCGGGGGTGCTGCCGCGGGCGCGGATCCTGAAGAATCGGTCGAGCATGGCGCGCTCCCGGGGAATGGTGGATCACGGGTCCGGGGCGGAGCATAGGGCAGGACCCGAAAGAAGGAAACCCCCGGGGCGGGGTGCCCCGGGGGTTGGCCGGAGGGGATGCGGCTGGCCTCAGATGCCGTCGCAGGTCTCGACGTTGGCCCCGCTGTCGTAGGCGTAGCCGGCCAGGGAGATTCCGGTGACGCAGAAGGTGAAGCTGATGCCGGGTTTGCCCGCGCTGGAACACGTCAGTTCGATCCAGCCGTCGGCCCCGGTCACGCCCGACTCGGTCGAGGAGATGCTGCCGCTGAAGGACCCGGTGACCGAGGCTCCGGCCACGGGATTGCCGAGGTCGTCGACGACCAGCACGGCGGCATGGCCGTATTCCTTGTTGCGGACCAGGGTGGCGGACGGGTCGATGGCCGCCACGTGCATGGGAATCGTCGTGCCGCCGCCGGACGGTGCGGCCTGGATCTCGGCGCTGTCGCCGGACTCGTTGCCGGAAACGTCGGTGGCGGTCACCACGTAATAATAGGTCGTCCCGTTGGTGACGGCGTTGTCCGCGTATGTGCTGGAGGCCAGCAGGGAGCCGGTCAGCGCGGAATAGGGACCGCCGGAAGATTCAGCCCGGTAGACGGTGTACCCGGCCAGGTCGGCTTCCCCGTTGTCGGTCCAGTCGAGATCGACGAATCCGTCCCCGGCAGTGGCCACCGGTCCGGTCGGCGCCGCGGGGGCGGTGGTGTCACCGCCGCCGGAACCGATGAAGACCTGATTGACGTTCACCAGCCCGTCGGTCTTGTCCAGGGGGCCTTCCCAGGTGAAGTCCGCATAGGCGGAACCGGATCCGGCCAGCTGCAGCGAGGTGCGGCGCGGGGCGGTGTCCGGTTCGCTGATCCCGATGTCGGTGGAGGTCATGCCGCCGGCGGGCCCTCCGCTCGCGGTGAAGCTGCCCTCGTAGCTGAGGAACTGGATCACGGCGCCCTGGGGGTCGACCAGGGCCAGGCCGTCCGGGCTGCCGTTCTGCATGCCGACCATGGCGGCGGCCTGGACCCCGAACCCGCCCTGCTGATCCGCCAGGGCGCCGCTGAAGCCCACCGTCAGGTAGGCCGAACCATCGGCCCCGTTGTATCCGACCACGGTCCAGCCCGTCAGATCGGTGCCCGCCGGTCCGGCCACTTCCACGAACTCGTTCCGGTCGGCGCCGTCGTTGTCGTAATGGAACTCGTTGATCCAGACCAGGGGCCCGTCCCCACCGCCGGAGGCCTGGGGGGTGGCGGAGGTCTCGTTCCCGTAGGCGGACTCGTTGCCCGCTCCGTCGCTGGCGGTGACGACGTAGTAGTAGGTGGTCCCGTTGGCCGCCGTGGCGTCGGTGAAGGATGTCGCCGTCACCAGACCGCCGTGGAGGGACGTGTAGGGCCCGCCCGAGCTATCGCCCCGATAGACGGTGTAACCGGCCAGATCAGCGTCTCCCACCGCGTCCCAGACCAGGCCGACGCTGCCGTCGCCCGGGGTCGCGCCCAGGCCGACCGGGGCGGCGGGGGCGGTGGTGTCCGAGATGGTCGCCGAGGTGACGTCCACGCCGGTGGCTCCCTGGTCGTCGGTGACGGTCAGGGTGACGGTGAAGACGCCGGTGGATGCGTAGGCGTGGCCGGGATCGGCGAGGGTGCTGGTGGCCCCGTCGCCGAAATCCCACAGGTAGCCGGCGATGGACCCGTCGGGGTCCTGTGAGCCGGCGGAGGAGAAGGCCACCGCGACGCCCTTCTCGCCGGAATACGGACCGTTGGCCTGGGCGGTGGGATCCTGGTTCACGGGTCCGCCGCCGGCGAAGGTCTGGCCCGTATTGACGGCGCCCTCGGTGCCGGTTCCGGGAGCTTGCCAGGTGAAATCACCGTAGGCCGATCCGTCCCCCGCCAGTTGCAGGGTCCAGCCCACGGGGCTGTCGGCGGGCTCGGAGACCCCGATGTCGGTGGAAGCCATTCCGGCCGCCGGCCCGTCCACCGCGGTGATCAGGCCCTCGTAGCTGATGAACATGACCACGGTTCCGGCACCATCGACCAGGGCCAGACCGTCGGGACTGCCGTTCTGCATTCCGGTCATGGGGAAGGCCAGCACTCCGAAGCCGTTCTGCAGGTCCGGCAGGGTTCCCGCCAGATTGACCGTATCGTAGACCAGCCCCCCGTTGCCGTTGTAGCCGATGACGCTCCAGCCGGAGAGATCGGCGCCGGCCGGTCCTGCGATCTCGAAGAATTCGCCGGTGTCCGTGCCGTCGTTGTCGTAGTGGAACTCGTTGATCCAGATGGCGGGACCGCTGCCCCCGCCGCCGGTGGGCGTGGCCTGGACCTCGGGGCTGGAGGGGGATTCGTTACCGCTGGAGTCCTTGGCGGTCACCACGTAGTAGTACGTGACACCTCCCGTGAGGCCGGAATCGGTGAACTGGCTGACCGTCGCCAGGGCGGTGACCTCGGCGTAGGGGCCGCCGGAGGCCGTGGCGCGGTAGACGGCGTAACCCATCAGGTCCGGTTCGCCGTTGTCGACCCAGTCGAGACCGACGCTGCCGTCCCCCGGGGTGGCGGCCAGACCGGTGGGCGCGGCCGGAGGCGTGGTGTCCCCTCCGCCGCCGCAATTGCCGGCGAAGATGCAGTCCACCCACTCGGGATGGTCGATGAAGGGGTTGCGGTTGCCCTGGAAGGAATAGACGACGTCGTTGCGGGAGGCCTCCTTGGCGTCGACCGGATCCTGCTGGTGCCATTGCAGCAGCACCGACACCATGCCCATGTAACCGACCGCTTCGTTGGCCCCGGTGTTCGAGGCGGCGATCAGGCCCTCGTCGTCCGTCAGGATCAGATCGGGTTCGCTGTACCCGGTCACGCCGTGGACGCCGCCCTCGTAACGCACGTCCAGGTAGAACAGGGCGCGGGCCACGTCGCCCCGACGGTCGATCCAGGTCTCCCAGCTGCCCTCGGTGAAGCTGCCGCTGGTCCAGTTGGAATTGCCGGGATAGACGCCGGTTCCCCCGCCGACGCCGTTGTACTCCAGGGTGGGTTTCTCCGTGCACCCGGAGGCGCAGGACCGGAAGGGTTTGTTGCTGCGGGAGGTGTTGTAGCTGTCGTTGGCGAGGAAGAGGTGATGGCAATCGGTATAGGGATAGTTGGCGACCACGTCGTTGGGGAAACCGTAGCTCTTGGGCCAGGAGTGCTCCCGGTTGTACTCCAGGTTGCCCTCCCCGTACTTGACGTAGCTGGCGTTCAGGTAGATGTCGAGGATGCGCCCGCTGTCGTTGGGATCCTCGTCCGCGAGTTCCAGGACGTCCCAGGTGTCGGTTCCCGTGGCGGTGTAGGGGATCCGGGTGTGATCGTCGATCACGGCATGCAGGCTGGCCCGCATCGCCGCCGGCGTCGAACTGTCCACGGAGTCGTAATACCCCGCCGGGGCGGCCTTGATCTGGAGGTCGCTTCCCGTGCCGGGAAGGGGGGGCTGCAAGGGGTTGGGCTCATGGGAGCAGCCGAACAGCAGGGTGAACAGGAACAGGAGCGCGAACAGGGAGCGAAGGGGAGAGGGAACGCGCATTGCAGGCCTCCAATGTCTGCAGGAAGATGTGGCGAGTGGGGGGATTCTACCGTCAGATTTGGATTTTAAAAAGTGAGGATTGCGTAATTCAGACAGGATTTTTTGCGGTCTTGTCTTGAACTTGCGAAGCCCCCGGCGGGAACCGGGGGCTCGCTTGTTTCTTCAGGGCAGAAGGTCAGGGCGTGGGGTGCTTCTCCAGATATGGAGGTCGGGTCCCTGATGCGGGAACTCGGACCTGGGCGCAGTCCTGGACGTTGGCGCCGGCGTCATAAGTGCCGTTTGCAACCAGCGCATCGGCGACGCAGAAGTCGAAGGTCAGGGGGGCCGGCGCCGAGGTCGCGCTGGTCAGCAGGGCGATCCCGTCGGCGCCGGTCACGGCGCTGTCGGCCCCCGACACGCCCCCGCCGAAAGTGCCGGTCACTGTGACCCCAGCCACGGGCGAACCCTGTTCGTCCAGGACGAGGACCTCGGCGGCGCCGAAGATCCTGCGGCCGTCGGGGGCGGTCTTCAGGGAGATCGTTCCGACGTGCATGGTGACCGGGGGGGCCTGCGGGGTTGCCGATGTCTCGAGGCTGGCGACCGATTCGTTTCCGTCGAGGTCGCTTGCGGTCACGACGTAGAAATAGGGGACGCCGTTGGAGACGGCATCATCGACGTAATTGGTCGGGGTCACGGCGTCGTCCAGGAGTGTGTAGGGCCCCCCGGCCGTGGTCGACCGGTAGACGGCGTAGTCGACAAGATCCGGTTCCAGGCTGGGATTCCAGACCAGCACCACGAACCCGTCGCCGGGTATGGATCCCACTCCTGCAGGAGCCGAAGGCGGGGTGGTGTCCACGACGCTGACGGAGGTGGTGTCGGTGTGCTGGGCGCCCTGGTCGTCCGTGACGGTCAGGGTCACGGTGAAGGTACCGGTGGTCGTGTAGGTGTGGCCGGGATGGGCGGCGGTGCTGGTTCCGCCGTCCCCGAAGGCCCACAGGTAGGAGACGATGGACCCGTCGGGATCGTAGGAGCCGGCGGACGTGAAGCTCACGGCGACGCCCTTTTCCCCGCCGTAAGGACCTCCCGCGACAGCGACCGGATCCTGGTTGACCGCGATGCCGACGAAGACCTGTCCCGTGTTGACGGCTGCGGGCGTGTCGGATTGCGGCGCTTGCCAGGTGAAGTCGCCGTATTGCGAACCGGTGCCCGCGAGCTGCAGGGAATACCCGACGGGAGTGGTGCCGTCTTCCGTCACACCGACGTCGGCGGCGGTCAGGCC
>Ga0180009_10008280_pt1 | contig 10355 bp, 10 predicted proteins | sample OS_PC_MetaG_FD_123537 | JGI IMG/M metagenome (GOLD analysis project Ga0180009, IMG submission 123537) | Groundwater microbial communities from the Aspo Hard Rock Laboratory (HRL) deep subsurface site, Sweden - OS_PC_MetaG | ecosystem: Environmental > Aquatic > Deep subsurface > Groundwater... | reverse complement strand
TTCTCTGCAGCGCATACTGTCTCTCTCCTGTCTTATCAGCGGCATTTGATTCTGGAAGATATTTCTCTAATGCCTTTCGCATCTTTTTCCTTGCGCGGGACAATCGAGCCTTGATTGTCCCTTCCGGTTTGTCATGAAGTTCGGCGAGTTCGGCGATGCTCCAGCCTTCGATTTCGAAGAGGATGATAAGCGCTTTGTCTTCGGGATTCAGAGCCCCGAGTGCTCGAACGAGCAACCTCTTCCACGCGTGTGCTTTCGATGGATCGTCACCGACGCTCGATTCGACCCGGTCGAGCGGCACCGCAAGCCGCCACCATGGCTGGCGGCATCGGTTTTTGTGACGATTCACGATGATCCGGTAGATCCAGGGTCGAAAGGACTCCGGATCGCGCAACGTCGCGTGCTTCCTGAGGGCGATCAGCAACGAATCCTGATACAGATCGTCACCATCCTCCCTGCTCCCCGCGAGCTTCCGGCAGAAGCCTTCAGCTTCGGGGTGGAAAGGCTCAAGCATCTTCCAGAACTGTTCCGCCGTGTTCTTCATTCAACCCTTAGACACATTTTGAGGGTGGGAGGTTGCATTGGGTGGTGGAAATATAGTCAGGATGGTGGATTTGGCAAGCGTTGTAGGGCAGCGATCCGGAGTCACGCAGAGCGTGACGGAATGATCCTGCCTATTTCTTCGTTATGTTTTTCCAGACAATTGTCAGGATCTGCTCACTGACGTTCGCACCTTCTCTTCGCTCTGCTCGATCAGGCAAGGATCGCTGACCTACAGGTATCAGCAGCTCTTCACGAAGAATAATGGGATCAGCAGCCAGAGGAGGCCTTTGAGGGTGAAAAACACAAACCCCGCGACTCCGAGTCGCTTAATATGTCGTTTCACAGTAGTCTTTGTCATGTCCAGATTCTATCCTTCAAACATCATTAATCTTCAGGTCAGTAACAGAATCTGCGCTTAACCGTTCCCGAATAGGGGTTCGATAGAGAAGTCTCGATGCAGCGGAACGCGTCATCGCGAGGAGCGAAGCGACGTGCCGATCTCACATAAGCGTTCAAAACCTTATTGACGAATGGCCGGTCAACCTGTTTCTTGCAGGCTGATGAATCGTATCAATCATCGCGGGAGTGTGTTATGTCTGAAATAGATGTCAAATCGAAAGCGCCGTCCGAGCCGATCCATGCTGATCGTGGCAACGCGAGGTCATGCAAAACATGGCATGCCGAAGCTGCGATGCGCATGCTGAAGAATAATCTTGATCCCGAAGTCGGCGAGAAGCCGGAAGAGCTGATCGTCTACGGTGGCTCCGGAAAGGCTGCGCGCAACTGGGATTGTTACCACGCGATCGTGAAATCTCTCAAAGATCTCGAAAAAGATGAGACTCTGCTCGTGCAATCGGGCAAACCGGTCGGCATATTCAAGACATTCGAACACTGCCCCCGCGTGTTAATAGCAAATTCTCATCTCGTGCCGCATTGGGCGACATGGGAGAAATTCCGCGAACTCGAAAAACTCGGCCTGATCATGTTCGGCCAGATGACCGCCGGATCGTGGATATATATCGGTTCGCAGGGGATTCTGCAGGGCACATACGAGACATTCATCGCATGCGGTAACAAACACTTCGGCGGCGATCTGAGCGGGAAATTCATCCTGACAGGCGGAATGGGGGGCATGGGTGGCGCCCAGCCTCTTGCAGCGACAATGGCTGGTGCGGTGATGCTCTGTGTCGAGGTCGATGAGGCGCGAATCGATAAGAGACTTCAGAATGCCTACTGCGACAAGAAAACGCGCAGTCTCGATGAGGCGCTGGAATGGATCAAAGATGCATGCGCGAAGAAACAGCCGCTGTCGGTCGGGCTTGTCGGCAACTGCGCGGATATACTCCCCAAGCTCGTGAAGATGGGCGTGACGCCCGATATCGTGACCGACCAGACATCGGCGCATGATGAACTTAACGGATACGTCCCGCACACATTGACCCTTGAAGAGGCCATGAAGCTGCGTAAGAGCGATCCTGATGAATATATCAAGCGTGCATACGAATCTATGGTGATCCATACTCAGGCTATGCTCGACCTCAAGAAAGCCGGTTCAATCGTATTCGACTACGGCAATAATCTCCGCGGGCAGGCTGAGAAAGCTGGATTGAAGAACGCTTTCGATTTCCCCGGATTCGTTCCGGCATATATCCGACCGTTGTTCTGCGAAGGCAAAGGTCCTTTCCGCTGGGCGGCGCTTTCGGGCGATCCGCAGGATATATACACCACCGACGAGGTAATCCTCAAAGAGTTCGCATACAACAAACCCCTCTGCGACTGGATCAAGATGGCTCACGAGAAAGTGCAGTTCCAGGGGCTGCCATCGAGGATATGCTGGCTCGGTTACGGCGAGAGAGCTAAATTCGGGTTGATTATCAACGAAATGGTTCGCAACGGCAAGCTCAAAGCGCCTATCGTGATTGGCCGCGACCATCTCGACTGCGGATCGGTGGCCTCGCCAAATCGCGAGACCGAATCGATGAAAGATGGCTCCGATGCAATCGCCGACTGGCCGCTGCTGAACGCTATGCTGAATATCTGCTCAGGAGCATCATGGGTATCGATCCACCACGGTGGCGGAGTCGGAATCGGATATGCGATACACGCCGGAATGGTTGTTGTGTGCGATGGTTCGAAAGAAATGGATGAGCGTCTTTTGCGCGTTCTGACGACCGACCCCGGAACCGGAGTCATGCGTCACGCCGACGCCGGTTATGATGACGCAATCAAATTTGCTAAGGAGAAGGGCGTCAAAATACCGATGATGAAGTAACTATGCAGGCAGATCTCATAATAAAGAACATCAGGCAGCTCGTTACATGCCGTCGAAGCAAACCGGGTCCCGTTACGGGTGGCGATCTCAATCATCTTGAGATCATAGAAAATGGCGCTGTTGCATCGTTCGATGGCAAGATCGTTGCCGTTGGCACCACCAGTGACGTTGAGCGACGAATTGAACTTGCTTATTCGGGTGAAGTTATCGATGCCACGGATCAGGTTGTGACTCCCGGTCTTGTCGATGCCCACACGCACCCGGTTTTTGCAGCGACTCGTGAAGATGAGTTCGAGATGCGCAACCTGGGAAAGTCATACATGGAAATAGCCGAGGCCGGGGGCGGAATACGCAATTCTGTCAGGAAGCTGCGCGAGGCGCCGGCGGAGAAGTTATTCGACAATGCGATTCGATATCTCGATCTGATGCTGCAGCATGGTACTACTACGATTGAGGCGAAGTCGGGATATGGGCTGTCGACCGAATCTGAAATCAAGCAGCTTGAAGTTATTAGAAAACTCGCAGAGAATCATGCAGTCGATATTGTCCCGACATTCCTCGGTGCGCATGAAATCCCCGATGAATACCGCGAAGATCGCGAAGGCTATATCAGGCTGTTGATCGATGAGATGATCCCGGAAGTTGTGAAGGGAAAGCTGGCAGTTTTCTCGGACATTTTCTGCGAGAAGAATGTCTTCGAGATTGAGGATTCCGAGCGAATTCAGACTGCCGCAAGAGACCACGGCCTGAAACTCAAGTTTCACGCCGATGAGATCGTCGGAATCGGTGGTGCGGAGCTCGCGGCGCGACTCGGAGCTGTGTCAGCGGATCATCTTGACGTGATCTCAGACAACGGCATCGCTGAGATGGCAAAATCGGGCACCATCGGAGTATTGCTGCCGGGGACAGTGCATTTTCTCGACCTGAAAGCCCGTCCTCCGGCAAGAAAGATGATTGAAGCGGGTGTACCGATCTCATTGGCAACTGATTTCAACCCAGGCAGTTCGGCAACGCCATCTCTTCAGATAATTATGAATTTTGGGGCGGCGATGCTGAAAATGACGGCTGCCGAGATTATCAATTGTGTCACAATCAATTCCGCCTGTGCACTTTTGATGGACGACATGGTCGGATCGATTGAAGTCGGCAAGCAGGCTGATTTTGTGGTCTGGAGTGCTGACAATTACAGGCAGTTGCCATATTTCTATGGAATCAACCTGGCTGATCAGGTCATAAAGAAAGGGAAGCCGGTTAGTTGAAAAATGCTGTAAGGATGCAACCATTAGCCCGCTCGGATGTTTAACCAATGGTGCTTTTGAAGGTGAAAAATTCCATTTTAGTGATTATACTGGCACTTGTGCTTGCCGGATGCGGCATCTACTCTTTCTCCGGTTCCATGAGGTCCGGTATTGAGACTATCGCCGTCCCGGTTTTCGAGAATAAGTCTGTCGAATTCGGTATTGCAGAGGAGCTTACATCGGGTGTCATTGACGAGTTTGTGTCTGACAACACGCTGAAGGTGATACCGAAGTCGAACGCCGACGCAATTCTCAACGGGACGATAACACGATATGACCGTGTCGCATATACTTACGATGAGAACGATCAGGTACAGGAATACAAGGTTAATATCACGGTGAATGTCAACTTGTCCAAAACCGATGGCACAATTGTCTGGGAAGAAGCTGCCCTGAATGCGTATGGTATATATAGTGCCGATAGTGAGACTGAGGAGGATGGCAAGATCAGAGCGATAGCGAAAGCGGCTGAAGATATTGTTAATCTCACAATAAGAGACTGGTGAGATGATTGGTGCTTAAATAGACCTCTTTGAAAACAGGATGAGAAAATGACTGAACGGAAAATGATTGTAGTTTTGATGTGCATATTGCTGCTGGCAGCCTGTCATTCGGATGCCTCTGCGATCAATTCGAAGGCAGGCACCTACGCCTATTCCTTTCTGAAGGTCCCTGTCGGAGCCAAAGCTCCCGCGATGGGCGGAGCATATACGGGACTCTCCGATGATGAATCTGCGCTCTACTATAACCCTGCCGGAATCACGCAGATCCCCGGATCTGCAGTATCCGCGAGCTACAACAACTATGTCGCCGGTATTCAGGGTGGGTTTCTCAGCTACATAGCTCCCTGGGGCAAGAGAGCGAAACTCGGATTTGCCATTAATTATGTTGACTACGGTTCCATAACCAGAACTGATGTCGATGCTGAAATTCAAGGTGATTTCTCTGGAAGTGACATAGCTCTATCTGTCACCGCAGCCTGGAGATGGCCTGGCGATTCCGAGAATGGCTATGACAACGAAGGCAATCAGTATGATGATAACGGTGTCCCCCGGCAGTGGAGCGGATTAAGTCTTGGATTGACTGGGAAGTTCATTTATGAGAGCCTTGATGAGTACAACTCGGACGCGCTGGCTGTCGATCTTGGGCTTGTTCACGGCCTCAGTGACAATCGAACCCGCCTTGGAGTCTCAGCCAGCAATCTCGGATTCCAAATGCGATCGCTGTCGCAGGAGCACAAGGATGCGCTTCCCGCAATATTGAGAGCTGGAATAGGTCATCAGCTGAAGGCTGCGCCGCTGATTGTCTCTGCCGATGTTGTAAAGCCGTTTGATAATGATATCTACCTGTCTGCGGGCCTGAATCTTGTGCAGTTTCAACCGCTCTCTGTCCGGGCTGGTTATTCGACAATTGGCAAGAATTACAAGACCGATTCAGACAAGGACAACTGGGCAGGACTCTCTTTTGGGCTCGGGATACTACTCAAGAAGTTAGTATTCGATTATGCATTCATTCCATATGCGGACATTGGCAGCAGCCATCGTATCGCAATATCAAGCCGCTGGTAAGGCAAAACGATGACTCGGCGGACAGTCACAGGTCTCCTGCTACTCATTCTGCTGACGATTGCAGCGGCATCCTGCTCCGACGATCCCGAACCACGCCAGACTGTAATGCACTTTCTGCAATCTCTCCGTCAGGATACAACAAGCTACGACTATCTGAGCCAGTTGCTCGATCTCGATGAACTGGTAAAGGAAAACTCGATCTACAATTATGATTCTTCGCTTTATGCTGCGGAAAATAAGGTGCTTCTTGTAAGTCTCCTTCAGGAGGGGGGGAGTGTGCGAGAGAAATGGCTGAAGAATCAGATAATTGTCGGAAGTGTTGCTACTCTTGGAGATACTGCGACAGTCGAGGTGTCGTTTATCGACAAGGAATCGGTGCCTGTAAAACAGTACTATAATAAGATGGGTGTACATCGCATCGACGATCAGTGGAAGATATTCTCGTTCCGACTATTCTGATCCTTACTCCCAGATATCCGTATGCTGGAGATTGAAATGCTCTTGGTGTCGACACGCTGATCATGCCGTCAGGGAGATGAAACCACAAGAGATTTTATCTGAATTCCACAAACAGGCGACGACCACGTTGAAGTCGCAGGGGATTCAATCTTCGTTTCACCCGAACAAATGGACATATCCGGCACTTTTCTCTTGATGAATCACGCCACATTAGTTAAAATGTCGGTTCAAGGGAATGTTGATATAACTCGTCCCAGAGGTTTCGATGGCTAAGGGAGTTGTGGTTCGCGTTGAGCGAATGCACGGGTTCGGTTTCATTCAGACGCAGGATGGCACAGAAGCATTTTTCCACCAGCGCTGGCTGAGAGCGATCAAATTCCGCGATGTCAAGATTGGTACTATTGTCGAATTCGACCTGGAACGGGGCTACAGGGGCTTCAAGGCGATCAATTTGAGATTTGCTGAGGGGAATGGCGACGATGGAGGCAACGGCGGATTCAGTCCCGAGTGATTCAGTCGCTCTTTCTAGAGTTTTCAAATTGTAGACACAATCTTCGTCGCGAGGCTTTATTGTCCGGATTGTCTTAGTCCCCTTGTGTGCGAAGTGCATGGTGACACGGATTTACCAGTTACGGTGAATCAGGTGCCAGACAATCTTCAAATGCAGGTGTGCACATGTGCTGTGCGCCTTGGATTTCGGGGTCAGGCTACGCGAAGTCAATGCCACGCTGCTCGCCAGTATCATCGCTGAGCGTTAGCGGCTTGATCGCTATGCTTCGCTCGCATGTCCTGCAGGTTTTGTAATTGGCTAGAAACCCATTAAGCAAATGTGTTATCAGCGCGTCATTGAGAGTGTGGTGACACCAATTGAGCAGCGAAAATCGGGAAAAATTCGCTTGATTTTTCCAGGAGCTTTGTCTATACTCCCAATTATTTTGTCGGGAAGTGGCGGCGTGTGGAGCCTCTGCCAATCTGATTAAATGATCTTGGAGGGAATACAGTACATATTGGATGTTTAGGGAGGAAAACGATGTCCAGAGTTTTCGGAACAGCACTGAGCCTGCTTATGGTTCTTCTTACGTTGAGCTTCCTTGGATGTGAAGGAGATCAAGGTCCGCAGGGATCGCAGGGTGCTCAGGGTGATGACGGCGCGGACGGAAGAGATGCTTCCACTGATCCGCCCGGCGACATGATCTTCGGTCTAGCCATTACCAATAACTCTGAGTTTAACCAGAATGGGAACACCAAGATAAGGCTCACGTTCGATCAGAGCGCAGAGCCCTCTGAAGACGTTGTGGTTTGCTACAAACTCGACAAACCACCGGTAATCGACGGTCAGGATCAGGGTATTGAAGACTGGGGCAGCGACGAGTTTACGATCTCCTCGATACCGCTCACGAATTTGCGCGGAATTGATAATCGGATTTCGTTTGCTGACATAAGAGCTGGCTATGACGACAAATACATCTACTTTATGGTCTCATGGCAAGAGATCGTGGATGCCAGTCAGGGTCTTGCGGCCACTGCCGACTGGTTCCCCGGCAGATGGAGACTTCAAGTCATTGGCCGTGATAGTACATGGTCACGTCAGCCGGTGACTGAAGACCAGATGTACTTGTTCTGGGATATCTCCGGAGTTGACGGGTGGGCGGCTAACGGCTCTGACCTCCTCTACCACGATGATGATAGCACCCTATACCTGTCAGGTTCAGGACTTGTCGATGTATGGCACTGGAAGGCTGGACGAACAGGTCTCATCGGGTATTTTGATGACGAGTACATTACAGGCGCAACGCCCAGTGTTCAGGACGATCACGGAAGTGCGGGTTATGTTGATAACGTTTTCGACTCACTACCGAGGTGGATGCACAAAGACGGCATACTCGCGGCCGGAGAAGACATATCTCCTCCGTTCCAGCTCTGGAATACAGTTCCCTTCAATGTGAGCCTGAAGTGGCCCAACAATGCAACCATCATCGGCTTTGTTTCTGTGATGCCGACCGGCGGTCGTGCGGATATCGAATGTAGCGGCAAAGATTCATGGAATCCGGGAGCAGGCGACAGATGGACGATGGAATTCAGAAGACTCCGCAATACCGGTCACGGCGACGACGTCAAGTTCTAACAGGAGGTTGAAATGAAAGCTAAACTGATATTCAGCCTTGTGAGCCTCCTGTGTCTGGGAATCATTTTGATTCTCCTCGGTTGCGAGGGAAACCAGGGACCTGCCGGACTGACAGGCGATGATGGTGATCCCGGAGATCCCGGAAACGACTATTCGATTCCTGTGCCCGAAGACAGGATTTTCTCCGTGGCGGTTTTCAACGGCCGCGGTGACGCTCATAATGGCAACGCGACTGTGCTAATGACATCCGATCAGGACGCCGACCTGGACGGCAACACGGTTATTATGGATAGTGTCGAGGTTCCGCCAATTATCGACGGCATTGATGACGGCGAAAATGTCTGGAATGTGCCACTGGCAGACATAGTGCTCGGCCGTACAGGCAGCAGAGACAATTTCATTGTCAACGCGAGAATGCGTGCAGCATACGACAAGGATTATATTTATCTACAGGTTCAGTGGGATGAGGTAGCCAGCGACGGCCCTGTTCCGTTTGCAATCGGCGCAAATGACGCTTACCGGATGTGGACATTCAGGGACACGCTGCGTGCCCAGGGATCGAGCACCATTCTGGATACTGTCATGGCCAGGGATGCTGTTCAGATCGACGACCGAGTATCCATATTCTGGTTCATGCGGGGACGTTTCGAGGATATTGTCGGTTGGGAGACCGATGGTTGCGGAATAGCGTGTCACGCTGATCAGGCGACTGGAATGTTTACCGTTATCGACACTACCAGGCTCGACGCATGGGAGTGGGGATCGGTCACAACCAATCCGCACGGCTATGGAAAGGATGCCTTCGTTCAGAGTGCATCGGTAGGTGGTCTGACCGGTTACTTGACAGATGATGGACAGCCGGTCTACATAGAGAACGTCATGAATCGCACCACCTTTCCGACTCGTGTTCCGATCTATCAACACAAGGAAGACCCGAACGCCAGCGCTTCCAATCCTATGGACGAGTGGGAGGTGAAGGGATACGAACTGACCAATCCGGCGTGGCTGTTTGGATCAACCATTCCGGGAGCGATTGCGACATACCCGACCAAATCTGCGGCTGATCTTTTTGCCAGGGGCAAATTTGTAGATGGGACGTGGACTGTCGAATTTAAACGTGCCAGGGACACCGGCCAGAGTGAAGACGATCTGATATTCTGATTTGGAAAGTCCGAATCTGACGATATATACGGCTCCGTTAATAGCGGAGCCGCTTTTTTTGTTCGGGTCGGAACCTGTAACCCAATTTGCCGCGTGATTTACTCCAGAATGATGTTGCGAGTTGCTTTTCCTTTCTAAAGTTATCTGCCGGAATTCCGTCAATGATAATGAGGGGTGCAACATCGGAGGGATCTTTGCTGAAAAGAGTCGATACGATTATACTGCTGGTGCAGGATGTCGACGCATCGGTGTGGTTCTACAGCCACATAGTCGGGATGTCGCTGAAATTCAAGAGTCCCGGCTGGGCAGAGTTTGTGCTTGGAGATGTGCACCTCGCTCTGCATAGAAAGACACCTGAGTTGCTGGAGAAGCAGGACGCGCTCGCAACACTCGGTATCTCAATCAACTTCGAGATATCTGATGCCGAAGCGATGGCTCAGAGGTTCCGCAAGCTCGGCATCAATCCTATAGGCGGAATCAAGGACTATGAGTTTGGCCTATACTTCTTCGTGAATGATCCCGATGGCTATATTGTTGGCTTCCGCGAATACAAACCGGAGTATGCGACTCAGGTCGACGCCTGATTCGTCGAAGGGCTACTGCCCGGAGATCCTGAGGAAAACCCTCAGGACTGACGAAGGAAACCCATGTATCAGTGCCTCCTTCTTGTCGCGACGCCAACCTTTCAGTTCCAATTCCCTCCGCCTCGCACGAGTCTCTGACTCACAATCTTCGAAGTACACCAGCTCCACGGGTGTTCGTCTCCGCGTATATTTTGCTCTTTCCCTGAATTGTGAACCTTTATACGTTTCGCTATGTCCGTGGTAATACCGGTATAGAACGAACCACCGGAGCATCTCAGAATGTAGAGTCGCCAACATGGCGGATTAAAGTCCTTTTCAGCCTTCATCGTCTTCCCCCTTCAATCA
>Ga0180009_10008279_pt1 | contig 10355 bp, 5 predicted proteins | sample OS_PC_MetaG_FD_123537 | JGI IMG/M metagenome (GOLD analysis project Ga0180009, IMG submission 123537) | Groundwater microbial communities from the Aspo Hard Rock Laboratory (HRL) deep subsurface site, Sweden - OS_PC_MetaG | ecosystem: Environmental > Aquatic > Deep subsurface > Groundwater... | reverse complement strand
TTTCAGGGGTGTATAATGGCGGTGATTTTTGATGAGAAGCATTCATGCTTCTTCTTGTAGCAAATTTTTTGGCTCGTGTCCCGAACTATTTTTAAAAATCTGAAAACAAGCCGAATATTTACGATGCCTCAATACGGCAAGAGTTTTGCATTTGTGTAGTTCGGAATATGCAGGCACTTTACGGACTGCGGGTTACAACGCCTGCGCGGTTGGTTACGATTTTTTCACAGGCCAGGAAAGCTTCTGGTGTTAATAATGATGCTCACAGACGAAGTGTTTACTTGTTTTTAAAAATATTTTGATTGAGATTCCATATAGTTATAATTAGATGGCCATAATATCAGAATTATTTTCCCCAGCTTGGCAAGCAACTTGCTTTATGTCTTGTAAGGTAGTATTTTTCTAATTCATACACCATCAAAAAATTGTGAGGGAAGAAATGAAAAAAATTGTATTTTATCTTTTGTTAGTGATCATGCACGGTTTTTATTTTTCTGATTGTTATGCAGAGCAAGACCTTCAGGTCGTGACCCCGAACCGTCAGGCTAAAGTAGCCTATCAGGTTGTTGATCAGAATAAGTTACTGATCTCAGCCCTGGATCCTGACGATAATCCGATCCTGGGACTGAAAGCAGAAGACCTTGGTATCATGATAGGAACAAAGAAGGCGAAAATACTCTCTATTGAACCTCTTGAGACCAGCAAAGAAGTACCACTCAACCTTGTCCTCGTCGTGGATAATTCCTACTCCATGAAGAAACGTGAAGCGGTGGAACCTCTTATTTCTGCCATAGAGGAATTTCTTAAAATAGTACGCCCCATGGACAATGTCCATATGGTTGTTTTTGACGAAAAACCCGGCTACAACGTTCATGAACACTCATTACACGCCAAGGCTTTTCATTCCAGGCATACTCACGAACTCATGAAATTCATCAGGAACAGCTTTGATGACGGGTTGACCACTGAAACCTTCTTATACGAAGCCATGGTTGCCGGGCTTGATCTAATCCGTAAGATGCCAGAAAAGGGTAACAAAATTTTTGTGGTCTTCTCGGATGGCGAGGATCTTAACAGCGCATTCAAGAGCGCAGTAGTTGAGTCTGAAGCAAAAGGAATACCAAACTTTGGGGCCTATTCTGTAGACTATATGCCGGGACGGACCATGAATCCCTTTCTCAAATCCTTTGCCAAGGCCCACGGTGGCCGCGTCTGGAAAGCCACTTCAGCGACTGAACTTATGCCTATTTTTCAGGCCTTTTCCACCACCCTGCTCCATCGCTATATAGTGACTTATAGGGTCCTCAACCCTCCCCAGGGAACATTGACCCTGGAACCTGCTGAACTGAGTTTTCGCATGCTTACCATGACTGATGGCACCCCAATTCTAAACAATGTCTTCTTTGAGACGGGCAAAAGTGAAATCCCTGAAGAGTATGTCCTTTTTGCGGACAGTGCCCAGGCACAGTCCTTCGATGAAAAAGCCCAGAGAGGTGCGCTGGAACACTATTACAATGCCCTTAATATTATTGGCAAACGCTTGACCCAAAACCCGACCGCTCAAGTTCAAATCACAGGCTGTAATTCCGGTATTGGTGTGGAGGAGAACAATCTCGACCTTTCGCGGCAACGGGCTGAAGCTGTGAAAGCGTATCTTAGCAATGTTTGGGGAGTAGATTCCCAGCGTCTAAACGTGGAGTCACGGAATTTGCCGGCACATGCTTCACCACCGGACGCTGTGGGCGGCCATGCAGAAAATCAACGGGTGGAGATAAAATACGATTTATTAGAGATACAAAGGGATGCTGCCGGCGAATTCGTCGTGGAAATTAATAAAATGGATGAGATCAAGATCCAGCCTCACATAGTGGCTGAATATGGCGTTGCCAATTGGGAACTGACGGTTTTGGGCGATGATCAGCCTATCAAAACCCTGAAGGGGACTGGTGAATTGAAACCATTTTATTCTATTTCCCTGAATGACCTCGGTAGAGAAAAGCTGGCTAAATCAGGTAATTTTCAGGCACGTATCAAAGTGATAGATGTTTATGATGATACACATGAGACTGAGACAGCTCTATGTCCGGTTACTGTTTCGAAGAAAGAAGTCATACACGAGCTCATAGGCTCGCCGTATGGGCAGGTATCCATAGAACCAGACACGGTGACCATTGAGGAGTTGACCACGATCGATAGTTCGCCACTGCTAAACTATGTGTTTTTCGACACTGGCAAAAGCCAAATTTCCGAACGGTATTCCGTTTTAGGGAATCAGGCCGAAACCAAAAAATTCTCGGAAAGTAATCTGAGGGGCGCAATGGAGAAGCACATTCAAGTGCTTAACATTATAGGGAAACGCCTTGTAGAGTTTCCCGAGGCCCACATTAGCATAGTAGGCTGTAACTCCAATTATGGAGTGGAGAAAGATAAAATCGATCTTTCACGGAGTCGAGCTGAAGAAGTCCGGGCGTATTTGAGGTATATATGGGGGATAAATCCATCAAGAATACACGTGGATGCACGTAACTTACCGGCTGTTGCGAGTACAAACAGCCTGAACGAAGGGAGGGTAGAAAATCAACGCGCAGAAATCTATTCTGACCTTCCCACCATACTTGAACCCATAAAGAGTACCTATGTGGAAGAGACGAGCGACACAAAGGAGTTCCGGATCTCACCACAGATCCAGGCCGGTTATGGCATTACAGATTGGGAAATACAATTGATAGGTGATGGTTCTCCAATTGATTCTGTAAAGGGGAAAGGAGACCTTAACCCTTCTTATACCTTTGATCTCAAAGCTATTGGCCTTGGAAAGGTGGGTTCTTATAAGGAGATTGCGGCTGGCATTGAGGTCATGGACAAAAAGGGCCAGATATACAAGGATGTTGCTGCTGCAACGTCTTCTGTCAGATTCATAAAGAGAGAAGAGCGTGTTGCTCAGAAAATGGGATATAAGGTCCTGGAAAAATACGCCTTGATACTCTTTGACTTCAACAGCGCAGATATAAAAGAGCGTAATAAGGCCATCGTTGACCAGATCATCGAGAGAATGAAGCAGTTTCCAGCAGCCGATGTGAAGGTTGTGGGACACACTGATAATATTGGTAAAGAGGAATACAATTTGAAGCTCTCAGAGAGGCGCGCAAAGGCCGTTTACGAACAGGTTTTGGCTGGAGGGACGACAGCAGGTGAGAGACTTACCTACGCGGGTGCAGGCCCCCTCAATCCCATTTATGACAATAGCCTGCCTGAGGGCCGGGCACTCAACCGGACTGTAACTGTTTCCCTTGAGTATGAGAAGAAAGAGTAGTAACCGGTTTATCCGGGTGAGGATCTGTTTAATCTGTTTTACTGGGACTATTTTTCGAGGTAATAGCGCTGACAGGACAGATTTGTATACAGGCAAGACATGTATCACATGACAGGGTTGACACATCTTTTTCTCCATAGGAACTGACAACCGTATCGAGCCCTCGTTTGGCAAACGTCAGAAGGGCCCTACCATGTTGATCTTTACAAACAATTACGCACTTGCCGCACAAAACGCATCGATTGGGATAGTAATTTAAAAACGGATGATCTTCGTCTAACTCGGGCTCCTTTAGTCGCTGTTCCAGGCCTTTCGGCTTTAGGCTGACCTTCAGGAATTTGGCAATACGCTGCAACTCACATTTCTTGTTGGCCGGACAATGGCCACAGTCTACCCGATGAACCGACATAAGGAGTTTGAAGGCCGTGCGCTGCAGTCTCCTCACGGACGGGGTATCGGTTTTGACAATAATGCCATCTTTTGCCTTGACAGTACAGGAGGATATGGGTTTGTCCTCACCCTCAATTTCAACAAAGCACAGTCTGCATGAAGCTGAGGGATTGTCCGTGCCGTGGATGTGGCAGAGGTTGGGGATGTAGATCCCGTTGTCAAGGCAGGCCTGTAGTAGGGTTTTCCCTTCGTCTACTTGAAGCTCTTGCTTATTCACAATGAGTTTTACCATCATCCAAATCCATATTATAGAATTGACTATTGACTATTTTCGATTGATGATTTAAAGCGATGTCAGTTGATCGTTGTCAGTTGTCAGTTGAAGTAAGAAGAAAAACTAAATGATTCCAGAGAGACATCATTCCTCTCTGCATATCCTTATACTTCAGCCAACTACCTGAAATACAGGTGCAACTAACGACTAACAACGGACCACCGACACTACCCGATTTTGGTACAGATAAAAAAATAGTCAATCGCCAATAGTCAATAGTCAATCATCATTGGTCAATCACCAACAGAGCGTTCAACAACGGGAGCGAGGTTTGGAGGAGAAACCTTCATCACGGCGTCATATTCCGCCGGGCAGGCAACCATACACTCGCCACATTTGACGCATAGGCTCTGGTCAACCCCTTTCTTTCGATCTTCGGTGGTAAAGATGGCCTCCACAGGGCAGCTTCCAACACAGGCATCGCACCCGCGTGCGCATTTATCCAGATCAATGTAAAAGGCAGTTAAGGTACGACACATGCCGGCAGGGCAGCGTCTTTCTTTAACATGCGCCTCGTACTCATCTCTGAAGTATCGCAGAGATGTGAGCACCGGATTCGGCGCGGTCTTGCCCAAACCACAGAGCGAACCATTCTTAATATCTTCACTCAGTGTTTCCAGTTGGTCAAGGTCACCATCACGGCCTTCTCCCTTGGTTATCCGCTCCAGTGTATTGAGCAGGTGATGGGTCCCGATCCTGCAAAAGGTGCATTTCCCACAGGATTCCTTTTGGGTAAAATCAAGGAAGTAGCGAGACACATCTACCATGCAGGTATCCTCATCCATCACCACCATACCTCCGGAACCCATCATGGCGCCTGCTTGTATCAGGGAGTCAAAATCAATGGGCGTATCCAGAAAATCCTCAGGCAGGCAGCCTCCGGAAGGACCACCAATTTGTACTGCCTTAAATTTCTTTTTGTTCGGTACACCGCCACATATATCAAAAATGAGGGTCCTGAGTGTCACTCCCATGGGGATCTCCACCAAACCTGCATGAACAATATTCCCAACAACAGAAAAGATGGCGGTCCCTGGGCTTTTCTCAGTACCAATGGCCCTGAACCAGGTTGCGCCATGTTTTATTATAGGTGGGATGGAGGCCAGGGTCTTCACATTGTTGATAACTGTCGGCTGCCCCCCCAGGCCTTGCTGGACGGGGTAAGGGGGACGATGCCGGGGCATTCCTCTGTTCCCCTCAATGGATTGTATCAGGGCCGTTTCCTCGCCACACACAAAGGCCCCGGACCCCTGGAACACATCAATTTCCAAATCAAACGAGCTGCCAAGGACCCCTTTCCCCAATAGACCCAGTTCCCTGGCCTGCCCTATGGCTTTTGTAACTATTTTCACAGCAAGGGGATATTCTGCTCTTACATAGACTATTGCTTTTTGTGCACCCACAGCATAAGCACAAATGGCCATACCCTCAAGGACCTGGTGAGGGTTACTCTCCAAAAGGGTTCGATCCATGTACGCCCCGGGATCCCCCTCATCTGCATTGCATATCACCGTCTTATGCTGCCCATCCGCATTTCTTGCCAAATCCCACTTTCTCCCTGTGGGGAATCCGGCGCCTCCCCTTCCCCTCAGACCCGATTTCTGCACCTCTTCGATGATCTCATTTGGGGCCAGTTGGAGTGTTTTCGCAAGCGTTTCATATCCCCCATCTGCGATATATTCATAGATGTCCTCAGGGTCTACACGCCCGCATTTCTCCAAAACCAGCCTCTTTTCCTGGTTGAATCTGGGAAAATCCTGGACCTGCGGGACCAGATCACTCTCCTCCATAGCACCAAGGACATGCTCAAAAAGGGGGTCCCCCTCTTCCAGAAAGGATTTTGCCAGCATCTTTGCCTTACCAGGTGTTACGTTGTGATAGAAAATTGGCGGGAAGCCGGATTCAGGATGATCCATAATAACAACCGGCTCCGCATAACAATGACCGATACACCCGACAGTCCTGATGTGAGCTTCAATCTTTCGTTCCGCAAGCACTTCTTCGAATGCATTCTTTGTCTCCAAAGCCCCCGAGGCAATACCGCATGTAGCCATTCCAATTTGAATTTTTGGAACAGGTTCCTCACGGAATGCATCACGACGTTTCTTTGCCTCATCCCGGATGACGCCAAACGCTTTTTGTACTGTTTCGTTATTGAGCGGGCTCACTTTTCTGTTTTTCTCTTTCTGCCTTTTCTTTTTCTATCTTGAAACCAAGGATGAGTCCTTCCACCTTGCTGGGGGCCATATGTCCCTGGACGGTCTCATTTACAATGGCTACCGGTGCCAGCGCACAGCATCCGACACATGCCACTCTCTCAATACTGAATTCCCTGTCAGGCGTGGTTTCTCCACCCCGAATTTCGAGCTTTCGCTCAAAATTTTCAAGAATAATATCACCGCCTCTTACGTGGCAGGCAGTTCCCAAACACACCTTGATCTGGTTTTTTCCCGGTGGGTGAAAACGGAACTGGTTATAAAATGTTGCAACACCATAGGCCTCGCATATTGCGATGCCCAGGTGTTCTGCCGCCATTTTTATGGCATCTTCCGCAATATAGGCATGCCTTTCTTGAATCATCTGTAGGATAGGAATAAGCTGTCCTCTTTCCCTTCCAAATGCTTTAAGCCTGGAAGCGATATCATCCAGGATAAGTTTTTCTTCTTCCAGGCTATTTTCCTGATTCACGGAGGGTTCCTATTCGTGTACGCACTAAATTTTTTCCATGGCACCGTACGCGTCACGGATCCTGTTTCTAAGCAAGAAGCAGAGCTTCTCTACCACATTAAACCCAAGCCCCATATCGCCAAGCATCATCTCCCGCAACTCTTTCCCGTTCATGATAAGGACTTTTGTGGTTTTTTCACTGGTGGCCGAGGACATGAGATTGTGAGATTCATCCAAAAGCGTAGACCAGCAACCAAAAACCCTTCCCTTGCCGAGTATTCCGATTACAACTCTTCCCTTGCGCGTACCTAAATCCACAGTTCTCTCCAGGAATATTCGCCCTTCAGCAATGATATAAAGGTGTTCTCCAAAATCACCCTGCCGAAACACATATTCTCCCGGCTCATAAGTCTCCACCTGGCAGAGGCCTGCGATCCTTTCTATATTACTTTCATCCAGCCCCTTGAAAAGCTCACACGTTTCCAGGACTTTCCTAATGTCATTACGATCCATATGCGACCTCTCAAATTTGGTTGGTTTGGGTTAATCTTAAGCAAGTATCCCTGACCATTGAAGGACGTCAGTCGATTCTATAGTTTTCAAGAAAATGACTTTGGGGCAATCAGGCACACTGTTTTTATAGAGGTTCTGTCGTTTTTGTAGAGAGAAACTGGAAACTCGATAAACACCAGATGTATCGAGGTATGTCCAAGTTTATATCCAGCCTGGGCCGTATCGAGTTTCGAGTATCGATCGCAGCATGCTTCTTACCCTTTATCGAATTAAAGATCAATTAGTCACAAAATGTTTTCAGCATGTGTATAGAGGTGTTGGTAAAGTGTCAAATAGAATTTTGCTTACTAAAAAACCTTCAGTACATTCAACCACCCTGGCCTGTCGGATAATGCAATATCAATAGCGCCTGGTGATCCGAGCACTTTAACAACCCCGCTTCTCTTCACCTCCTCAAGCATCGTGCCAAACGCCCTGAAATCAGCTTTTCCGGTTGCTAATACCTGATCCCGCAATTGTTGGCGCGCCTCTTCCGTATCGTGGGAAAGATAACGGAGCAAAGACGTGTATCCCTTGATGTCCGGGAGCATGTGTGCATCCAGATCCCCGATGGCACCTATGATGCTTTTGGTCAGCTCTTGATCATAGAGCTCCAAATCACGAAAGAATGCTGGCGCGTTATCAAATGTCTCAATTGTTTTAATAAGGCTGGGATCACGGTATGAAACAAAGGTGAGAACACCGGAAAGGCGGTCAAAATGGCAAAAAGCTCCATAGGCGCCACCCTGGACCCGAACCCGATCCCATAAGTATGAATTTCGCAAATATCGCGTTATGACCAATGCCGACCCATGAAATCGGTAACCAAGTTCATAGAGGTTTGCTCCTTTGCCAACGTAATTTACTTGTGAAGGGATGGTCATGCCTTCGAAATGAGGTGGGCCCTTGGTAGCCCAGTCGGTTAGTACGACCGGGGCTTCAGGCAGGGAACCAAGAGACTTATGGATCTGGCGTTCAAAACCGGGCCAGCTTTCTTGATCCAGTGTAACATTGAGAATCATGGCCTTGCGGTTAACAAGAAGGTGACGGATGTCCTCAAGAACAGTATGTACATCTGGCCAGTTTTTTTCTATCCGGTCTATAAGTTCCCTTAGAAAAAAGAGGTAACTTATCCCGCCCATCTGTTCTGCGGCCCAGTGGGCCTCACCAAAGTGGGCCTTGAGGCGCAAGTTCACCATTTGATGCCCCGCCGGCACCAGCTTCTGCTCGGCCCTGGCCTTTTCCTCAAGCACCATTTGACGGAATCGCTCCTTATTGTCCAGGCGAGATGTGAGAAGTATATCGCGCAGAATATCCATCAATGACTCTGTCTTATTCACCATGGCCTTTGCCCGCAGGAAAAGCCAGGCTGCGCTTTGCCTGGAATTTATTACTGTTGATGTAAATGATTGAGGCCTGATCCCGCCTGTTTTCCGGCTTATGCGTTGAGTGAGCGTGACAAAATCCTCTTTCTCGGTTCCCATTTCAACGAGCGCCCGCCCAAAAAGCGGCACATATGGAAGATATTTATCCGGCAAAGTATGAATATTAAACCCCATGTCCAGGTAGGCAATGCCGTTGGTGAACAGGCCGTGAAACAGAATAGGTGTTCCCTGCCGGTCCAAATGCGCCAGTGGGATGGTTTTGTTTTCTCTTTCCAGGTCCGCAAGTTTCAAGACAGGGATAGTGGCCAGGGCCTCGGGGGCATCGGGAGTTTCTTGCAACCGCTTCAGCTTGATAGTGTTATCCGCCACTTCACCCAATTGATCCGGACTCATGCCTGCACGTGTCTTTGCCAGACGATCCTTTTCAGCTGCTTCATCCCTTTCACCCAAGGCAGGGTCCGGCTTAAGTATCAAGGTGGTGCGGTGGGGGTTATTCAGGAAGAAACGATAAATCATCTCCTGGAAAACGGCGCTGTTCGCCTGCAAACCGGATTTTATTTTCCCAAGAGGCGCTTCAAATGCAAGCAGGGCCAGGGGATCGCTGTCATAAAGCCAGGTAGTTAGAGACCGGAGCATAAGGTGAAGCCCCTGAGGAAAATGCCCGGAGTTGTTTTCTCTCAATCTGAACTCGATGGTGTTGGCCGCTGCCTCCACTGTTCGCGGATCGATTCCTTTTTCGGCCAGGGTGGTCAGCGTTTCAATGATAAGGGCCTCGATTGCCTCCGAATTCTCGATTTTAATACCTTTAAGCCCGGTTGAGAAATAAACCTGCCGCAGCTCGCTGCCGAGGCCCTCCCCTGCAATATCTTCTCCCAGGCCTGAATCGATGAGTGCCTTGCGAAGAGGAGAGGCCGGCATACCCAGCAGGATATACTCCAGCATACGCAGGGAAAAATTTGTCTTTGGATCCGTGGTTTCGGACATCAACCAGTTAAGAGTGACCATGCCCTTTGCCGGGGTGGTTTTCTCATCGCCCACCATAAAGGAATGAACAAAGCGCCTGGATTTCTCAAATGAAGCCTGTATCGGGATTACTGAATCAATTTCAATGGCATCGAAGTCCATCAGATATGCGTTTATAAGCCTGAGTCGTTCTTCATGGTTATCATCCCCGTAAAAGTAGATTCGTGCGTTGGAAGGGTGATAATATTTTCGATGAAAGGTCAGGAATTGCTCAAAGGTGAGGTCCGGTATGTGTTTCGGGTTTCCACCGGAATCAAAACCGTAGGTATTGTCCGGGAAAAGCGATTGCAAGGATTTTTCGGAAAGCACGTTGTCAGGGGATGAATAGGCCCCTTTCATCTCGTTAAAAACAATGCCCTTGTAAGAAAGAGGACGATCCGGATTTTCCAGTTCATAGTGCCAGCCCTCCTGCTGAAAGACAAACGAGGTCAGACGGGGGTAGAACACCGCATCGAGATATACATCAATAAGATTGTAAAAGTCCTGAAGATTCTGACTGGCCACAGGGTAGCAGGTCTTATCGGGGAATGTGAAGGCATTTAAGAAAGTTTGAAGAGACCCTTTCAATAGCTCTACAAAGGGTTCTTTCACCGGATATTTTCGTGAACCGCACAGAACAGAGTGCTCTAAGATGTGGGCAATTCCCGTTGAATCCGATGGAGGCGTGCGGAAAGTTATGCCAAAGACCTTG
>Ga0180009_10008278_pt1 | contig 10356 bp, 7 predicted proteins | sample OS_PC_MetaG_FD_123537 | JGI IMG/M metagenome (GOLD analysis project Ga0180009, IMG submission 123537) | Groundwater microbial communities from the Aspo Hard Rock Laboratory (HRL) deep subsurface site, Sweden - OS_PC_MetaG | ecosystem: Environmental > Aquatic > Deep subsurface > Groundwater... | reverse complement strand
CGCGACGCGCGAGGCGACGATCCGCGTTTCTTCCAGGCCCGCGCCGAAGGGCAGTTCCACCGTGCCGAGGAATTCCGCCCGGTCCGCCCGCGTGTCGAAGGCGGCGGGGATCGTGCGCGCCACGGCAATGGCGATGAAAATCGCCATGACCGCCGCCACCATCACCACCCAGCGCGCCGAAAGCGACCATTCGAGCAGCCGCCCGTAATATTGGTCGAGCTTGCGGTAGCCATTGTCGAAGATGCGCGCGATCCGCCCGTAATTCGCGGGGTCCGTCTCGCCGTTCTTCAGCATGCGCGATGAAAGCATCGGCGTCAGCGTCAGCGACACGAGCAGCGACACCAGCACCGAAAAGGTGATGGCGAGCCCGTACTGGAAGAAGAAGCGGCCGACCACGCCGTCCATGAAGGCGATGGGAACGAACACCGCGACGATCGACAATGTGGCGGCAAGAACGGCAAGCCCGACTTCCTTCGTGCCTTCCGCGGCGGCCTGCATCGGCGGCAGGCCTTCTTCCAGTTTCCGGTAGATGCTTTCGAGCACAACGATGGCATCGTCGACCAGCAGGCCCACAGCAAGCGAAAGCGCCATCAGCGTCATCAGGTTGATGGTGAAGTCCGCGATGTAGAAGGCAAAGAAGGTCGAGATCAGCGATGTCGGCATCGCGATGGCGACGATCAGCGTTGCCCTGACCGAAAGCAGGAAGGCAAGCGTGACGAGCACCACCAGCACGATGCCGACCTGGATATCGAAAAAGACGTCGTCGGCCGATCCTTCGATGAAGACGGCCGTGTCGCGCGCCGTCCTGATGTCGATGCCTGCAGGTGCGGTCGTGCGGATTTCGTCCAGCGCCTCGCGCACGGCGCGCGCGACCTCCACGGTATTGCGGCCGGACTGCTTGCGGATTTCGAGCGAGACGCCGCGCTTGCCGTTGAGTTCGGCATAGGAGCGTTCGTCCTCCATCCCGTCTTCGACGCGTGCAATGTCGCCGATGGTCGTCGGCGCGCCGTCCTGGCGAAAGGCGACGAGGATGCTGCGGAAGCCGTCGACGCTTTTCACCTCGCCCTTCGTCTTCACGGAGAACTCGGCCGCGCCGCCGGGCGTTTCGAGGCGCCCGCCCGGAATTTCGGCATGCTCGCGCCGGATCGCCGCCGTCACCTCTTCGGCCGCCACGCCATAGGAGCGCATCTTCACGGCGTCGAGCCAGATACGGACTTCGCGGTCCCGTCCCCCCACCACGTCGATGGAGCCGACGCCGGAGATGCGCTGCAGCCGCTCCTTCACCGTCTTGTCGGCATATTGCGTGAGGTCGCGGATCGGCAGATCGCCCGCGATCATCACCGACATGATCGGCTGCGCGTCCGGGTCCACCTTCTGCACGATGGACTGCTCGGCATCCTGCGGAATGTCGGCGCGCGCCAGCGAAACCTTGTCGCGCACGTCCTGTGCCTTCACGTCCACATTCTCGTTGAGCTTGTAGGTGATGACGACCTGGGAAAGTCCCTCCGCGCTCGTCGAGGAAAGCGTCTCAATGCCGGATGTCGTGTTGACCTGCTCTTCGATAGGGTCGGTCACGTCGCTTTCGATGGCTTCGGGAGACGAGCCTTCCAGCGTCGTTGTCACGGAGACGACGGGAAACTCCACCTTCGGAAAGAGATCGACACCCACGCGGCCGAGCGAAATCCAGCCCAGAACGACGAGCGCCATGACGATCATGACGGCGAAGACGGGCCGGCGGATCGAGATGTCTGAAATCCACATGGTCGGGCCTCTCTTTGCCGGTGCTTATTGCGCGCTTGTCGCGTTGTCCGCGGGTACGCCCTTGGCGATCGTCTGCGGGGCGGACGGGTCCGCCTCGATCCGCACCGGCGTCCCTTCGAGAAGCAGCGCCGCATTCGGTCCCGCCAGCGCCCTGTCGCCTTCCTTGAGCCCGGACAGCACCTCCACGCGCGTCGCATCGATCTGGCGCACCGTCACGTCGGCGCGTTTGGCGCGTCCATTGTCGTTCACATAGACATAGCGCGCCGCTTCCGTGCCCATCAGCGCCGAGCGTTCGAGTGCCAGCACCACGCGCGGATCGGGATAGATTTCCGCCCGCGCGAAAAGGCCGGGCTTCACGGCGTAATCCTCGTTCGCGATCGGCAACCGCACCTCGACCGCGCGCGTCACCGGGTCGATCCGGTCGTTGATGATGACGACGTAGGAGTCGTAGCTCTTGTCGATGCCGTCGAGGAATATCTTGCCCTTCGTGCCCAGCTCGAATTTGGAGAGATGGATTTCCGGCACGTTCACGATCGCGGCCACGATGTCGATTTTCATGATCTCCAGCACACCGCCCTGGGTGGGCCCGCCGCCGCCCCCTCGTGTCGCCATGAACCGCCCTTCGTCCACGTCGCGCCGGGTGATGACGCCGTCGAAGGGGGCGGTGACGACGCAGTCGGTGAGCGATTGCTGCGCGGCGGCAAGCTGGGCCTTGGCGATGCCGAGCTTGGCGTTCGCCGTGTCGCGGGCGGCGCGCGCATCGTCGAGCTTGCCGTTCGACACGAAGCCCTTGGCGTGCAGGTCGCGCGCGCGGACAAAGGCCTTCTGCATGTTGCCCGATTCCGCCGTCGCGAGCTGCACCTGGTTTTCGAGCTCCGACACGCGGAGCCTCCATTCCGTGTCGCGCGTGCGGAAGAGCGGCTGATCCTTCGTCACCCGGTCGCCGACCCGCACCATGATTTCCTCGATGATGCCGTCGACACGCGGCCCGAGCAGTGTCGTCTTGTGCGCGGCAATGGTGCCCGTGCCCGTCACCGGCTCCAGCAGTTCCTCCCGCGTCACCGCCCGCTCGAACACGGCGACGGCTTCCGCCGCCTGTTCCTCGCCCGCTGCCTGCTCGTCCTCGCCGCATCCGGCAAGCGTCATCGTCGCCAGCGCCGCCAGGAGGAGGCCCGCAGCGCGGGTGGGGAAGGGTCCGGTCCGGAAAAACATGGGGCTAGGTTCCGTTAAACGCGCTCGCCGCATTGGCGGTATTCTTCTATACGAGGTTATAGTATCCAAGGTTACGATATGGAAGGACAGAGTTGGGAGGGCGAACCCCCTTGGCCGGCAGGAAAGCAGGAATGGCAGCGCCGAATGAGGAGTTCGGCTGGCTGCAGCGCGATGTGTTCCGCCTCTTCCAGCGCGCCTGGGACAGGCACCTGCGCGCCTCCGGCACCGGCATCACGGTGCCGCAATCGCGTGTCTTCGCGGCGTTGCGCCAGTGCGACGGTCTCACCCAGACGGAAATCGCCGATCTCGTGATGATGGAAAAGGCGCCGCTCGGCCGCGTCATCGACCGGATGGAGGAGCAGGGTCTCGTCACCCGCCGTCCCGATCCCGCCGACCGCCGCGTCCGCCGCGTCTATCTCACGCCCGCGCTGGACGAAATACAGGATCGGCTCTGGGCCGCCGCCTTCGCCATGTTCGGCGCCGCCCTCGATGGTTTCACGGCCGCCGAATACGAAACCCTTCTGCGCATGCTCGCCCGCATGAAGGCTAACCTCGAAGCCGACGATGCGGGCGAGGGCAGGGCGGACTAGCGGCATTTTTCTCCCCCCTTCCCCCGGATTCGCGGTCGCGCCCCGCGCGCATGTCTAGGCGGACGCGGCGTCAGATGCAGGGGTCTTTTCATGTGCCCTCAATGCGGTGAGAATGCGCGCCAAACAACGCTGCGGCATCCCGCCCTCGCGCGGGAACCCGGAAAAAATGCGCCTCTCGGAGCGCGAAAAGGGAGACATCATGAATTTCGATTTTTCCGACGACCAGAAGATGCTGAAGGAGCAGGTCCGCAAGTTCCTTGCCGACAAGTGCCCGATGAGCGTCACGCGCCGCGTCCTCGACGGCGACGAGCCCTATGCGAAGGAGGTCTGGAAAGGCCTCGTCGAGATGGGCCTCACCGGCACGGCGATCCCCGAGGAGTTTGGTGGCCTCGGTCTCGGCGCGCTTGAGCTCTGCGTCATCGCCGAGGAGCTCGGCCGCGCCGCCGCCCCCGTTCCCTTCTCTTCCTCGATCTATCTCGCCGCCGAGGCGATCAAGCTCTTCGGTACGCAGAAGCAGAAGCAGACCTGGCTGCCGAAACTCGCCAGCGGCGAGATCGTCGGCGCGCTCGCCGTCTCCGAAGGCACGCACACCGCCCATCCGCGCAACGTCGAAACGAAATTCGCGGGCGGCAAGATCAACGGCGTCAAGCAGCCCGTCACCGATGGCGGCGCGGCCGACGTCGTCATCGTCGCGGTCAACACCGGTGGTTCCGGCGAGCAGGCGATCTCGCTCGCCATCGTCGACCTCAAGGCCGGCGGCATCTCCGCCGAGCCCGTCCGCACCATCGACCCTTCGCGCGAACACGTCACGCTTACCTTCAGGGATGCGCCTGCCGAAATCCTGGGCGACAAGCAGGGCGAGGGCTGGTCGCAACTGTCGCGCGTGCTCGACGGCGCGGCCGTCCTCTTCGCCTTCGAACAGGTCGGTGGCACCGAAGCCGCGCTCGAAATGGCGCGCGACTATGCGCTGGAGCGTTACGCCTTCGGCCGCCAGATCGGCTCCTATCAGGCGATCAAACACAAGCTCGCCGACATGTATGTGAAGAAGGAACTCGCAAAGTCGAACGCCTATTTCGGCGCCATGATGCTGAACGACGACGGCGCCGAACTCACCGAGGCCGCTTCCGCCTCGCGCATCGCGGGTTCCGATGCCTATGTCTTCGCCGCGCAGGAGAACATCCAGACGCATGGCGGCATCGGCTACACATGGGAATCCGACTGCCAGTTCCATTATCGCCGCGCGAAACTCCTTGCCCTCACGATCGGTGCGCCGATCCAGTGGAAGGAAAAACTCGTCTCGCGCCTCGAAGCGAAGAACGCGGCCTGATCACAGGCGCCCTTCATCGCCCTCTCCCCTGCGGGGAGAGGGAAGGGGCCCACCGAAGGTGGGAAGGGTGAGGGGGCGCCACACAGAATGACACTCGGGAGAACCAAAAATGGATTTCAACGACACAACCGAAGAAGCCGCCTACCGCAAGCAGGTGCGCGAGTGGCTGGACAAGAACGCGACCCGCAAGGCCGACGCCAAGGGCATGGAACTGCCGCGCGACCTGAAGGAACTGATCGCCCAGTCGAAAGCCTGGCAGGCGAAGAAGGCCGATGCCGGTTACGCCTGCATCACCTGGCCGAAGGAGTGGGGCGGCGGTGGCGGCACCACCATCAACAACGTCATCTACGGTCAGGAAGAATCGAATTATCTCGTCCCCGGCGGCATTTTCGCCATCGGGCTCGGCATGTGCATCCCGACCGTCATGGCCTGGGGCTCGGACGAGGCGAAGCAGCGCTTCGTTGCGCCTGCCGTGCGCGGCGACGAAATCTGGTGCCAGCTCTTCTCCGAACCCGCCGGCGGTTCGGATGTCGCGGGGCTCCGCACCAAGGCCGAGAAGGATGGCGACGAGTGGGTCATCAACGGCCAGAAGGTCTGGACGTCGGGCGCCCATTTCTGCGACTACGGCATCCTGCTCACGCGAACGGACCCGAATGTCCCGAAGCACAAGGGCCTCACCATGTTCTGGATCGACATGAAGGACCCGGCCGTCGAAGTGCGCCCCATCAAGCAGATGTCGGGCGGCGCGGAATTCAACGAAGTCTTCTTCACCAATCTGCGCGTGAAGGACAGCCAGCGTCTCGGCAATCCCGGCGACGGCTGGAAGGTCGCGCTGACCACGCTGATGAACGAGCGCCTCGCCGTCGGCGGTTCCCAGGGCAATGCCGACACGGATGACCTCATCGAACTCGCGCGCGAGACGGACATCGCTGGTGCGCCCGCCATCCGCCACGGCGGCGTCCGCGAGCGCATCGCCGACTGGTATGTGCAGGCGCAAGGGTTGAAGTTCACCCGCTTCCGCACGCTCACCGCGCTGTCGCGCGGCGAGACGCCCGGACCCGAAAGCTCGATCTCCAAGATCGTCGCCGCCAAGAAGATGCAGGACCTCGGCTCCTTCGGCATGGACCTGCAGGACATGGGCGGCGTCATCCGCGACCGCAAGCTCTCGCCGGCGGACGGTGCGTATACGGAGCAGTGGATCGGCGCGGCGGGATACCGCATCGCCGGCGGCACGGACGAAATCCTGCGCAACATCGTCGCCGAACGCGTCCTCGGCCTGCCGGGCGAAATCCGCGTCGACAAGGACCTGCCCTTCAACCAGGCTCCGAAGGGGAAATAAGACGTTTCTCCCTCTCCCCTCGGGGAGAGGGAGGGAGCGGCCGCAAGGCCGCGGAAGGGTGAGGGGGTGAGACGCGGTTCGCGTGAGCGAACGAAAAGGTCCAGTGGACCTTTTCGAGCTTCGAACGCCCTGAGCCACGCGAAGGGCCGGGGCCCGCACCCGCCGGAACGAAAAGGCCGGACCCGCAAGGTCCGGCCTTTTTCAATCTTCTCTGCGCCGATAGGCTCGCCTGACGCGCCTGCCCGCGGCGGCCGAATGCCGCGGCGAGGGCGCGCGGTTCGGCCTTGCACTGAATATTTGATATCAATAAAATGTTACAAGTTTGATATCAATCAAAAAAGAGCCGCTGGCAAAGCCATGACGAACAGGAAGAACAACGAACTCTACGAGGCAACGGCGCATATCCGCGACCATTGCCTCTGCCTTCATGCGCAGCGCGCCGCCCGCGCGCTGGCCCGCCGCTTCGACGACGCGCTGCGTCCGCACGGGATAACGAGCGGGCAGTTCTCGCTGCTCAATGTGCTGAACAGGCCGGACCCTGCTTCCATGGGCCCCGTCGCGAAGTTCCTCGCCATGGACCGCTCCACGCTCACGGCAAACCTGAAGCCGCTGGAACGAAACGGCCTCGTCTCGGTCGATGTCGATCCGGAAGACCGGCGCGGCCGCAAGCTCTCGCTCACCGCCGAAGGCCGCAAGGTGCTGCGCGCCGCGATGGCCGTCTGGCGGCGCGAGCATGCCGCGCTCGAAAAGGAGATCGGCGGCGGCACCGATGCCCTCCGCGCCGGCCTGCGCGCCATTGCATAAGGCTTGCGTCCACGTGCTCAAGGCATGCCGTCCGGACACCCCCTGTGGGGAGGTCAAACCGCCAAAGGCGGTTGGGGGCGCGCGGCCGCCGTTCCCCGCCGCACCGTCCAAAAAGTGTTATCCCGCTGCGCCGCCGCCCGAAGCTGCATGGCAATGCGTGGGGTCGGCGCCGTCTCTCCGCAAGAACTCTTCCGCCCCCGCCTCGCCCCCACCCAAAACCGTCATGGCCCGCTTCATGCGGGCCATCCACGCCTGCCCCGGCGACCTGTCCTCCGAAGCTCCGAAGGAGCGGAGGAGGAAAGCCGGGGTCTTTCATGCGCCGAACGCCCGAGGCGAAAGCGAAGGGCGAACCCGGCAATCCGGAATACGCTCGTCTCCCTTCGCCGATGCGCGGTGTAGTAACTGCGGCGCTAAGGGACAGATAAAGTTAGTTGCAAAACCCCCGTCAACTTATGCAACAGGCCGATGTCTTTGATGGCGCCCCATACTGTCACAAATGTCATCAATATTATGATGATCGTAAGCATCATCACTGTTCGTTGCATTCGAAGATTCTCACGTGCCCCCAAGATAGAGCCATACTGAGTAAGGTAGTCGCGGATCGCCAGTTCGGTTTTCTGTAGCCATTCGGAGTTGGCCTGAATCGTATAGATCAAACCTTTGGTTAGAGTGTGTCCCCTCTCTCTGCCGCGATATTTTGTACAGGGAATAAATGTTTGGACCCTGTGAGAGAAAAGAGACTTGTCTTCGACAAACGGTAACAACTCTCCTGTTACCGCTGCGATATCGACGTTGTAGGAAATGTTTCGACCAAGCACCTCCAACACCGCTGTCAAATTGCGCCACTTCCTGAGCCTTATTGTGGAGGATGCGCGGATCGCATTCAGATGCTTCGTATAACCGGCGAGCATCGAACGCATGGCCCATCTGCTCAACAGGGCCGATATCAGTTCGTCGATATTGCCGATCTGTCCCGTTCGTGTTGTCTCCCTCCCATGCCTTAGCGGATATTTACCGAAGTCTTCTTCACGGCAACTGAGAATTGCGTGGTGGGGTTCGTCATGCCGCCTTCTTAGACCCCATGCGAACTTCAGCTCCGGCATGGCTTCGCAGTACCAAGCATCTGAAGATGAATCCATTGAGAGTATCGACAGATACTCTTCTGGCCTTGAATCTCCCTGTCCGCGCTCGGGAAACGGGTGCGCCTGTCGAAGAGTCGTCAACTCGCAGGTCGGATACTCCCCTTCAAGAAGCCCTGAGGCAAAAACACCAGGCAGATGTCGTGAGAACCATCCACCCACAAAACCTCGTGCTTCTGTGCGTATCTGGTGAATATGTTCGATTTTCTGCTCCTCAGCGGACAGAATTTCGTAGCCTTTCTTTCGAGGTGAAAAGTAGGTTCTGCGATAGAGGCGCAACGCATCGTCAAATTTGCGGGCATAGTCTTCATCAAAAACAAATCCGATGACGATGCAGGCAAGGGAAGGGGTTAGAGCAAACATACCTCCGCGGGCATATTCAACATGCGGCGGCAAAGGAGCGGTTTTCAGAATAGATATCCCGGAAACAGGGTAAGCTCGCCGGATGTAGCCAAGATTCAGCCAAGCTCCTCCGCGTGTTCTATCGCTCAGTTTCCGCATCCATGCTGCCGGATCGTTTCGCGAAACACCATCACCGCCTGACCAGCCAAGACGGGCAAATGATGCAGCCAGTTCTTCCGTATGAGCTGGTGTGTAAAATTCCACACCCCAAATACACCGGAGATCGATCTGCTCACAGTCCGGCGGTGTTGTCTCTGCATTGTATTTCGGATCGGCTTCTTCATAGTAAGCGCGCGAGTCTGCCAGCTCCGGGTGTTCCACAAGGTTCGGGAGAACCTTGTGGATTGCACTTCGGATTCGATAGGAGAAAGACGGCTTATGCGCCGCCGGTTCACGAGCACCGGACTCTTCGTGTTGCGCACCATCCGGGTCTGTCATTGAAGATGTTCTCCAACAGCGACTTGTTGTCCGACTTCTCCGGCACTCAAGCGGATTGCAAAAGAAAATCCGTGAGCGCAGCCCTCTGGGGTCGCGTCATGAGATGCGTTGAACTTGTTTGTCGGATGGTCTTGCTCGAGATGTTGAGAAAGCCGTTGGGACTGCGGAAGGAAATCTGCTTCACCTCAAATCCGGACGCGATAGCTGCAACGATCAACATGCCATTGGAAACGTAGTCGCCGAGATGGTCGAAAAGCTTGTCTTCCCGGACGAGCCGCTCGGCATTGTGCTTGAGGTTGTAGGTGCTCCAATCGCGGTTGAGCGTCTTCCGGTGCTCCTGCTTTGAGAGGTAGATGAATGCGAGTTCGAACTCATCCATTGCCCAATCGCTGAGTGCTTCCTTGCGGCGCTCGGCAAAAAGAGCCTTTCGCTCTTCGAATGAGTCGCCCTCGGATTCCCTTGCCCAGATATCGTCGAACCCTCTTTGGGTAAGGTCGGGATAAGCCTCCAGAACCTTGTGGACGGTTATCCGCGCCAGCGCACGCGAGAGACCCCGGGGAGCTTCACCAGTTTCCGGCGGCTGATCGATGTAGTCGCTAAAGAGATGGTCATTCGCTTCAACGTCACGAGGACCGTCCGCCAGAGCAGCCCGAAGAGATGCATAAGTGTTGTATCCCAAACCGCGCGCAGCCCCTTCGACAAGACTGGTGGGCTTGACGTCGGGATAAGCGGCTTTGAGGTCTCCCTTGAGGGAGTCGAGGTCGTGAATAGTGATGGGCAGACGCATGAGCGCCCTCCTTCTCTGAAAAAGCTGCTGGTCACCATTTAAGCTGCAGCCCAGGAGAAAAAGGGTGCAGGTATCGTCAGAGAGGTGCGGATTTTGACTTGGTGACAGGTCCGGATTCCACGCTACCTGAAACGGAGAAATAGTTAATTACGGTGAGTCGGTCAAGACGACTTCAGCACTAGCAAACCTACTTTGAGCCGAAGCAAGTGCTGCAACCTGAGGATGAGTATGAAGAGCACTCATCCGGCGCGATTCGACAATTCCGTATCCGGATCGGTCGGCCTCCCGCCGCGAAACACCGTCAAACCTTCTCCGCGCCTCCACGCGCCTTATGCCTTAAAATACCGGCAGCCTGAAATTGGACCGTCGAGGTGAGCCCGATGCTTTTCTGGATAGCGAGTGCCGTTGGATTGGCGATCTCTTATCTCTTCGGTTCCACGCCCACAGGCTATCTGGCGGGACGGCTGCTCAAGGGAATCGATATCCGGGAGCATGGCTCGAAGTCCGTTGGGGCGACGAATGTATTGCGAACCCTGGGGAAGTGGCCGGCGTTGGCG
>Ga0180009_10008277_pt1 | contig 10357 bp, 10 predicted proteins | sample OS_PC_MetaG_FD_123537 | JGI IMG/M metagenome (GOLD analysis project Ga0180009, IMG submission 123537) | Groundwater microbial communities from the Aspo Hard Rock Laboratory (HRL) deep subsurface site, Sweden - OS_PC_MetaG | ecosystem: Environmental > Aquatic > Deep subsurface > Groundwater... | reverse complement strand
TGTGATTCAGAAATGGCGGTCGCCGGATTGCTGCGCAGTGTACCCCAGCAGGCGGGTCAGGTGTGACAGCAGGCGGTCTGAAACCGCGTCCATATCGAGGGATATGCCCAGATCGCGCAGCTGGGTGACCTGCATGCCCGGATAACCGCAGGGGTTGATGCGATTGAAGGGTTCCAGGTCCATGTCCACATTCAGGGCCAGACCGTGATAGGTGCGGCCGCGTTTCACGCGCAGGCCCAGCGCGGCGATTTTGCGGCCAGCGACATAGACGCCCGGGGCATCGCGCCGACCCACCGCCTCAACCTGTTGTTCCGCCAGCAGGTCGATGACCGCCTGTTCCATCCATTGCACCAGCTGCTGTACACCCAGCGAGCGTCGCGCGATATCCAGCAGCACATACACCACCAACTGACCGGGGCCGTGGTAGGTGACCTGACCGCCACGGTCGATTTTGATCACGGGGATGTTGTCGGGGTTGAGCAGGTGTTCGGGTTTGCTATTGAGGCCCAGGGTGAACACCGGCGGGTGTTCCAGCAGCCAGATTTCATCGGCTGTATCTGCGTCGCGCGCGGCCGTGAAGTCCTGCATGGCGCGCCAGGTGGGTTCGTAGTCGGCGCGGCCGAGCTGGCGGAGGTGAAAGAAAAAGGGGACGGAGGCGTTATTCACGACCCGAGCCTGAACTTGATTTTCCGGGAAAGAAAAACGCCTCCGTCCCCTTTATGGCCTTCCATCACAACACCATCAATATATCGTCGCGCCCTGACAGGCTACGATAGATGGCGTCGAGTTGTTCCTGGTTGGTGGCGCGCACGGTGACGGTGATGGCGAGATATTTACCGCCCTGACTGCGACGGCTGCGCACGGCGGCTTCGCCGAGGTCGGGTACGTGTTCACGTACCAGGGCTACCACGAGCGCTTCAAAATCAGCATTTCCCAGTCCCATCACTTTGATGGGAAAGTCGCAGGGGAATTTCAGCAGTGACTCGGATTCTGACATGGCGTGTTCCGCATGCCCTGTTTACTGGGCGGCACCGATACGTACCTGCTCTTTGTACTGCCGGTACAGTTCGCTCATGCGCCGATACAGGGCGCCGGGTTTGCCATCGCCAACCGGAACATCGTTCAGGCTAGTGACCGGCAGGATCTCTTTGGTCGAACTGGTGAGCCAGATCTCATCGGCATTGATCAGATCTTCGGCGCTGATGTCCGCCTCGCGGTAGGGGATGGCGTGATGCGCGGCCTGTTCCAGAATCAGATCGCGGGTAATGCCCGGCAGCAGTCGCGGGCCTTTGGCGGGTGTGATCAGCAGGCCGCGCTTGAGGATGAACAGATTACTGGCCGCGCCTTCGGTGGCATAGCCATCCGTGATCAGAATCGCCTCGACCGCACCGGAATCGATGGCCTGCTGACGCAGCAGCACGTTGGGGAGCAGGGTGATGGCCTTGATATGACAGTTCTGCCAGCGGATATCACTCAGGCTGATCGCTTTAATCCCGTCACGTGCCACGGCCGGATCGGGTGCGCTGATGGGACTGACCATCGCGAAGACGCTGGGCACCAGGCTGTCATCGAAACTGTGATCGCGTTTGGCCATGACGCCGCGTGTGACTTGCAGATAGATGGATTGATCCTCGCCCGGATTGCGACGCAGCAGTTCCTCCAGCACGGTGCGCCATTGCGCGTCGCTGAGCGGCATGCGAATACGGATGGCGTCCAGACTGTTGCGCAGACGTTTGAGATGCGGCTCCAGACGGAACGCACGGCCGCCATAGGCAGGAATGACTTCGTAAACACCGTCGCCGAACAGAAAGCCGCGATCCATGACCGAGACCATGGCCTGTTCAGGGGGAAGATAATCGCCGTTGAGATAGATAGTAGACATGCAGATTCTAGGGCCGAGGTTCTAGGGATTTAAAGTACGTTGATGACGCCTAGAACCTAGCACCTAGATTCTAGTACCTGCCTTTATTCAAAATACAATTTCACCGAGTCGATGGCGCGCTGCATGATCGAGCCTTCGCCCACTGCCTGCAAGGCGACCAGCGGCGGTTCCAGCAGGGTCGTGTCGCCGAGACGGACCAGTACCGAGCCCAGACTTGCGCCGGCGGCGACCGGCGCGGTGATCTGGCCCGGCATCTGCACATTGGCCTTGAGCAGGCTGTACTGATTGCGCGGGATGGTCACGTACAGAGGCGCAGTCAATCCCAGCGGCACGGTTTCCTGCTCGCCTTTCCATACCCGTGCATCGACCAGTTTGGCGCCGGCGTCGTAGAGCTTGTGGGTTTCATAGAAGCGGAAACCGAAATTCAGCAGCGCCTGACTGGCCGAGGCGCGCGATTCCTCGCCATCGGCGCCGAGCACCACTGCGATCAGGCGCATGCCGTCGCGTTGGGCGGAACTGACCAGGCAGTAGCCGGCGGCTTCGGTGTGGCCGGTCTTGATGCCGTCGACCGAGGCATCCCGCCACAGCAACTTATTGCGGTTATGCTGCACGATACCGTTGAAGGTGAATTCCTTCTGCGAGTACCACTTGTAGTATTCGGGAAATTCCGTGATCAGGGCGCGCGCCATCGTGGCGATGTCCCGCGCAGTCATGTAATGGTCAGGATGCGGCAGGCCACTGGCGTCCATGAAGTTACTGCCGGTCATGCCGAGCTGCGCCGCATAGCGGTTCATGTAGGCCGCAAAGGCCTCTTCCGTGCCGGCGATATGTTCCGCCAAGGCGACGGTTGCGTCATTGCCGGACTGCACGATCATGCCGATCAATAGTTCTTCTACCGAGACCTGTTTGCCGACTTCGACAAACATCCGCGAGCCTTCCGTACGCCAGGCACGTTCGCTGATGGTGACCATATCAGTGAGCTTGATCTTGTCGGCGGCCAGTTCCTTGAAAATAACGTAGGAGGACATGACCTTGGTGATGCTGGCCGGTTCAAGGCGTTCGTCGGCATTGGACTCACCGAGTATCTGTCCACTGTGAAAATCTTCCAGCACATACCCGCGCGCGGGGACGCTGGGCGGTTTGGGGATGGGCATCACCGTGGGGGCTGCGGCCTGTGGCACCGGCATATCGACTGCGTGGCTTAGGGGCAAGAACAGCAGATTCGTCAGGGTGATGAACAGTAGGGCGGGTAATCGTGACATGGGTTTTATCTATCCGTTGAGCAGGAGTGGGTCTGAATCAATGCGGAAAACAGCGCGCTAATTGTCCGCGTGCGGGTTTCGATTTGCAAATGCCGGCAGCGGCTGTGGTGACGTGGAATCGCACAGTCTCACGCATTCGCCAGTTGCAGCTGTGTTTCCGGGTGCGTGAGGGTGGCCGGCGCGCTCAATCGATAACGACATGGGGATCGGTGATGCCGTAGCGCTCCAGTGAGCTGGCCATACGGTCGGCCTCGGCGACGCTGGCGAGGGGACCGATACGTACCCGATAGACAGCGCGCTGGTTCCGATGGTCTTCGCTGATCTGGATATCGGGAATCTTCACTTGATCCAGTTTGGCACGCAATTTTTCAGCATTCTCACGCTTGCCGAAGGCGCCGACCTGCAGATACAGCCCGGGCGTGGTGTGGGCGGCGATGGGTGGTGCGCTGTTGCTTTCCCGGGCTGCGGGCGCCGCCGAGGGACGTTTGGCCAGGATGAGCTGTGGACCCGGATCGGTTTTGCGCGGATCCAGTGCGCGCACCTCGACCAGCCCGGTACCCTCGCCGAGAATGCCGAGTTTGGCCGCCGCTGTGTAGGAAAGATCGATCACGCGGTTGTCGTGGAAGGGGCCGCGGTCATTGACCTTCACCACCACCGAGCGGCCATTGCTGATATTAGTGACGCGCACGTAGGTGGGTAGCGGCAGGGATTTATGCGCCGCCGTCATGGCATACATATCGTAGGGCTCGCCGCTGGAGGTACGGTTACCGTGGAATTTGGTGCCATACCAGGAGGCAATGCCGCGCTCGACATAGCCTGCGCTGTTGGGCATCACATGATAGCGCTTGCCGAACACCACGTAGTTGCCAGGATTGCCGTAGCGGCTGCGCGGTTCGACCTTCGGCACCGCATCGGGGATCGACATCACATCCCGTGGCGGTTGTGAGGGGTAACCGTCCTGTGTCGTACGTGGTGTGCCCGGGCCGCTGCTGGTGCAGGCGACGAGCGCCAGGGTCATGAATACCAGTCCGTATCCAGAGGCGCGTCGAAGTGTGTGGAGAATGAATCGCATAGCACTACTATCGGCGATATCACGATGAATTTCCAGTTGAGGGGGGCTGTGTGGTTCGTGGCGAACCGACGGGTAGTTCGTTTTGGCTTGCGGGCAAGGGCTCTTTCAATAGTTCAAAGATCCAATATCGGTGGAGACTGTCTATAGCCTGGGTTGAGCGGCGTGAATCCCGGGCTTCGCATACGCTCAACCCAGGTTACATATTAAAAATGCATTTTTGTTGCAGTGCGGCACAACCCTTCGGTTGCACGTTGAACAATCCGCTTAACGCTTGGCCTTAATCTCTTCAGACAGCTGATACACGGACATGGCGTACAGCGGGCTGCGGTTGTAGCGGGTGATGACGTAGAAATTGTTGAATACCACCCATTGTTCCAAGCCATCGGCGCCGTCCAGTTCGAGCAGGGCGACCTGGGTGTTTGGACTCACGGGTGAGTTAATCTGTACGCCGAATTTACTCAGTTCACTGGCGGACATATGCGGCTTGGTGCCTTTTTCAAGCAGCGCTTTATAGGCCGTGCCGGTCACCTTGGCGCGCGCGACCACCGGTGCGCCGAGTTCCCAGCCGTGAACCTTGAGATAATTGGCGACACTGCCGAGCACATCGTGTTCGCTGCCCCAGAGATCGCGTTTACCGTCGCCGTCGAAGTCCACGGCATATTGGCGATAGCTGCTGGGAATGAATTGCCCCTGCCCCATGGCGCCCGCGTATGAGCCCTTGGCGGTCAGTGCGTCGACATTTTCTTCGCGCACCAGCAACATGAACTGTTCCAGTTCACCACGAAAGAATTCGCTGCGTTTCGGATAATCGAAACCTAAGGTGCTCAGGGCATCCAGGACGCGGTAGCTGCCGGTATTGCCGCCATAACGGGTTTCGACGCCGATAATGGCGACAATCACCTGCGGGTCCACGCCGAAGCCGGCGCGGACGTCATCCAGAATCGTCGCATGGGTGTTCCAGAAATCCACACCACCGTTAATGCGCGAGCTGGTAAGGAAGATCGGCCGATAGTCGCGCCAGGGTTTGCCTTCGGCGGGACGGGAGATGGCGTCGAGAATGCTCTGCTGTTTCTTCGCCTGCGCCAGCAGTGCGCTGACTTCGTTGCGCGGCAGGTTATGTTTTTCCACCATATCGTTGATGAATTGCGCGGCGTCCGGGTGGCTGAGGTAACTATCGTTGGCACCGATGCGGGTGGACGCGGGCGTGGTCGTCGCGGAAGTCGCGGCGGGAGGCGTGGTCGCGCAGCTGGTCAGAATAGGCGCTTGCAGTAACAGCAACAGACAACTGCGCAAGGCGAAACGATACGGATGGGCAAAGGACACTGACATGATTGAATTCAACCTCGCCGCCTAAACCAGCAGCTTTCGATGTGTGTGTATGGACATCAGGATACCGAATCCAGCCATCAGGGTCACCATGGAGGTGCCGCCGTAGCTGATCAAAGGCAAGGGTACACCGACCACTGGCAGCAATCCGGTGACCATGCCGGTATTCACCAGAATATAGACAACGAAGGTGAAGGCCAGACTGCCGGCCAGCAGGCGCGTGAAGGTTTCCTGGGCCTGGGTTGCGATGTACACGCAGCGCGTGATGACGAAGCCATAGGCTGCCAACAGGATGAGAATGCCGATCAGGCCGAACTCTTCTCCGAGCACGGCAAAAATAAAATCGGTGGAGCGCTCGGGGAGAAATTCCAGCTGCGATTGCGTGCCGTTCTGCCAGCCTTTGCCGTATAGACCGCCGGAACCGATGGCGATCTTGGATTGAATGATGTGGTAACCGGTGCCGAGTGGATCCTGCTCCGGATCAAGAAAGGTGAGCACACGCTGGCGTTGATATTCATGCATGAAATACCAGGCTATGGGTGTACTGGCCGCGAAGGTCACGACCAGGCCGAACAGCAACCGCCAGGAAATCCCCGCCAGGAAGATCACAAAAAAACCGGAACTGGCAATAATCAGCGCAGTCCCGAGGTCGGGTTGTTTGGCAATGAGCAATGTAGGTATCAAAACCAGAATGGCAGCCAGCGAGAGACGCACGGCATTGGGCGGGAGGCGTGCATCTGCAAGCTGCCAGGCGAGCATCATGGGCACGGTGAGTTTGAGCATTTCCGAGGGCTGAAAACGCACGAAGCCCAAGTCCAGCCAGCGTTGCGCGCCTTTGCCGATGTCACCGGCCACCAGTACCGCCACCAGCAGTGCTACGCCGGCGCCGAACAGCCAGGGTGCCCAACGCAACAGATATTGCGGCGGGATCTGCGCGATCAGAGTCATGGTGCCAAAGGCCAATGCGAGACGCAGCGCCTGGCGTTCCATGACATCCAGGCTGCCGCCGGAGGCGCTGTACAGCACGACCAGGCCCAGGCTGCAGACCGCAATCAGGCTGAACAACAGCGTGCCGTCGAGATGGATGCGCTGCAACCAACTGCGACGCGTGCCCGAGCCGGGATTGATTTCGTCCATCACAGCGGATTGTCCTCGAAAAAACGGTCCAGAATGGTTCGCGCGATCGGGGCGGCCGTGCCGCTGCCGGAGCCACCGTTCTCGGCCACCACGGCGACCGCGATACGCGGTGCGTCGGCCGGTGCAAAGGCGATGAACAGGGCGTGATCATGGAGTTTCTTGTCGATCAACGTGGCGTCGTATTTCTCTTCCTGTTTCAAACCATACACCTGCGCGGTGCCGGTTTTGCCGCCGATCTGATAGGTAAGACCGGTATTGATGCGCTTCGCCGTGCCGCGCGCGCTATGCACCACATCGACCATGGCAGTGAGGGTTTTATCCCAGTTGTCACGATTGTTGATGGGTATCTGACGGGTTGCTGCGGCAGGCAAGGGTGTCAATGCGCCGCCAGGCCCGCGCAAGGCATGCACCATATGCGGCGTGTGATACTGGCCGTAGGCCGCCAGCGTTGCCGTGGCCACCGCCAGCTGCAAGGGCGTGGTCAGATTGAAGCCCTGACCTATACCACTGATCAAGGTTTCGCCCGGATACCAGGCCTCTTTGCGGGCGCTGCGTTTCCAGGCGCTATTGGGCAGGATGCCGGGCTTCTCGCCGACCAGATCGATACCCGTGCGATCACCCAAACCGAACGGCGCAAGGTAATCATGCAGTCGTTCGATGCCCATGGAACGCGCCAGATCATAGAAATACACATCACAGGATTGAACAATGGCCAGGTTCATATCGACGGTGCCGTGGCCGCCGCGTTTCCAGTCACGGTATTTATGTTCGCTGCCGGGCAGCATGTAGAAACCGGGACAGTAGGTGCGACTGCTGGGTGTGCTGACGCCGAGTTCCAGGCCGGCCAGGGCCACGAACGGTTTTATTGTTGAACCCGGTGGGTATTGTCCGCGCAGGGCGCGATTGAACAGGGGTTGATTGGGGTCTTCATTGAGCGCGCGATAATCTTCGTAGTCGATGCCATTGACGAAGGGATTGGGGTCATAACCCGGCACACTGACGAAGGCCAGTACTTCACCGGAGCGTGGATCGACGGCCACGGCGGCGCCGTTGAATTCGGTAAAGGCCTTTTCAATGGATTGCTGCAGTCGGGCGTCGAGACTCAGATAGAGACTGCTGCCGGGGATCGGTGCCTGACGCGACAGCGTGCGCAGGGCGCGGCCCTGGGCATTGGTTTCCAACTGTTCATAGCCGACTGTGCCGTGCAGCTGTTCTTCGTAGGCCTTCTCGATGCCTTCCTTGCCGATATGTGTCGTGCCTCGGTAGTCGGCCGGGTCGATGACCTGCAATTCATCTTCATTGATGCGCCCGACATAACCGACGGCATGGGCGGCATGGCTGCCGAGTGGGTAATTCCGCGACAGGCCCGCCTGGATATCAACGCCTGGAAACAGATGCCGGTTGACGGCAAAGCTGGCGACTTCCTCATCGCTCAGATGGAAACGCAAGGGCACGCCGTCATAACGACTCATGCGGCGGCGCAATTTTTCGAAGCGTTCGCGATCGAAGCCGCGGATTTCGATCAGCTTGGACAGGCTGTCGAGTGTGGTGCTCATATCCTTGATCTGGTCCGGGGTGATTTCCAGCCGGTAGGACGGCAGATTTTCCGCCAGCAGGATACCGTTGCGATCGTAGATCAAGCCGCGGTTGGGTGGCACCGGCTGCAGTTTGATGCGATTGTCTTCCGAGAGGGTGCGGAAGTGTTCATGCTCGACGACTTGCAGGTAATTCAAGCGTGCGATCAATGCCAGGATCAGCAGTCCGCTGACGAACAACGCCGTGATGGCGCGCGACATGAACAGCCGGCTTTCCTGCAGATTGTCTTTAAAGGCGCTGAACAGGCGTGGCATGTTTATGGCAGATACAAGGTGCAAGATACAAGATACAAGGAAAAACCGAGCTGGTTTTCGATTTGTATCTTGTATCTTGTATCTTGCATCTCGTTATTCACACGACCCGGAAGGCGCGGCGCAGTCCGCGCAGCAACACGAACAGTACCGGCCACAGCAATGCGCCCAGCACCGAAGGCGCCCAGTACAGCCAGGAATGAATGGGACGGCCGATCATGCCGTTGATCCATAACAGCAGCAATTGGCCGAGCGCGAGCAGCACCAACACACTTTGGGCCTGTTGCCAGAGCGGATACAGACGCAGGCGTTGATGCAGTTTCAGGGTCAGAAAAATCACCAGGCAGTAGGCCAGTGCATGTTGTCCCAGCAACATGCCGGTCAACACATCGTTTATCAGTCCCATGATCCAGCCGATGCCGACACCCACCCGATGCGGTAATGCCATCGCCCAGTAGATCAAGACCAGCAGCACCCAGTCCGGGCGCAGCAGGCGCAGATCTTCAGGTAGCGGCACGATGGTCAGCAATAAGGCCACGATGAGTGACAGGAAGATGATGCCGCCGCCGTGGCGTTGGGCGAGTGCACTCATTCTTCTTGCTCCACGGCGCTAGGCGGTGTTTCAACAGGTGCCGGTGTCGCCGGTGTCGCGGACGCTGCGGGTGTGTCCGTAACCGTCTCGGCGGTCGCCTCCGTCGATGCGTCGGTGGGCGCTGCGTCAGTGGGCGCAGCGTCACCGGTGTCGGTTGCGCCAGGTTCGCCGGGTCCGTCAAGCTCGCCGGCATCGACGGGTTCAATTGCCGGCCGGCGCGGCGCCGGCGGCCAGACCAGCAACACTTCGCGGCTGCGATCCAGATGCGACAGCGGTCGGGCGGTGATCTGGGCGAAGGCATGTCCAGGGTCGACGGTGACCGCAACCACTTCCGCCACCGGATAGCCGGGCGGGAATCTTCCACCCAGACCGGAGGTGACCAGCAGATCGCCGGCCTGGATATCCGCGGAGTTCGGGATGTACGGCAGCGACAACTCCTGCAGCTTGCCCGTGCCAACCACGATGCTGCGCAGGCCGTTGCGATTGACCTGTACCGGGATGGCGTGGGCCGGATCGGTGATCAGCATGGCTGTCGCGGTATAGGGTGTTGCCTCGACAATCTGGCCCATGACACCAAAGGCATCCAGCAAGGGTTGACCGACATATACCTTGTGCGCCTTGCCCTTGTTCAACAGCACCTCATGGCGATAAGGATCGAGGTCCACGGACATCAGTTCCGCGATCAGTACCCTGTCGCTGGCCTTGAAGGATGAATCCAGCAATTCGCGCAGACGCAGATTTTCCGCTTCCAGGGCCTCGAATTTTTGCAATCGCGCCTGCAGCAGCAGACGTTGCGCATGCATCCGCGCATTTTCTTCCTGCAAGGTGCGCCGGCTGGAGAAGGATTCCTGCAGCCAGTCACCGGCCGTGCTGGGCAGGTCGATCAGAAATTGGATCGGATAGAGCCCGACCGAGATGCTCGAACGCAGTGCGTCCAGGTGGTGCTGGCGATGATCGACGGTCATCAGAATGAACGAGGCGAGCGCGCAGACTACCAGACGTGAGGTAATCGATGGGCCGCGTGTGAATAATAGTTTGATAGCGTATGCGCCTCGTCGGACAAGGGACGAGGTGCTAGGGTCGAGGTTCTAGGAAAACCGGGCTTTCCCTCGGCCCTAGCGCCTAGAACCTAGCACCTGCAGTTATTCTACACAGAACACCTCGCCGCCACGCTCATCCATCATTTCCAGGGCCTTGCCGCCACCGCGGGCGACGCAGGTGAGCGGATCGTCGGCGACG